>Ga0209300_1000044_pt1 | contig 83246 bp, 81 predicted proteins | sample Shrwel_input2_RT_FD_187535 | JGI IMG/M metagenome (GOLD analysis project Ga0209300, IMG submission 187535) | Subsurface microbial communities from deep shales in Ohio, USA - Utica-3 well 1 S input2 RT (SPAdes) (version 2) ... | reverse complement strand
GGGCCGTCGTGAGGCCAATGTCTTTGTGGTGACCACCGACCAGGGCCCGGCGCGGCTGCGCTTTCTGCCGCCGGATGGCGTGATGGCGGCCCTGGCCGAGGCGAGGGGCGAACCGAGTGCCGCGCCGACGCTGCTGGTCGACGAGGCGGCGGCGATTCCCGCACCGCTGCTGGGACGCTGGCTGGCGGCCTTTCCGCGGCTCGCCTTCGCCACCACCGTGCATGGCTACGAGGGCACCGGGCGCGGCTTTGCGGTGCGCTTTCGCGAGCGGCTCGCGCGCGAGACGCCGGACTGGCGGGCCTGTCGGCTCGCGACCCCGGTGCGCTGGGCGCCGGGCGATCCGCTCGAGGCGCTGACCCGCGAGCTGCTGCTGCTCGACGCCGAGCCGGCGGACGATACCCGGATCGCCACCGCGCTTGCCGCCGAGCCGGTACAGCTGGCCGCGCTCGACCGGGCGGCGCTGGCCCGCGACACCTCGGCGCTGACCGAGCTCTTCGGCCTGCTGGTCCAGGCCCACTACCGCACCACCCCCGGCGATCTGCGCCAGCTGCTCGATGCCCCGGACACCCGGCTGCTGGCGGCCCGGGTCGGCGGGCACTGCGTGGGCGTGTGTGTGGTCCAGGCCGAGGGCGGGCTGCCGGCGGATCTGGCCGCGGCGGTTCACCGCGGCGAGCGTCGTCCGCGCGGCCACCTGCTGGCCCAGTCGTTGGCGGTGCACGGCGGCTGGCGTGAGGCGGCCGAAACGCGCTGGTGGCGTATCCAGCGTATCGCCGTGCATCCCGCGGCACGCCGGCGCGGTGTGGGATCGCGGCTGCTCGCGGCGGTGGCCGAGCGGGCCCGTGGCGCCGGCATCGACGCCCTGGGCACCAGCTTCGGCGGCGAGCCCGGCCTGCTGGCCTTCTGGCGCTCCCGGGGCTACGTCACCCTGCGCCTGGGCCTGTCCCGCGAGGCCTCCAGCGGCGAGCATGCCGTGATGATGGGACTTTCGCTTCACGATGCCGCCCGTCGGCGGCTGGCCGGCTGGCGGGCCGAGTTCCACGAGCTGCTGCCGACCCTGCTGGCCGCCGAGCTGAGCGATCTCGATGTCGCCCTGGTCGTGGCGCTGCTCGACGAGGCTCCCGTGCCGACACTCGACGCGGCCACAGTGGCGCGGCTGGGCTGGTTCGCCGCGGGCGGTGGCGAGCTGGCGCTGGCACGGCCCTGGCTGGCCCGGGCCTGGCGCATCGCCCGTCATCGCGCGCCCTCCGCGCTGGACGAGGCCGAGTGGCAGGCGCTGGCGGCGCCGCTGTTCCAGGGCCGCGAGGTGCCCGCCGGCTGGACGGCGACGGGGCGCAAGGCACGCCTGCGCCGCTGGCGCGAGCTGGCCGGGCGGCTCCAAGCGATACTCGAGGCAACGTGTCCCGACAAGCTTGATGCACGTCAAGCGGGCAGCGCCGACAGCCTTTAGACTAAGAGCTCGTTTTCAGACTATCGGCATGATGGGCGCCGGGGGACAAGGCGAAGCGAGGGTCCTTTGCCATGGATGGCAAAGGTAGCGCCCAGGGAGGGGTTTACAGCGCCCTCGCGAAGGCTTGCCGCCGGGAAAGCCCATCCCGCTTACCGGTTGTGAAAGAATCTCCAAGCCGGATTCCCTGTTCCCCCGACGACTGACGTTCCCGCACTCCCTTATGCAGACTTCCACCACGGCAAGACCCCGCGACTGGCTCAAGCAGGAAAGCCGTCGCGTGCGCACGCCGGTCAGCTGGGCCATCGGCCTGGGTCTGGCCAGCGGCGTGCTGCTGATCCTCCAGGCGACCCTGCTCGCCCACGTCGCCGACGGCGCCATCTTCCAGGGCACGCCGCTGGCTACCCTGTGGCCGGCCTTCGCCGGCATGCTGGCGATCCTGCTGGTGCGTGCGGGGCTGACCTACGCGGTCGAGCGCTGCGCCTTCGCCGCCGCCGCCACCGTCAAGCTGGCGATCCGCGACCGGCTCATGCGCCAGCTCGAGGCGCTGGGGCTGGCCTGGCAGCGCGACACCCAGACCGGCGACATCGTCAACAGCGTCACCGACGGCGTCGAGCACCTCGAGGCCTACTACGCCCGCTATCTGCCGCAGACGGCGCTGGCCGCACTGATTCCGCTGGCGATCCTCGCGGTGATCCTGCCCATCGACTGGGTCTCGGGGCTGATCCTGCTGGTCACCGCGCCGCTGATCCCGGTGTTCATGATCTTCATCGGCAAGGGTGCCGAGAAGCTCAACCAGCGCCAGTGGCGGCGCATGGGGCGGCTCTCGGGGCACTTCCTGGATGCCCTGCAGGGGCTGACCACGCTCAAGGTCTTCAACCTGGGCCGGCGCGAGGCGCGGCTGATCGAGCGGCTCTCCGACGACTACCGGGCCAGCACCATGAAGGTCCTGCGGCTGGCCTTCGTCTCCTCGCTGGTGCTGGAGTTTCTGGCCACGGTGAGCATCGCCATGGTCGCGGTGCTGATCGGTTTTCGCCTGCTGTGGGGCGAGCTGGGCTTCGAGGCGGGCTTTCTGGTGCTGCTGCTGGCGCCGGAGTTCTACCTGCCGCTGCGCAACATGGGCAGCGTCTACCATGCCCGCATGGAGGCGCTGGGTGCGGCCGAGCGCATCGTCGAGCTGCTCGACACCCCGGCCCGGCCCTGGAGCGGCACGCGGCGCGACGTCCTGACGCCCGGCGAGCCACCGCGGGTGGCGCTGGAAGGGCTGTCCTACGCCTATCCGGGCGGGGTTAAGGCGCTCAGCGACATCGACCTGACCATCGCTCCGGGCGAGACGCTGGCCATCGTCGGCCCCTCGGGGGCGGGCAAGAGCACCCTGGCGTTGCTGCTGCTGGGCCTGCTGCGCGCCGAGACGGGCCGGCTCGCGGTCAATGACGTGGCGCTCGATGAACTCGACATCGACACCTGGCGCGAGTCGCTGGCCTGGGTGCCCCAGCAGCCGCGGCTGTTCTTCGGCACGGTGCGCGACAACCTCTGCCTGGGGCGCGACGACATCGACGACGCGGCCCTGTGGCGGGCGCTGGAACAGGCCCAGGCGCAGGCGCTGGTCACCGAGCTGCCGCAGGGGCTCGACACGCCGCTCGGCGAACGCGGGGTGCGGCTGTCCGGTGGCGAGGCGCAGCGCCTGGCGATCGCCCGGGCGCTGGTCCGCGAGGCGACCTTCGTGGTCGCCGACGAGGTCAGCGCGCATCTGGATTCCGACAACGAGCGGGCGCTGGTCGAGGCGCTCGAGACACTGGGGCAGGGGCGTAGCCTGGTGATCATCGCCCACCGGCTGGCGACCGTGCGCCATGCCGATCGCATCGTGGTGCTCGACGGCGGACGCATCCGCGAGCAGGGCAGCCACCAGGCCCTGATGGCCGCCGGTGGGCTCTATGCCCGGCTGGTGGCCGGCGCCAACGGGGAGGTGCCGGCATGAGCGACCTGCGCTGGTGGCTGTCGATCGCCCGTCCCTATCTGGGCTACTTCGCGCTGGGTATCCTGCTCAGCGTGGTGACCGTGTCCGCCAACATGGCGCTGCTGGCGGTGTCCGGCTGGTTCCTGGCCAGCATGGCGGCGGCGGGGCTCGCCGCGGCGGACTTCAACTACTTCACGCCGGCGGCGCTGATCCGTGGCCTGTCGATTGCCCGCACCGGCGGTCGCTATCTCGAGCGACTGGTCAGCCACGACGCCACCCTGCGGCTGCTCACCGGCCTGCGGGTGTGGTTCTACCGTCAGGTGGAGCCGCTCTCGCCGCAGCAGCTGCAGGGGTTGCGCAGCGGCGACCTGCTGGCGCGCGTGCGCTCGGACATCGACACCCTGGACAACGTCTATCTGCGGCTGCTGACGCCCGCCGTGGTGGCACTGATCTGCCTCGGCGGCGCGGTGCTGGTGCTGGCTGCCTACAGCGTGCCGGTGGCGCTGGTCAATCTGGCGCTGCTGGTGCTGGCGGGCGTGGCCCTGCCGGCGCTGGCCGAGCGGCTCGGGCGCGAGCCGGGCAGCCGGGGGGTGGCAATCGCCTCGGAACTCAAGGCCGGCGTGGTGGATGCGGTCGAGGGGCTGGGCGAGCTGAGCGTGTTCGGCGACATGCCCCGCCGCCGCGCGGAGATTCATGAGCTGAGCCGACGCTGGCTGGCGGCCCAGGCGCGGCTTGCGCACCTGTCGGGGCTATCCGGCGCCGGTGTGCTGCTGCTCACCAACCTCGCCGTGCTGGTCACCGCCTGGCTGATGGTGCCGCTGGTGCAGGGGCCGGGGCTGGCGGCGGTCGACTTCGCCCCGGTGGTGCTGCTGGTCATGGGCTGCTTCGAGGCGATCGCCCAGCTGCCCGGCGCCTGGCAGGCCCTGGGACAGCTGCGGGCGGCGACGCGGCGGCTGCGGGCCTTCGAGACGCTCGCGCCCAATGTCACCGACCCCGCCGAGCCGGCGCCGCCGCCCGAGGACGATACCCTGTGCTTCGCCGGCGTCGGCGCACGGCATACCGCCGACGGCCCCTGGGCGCTGACGGATCTCGACCTCACCATCGCCCCCGGCGAGCATGTCGCGCTGGTGGGGCCGAGCGGGGCCGGCAAGAGCACGGTGACGCAGCTGCTGCTGCGCCTGATGCCGGCCGAGCGCGGCGAGATCCGCTGGGGCGGGCGGCCGGTCGAGGCCTACCGCAGCGAGGACCTGCGGGCACGCCTCGCCGTGGTGCCGCAGAAGATCTACCTGTTCCATGCCACGGTGCGCGACAACCTGCTGCTGGGCAATCCCGAGGCCGACGAGGCGGCGATGGTCGAGGCGGCGCGACTGGCCTGTCTGCACGAGGAGATCCTGGCGCTGCCCGAGGGCTACGACACCATCGTGGGCGAGGAGGGGCTCAAGCTCTCCGGCGGCCAGATCCGCCGGCTGGGCATTGCCCGCGCCCTGCTGCGCGACGCCCCGGTGGTGATCATGGACGAGCCGGGCGAGGGGCTCGACACCGCCACCGCGGCGCGGCTGCGCGCGAATCTGGCCGGCTATCTCGCCGGGCGTTCGCTGCTGCTGATCTCGCACCATCCGGGCTGGGCGCGTCTGGCCGAACGAGTGTTGCTGCTCGAGCGCGGGCGGCCGATCGCGAGCGGTGATCATGCCTCGCTGATGCGCGATTGCGCCACCTACCGACGCCTGGCGAGCCCCGGGCTGACGAGCCCGGCGCCCCTGGCCGAGACGGCTTGCGACAGCCTGCCGCAGGCCGGCGGCGAGTGCCGGTGAGCGGCCTTGATACAGGTCAAGAGGCGTTTTCCGGCGCTGCGTTAGGCTGAGGCCGCACTTCCGTCGCTGTCCACGCCGCCGGGCGTGGAGAGCGTCGGTCACGCAGGGATCACGGAGAACACCTCGCCATGCAAGAACTAGACACCGTCATCGAGCTGTCGCGACTCCAGTTCGCGGCCACGGCGTTGTATCACTACCTTTTCGTGCCGCTGACGCTGGGCTTCTCGGTGTTGCTGGCGACGATGGAAACCATCTACGTCATCACCGGGCGCGACATCTACCGGCAGATGACCCACTTCTGGTCGAAGCTGTTCGCCATCAACTTCGCCCTGGGCGTGGCCACCGGCCTGACCATGGAGTTCGAGTTCGGCACCAACTGGTCGACCTACTCGCATTTCGTCGGCGACATCTTCGGCGCGCCGCTGGCCATCGAGGGCCTGATGGCGTTCTTCCTCGAATCGACCTTCGTCGGCCTGATGCTGTTCGGCTGGGGCAAGCTGTCGCGCGGCAAGCACTTGCTGGTGACCTACATGGTGGCGCTGGGGTCCAACCTCTCGGCGCTGTGGATCCTGATCGCCAACGGCTACATGCAGAAGCCCACCGGCTCGGCGTTCAATCCCGACACCATGCGCATGGAGCTGACCAGCTTGCCGGACCTGATCTTCAGCCCCGAGGCGCAGGCCAAGTTCGTCCACACCAGCATCGCCGGCTACGTGACCGCGGCGATCTTCGTGCTGGGCATCAGCGCCTTCTACCTGCTGCGGCGCCGCCACATCGAGCTGGCCAAGCGCTCGTTCCGGGTCGCCGCGCTGTTCGGCGTGTTCGCCAGCATCGGTGTGATCTCGCTGGGCGACGCCCTGGGCTTCATCAACGGCGGCGCCCAGCCCACCAAGCTGGCCGCCATGGAAGGGCTGTGGGAAACCGCCGAGGCCCCTGCCGGCTTCAACCTGATCGCCTGGCCCAACCAGGAGGAGCAGCGCAACGACTTCGAGGTACAGATTCCGTACCTGTTGACGCCGCTGGTCACCCACACCTTCGACGAGTCGATTCCCGGGGTGAATGATCTGGTGGCCGAGGCCGAAACCCGGATTCGCAACGGCATCCCGGCGTTGAGCGCCCTGCAGACGCTGCGCGAGAACCCCACCGACGCCCAGGCCCGCGCCACCTTCGAGGCCCATCAGGACGACCTGGGCTATGCCCTGCTGGTCCAGCGCTACGTCGAGGACGTCTCCCAGGCCACCGATGCCCAGATCGCCAAGGCGGCGGCCGATACCATCCCGCCCGTGGCGCCGGTATTCTGGTCGTTCCGCGTCATGGTGGCGACGGCCTTCCTGATGATGGCCTTCCTGATCCTGGCGGTAATCTTCTCGCTGCGTGGCACCCTGCATCGGCATAACTGGTTCCTGCGCCTGGCGCCGTGGATGATTCCGGTACCGTTCATCGCCAACGAGGCCGGCTGGGTAGTCGCCGAGCTGGGACGCCAGCCGTGGACGGTCTACGGCCAGCTGCCGACCTGGCTGTCCGCCTCGACCCATAGCGTCGGCTACATGATCTTCTCGCTGACCGGGTTCGTGCTGCTCTACAGCCTGTTCATCGTCGTCGAGATGTACCTGATGGTGAAATTCATCCGTCTTGGGCCGAGCGAGGGCAAGCATGACGCGCATGCCGATTCGGTCCGTCAACAACATTCATCCCAGTGGAGCGAGGCCTGAGCCATGGATCCGTACGTACTTCTCAAGGTGACCTGGTGGGTGCTGCTGGGTGTGCTGCTGATCGGCCTGGCGGTGATGGTCGGCATGGATATGGGGGTCGGCGCCGCGCTGCGCTACCTGGGCCGCACCGACGGTGAGCGCCGCGCGGTGATCAACATGATCGCCCCGCACTGGGACGGCAACCAGGTGTGGTTTATCCTCGGCGGCGGGGCGGTGTTCGCCGCCTGGCCGACCATCTACGCCACCGCCTTTTCCGGGCTCTATGTGGTGATGCTGGTGCTGCTGTGGTCGATGATCGTTCGCCCGCTGGGCTTCGAGTACCGCAGCAAGCTGCCGGGTGAGCGCTGGCGCGGCGCCTGGGACTGGATGCTGTTCATCTCCGGCGCGGTGCCGATGATCGTCTTCGGCGCGGCGATGGGCAACATGCTCGAGGGGGTGCCGTTCCACTTCTCCTGGAACATGGTCTCCTACTACACCGGCAGCTTCATCAGCCTGTTCAACCCCTTCGCCGTACTGTGCGGAGTGATGGCGCTGGCGCTGGCGCTCTATCAGGGTGGCGCCATGGTGATGAATCGCGGCACCGGGGTGATCCGCGAGCGCGCCTGCCGACTGCTCAGTATCGCCGGGCTGGTGGCGCTGGCGGTGTTCACCCTGTGTGGTGTCTGGGTATCCATGATGCATGGCTACGAGATCACCGCGGGCGGCGACCCGGCCGGTCCGGCACTGCCGCTCAACAAGACCGTGGAAACCGCGTCCGGCGCCTGGCTGGCCAACTACACCGCCCATCCGGCGCTGTGGCTGGTCCCGGCGAGCGTCTACCTGGCCGTGCTGGGTGGCATCGTCGCGGCGCGCGCCGGCCTCTCGCACCTGGCCTGGTGGCTGGGCGCACTGGCCTGGGCCGCCACTCTGGTCACGCTGGGCGCGGCGATGTTTCCGTTCCTGATGCCGTCGTCCAGCGAGCCGAGCCACAGCCTGACCGTGTGGGATGCGTCCTCGAGCCTGGGTACGCTGGGCTGGATGCTGGCCTTCACCGCGATCTTCATCCCGATCATCGGCATCTATACCAGCTGGGCGTTCTGGGTGATGCGCGGCAAGGTGACGCCGGAATCGATCGCCCACGACGAACACGCCTACTGATTGCGGAGCCCGGACCATGAAACAGATACTGCTCTTCCTCTTCTGGCTGCTCCTCGCCGTGGTGGCCATCGCCCTGACCATCGTGCTGGGCGAGCGCGGCGCCTGGTATTTCGCCTGGGTGCTGGGCACGGTGATGATCGTGCTGATCGCCGCAGCCGGCACGGCGATCATCGATGCCCGCTACGACGAGAGCCACGACGACCACTACTGAGCGTCGCACCGCTCCCGTTCTCACCGCCGCCCCGGTCTTGGCCGGGGCGGCGGCGTTTGCAGGTCAGGGCGCGGAAAAGTCTCGGGCGGGAGGCTTCGTGATGGTTTCATGATCGTTACAATGACCGGCGATCGATATCGTCGCTTTCAGGATCTGTCATGAACGACCATCTGGAAACCCTGACACCGCGCCCGCTGTGGCGCCATTTCCGCACCCTGTGCAATACGCCGCGGCCGTCCGGTCACGAGGACGGCATTCGCCGCACGCTGATCGCCTGGGCGGAGGCGCGAGGCCTCGCCCATGATCTCGATGCCGCCGGCAACCTGCGCCTGAAAAAGCCGGCGACGCCGGGCTGCGAGCGGGCCCCGGGGGTCATCCTTCAGGGCCATCTGGACATGGTCGCCCAGGCCAATGCCGACCACGCCCACGATTTCACCGCCGACCCCATCGAGACCGTCATCGCCGACGGCTGGCTGCACGCCCGCGGCACCACCCTGGGGGCCGACAACGGCCTGGGCGTGGCCGCGGCGCTGGCCATCCTCGAGGACGACTCGCTGCGCCACGGGCCGCTCGAGGCGTTGTTCACCGTCGAGGAGGAGTCCTCGATGGGCGGCGCGCTGCACCTGGCCGAGGACTGGCTGGAGGGGCGCATCCTGCTCAACCTGGATTCCGAGGATCGCGGCCAGGTCTACATCGGCTGCGCCGGCGGGGCCGACGTGGTGGTCGAGGCCAACCTGCCGACCAGCGCCGTGCATGCCGACGAGCGCACCTGGCGGCTGTCGCTGACCGGGCTGGTCGGCGGTCACTCGGGTATCGATATCCACAAGGGGCGCGGCAACGCCAACCGGTTGCTGGTTCGGGTGCTGCGCGCGCTGGAGCCCTGCGGCGTGCGTCTGGTGGACTATCACGGCGGCACGCTGCGCAACGCCCTGCCGCGCGAGGCCTTCGCCACGCTGACGCTGGCCGAGGGTGAGGAGGCCGCCGCCCGTACGCGGCTGGCGGCCCTGCAGGACGAGCTGCGTGCCGAGCTTGAAGGCGTCGACGAAGGGCTCGAGCTGACGCTGACGCCGACGGCGCATGCCGAGACGGCCCTGACCCCCACCGCCAGCCGCATGCTGGTCGCCGCGCTGCATGTGGCCCCCTGTGGCGTGGAGCGCATGAGCGTCGCGGTGCCCGGGGTGGTGGAAACCTCCAACAACCTGGGCGTGGTGAGCCTGGAGGACGGGCGGCTGCATCTGTGTGCCCTGGTGCGCTCGCTGCGCGACAGTGCCTGCACCGACATCGCCGACCGCTTCCGTGCGCTGTTCGGGCTGATCGGTGCCGAGACGCGCGTCGAGAACGCCTATCCGGGCTGGACGCCGGACCCCGACAGCCCGCTGCTGACGCGCTTTTGCGAGACCCATCGGCGTCTGTTGGGCGACGACCCGGCGATCAAGGTGATCCATGCGGGACTTGAGTGCGGCATTCTGGGGGGCAAGTACCCCGGCCTGCAGATGATCTCCTTCGGCCCGCAGATTCGCGGTGCGCATTCGCCCGACGAGCGGGTCGAGATCGACTCGGTGGCGGCGTTCTGGCAGCTGCTGCGGGCGATGATCGAATCGCTGGCCGACGACGTGCTCAGCCCGGCGAGCGCTTGACCGCCGCCAGGCCGTCTGCGGAGATCAGGCCGTGGCGAAAGGCGTGCTCGGCCATGGCCTGGCTGCTGTCGGCCAGCAGCAGCGTGCAGTCGTGCGCGGCGACCTCCTCGGCCAGCCGGGCGATGGCCGCCTCGCGTGCGGCGCTCTGGTCGACATCGCGGATGTAGATGGCGCGGATCCGGCCGGGGTGAGTGTGCACCAGGCGGGCATAGGTCTCGGGGTCTTCCTGGCCGCTGTCGCCGATCAGCACGAAGGGCAGGGTGTCGTAGAGCGCCAGCATGCGCTCGATCATCATCACCTTGTGGTCGCTGGCCTTGCGTGGCCAGGGGCGCTGCAGGGTCAGGCCCCACTCACGCAGGAACAGGATCGGCCCCACCGGGATGCGGTGGTACTGGAAGAAGGCCTCGAGGACCTCGTAGATGCTCCAGGGGCCGCGCGAGACGTACAGCATGGGCCGCCGGCGTCGCCCGTCGGCACCCGCGAACAGCGCCTGATAGAAGGGGGCGACACCCGGAAAGGCCGTGCGGCGATCGGCCTTCTCGAGAAACAGCCGGTAGGCCATCTTCAGCTTGTTGGCGACCCCGGTATACATGACGGTGTCATCGATGTCGCTGATCACCACCAGGTCGACCTCCGGCGGCGGCACGTAGATCTCGGCCCGGCCGCTGACCGTGTGGGCGCCGTCGACGTGTACGTCGAGCTCGGCCTGATGCCAGCTTTGATCACGCGGCAGCGGGCTGTCGAGGCGCATCCGTGCGTCGTAGTAGCCGTCGCGGTCGGTGGTCACGGTCAGCGTGCTGCCGTTCAGGCGCAGTACGACTTCCGCCTGTCCGACGCCCCAGCGCACGCCGCGCCGTACCACGTCGACCACGTCGCGGGCCAGCGTGCCCTCGGCCAGCGGCAGTCCCAGGCTGGGCTGATGAAAGACCCGCCCCATCAGGTAGACCTCGCGGGCCGTGCCGTAGCCGCGATAGGCATGCACCACGATGCCGCCGCGGCCGCGGTCCGACTTCATGGGCCGGGCGGCGAGATGCAGCAGCTTGCGCAGGGCCTGTCGGGGACGGCGGGACATGCAGGGGCTCCTTGAAGACGGCCTTGCCGGGGCCAGACGCAAGGCGCCCGCCCCGATGAGAGGCGGGCGAATCGGTGACAGCGGTGGGAATCAGGCGTGCTGGTGGCTGTGACGCCCTTCGCCGATCTCCTCGATCAGCTTGCGGCAGAAGGCGTCGAGATCGTCGGGCTTGCGGCTGGTGACCAGCCCGCTGTCGACCACCACTTCCTCGTCGACCCACTCGGCCCCGGCGTTCTTCAGATCCTGGGCCACCGAGGGGAACGAGGTCATGCGACGGCCCTTGACCACGCCGGCGTTGATCAGCAGCCAAGGGCCGTGGCAGATGGCTCCGACCGGCTTGCCGGCCTCGAAGAAGTGCCGGGCGAAGGCCTGGGCCTTGTCGTTGGTACGCAGGCTGTCCGGGTTGAACAGGCCGCCCGGCAGCACCAGGGCGTGGTAGTCGGCGACATCGGCGTCGTCGAGGGTCACGTCGACGTCGTAGGTGTCGCCCCAGTCGGTTTCCGCCCAGGCGCGAATACCCTTCTTGTCGGGCGCGACGATGTGCACGGTGATGCCCTGGGCATCGAGTTCCTTGCGCGGCACCGCGAGTTCGGATTCCTCGAACCCGTCGGTGGCGAGAATGGCGACGCGCTTGCCACTCAGTTTCTGGCTCATGGCTACCTCCTTGCGGCTCAGTGAGCGAATGCGGTTTCGACCGCGACAGGACTCATCCTTGGGGCGTCGGCCGCTGCGGACAAGGGGGCGGCCGACGCTGCGTTCAGCATAGGCGATCGTGACGCGACCTCAAGCGACCGAGTGCCGTGAGGCCCGAAAACGACGCCGCCGCTCCGGGGAGCGGCGGCGAAAGGAGCAGGCGCGGGGACTCAGCCGAGGTAGGCGTTGAGCATCCACACGGTCTTTTCCTGCTCGCGGATGTAGTCGCCGGCCAGCGAGGCGGTGCCCTCGTCGTCGGCGTCGGAGGCCAGGGAGAGCAGTTCGCGCTGCAGCTCGATCAGCGTCTGGAAGCCCTGTACGATACCGCGCACGCAGGCCTCGCCGTCGTGGACGTTCTTGTCCTCGGCGATGTCGGCGACTCGCACATAGTCGCTGTAGGCATGCAGCGGCTGGTGACCCAGGGTCAGGACGCGCTCGGCGACCTCGTCGATCTTGGTCAGCAGATCGGTGTAGTACTCCTCGAACTTGGTGTGCAGCTCGAAGAAGTGCTGGCCCTTCACGTTCCAGTGATAGCCGCGCACGTTCATGTAGAAGATCTGGTAGTTGGCCAGCAGGGTGTTGAGCTTGTCGGCCAGCTGGTCGGCGCTGGCCTGGTGCAGGCCGATGGCGTTGGTATCTGCCATGAGAGAATCCTCCGTGATGGAATCTGCCTCGATGATAACCGGCCCGTCGGGAAGCGCCCAGTGAGCGGAAGTCATCGACGGCATAGCGGCAATCTATCGCCACGGGAATGCCGGCGGGGAGTGGCCCGCCAGCATGACTGGCGATGCCTCAGTGACGCAGAGCGGAGGTCGCCAGCTCGAAGCGGGCGACTTCCGCATAGACCTCACCCGGCGCCTTGACCGGCTCGGCCGGCGGCACGGCCTCGGGCCAGATGCGAGACAGTTCCTCCAGCTCGGCCTGGCCCTTGGTGTAGACCTTGCCGTCGGCGCCGCGAAGCGTATCCGCGCCGGCCTGCCACAGCTGCGTGGCGACCTGCACGAAACCACGGCCGTCCTGATACTCGGCGGCATTGGCGAAGCGGCCGTCCTTGACGGCTTCCTCGTACTCCGCGGCCGCCTGCTTGAGCAGTGCCAGCGTCACGTCGCCGATGAAACGCGGGGACTGGCGCGTCTCGACGGCGACATCGGCCTGGGCCGCGTCGATCGCCTGGCGGGCCTTCGCCACGGCGGGGGCCAGCTGCGCCCAGTCGGCGGTCTGGCCGGCCTTGTCGGAAAGGGCTTCCAGCGCCGACTCCAGCGGGGCTTCCTCGTCGTGCGCCTCGAGTGCCGGCTCCAGCTTCGGGTACTGCTCGATCAGCGGGTGGGTGAGATGGGCCGCGCCCTGGTCGCCGTGGCCGCTGCGGTAGAGCGCCTCGGCCGTGGCCAGGTGGCCTTCCATGAAGGCAAGTTCGGTATAGTAGATGCCGGGCGAGGTCAGGGCGCTGGGGGCAGGCGTGTCACCACTTTCGCCGCCTTCGCCGCCCTCGCTGACCGCCACCGGGAAGTGGCTGAAGACGAAGCCGACGGCGCCGCCTTCACCGCCTTCGCCACCGTGATGGGATTCACCGCCTTCGCCGCCGTGATGGGACTCGTCGCCTTCGCCGCCGTGGCCGGATTCATCGCCTTCACCGCCGTGGTGGGCTTCGCCGCCCTCGCCACCGTGGCGGGATTCGCCAGCTTCACCGCCATGGTGAGTCTCGCCGCCCGATTCGGCGGTCAATTCAGTCTTCTGGGGCTCGTCGGCGGCGGGATCGCCGCCGTGGGCCAGAGCCGCCTGGCCGCCGGCTCCCAGGAAGGTCGTCATGCCGATGCCGACCCACAGTTTCAGGCGCTGTTCCATCATGCTGATGCCCTCGTCGTGTTCAATGCCTTGCTGGTGGAGAAATAAAGGGGCCCGCCGGTACGCTGGCGTATCATGGCGTGGGACAATAACATAACCCACACGAGAGTTATTTGCATTCACGTTCGCATCACTGACAGGGGAGCAGGCAATGATTCTGTGCGTGGCGGATGTCCTCGATGCCGAGCAGCTGGCGGCGCTGCGGCGGGATCTCGACGAGGACGCGCATTTTCGGGACGGCCGGGAGACGGCAGGCTGGCACGCCCGCCAGGTCAAGGCGAATCAGCAGGCCGACGGCCAGGCGCCGGTGGTGCGCCAGTGGAGCGAACGCCTCGGCGAGGCGATTCGCCGCCACCCGCTGTTCCAGATGGCGGCGCGGCCGGCGCGCATGACCCCGGTGCGCTTCAGCCGCTACCGCTCGGGCATGCACTACGGCAACCATGTCGACGACCCGGTGATGGGCGGCGCGGCGCCGGTGCGCACCGACCTTTCCTTCACCCTGTTTCTCGAAGCGCCGGAAGACTACGACGGCGGCGAACTGGTGACCGACACCACCGCCGGCGAGCAGCGCTACAAGCTGCCCGCCGGGGCGATGATCCTCTATCCGTCGTCCACCCTGCACCGGGTCGAGCCGGTCACCCGGGGGCAGCGCCGGGTGGCGATCGGCTGGGTGCAGAGCCAGGTCCGCGATCCCGCCGCGCGGGAGATCCTCTTCGATCTGGACACCGCACGGCGTGGCCTGTTCGAGCGCGAGGGCAAGAGCGAAACCTTCGACCTGATGAGCAAGTCGCTGGCCAACCTGCAGCGCATGTGGGTCGAGGTGTAGCCGGCCTCAGTCGCGGCCGGCACCGAACAGCCGCAGCACCGCCTCGGCCCGGTCGGCGAGCAGCTCGGCGCAGCGGGCCAGGGCCTCGTCGAGCGCCATGGGGCCGTCGGCCAGGGCCAGGGCCGCCAGCACGCCCTCGTCGTGGGCCGCCTGCCAGCCGTCCCCCAGGCGCCCGGCCAGCACCACCGTCGGCACGCCGTGCTCGCGGGCGCGGCGGGCAATGCCGATGGGCGTCTTGCCCGCCAGGCTCTGGCCGTCGAGCTGACCCTCGCCGGTGATCACCAGGTCGGCTCCGGTGAGCCGCTGGTTGAAGCCGGCCTGCTCCATGACCAGCTCGATGCCCGGGCGCAGGGCGGCGCCGAGCACGCTGCCGGCGGCGAAGCCCATGCCGCCGGCGGCGCCCGCACCGGGGTGGTCGCGCTCGTCGCGTCCCAGCGCCCGGGCGAGATGATCGGCGAAGTGGCCCAGTGCGGCGTCGAGGTGGGTGACATCCGCCGCCGAGGCGCCCTTCTGGGGGCCGAACACCGCGCTGGCGCCGCGTGGGCCGGTCAGCGGGTTGTCGACATCCACGGCGGCGTCCACTGCCAGCTCCGCCAGGCGCGGGTCAAGCCCCGTCAGGTCGAGTCGCGCCAGCTCGCTCAGGGCTGCGCCGCCCGGCGGCAGGGGGCGCCCCTCGGCATCCAGCAGTCGTGCGCCCAGCGCCGCCAGCATGCCCGCGCCGGCGTCGTTGGTGGCGCTGCCGCCGAGGGTTAGAATCAACCGCCGGGCGCCGGCGTCGAGGGCCTCGCGGATCAGCTCGCCGACCCCGTGGGTGGTGCTGTCACGGGCCGTGCGTTCCTCGCGGGTCAGGGCCTGCAGGCCGCTGGCTTCGGCCAGTTCGACATAGGCGCTGCGACTGGCGGCATGCCAGCCCCAGGCCGCCGTGGCGGGCCGCCCCAGGGCATCCTGCACCCGGGCATGGCGGCGCTCGGCGCCGGTTGCGGCGATCAGCGCGTCCAGCGTGCCTTCGCCGCCGTCGCCCATCGGACACTCGACGAGTTCAGCCTCGGGGCGCACGCGGCGCAGTCCGGCGGCGATCGCTGCGGCCGCCTCGCGGGCCGGCAGGGCGTCCTTGTAGCTGTCGGGGGCGATCAGGATCTTCATGGGCGTCCTCGTGTCGTGGGGCGTTGGCAATGCAGGCGTGGCTGCCAGCCTAGGGTTTTTACGAAAAGTCGGCGAGCGAAGGCAAGACAAGGCAAAAATCGGTGAAAAGACGGAATTTACGCGCTGTAAATGAGTACTTTGAGACGATTTTTAACGCCGTATTGCCGAGCGCAGGCAGTTTTCGTCCAAAGCCTAGCGCGAAACGGCCCGGGGCGGGAGCCTCCCGCGCTATGCTCGAAGAGCCGGGCCCGGGCGGCCCGTGACGCAGCGAGGAGACACGTCATGAAACAGCCATTGTATGCACTGATGCTGCTGGTCGCCGTCGCGCTCGGCGGGTGTCAGGTCATGGGCGCCGATCCGCTGGCCGGAGGCGCCGGTACGTTGCCTGCGGCCTGCCAGTGGCCCCGCGAGCCGGCGGCATCCCGCGAGGCGTGGGTCCGCGCGGCCATGGCGGAACTGGAAGCACGGGGCTTCGCCATCCGCAGTACCGATCTGACCCTGGGCGTGGTGAGCGCCGAGCGTACCACCCGCCAGCCCGGGCTCGGCGCCATCGATGAGCCGTGGATCGACGGCGGCATGGGCTGGGGAGGCTGGGGCCACGCGGGTGGCGGGGTGAACTTCGGGCTGGGCATGCGCATCGGCGATGACCCGGTCCAGGTCGAGCGGGTCTCGCTGGTGGTCGATGAGGCGCAGGTGACCCTGACCCGTGACTCCCGGGTGGTCGCCGACGACGGTCGCATCATCGATGCCCGCCCCTACAGCCGCGATGCCTTCTGTCGCGAGGTGAGCGGCGCCATCCAGTCACGCCTGCTGAATCGGGAGGGACAGCCATGAAACGCCTGCTGGGAGTGGGAATGCTGATGGTGCTGCTCGCCGGCTGCGCGAGCCTGACACAGCCGCCACCGACCCGTGACGTGCAGGTCGCCGCCGCGCCGGATGCCGCACTGGCGGCGGGGGTTGCGGTGCTGGCCGAGCGGGGATTCGTGATTCAGATGGCGGATGCGGCGCTGGGGCGGGTGGATGCCGTGCTGGCCTGGCGCCACGGCTATGCCCTGACGCTCGAGACGCAGGCCGCTGACGGGGGGACCCGGCTCGTCCTCTCCGGGCGACAGGGCGGTCAGCCGATCGACCCGGCCCGCTTCGATGATCTGCTCGCGGCCATCCGCGCCCGGCTCGAGACGCGCCGTTGAGTCCGGTGCGACGCCGGCGCCTGCGACGGCTGCTGGTCTCCGGGGTGGGGCTGGTGGTCGCCGCCATGCTGTGGTGGGTCTGGCACTGGCAGCTCGATGCCGCCATGCGCGAGGCGCGCCGTCACGCCGACGCGCGGCTGGCGCTGTATACCAGCAGCCTCGACGGCGCGCTGGCGCGATTCGCCTACCTGCCGGACCTGCTGGCCCGCCAGCCGCTGATCCAGAGTGCGCTGGGGGTGGACAACCCGGCGGTGATCCGCCGCGTCAACCGGCATCTGGCGCGGGTGGCCGCGGATTCGGAGGCCGAGGCGATCTACCTGATGAACCGCCGCGGGTTGACCGTGGCGGCGAGCAACCATGCCGCGCCGGGCAGCTTCATCGGTCATCGCTACGACTACCGCCCCTACTTTCGCGCCGCGCTGCGCGGCGAGCAGGGCGAGTTCTTCGCGGTGGGCAGTACCACCGGGCGACCGGGCTACTTCGTCTCGGCACCGGTGCGTGCCGGCCCCCGCGATACCGGCGGGACGCAGAATGTGGCCGGGGCCCTGGCGGTCAAGGTGTCGCTGGAGTCGCTGCAGGCGGACTGGCGCCAGGCCGGCGAGAAGGTGCTGGTCAGCGACGCCAACGGCGTGGTGATCCTCTCCAGCCGGCCCGACTGGCGCTTTAGTTACTTCGGCCGGCTGGACGGGAGTGCGCGTGAGGCGATCCGGGCCCAGCGCCAGTTCAACGGCGCGGCGCTGGAGCCGCTGGGCGAGCGCCTGGCCGACGGCTCGCTGCTGATCGGCGGCGAGCCGGCCGGCGGGCCGGTGGGCGATGCCGTCGGGGAGCGCTATTTCATCACGTCCAGTCCGCTGTCGACGCTGGGCTGGCGCATGCACTATCTGGTGCCGGTGCGGCCGCTGTACGCCAGCGCCCGCGACGCGGTGCTGGTCGCCGCCGCCGGCTGCCTGGCCCTGCTGCTGCTGGGTCTGTGGCTGCGCGAACGCCAGCAGCGGCTGTGGCTGCGCGAGCGCGAGGCGCGCATCATGCGCGAGGCCAACGAGCGGCTGGAGAGCCGGGTCGCCTCGCGCACCCGCGAGCTGGAGTCGGCCCAGGCCGAGCTGGTGCAGGCCGGCAAGCTGGCCGCGCTGGGCACCATGGCGGCGGGCATCGCCCACGAGCTCAACCAGCCGCTGGCCGGGATCCGTACCTACGCGGCCAGTGGTGCGCGGTTGATCGAACGCGGTCGCGAGGCGGTGGCGGTGGACAACTTCCGGCGCATCCAGGGGCTCTCCGACCGGCTGGCCACGCTGATTCGCCAGCTCAAGCTGTTCGCCCGCAAGGGCGGCGCCCGGGAGCCGGTCGACCTGGCCGCCCGGCTCGACTTCGTGCTCGAACTGCTCGACGATCGCCTGACGCGCCAGGGCGTGAAGCTGACGGTCGAGCGCCCGGACGCCTCCGGGGCCGGAGTGTGGGTCGCCGGCGACGAGGTGCGGGTCGAGCAGCTGCTCACCAACCTGCTGCGCAATGCCCTCGATGCTCTGCGCGACGTGGCGTCGCCGCAGCTGACGGTCACCCTGGCGGTGGACGAGGCGCAGGTGATCCTGACGGTGGCGGACAACGGCCCAGGCATCGAGGCCGAGGTGCTCGAGCATCTCTTCGACCCCTTCTACACCACCAAGGCCGTGGGCGACGGGCTCGGCCTGGGGCTGTTCATCGCCTTCGGCATCGTTCAGGATCTCGCCGGCCGCATCCGGGCCGAGAACCGTCCGGCCGGGGAGGGTGGCGGGGCGCGCTTTCATGTGGAATTGCCGTGCGCCCGGCAGGCGACGCAGCGGCACAGCAACGAGGAAGCCCAGACATGAGTGAACTGCCGATCTGGCTGGTCGACGACGACCCCGGCGTGCGCGAGTCCCTGACCCAGTGGTTCGAGCTGGGCGAGCTGCCGGTACGGACCTTCGCCGCCAGCGAGACGGCACTGGCCGCGCTCACCGCCGGCGAGCCCTGCGGCGTGCTGATCTCCGACGTCAAGATGCCCGGCATGGACGGGCTGGCGCTGCTCGAGGCGGTGCTGGCCGTCGATGCCGACCTGCCGGTGGTGCTGATCACCGGCCACGGCGACGTGCCGATGGCGGTGGATGCCATGCGCCAGGGCGCCTGGGACTTCATCGAGAAGCCCTTCGAGCCCGAACAGCTGGAGGAACAGGTCCAGCGAGCCCTCGAGCGGCGCCGGCTGGGCCAGGAGAACCGGCGCCTGCGTCAGGCGCTGCGCCAGGGCGGGCTGGCCGGACGGCTGCTGGGCGAGGCGTCGGGCATGCGGCGGCTGCGCGAGCAGATCGCCAACCTGGCGCCGACCCGGGCCAGCGTGCTGGTGCACGGCGAGACGGGCAGCGGCAAGGAGGTGGTCGCGCGCTGTCTCCACGAGTTCGGCCCCGGCGAGGCGACCCCCTTCGTGGCGCTCAACTGCGGGGCGATCGCCCCCGAGCTGATCGAGTCGGAGCTGTTCGGCCACGAACGGGGGGCCTTCACCGGCGCCCTGGAGATGCGGGTCGGCAAGCTGGAACACGCCAGCGGCGGCACCCTGTTCCTCGACGAGGTGGAGTCGATGCCGCCGGCCGCCCAGGTCAAGCTGCTGCGCGCGCTGCAGGAGGGCGAGGTCACGCGGCTGGGCAGCAATCGAGTGATTCATCTGGACCTGCGCGTGGTGGCGGCGACCAAGGCCGATCTGCTGGCCATGGCCTCGCGCGGGGCGTTCCGCGAGGATCTCTACTACCGGCTGGCGATCGCCGAGCTGAGCATTCCCCCGCTGCGCGAGCGTCGCGAGGACATCGCGCTGCTGTTCAACCACTTCTGCCGCCAGGCCGCCGAGGTCCACCAGCGCGGCCAGCGCGAGGCGGATGCCGAGCTGCTCGCCGCCCTGGCCCGCCACGACTGGCCCGGCAACCTGCGCGAGCTGCGCAACGCCGCCACGCGCTTCACTCTGGGGCTGGACATTCCCCAGCTGGGCGCCGAGCCGCAGGCGGCGCCGAGTGCCGGCGGCTCGCTGGGCGATCAGGTGGCGGCCTTCGAGGCGTCGCTGCTGCGTGCCGCGCTGGCCCGTCATCACGGCAACATCCAGGCGGTGCTGGACGAGCTCGACCTGCCGCGGCGTACCCTCAACCAGAAGATGCACCGCTACGGGCTGCGCCGCGAGGCCTTCCTCGACACGCCCTCGGCGAGGTGACGCCGCGGCGTTCCTTGGGGGAAGCCGCACGGGCGACCTACACTGCAGGGACCTCGCCGTGACGAGGGGCGATGCCGGGCAACCAGGGACGCTCATCGCCGAGCCATGACGGCGCCCGTTTCATCCCGTTCTGCTGGTTCCGGCATGCCGGCCCCTTGTCGATGGCATTTTCATTGGCAGTCAGGGAGGAACGGCAATGACGGATGAATTCGCGGGCCTGATGCGCGAGCGTGCCTACGTCGGCGGCGACTGGGTCGACGCCGGCGGGAAGTCGCGCCAGGCGGTCGACGACCCGGCGACCGAGGAACCCATCGGCCAGGTGCCCGATCTGGCGGCGGCGGACATCGATGCGGCGATCGGTGCCGCGGTGAACGCCTTCGCCGACTGGCGCGACACCTCGGCGCTGGAGCGCGCGGACACGCTGCTGGCGTGGTATCGGGGCATGACCGAACACCGCGAGGCGCTGGCACGGCTGATGACCCGGGAGCAGGGCAAGCCGCTGGCCGAGGCACGCGGCGAGGTCGACTATGCGGCGAGCTTCTTTCGCTGGTTCGCCGAGCAGGCTCGCCGCGCCGACGGCGAGACGATTCCCGCCGACCGGCCCGACGTCGCGCTGGGCACCGTTCAGGAGCCGGTCGGGGTGGCCGCGGTGATCACGCCGTGGAACTTCCCGCTGGCGATGATCACCCGCAAGGTCGGCGCGGCCCTGGCGGCGGGCTGTACCACCCTGGTCAACCCGGCCACCCAGACGCCGTTCTCGGCGCTGGCGCTGGCGGTGCTCGCCGAACGGGCGGGCCTGAATCGCGGCGAGTTCAACGTGGTCACCGGCAGCGGCAAGCGCTTCGCCGAGCGGGTCTGCGCCGACGACCGGGTCCGGGCGCTGTCGTTCACCGGCTCCACCCCGGTGGGCCGCGAGCTGCTGCGCCAGAGCGCCGACACCGTCAAGCGCACCGCCATGGAGCTGGGCGGCAACGCGCCGTTCATCATCTGCGACGACGCCGACCTCGACGAGGCGGTCGAGGGCGCGCTCGCCGCCAAGTTCCAGACCACCGGCCAGGACTGCGTGGCGGCCAATCGCCTCTACGTGCATCGCTCGCTCTACGACGCCTTCGTCGAGCGCTTCACCGCGCGCATGAACGACATGGCGGTGGGCAACGGCTTCGATGATGACACCGCTATCGGGCCGCTGATCAACCGCGATGCCGTCGACAAGGCCCGCGGGCTCGTCGATGACGCCCGCGACAAGGGCGCACGAATCCTCGGCCGCGGCCAGGACGAGGCGCCGGGGCCGCGCTTCTTCATGCCCACGGTGGTCGCCGACTTCACGCCCGAGATGCGCGTGGCCGGCGAGGAATCGTTCGCGCCGGTGGCGCCGATCTGCGCCTTCGACGACGACGACGCGGTGATCGCGGCCGCCAACGCCACCATCTACGGCCTCGCCGCCTACGTCTACACCCACCGCGACGCGCGCATCCGCAAGTTCATGCGGCGGCTCGAATACGGCATGGTCGGCGTCAACACCATGGACATCACCGGCCCACAGGTGCCGTTCGGCGGCGTCAAGCAGTCGGGGCTGGGCCGCGAGGGCGCCGATGCCGGCATGCAGGAGTATCTCGAGACCAAGTACTACTGCGTCGGTGGCGTCCCCCGCCGCTGATCCACGCCGAGCCACCATCGAGGAGGCAACATGGACACCATCGAACGTCTCGAATCGCAGGTGCGCGCCTACGTGCGCTCCTTTCCCAAGGTCTTCACCGAGGCCCGGGGCAACCGCCTGACCGCCAGCGACGGCACCCGCTACCTGGACTTCTTCAGCGGCGCCGGGGCGCTCAACTACGGCCACAACGACCCGGCGATGAAGCGCGCGCTGCTCGACTACATCCAGCGCGACGGCATCAACCACGGCCTGGACATGGCCACCGAGGCCAAGGAAACCTTTCTCGCCACCCTCGAGGAGGTGATCCTCAAGCCCCGCGGCATGGACTACAGGCTGCAGTTCCCCGGGCCCACCGGCACCAACGCCGTGGAGGCGGCGCTCAAGCTGGCGCGCAAGGTCAAGGGACGCAGCCGCATCGTGCACTTCACCCACGGCTTTCACGGCATGACCCTGGGCTCGATGGCGGTCACCGCCAACGCCGCGGTGCGCGGCAGCGCCGGGGTGGGGCTCGACGATGCCGTGCTGATGCCCTACAGCCACTACTATGCCGACGGCCGCGACACCGCGAAGGACTTCGCGGCGCTGCTCGAGGATGACTTCAGCGGCGTCGACACGCCGGCCGCGGTGATCGTCGAGACGGTGCAGGGCGAGGGTGGCATCAACGTCGCCGAGTTCGACTGGCTGCGCGAGATCGAGCGGCTGTGCCGCGCGCACGACATGCTGCTGATCGTCGACGACATCCAGGCGGGGATCGGCCGCACCGGGCCGTTCTTCTCCTTCGAGCCGGCCGGCATCTCGCCGGACATCGTCACCGTCGCCAAGTCGCTGTCCGGCATGGGGCTGCCGCTGGCGATGGTGTTGCTCAAGCCCGAGCTCGATGTCTGGGCGCCCGGCGAGCACACCGGCACCTTCCGCGGCAACAATCAGGCCTTCGTCACCGGCACCGCGGCGCTCGAGACCTACTGGCGCGACGACACCCTGGAGAAGGAAACGCTGCGCAAGGGCGAGTACGTCCGCGAGCGGCTGGCCACGATCATGGCCGAGCACCGCCATTTCGAGGCCGAGATCCGCGGGCGCGGGCTGTTCATCGGCCTGGCCTGCGAGCGCGCCGAATTCGGCAACGCGATCATCGACAAGTGCTTCGAGCGCGGGCTGATCATGGAGACCACCGGCCAGGCGGACTGCGTGGTCAAGGTCATGCCGCCCTTGATCAGCACCGACGCCGATCTCGACGAGGGGCTGGCGATCATCGAGGACGCCATCGAGGCGGTGCTCGACAAGCACGGGCTGCTGAGCGGCACCTGACGTTCCCTCACTCCGCCATCAGCGGCGCGGCGAGCCGGTCGATCCGCGCCTGCCATTCCGCCACCGCCCGGGCCGGCCAGGGCTCGGGTGTTCCCACCCCCCACACCGGGCCGGGCCAGGCGGCATCGTCGCGGCGCCGCACGATGACGTGGAAATGCAGCTGCGGCACCTGATTGCCCAGCGTTGCCAGGTTGAGCTTGGCGCCGCCGAGCTCGGCCTTGAGCGCCTCGCCGAGCCGGGTGGCCTCGTGCCACAGGCGCGCCTGCTCGCTCTCGCTCAGGTCGCTGACCTCGACAATGGCCTCGCGGCGCGGTACCAGGATCAGCCAGGCGAAGCGGGCGTCGTTCATCAGGCGCACCTGACACAGCGGCAGGTCGAGCAGAAAGTGCGTGTCCTCGGCCAGGCGCTCATCGAGCGTGAAGTCGGTCATGGGGATCTCCGTGCAGGTGCGGTGTCGGCAAGTGTCGGCAAGAAATGGCCGATGGTCGGCGCCGTGATCGGCAAGTTGTTGCCGATCAATGGGCGTTCGTCAGGCAGTTTTTTTACAAGCTTTTGATTTTCAAGATCATTCCGTGGGTGGCAAGGCATTTGCAGTAGCTCTGACGCTTCACACAATAACCGCCAATTCCCAACAGGAGAAACGGCATGCACAAGCGTCAGTTCCTCAAGTCGGCCATCGGGCTGGCTACCGCAGCGGCACTGGGTGTCTCGGCCGGCTCGGCCATGGCTCAGGAATCCCACAAGTACATCCTGAGCACCGCGACCACCGGCGGTACCTACTACCCGGTGGGCGTCGCGCTGTCGACGCTGATCAAGGTCAAGCTCGAGCCCAAGACCGGCATCTCGGTGTCGGCGATCAGCTCCGCCGGTTCCGGCGAGAACCTCAAGCTGATGGACGAGGATCAGGCGCAGTTCGGCATCCTGCAGGGGCTCTACGGCGCCTACGCCTGGAAGGGCACCGGCCCGGTACCCAAGGCGTACAAGAACCTGCGCAGCGTGTCGATGCTGTGGCAGAACGTCGAGCACTTCGTGGTCAAGGACGACATGGTCGATTCCGGCACCATCGACGACATGACCAACCTCTACGGCGAGCCGTTCTCGATCGGCGCGCGCAACTCCGGCACTGAGGGCTCCGGCCGCTACATCCTCGGCCAGCTGGGCATCGATCCGGAGAAGATGGACATCGCCTACCTGGGCTACGGCCCCAGCGCCGACGCCCTGCAGAACGGCACCATCAAGGGCATGAACATTCCGGCCGGTGCCCCGGCGGCGGCGGTGACCCGCGCCTATGCCAACGTCGGCGACGACATCACCACGCTGGCCTTCACCGACGAGCAGCTCAAGAAGGTCAACAGCGAGTTCGAGCTGTGGACCCCGTATGACATCCCGGCCGGCACCTATCCGAACCAGGACGAGGTGATCCACACCATCGCCCAGCCCAATATCCTGGCGGTGCGTGCCGACGTCCCGGCCGACGATGTCTACGCCATCACCAAGACCATGTACGAGAACCTGCCGTTCCTGCAGAACATCCACCCGGCGACCAAGGCCATGGCCATCGAGAAGGCGATCGCCGGCCTGCCGATGCCGCTGCATCCGGGGGCGGCTCGCTTCTTCAAGGAACAGGGCATCAAGATCCCCGATCGTCTGATCGCCGAGTGATCCCACGGGTCGCGGGGCCGCATGGCCCCGGCGATCCGGCCCTGGACGAGCGCCGCGCCATGCCGCGGCGTTCGTCGTCGATGTTCAGCCCTTCCGTTTTCAGGAGATCGCCGTGAGCGACCCGAACCTTGACTCGATCCGCGACGAGGAGGCCCAGGAGGCCGACGAGCGCCTGACGCATCCGTGGCTGGGGCGCTTCCTGTTCGCCTTCGCGATCGTCATCGCCCTGGTGCACCTCTATTTCAATACCTTCTCGACGCTGTCCACGCTGTGGACGAGCGCCATGCATTTCGGGCTGTTCGGTGCGCTGTGCGCGCTGTCGGTACCGCTGGCGCGGCCCTCGAATGCCGGGGCGCAGCGCGCGATCCTGGCCGTCGACGTGCTGCTGGCGGTGGCGGCGATCGGCTGCGCTCTTTACCTGATGGCCTTCGAGGACGCGCTCTACGACCGCGGCGTGACCTTCAACGCCAGCGACTGGGTGGTGTCGATCCTGGCCGTGGGGCTGGTGCTCGAGTTCGCCCGGCGCACCACCGGCTGGTTCATCCCGGTGCTGTGCCTGATCGCGCTGACCTACGTGGCCTGGTGGGGCAAGTACGTCGGCGGCGTCTTCAACTTTCCCGGCCTGAGCTGGGAAACCGTGCTGTTCCGCAGCTACATCGGCGGCGAGGGCATGCTGGGCTCGATCGCCCGCATCTCCTGGTCGTACGTGTTCATGTTCATCCTCTTCGGCGCCTTCCTGGTCAAGTCGGGCGCCGGGGAGTTCATCATCGAGCTGGCGCGCTGCGCGGCCGGACGCTTCGTCGGCGGCCCGGGCTTCGTGGCGGTGTTTTCCTCGGGCCTGATGGGCTCGGTGTCCGGCTCGGCGGTGGCCAATACCGTCTCCACCGGGGTCATCACCATCCCGCTGATGCGCAAGGCCGGCTTCCCGGCGCGCTTTGCCGCGGGCGTCGAGGCCTCGGCATCGACCGGCGGCCAGCTGATGCCGCCGGTGATGGGGGCCGGGGCCTTCATCATGGCCTCCTACACCCAGGTTTCCTACCTGACCATCATCGGCGTCGCCGCGCTGCCGGCGCTGCTGTACTTCCTGTCGGTGGCGATGTTCGTGCGCATCGAGGCCAAGCGCAGCAACGCCCAGCACCTCGATGACCCCGATGCGCCGAAGATCGGCGAGGTGCTCAAGAACGGCTGGCACTTCCTGCTGCCGCTGATCGTGCTGGTGGCGGCGCTGATCTACGGCTTCACGCCCACCTACAGCGCCGGCATCGCCATCGTTTCGGTGATCGTGGCGTCGTGGCTGTCCAAGCAGCCGATGACCCCGAAGCTGATCATCGAGGCCCTGGTGCAGGGCACCCGCAACATGATCACCACGGCGATCCTGCTGATCACCGTGGGGCTGATCGTCAACGTGGTCTCGACCACCGGCATCGGCAACACCTTCTCGCTGATGATCACCGACTGGGCGGGCGGCAGCCTGCTGGTGACCCTGGTGCTGATCGCCATCGCCTCGCTGATCCTGGGCATGGGGCTGCCGGTCACGGCGTCCTACATCGTGCTGGCGACGCTGTCGGCGCCGGCGCTCTACAACCTGATGGCGCATTCCCAGCTCGTCGACCTGCTGGTGGCCGGCGACCTGCCGCAGCAGGCCCAGGCGATCTTCATGCTCGCCGCGCCGGATCAGGTGCAGGCGCTGTCCGCACCGATGAGCCCGGCCGACGCCCAGGCGCTGCTCGACAAGGTACCGGACACCTTCTCCAGCCAGCTCTACGAGCAGGCGCTGTCGCCGCACTTCCTGACCATGGCGCTGGTCGCCGCGCACATGGTGATCTTCTGGCTGTCCCAGGACTCCAACGTCACGCCGCCGGTGTGCCTGACCGCCTTCGCCGCCGCGGCGATCGCCAACACGCCGCAGATGCGCACCGGCCTGACCGCCTGGAAGATCGCCAAGGGGCTCTACATCGTGCCGCTGCTGTTCGTGTGGTCGCCGCTGATCACCGGCACGCCGCTGGAGATGACCACCGTCTTCGTCATGGCGCTGTTCGGCATCTACGCCATCGTCGCCGGCCTCGAGGGCTATCTCGAGCATGAGCTGTCATGGTGGCTGCGGCTGCTGATGTTCCCGATCGGCGCCCTGATGCTGTGGCCGCACGGCATGCTCGCCCTCGATCTGGCCGGGGTGGCGATCTTCGCCGCCGTGTTCGCCTGGAGCGTGCGTCAGGGGCGGACTCCACGGACGGCCGCCTCATGAGCGGGCTGGAAGGGCTGGCGCTGGTGGTGATCGGCGCTGCCGCCGGCTTCATCAACGTGCTGGCGGCGGGGGGCTCGATGCTGACCCTGCCGCTGCTGATGTTCCTGGGGCTGCCACCCCAGGTGGCCAACGGCACCAACCGGGTGAGCATCGCCCTGCAGAGTGTCAGCGCGGTGGGCAACTTCCGCCGCGCCGGCGCTCGGGACCTGGGGGTCGGCCTGCGGCTCTCGGTGCCGGCGGTGCTGGGTGCACTGTGCGGTGCCTGGTTGGCGCTGGGAATTCCCGACGCCGTGTTCGAGACGGTGCTGGTGGTGGCCATGGTCGGCGCCTCGCTGATGATGCTGCTGCCACAGCCGACGCTGGACACCCGGGAGCTGACCCCGGAACGGCTGACACCGGCGGTGTATCTGGCGATGTTCGTCATCGGCCTCTACGGCGGCTTCATTCAGGTCGGCGTGGGGGTGTTGTTCATCGCCGTGCTCTACCGCATGCTCAGGATCGACCTGGCCCAGGTCAACGTGCTCAAGGTACTCATCATACTTGTCTATACCTTGCCGGCGTTGGCGGTGTTCGTGCTCGACGATCAAGTCCGCTGGGCCTACGGCCTGCTGATGGCGGTGGGCAGCATGAGCGGCGCCTGGCTGGCGGTGCGGGTCAACATGGGGCCGCGTGGCGCCAAGTGGGTCCGCGGACTGACGCTGGCGGTGATCGGGGTGATCATCCTGCGCCTGGTACTGGTCTAGTCGCGCCTCTTGTGGCAAGCGCCGGGATCGGCGATAACAGGCGCAACAATCGCGCGAGGAGAATGCCATGAACAAGCTAGCGATCGCGCTGGCCCTGCTGATGCTGGCGGGCCTGGCCGGCTGCAATACCATGCACGGCTTCGGCCGCGATGTGCAGAAGGTGGGCTCGGAAATCGAGGAAGCCGCTTCCGGGAAGTAGCGGATCCACCGGGCAGAATCCGCCGGAGCCTGTTAGGCTGGGGGTGTGACGCCTTGTCACGCACCGGAACGGGGTCCGGATGATGGCCTCGCCGGTGACTTCATTGATCCGTTAGGGAGGACGCGAGATGAAGAAACTGACGGCACTGATGTTTCTGGCGCTGGTGAGTGTCAGCGTGCTGAGCGGCTGCAACACCATGCATGGCGCCGGCGAAGACATCGAAGAGGGCGGTGAGCAGATCCAGGACTCCGCCAGCTGAGTGTCAGCACCCACGCCCGGCGGCTTGCCGTCGGGCGGGCTGGTGCCTTGCGCCACTCCTTTCCCCGGTTTCCGACCTCTTTTCCTGTCGTTCCCCGCCGCCTGTGTTCAGTCCGTAGCCTCGCCGCCGATCCGATAGCGCCGTTCCAGGCGTTCGAAGGACAGGTCGCTGACGATCGCCAGCAGCCCCACCAGCACCGCCCCCTGAATCACGTAGGCGATATTGTCGCCCACCAGCCCGGCGATGATCGGTGTGCCCAGGCTCTGGGCGCCGACCGTGGAGCCGATGGTGGCGGTGCCGATGTTGATGATCACCGACACCCGGACACCGGCGATGATCACCCGCATCGCCAGCGGCAACTCGACGCGCCACAGGATCTGCCGGGCGCTCATGCCCGTGCCGCGGGCGGCCTCCAGGGTGTCGGCGGGCACGGTGCGCAGGCCGGTGATGGTGTTCTGTACCACCGGCAGCAGGCCGTAGAGGGTCAGGGCGACGATGGTCGGCACGAAGCCGAACCCGGCCAGCGGCACGACGATCGCCAGCACCGCCGCCGGCGGAAAGGTCTGGCCGATCGCCGCCAGCGCCGAGACCAGCGGCTCGAACTCGCGCCCGGTGCGACGGGTGACGAACAGGCCCGCAGAGACGCCCACGCTCACCGAGATCAGCGACGAGACCAGTACCAGTACGAGGTGGTCGAGGGTCAGCCGCCAGAAGCTTTCGCGAGCGTAGACGGGTGTCTCGAGCTGCGGAAAGGCGGCATGGAACAGCGGTTCCAGACGGCCCATGAACAGCACCAGGGCCACCAGCAGCAGACTCAGCAGCGGCAGCAGGGCGTCGCGGCGCCGTTCGCGCCGGAGCAGGGCCGCCATCATGGCTGACGCCCCATGACCCCCTCCAGGGTCACCTCGCCGATCAGACGCCCGGCGTCGTCGATGACCGGCAGCACGCCCACGCGATACCAGACCATGCGCGACAGGGCTTCCTTCATGGTCATTCCCGGTGTCGCCGTCCAGTCATCGGTGACCGCCACGCGCGGCGGCACGTCCGCCGTCGGGCGGCCGCCGTGCAGGCAGGTCGGGTGCCCTTGCGCGTCGGTTTCCCAGTGATGGGGGGCGTCGCCGGATGTCGTCGCCGCCTGCTGGTACTGGTGCACCCAGCGCCGCGAGAGCAGCTTGAGGCCGAGGTCGGCCTTGCCGATGAAGTCGCTGACGAAGGCCTCGGCGGGGGCGGTGAGCAGCTCGATGGGGCGGTCGTACTGCACCAGGCGCCCGGCGTCGAGCAGGGCGATGCGCGAGGCCAGCTTGAGCGCCTCGTCCATGTCGTGGGTGACGAAGATCACGGTGGTGCCGGTTTGCTCGTGGACGCGGCGCATCTCGTTCTGCAGCACCTCGCGGGTCAGCGGGTCGACGGCACCGAAGGGCTCGTCCATCAGCAGCACTTCCGGGTCGGCGGCGAGCGCCCGGGCTACCCCCACGCGCTGGGCCTGACCGCCAGAGAGCTGGTGCGGGTACTTGTCGCGGAACTCGCCGGCATCCAGGTGGAAGAGGTCGAGCAGCTCGTCGACCCGCGAGGCGATGCGCGCGCTCGGCCACTTGAGCAGGTTGGGCACCACGGCGATGTTGTCGGCCACCGTCCAGTGGGGGAACAGCCCGATCGACTGGATGGCATAGCCGATCCGTCGGCGCAGCTGCTCCGCCGGCAGGCGGGTGACATCCTCGTCGCCGAGCAGGATGCGCCCGCTCGTCAAGGGGATCAGCCGGTTGATCATGCGCAGCGTGGTCGACTTGCCGCAACCCGAGGGGCCGATCAGCACACTGAACTCGCCACGTTCGACACGTAGCGAGATGTCGCTGACGACCGTCTTGTCGCCGTAGGTCTTGGTCAGGCCCTGTAATTCGATCATGCCTTCGGCTCTCGATGAGTGGGGTTGTCGCTCAGCGGGCGCCGGCGGGGCGGCTGACGGCGACCAGGATCTGCATCAGGAAGTCGGCGATCACCGCCAGGGCGATGGTCGGCACGGCACCCAGCAGCACCAGGTCGATGGCGTACTGGCCCAGCCCCTGAAAGATGAACGCACCCAGCCCGCCGGCGCCGATCAGCGCGGCCACCACGGTCAGGCCGATGGCCTGAACGGTGACGATGCGCAGCCCCGACAGGATCACCGGCAGCGCCAGCGGCACCTCGACGCGCCACAGGATCTGCCGGCGCGTCATGCCCATGCCGCGCGCCGCCTCGCGGGTGGCCGGGTCGACGCCGGCGAAGCCGGCCTGGGTGTTGCGCACGATCGGCAGCAGCGAGTACAGGATCAGCGCGAGGATCGCCGGTGCGGCACCGATGCCCGCCACGCCCAGCGCGCCCAGCCAGGGCACGGCATCACCGAGCGCCGACAGCGGCGCCACCAGCAGCGCGAACAGCGCGATCGAGGGGATCGTCTGGAAGACGTTGAGCACACTGAACAGCACTCCGCGCGTGGCGGGGCGGCGGTGCGCCAGCAGGCCCAGCGGCAGGCCGATCGCCAGGGTCGGCGCCAGCGCCAGCCCGACCAGGGTCAGGTGGGTGACGAACTGGTCGACGAAGGCGTCCTCGATGTTGAAGTATTCCCGCAGGATCGACAGCGCGTTGAAGGTGCCGGTGGCGAACAGTGCCGCGACGGCGGCGACCAGCAGCAGGCCGTAGCCGCTGCGCAGCCACAGCGACGAGCCCAGGCGCTGGAAGGCGTCGACGATCATCAGGCTGGTGCAGAACACCAGCACCCAGAAGGCCGCCCCCTGGGAGACCCGGGCCGCCGGCGAGGCATCGGTCAGGGCGCGCTGGGCATAGTCGCCCAGTCCGTACAGCGTCAGCAGCAGGGCCAGCGGTGCGGCCACCAGCGTCAGGCGGGCGCCGCGGCGTTCGCCCAGTGGACGGACCAGGCAGGCCAGCGCGAGGGTGCCGGCCAGCGCCGCCAGCCCCAGCGTCTGCCAGGGGCGCAGCGCCGTCAGCAGCGACACCGATTCCCCCGATACCAGCCGGTTGGGCGCCATCGCGGCGAACGGTAGCAGTACCGCGCCGGCCAGGCTGGCCACCAGCAGGGTGGCGAGCACCCGGTTGGCGATGCGCCGCGGCCCGTCGTGTTCGTCGTGATTCACGCGTCAGTCGAGGAAGCCGTGGTCTTTCAGGTAGTCATGCGCTACCTGCTTGGCCGGCAGGCCCTGGACCTGGATCTGGCTGTTGAGCGTCTGCAGCGTCTCGCGGTCCAGCGAGGCGAAGACCGGCTCGAACAGGTCGGGTAGCTCGGGGTGTGCCTCGAGGACCGCCTCGCGCATCACCACGGCCGGCTCGTAGACCATCTGCACGCCCTGGGTGTCGTCCATCACCTTGAGGCCGGCGGGCTGGATGGCGCCGTCGGTGCCGTAGACCATGGCTGCGTTGGTGCCGCTGGTGCCTTCGGCCGCGGCGCGGATGGTCGCGGCGGTGTTGCCGCCCGAGAGCACCAGCAGCTGGTCCTGGGAGAGCGTGAAGTCATAGGCCTTCTGGAAGCTGGGCAGGGCCGCGGCACTCTCGACGAACTCCGCGGAGCCGGCCAGCTTGACGTCGCCGCCGTCGCGCACCCAGCGGCCGAAGTCCGCCATGGTGTCGAGATCGTTGGCCTCGGCGATCGAGCGCTTCACGGCGATCGCCCAGGTGTTGTTGGCCGGGGCCGGCTTGAGCCAGACGATGCCGTGGTTCTCGCGATCCCAGTCGCGCACCTTCTCGTAGCCGGCCTCGGCGTTCTTCCAGGCCGGGTCGTCGGTGGTGCCGCTGAAGAAGGCGCCGTTGCCGGTGTACTCGGGGTAGAGGTCGATCTCGCCCTCGAGCAGGGCCTTGCGCACGATGTTGGTGGGGCCGAGCTGGAGCTTGTTCTCGACCGGGTAGCCGGCGTCTTCCAGCAGCGCGACCATCATGTTGCCGAGCAGCGCCCCCTCGGTATCGATCTTCGACGCCACACGCAGCGGCTCGGCCGCCACGGCCTGACCGGCCGCCAGCAGCGTGCCGGCCACGAGTCCCAAGACATTGCCAATCCTGACCATGAGCTTCCATCCTCTTGTCGGTGACGGGGTGCGATGAGCGATATTGTGCGTCGTTCCACTGAGCCTAGCCATCGGCGACGGATGGCTCCACTTTTCAGGACCTTATCGAGGGTGCCGCGCGGCGTCCAGCGGTTTACCCGATGTACCGGCCATGCGTGGCCGCGGCGGCGGGTTCCACAAGGAAGGAGACGGGAATGGACAGACGTACCATGATCGGAATACTGGTCGCCGGCCTGCTGGGCGGCTGTGCCGGCGCGCCGAGGCACGAATCGGCCCCGGCCCCGCCGCCCCCGCCGATGACTCAGGCGGGCGACGACGTCTGCGATGCCGATGCCCTGGCCGACTGGACCGGGCGCGACTACCGGGACGCGCTGACGCCCCGGGCCCGTGAACGCAGCGGTGCCGAGCAGGTGCGGGTGATCCGTCCGGGGCAGGGCTACACCATGGACTACCGCCCGGATCGCCTGAATCTGCACCTGGACGAACAGGGACGCATCGTGCGCATCGACTGCGGCTGAGCGTGGCCGGCGGCGTCGTTCAGGCGACCGCGTGGGCGGCCTCGATGGCGCGCTGCTGAGCCCGGGTGAGCGCCGCCGGGGACAGGCCCAGCGCCTGCAGTGCCGGCCAGTCGAGCGCACTGAAGTCGCCGCGCTCGAGGTGCTTCGTGGTTTCCAGCAGCAGGCCCAGCGGCCCCTCGTGATGCAGGATGGCCTGATGCAGGCTGCGGTGCAGCGGCAGCTCGTCGAGGACCCGTTCGAGCGGCCGGTCGAAGAAGGCATCGAGGCACGAGAACAGCCCCACCGTGAACCCCGGGCCGGGGCTGTCCAGCAGTTCGCCGGCCAGTGCCTGGCACAGCTCGGCGCGGGCCAGGGCCAGCGCCTGCAGGGCGTGCGGCTTGTCGTCCAGGCGGGTGAGGGCGATCAGGTTGGCCAGGCTGAGGATACGCCGCCTGCCGAGCAGGAGGACCGCCGTCTGTACCGAGGTGATGTCGCGGGAGCGTCGGTAGTGGGCGCTGCCGGCCATCTTCAGCAGACGCACGCTGATGAAGGGGTCGCGGCGGATGATGTCGGCCAAAGCGTCGAGGCCGAGGTCGGGGCGGTTGAGTTCGGCGAGCAGGCGCAGGATCGACAGCCGGCTGCTGGGCAGGTGCTGGCCGTGCACCGGCTCGGGGCGGGCCAGGAAGTAGCCCTGGAAGAGGTCGCAGCCGACACTTTCGCAGCGGCGGAAATCCTCTGGCGTCTCGATCTTCTCGGCCAGCAGCTGCAGCCTGGGGTAGGCCTGCTTGAGGGCCGCGATCACGCGCCCGAGCCCGGCCGGGGTATAGGCCGGGTAGTCCAGCTTGACGATATCGGCGAAGGGCAGCAGCGGGTGGCCGGCGTCCGCCAGCTGGTAGTCGTCGAGGGCGATGCGATAGCCCCGCGCCCTGCAGCGGCGCAGGACCTCCTTGACCTCGGGCGTGGCCTGGACGGTTTCCAGAACTTCGATGACCAGCTCGTCGGGCGAGAAGGTCTGCGCGGCCTCGAGCGTGCCGGCATTGAAATTGATGAAGGCCGGCTTGTGGCCGCAGACGTCGCGGAAGCTGGTTTCCGTGAAGGCGCTGAGCATCACCTGGCGGGTGGCGAAATCACCGTCGACGCTGTCCCATGGCGTGCCCGGTGCGGGGCGGAACAGCAGTTCGCAGCCGGCTACCGCGCGGCGGCGGTTGTAGATGGGCTGGCGGGCGAACAGCACGGTGGGCAGTGGCGCATTCATGGCGAGTGACATCTCGTGACGTTATGTGGCAAAGCGTACCGTGTCGGCGCCGGATGAATTTTGAAGAATTGTGACATTTGCGGGACGGCCCGCGGGGCGCCGCCTTGCATTGCCGGCACGACGCCTCCAGCTAGAGGAAACGACCCTTTCATCAAGGAGGTAGGCATGACTCGCGCGCGAGTGCTTTCCCACGGCACGCTGCACTGCTTTCCTGTCGGCTTGCGGGATGCCGAGAACAAGCCGGTCAATGCCGAAGTCTCGGCGGTGGTCTATGACGGCGAACGGCTGATCCTGGCCAGCGACAAGCCGATTCCCGGCGAGGAGCGCTCGGCGGTGTTCGCCGTGGATATCGACGCCACGGGGCGCCCCGACGCGGCGACGCTGGCCTATTTCACCCAGCCGCTGATCAAGAACGCCACCAAGTACGAGGACTTCGCGCTGACCGCCGATGGCCGTCACGTGCTGGCCACCACCGGTTTCGACCGCATCGCCGAGGACAGCCATGCGCTGAACGCCTACAACCACCTGCTGATCTGGCCGCTGGGCAACCCCGATGCCGTGGCGGTGGTCGATCCCGACCCGCGCGACGGCGTCGAGGGTTCGCTGGAGCTGCGCGCCAAGCTCGACGCGGCAATCGGCACGCCTTACTACAAGATCGAGGGGCTGGCGGCGATTCCCGGCGAGCGTGGCGATGGTCTGCTGCTGTTCGGGGTGCGCGAGCAGGGCAACCACCACGACGACTTCGAGTACGTGTGCCGCGTGGTCGGCGCTCACTATCGTGTCACGGCGCAGGGCAACCTGACGTTCGTCGACACGCTGTGCAGCCTGTACTGCTTCGATCCGGGGCGTTTCGAGGCGGTGCGTCACGTCTGCGGGCTGTCGAGCCTGGAATACGACCCCTACAACCAGCGCCTGTACCTGTTGACCAGCTTCGAGACCGAACAGGACGGCGTCGAACGCATCGGCGGTTACCTGTGGTCGCTGAGCCTCGATGACTTCACCGCCGGGCGCGAGCCGCAGCTGGTCGGCGACGAGAGCGGCGCGGCGCTGGAGTTCGAGCACAAGGCCGAGGGGCTGGCAGTGCTCGATGCCACGCGGCTGTTCGTCGCCTACGACAATGACCGCAACCTGGCGCTGGGCGCGATCGACGAACGCGACGAGCGCCATGCCAGCGAGGCGCCGTACACGGTGCTGGCCATGGAAGCCTGATCAGTCGTACTTGGTCTGCCAGCGCTTGGTGGCGATCTGCTCCTTGAGCAGCTCGAGCACCTCGATGAGCACCTGCTCGGTGATGCGCTCGCTGCGCCGGTCGGTGACCAGCAGGATGTCCATGCCGCTGTCGGCGGCGCGCCGCAGCAGCTGCGAGAACTCCGGCGAGCGCAGCCCGCCGACCGCCTCGTGAATCAGCCGGCTGGCGAGGTCGCTGAGCGCCTGGTCCATGGCGCCGGCGACCTGGCGGCCCATCGGCATGCGGTGCAGGCGCTGGATCTCCGGGCTCTCCTGCAGGGTCCGGCCCACCAGGGCGCTGACGTAGCGGGCGATCAGCGCGCGATTCTCGGCATAGATGCCGTCGAGTCCCGTCTCCAGCCGTGCGGCGATCTCCTCCACAAGCTGCGCCTTGCGCGGCGCCACCACTTCGTCGGCGAGTCGACGCGACAGCGTGTTGCTGTGGCGGACCTCCTCCTGAACACTGCCGATCAGGCGGACCGCGACGCGGTCGGACACTTCCTCGAGCAGGATGTCGTAATACTTGCGGGCTGCCTGAAACACGTACCAGCGACGTACGTCGATCATGCCCAGGCGCTGCAGGCGATGGAGCAGGGCGAACACGCGCAGTACGCGCAGCCAGCGCAAGCCGGCCAGCGGGATGCAGCCGAGCACGTCGTACCAGTGCACGAAGGGGTAGAAGAACCAGCGATGATAGCGCCGCTCGATGATCGCCATCGTCCAGCCGATCAGCACGTCGAGCACGTAGACGCTGACGAAGGCCAGGTCGATGGAGAAGAAATGCGCGTGGATGGTGTCGGCATAGGCAGCCTCGAGGCGCGGGGCGACGGCGGCGAAGGCGTCGTGCAGCGGCGGCAGCAGGTACAGGCTGTCGAACAGCAGCAGCGCCAGGTTGACGATCACCAGGGCGATGATCAGGCCGTCCCAGGCCAGGGCGAGGCGGTCCCGAAGCGATGCGGGCGACGTCATGCGGCCTCCTTGCGATGACGGGGGTGTATCAGGATGAGCGTTGCGCGTACTGATGGTCGTGCGCGCGGGTGGCGCGCTCGGCTTCCTTGCGCATTTCCCGGCGCAGCGCGGCCTTCTCGAAACGGCGTTTCTGCAGCGCCGTGTCCAAGCGCAGCGGCGGCACCTCGACCGGCTTGCCCTGCGGGTCGACCGCGACCATGGTCAGGTAGCAGCTGTTGGTGTGGCGAATGACCTTCTCCTGAATCGACTCGGCGACCACCTTGATGCCGATCTCCATCGATGAGCGCCCGACATGGTTGACCATGGCGAGGAAGGTGACCAGCTCGCCGACATGGATCGGCTGCTTGAACAGCACCTGGTCGACCGACAGCGTCACCACGTAGCTGCCGGAATAGCGGCTGGCGCAGGCGTAGGCGACCTCGTCGAGCTTCTTGAGGATCGCGCCGCCGTGGACCTTGCCGCTGAAGTTGGCCATGTCGGGGGTCATCAGCACGGTCATGGTCAGTTCGTGCTGGCGGGGCATGTCGTCGGGGGCCATGGGGCATCCTCGTGTCGCGGGATTTCCCTTAGGTGTAACACGTTTTGCCCCGGCACGATGCGTCCGGGGCGTTCGACCCCAAGACTATCGTGGATCGTGTCGGACGCTCGGGGCAAGCCTGCGAGGAGGCGCTATAGACTCATCCCTGAGCGCTACCGACGCCTTCCCTGGCGCCGGACCTCCTCTTCGGCTTGCCCCTTGGTGCCCCTCGTTGTTGCAACAAGGCTAACCTCATGGTCGGCCCGGCAGGGTGGCGTCAGGGGATGAAGCTGAGCCCCAGGGCGATGATCACGCCGGTGACCACGAGCTGGATCAGGCAGAAGCCCATGATGTCCTTGGCCTTGAGACCGGCGATGGCCAGCACCGGCAGCGCCCAGAAGGGCTGCAGCAGGTTGGTCCAGGCGTCACCCCAGGCCACGGCCATGGCGATACGCGGGATGTCCGCGCCCAGCGCCTGGGCCGCCGGCAGCATGACCGGGGCCTGCACCGCCCACTGGCCGCCTCCGGAGGGCACGAACAGGTTGACCACGCCGGCGCTGATGAACGACCAGAACGGCAGGGTGTCGGCGCTGGCGATCGACACGAAGCCCTCGGAGAGCGTCTGGGCCAGGCCCGACTGCACCATGATCGCCATGATCCCGGCATAGAAGGGGAACTGGATGACGATGCCCGCGCCGCCCTTGATGGCCTCGTGGAGGCTGTCGAGCAGGCGGCGCGGCGTGCGGTGCAGCACGATGGCCAGGAACAGGAACAGGAAGTTGACGATGTTGAGGTTGAGCCCGCCGCCGCGCAGCAGGAAGTGGTCGAACAGGAACAGCAGGCCCGGGATGCCCACCAGCCAGGCCAGCGACTTGCTGTTCTCGAGGTGCTCGGCGGGGCGCGTGATCACCGGGCGCTCCTCGCCGACGGGCGTGCCGAGCCGGTCGGGGTCGACGTACACGCTCTCGGCCTCGTCGGGCAGCATCGCCCGGTTGACCAGCGGCACCACGATGAACAGCGCCACGACGATGGCCAGGTTGAACAGCGAGAAGATCGTCTCGCTGGTGGGGACCACGCCGATCTGGTCGGCCGTGAAGTGACCCTCGGTGGCGATCACCAGCGGAATCGAGCCGGCCAGCCCGCCGTGCCAGACGACGAAGCCGGAATAGGCGCTGGCGATCAGCAGGCGGTAGTCGACACGGATCTGGCGGGCCAGCTCCTTGGCGAACAGCGCACCCACCACCAGGCCGAAGCCCCAGTTGATCCAGCTGGCGGCCAGCGAGACCAGCGTGACCAGCACGATGGCCCGGGCGGGGGTGCCCGCGCGGGCGGCGAGGCGGGCCAGCTGGCGCTGCACGGGCGGCGAGCTGGCGAGCATGAAGCCGGTGACCAGCACCAGCAGCATCTGCATCGAGAAGGTCAGCAGGTTCCAGAAGCCGTCGCCCCAGAAGCGCAGCACGGCCAGCGGCGTCTGGCGCTCCACGCCGATGGCCGCCGCGGCGGCGATCAGCGTCAGCAGCAGCACGAAGATGTAGGGGTCGGGCAGGTAGCGCTCGACCAGTTTCACGGCCGGGCGTGAGAGTGTCTTGAGCATGGGGATCTCGCTGGTTGTTGGCGTTTTTGCAGCGTCGCGCCTAGCGATAGCGCAACCGGCACGGCGCGGTCAACGCGCCGCCGTGCGTCTTTGGTCGAGCGGCAGGCCCCAGCGCGTGCGGCGGTAGTGCCGGTAGTAGGCGACCAGCGTCGCCGAACGGGCCAGCGTGAACAGCGTGAAGGCCAGCCACAGGCCGTGGTTGCCGAGCGCCAGCGGGCCGGTGGCCAGCCACCAGCTGGGCAGGTAGACCGCCAGGCCGACGAGAATGCTGTTGCGCATCTCGCGGGTGGCGGTGGCGCCGATGAACACCCCGTCGAACAGGTAGCTCCACACCGCCAGCACCGGCATCACCACCATCCAGGGCAGGTAGGTCGCGGCGGTCTCGCGCACCGCCGGCAGGTCGGTGAGCAGCGCGATCAGGACGTGCCCGCCGAGGGCGAAGGCGAGCATGGCCGCGACGGTGGTGAGCAGGGAAAAGCGCATCGCGCCGCCCACCGCGTCGCGGAACGCCGCCCCGTCGCCCCGGCCGATGGCGCGGCCGGTGAGGGCCTCGGCGGCATGGGCGAAGCCGTCCAGGCCGTAGGAGGTGAGCATGATGAACTGCAGCAGCACGGCATTGGCGGCGAGGATCACGTCCCCCTGGCTGGTGCCCCGGGCGGTGAAGAAGGCCATGGCGAAGAGCAGCCCCAGGGTGCGCAGGAACAGCTGGCTGTTGACCTGGAAGAGCTCGGCATAGGCGGCCGGGCGCCACAGCCGCTCGCCCAGGAAGCGCCCGCCGAGCGCGCTCAGCTGGCGCCGGACCAGCCACAGGCCCAGGCCCAGCGCCGTGTAGTCGGCGATCGCCGTGGCCCAGGCGACCCCGTCGCTGGTCATGCCCAGGCCGACCACGAACACCAGGTCCAGGACGATGTTGACGCTGTTGGTGGTGACCATGATCGCCAGGGTTACGCGGCTGTTCTGCTGGCCGAGGAACCAGCCGAGGATGGCGTAGTTGGCCAGCACCGCCGGCGCCGAGAGGAAGCGGATGGCGGCATACTCGCGGGCCAGGGCGGTCGCCTCGTGGCTGCCGTCGAGCAGCCACAGGCCCAGCGTGGTCAACGGCTGCGACAGCGCGATCAGCAGCGCACCGATCAGCGCCGCCAGCAGCAGCGACTGGCCGAGCAGGTTGCGCACCGCGGTGTCGTCCTCGCGGCCCGCCGCCTGGGAGGTCAGGCCAGTGGTGCCCATGCGCAAGAAGCCGAAGCCCCAGTAGAGAAAGCCGAACAGCGTCGCGCCCAGGGTTACCCCGGCGAGGAAGCGCGACTCCGGCAGGTGGCCGACCACGGCGGTGTCCACCAGGCCGAGCAGTGGCACGGTGATGTTGGAGAGAATGATCGGCCAGGCCAGCGTCCAGACGCGACGGGTGGCGGCAGCGCTCATGGGCGGGTACGTCCCTGTGGGCAGGCGGGTGGCAGGCAATCAGGCCGGTGCCGCCCGGCCGGGCGGCACCGCGCAGGCGGCTCAGGCGGCGGTGATGCGTTCGTACTTCGTCATCAACTCGTCATGGGACTCGCGATGGTCGGGGTCCAGCGGAATGCAGTCCACCGGGCATACCTGCTGGCACTGCGGCTCGTCGAAATGGCCGACGCACTCGGTGCACAGGCCGGGGTCGATCACGTAGATCTCCTCGCCCGGCGAGATGGCGCCGTTGGGGCATTCGGGCTCGCAGACGTCGCAGTTGATGCATTCGTCGGTGATCATCAGGGCCATGGGTCATGTCCTCGCTGCGGCGGGCGTGTCACGCATCGCGCGTTGTCTCGGTGTCGAAGTGCTCGCGCAGCGCTGCCGCGACCCGGGGATGCACGAGTCGGCTGACATCGCCGCCGAGCCGCGCAATCTCGCGCACGATGGTGGCGGAAATGTAGGAGTTCTCGACCGCGGGGGTCAGAAACAGGCTCTCCACGTGGGGGGCCTGGGCACGATTCATGTTGGCCAGCTGCAGCTCGTACTCGAAGTCCGAGACCGCCCGCAGACCGCGGAGGATGATGCGCGCCCCCTGCTGGTCGAGCAGTTCGGTGAGCAGGCCGTGAAAACCCACGACCGAGACGTTGTCGAGCTCGGCGACCACGTCCTCGGCCAGGTTGACGCGGGCGTCGATGTCCAGCGTCGGCCGTTTGCCGGGACTCGCCGCGACGGCCACCACCACCTTGTCGAAGATCCGTGCGGCGCGCTCGATCAGATCGAAGTGCCCGTTGGTGATCGGGTCGAAGGTGCCGGGGTAAACCACGATATTCATGGGTGAATCCTGTCGGAAGGCCGGCCGCCCGTATCGGCGGCGGTATTCACGGCCCGACGCCTGGCGGCGCCGGGCCCCTCAGGGTAGCCGATGGGCGTCGGACCGGCAATGGCCTCAGTCGTCGAGCCGGCCGAAGGGATTGTCCACCGCCAGCGAGACCGGCCGGGCGTAGCCGGGGATACGGATGCCGTCGGCCTCGACCGTCAGCTCCGGCCCCTCGAGCACGCCTTCGCCGAAGCGGTAGATGACCTCGAAGTCGGCCGCGTCGGCGCGTGCCAGGTAGGCCTCGCTGCGGGCCTGCACGCCGGCGGCGCGCTCGCGCCAGGCGTCGACGGCGTTGCGCCCGTGGCGCTGGATCAGCAGGCGCTCGGTGGCGTCCGGCGAAAGCAGCAGCCCGGTGGCGTTGTTGCCGCCGAAGCCCTTGGCGTTGATGAAGGCGGCATCGGCGCGGAAGGACTGCGACTCGCGGAACAGGCGCAGGCGCTCGCCGTGCACGTCGTCGGCGACGGCGTCGAGGGTCGGGATGCCGGGAATGCGTTCATGGGCGAAACTGCCCAGGGCGCTGGCCAGCTGATCGCCGGCGGCGCTGCCCTGGGAGTGGCCGACGAAGGCCTTGACGGCGGCCACCGGCCAGTCGTGAATGCCGTTGGCACGCGCCACGCTGTCGAGCACATGGGACTCGGTCACCCGGTTCTTGGGCGTGCTGGTGGCGTGGGCGTGGATGAAGGTGCGCTCGCGCAGGCCGCGCTCGCCGAGCATCTCGCGGGCCAGGGTAGCGGCCTTGCCCAGGGTGATGTAGTTGCCGATGCCCGGCGCCGAGATCGAGCGCTTCCAGCCGTCGGCATTGACGAACACGCCGGGCACCGCGCCGAGGATCTGCGCGCCGGTCTGAAGCGCCAGGGCGTCGTCCATCAGCAGCACGAACTGCGTCGATTCGGCGATGGTGAAGCCGCAGTTGCGGGCGAAGGGGCGGCAGGCGCGCTGGTAATCGGCGTCGGTGAGCAGGCTCAGGGCGTCGAGCGCCTTGAGGCTGTCGTCGTCGGCCAGCGCGCCCATGCTGCGAAAGCCCTCGATGATCTCGGGGGTGATCGGGGCGTCGCTGGTGCCCACCATCACCACCCGGCGCACCCCGCGACGGATCTCCTCGATGCCCTGGCGCAGGTTGTAGAGGAAGGTCGCGCAGGCGCCCTGGATCGCGCCGGTGGCGCCGACGCTGCCCAGCACGTAGGCGTTGAGGAAGTCGGCGGGCATCTGGCCGTAGCCCAGCGGCATCTGCTTGGAGGTGGCACGGTTGCCGGAGACGAAGCTCTTGAGCAGCCCGCCCCAGCCCTCGTCGTCGAGCTGGCCGATGGAGTTGCCGGCGTAGACGGCGATCTGGTCCGGGTCGAGGGCGTCGCGCAGGGCGTCCCAGTCGAGCCCGCTCTGGCCCAGGCAGTCGCTGGCGCCGAACACCGCCATCGACAGTCCGCGCGGGTGATGCACACTGCGATACAGGCCCTCGGGCGCGAAGCCGCTGGGCAGCTGGCCGGCGGCACGGACCTGGGCCTGGCGGCGTTCCGGGAGCAGCACGTCGAGCGCGCCGGGCGGCACGCTGACTTCCACCCGGCGATTGTCCAGATCGCGCACCTGCCAGGTTTCCGGCAGCACCTCGGGCAGCTGGCGGCGGCGTACCTGGAAGGTCAGCGGCGTGTCGAGCGCCAGCTGGGCGCGGCGATTGGCCGGGATGCCCGCGGCGTTGAAGGTCTCGTCCTCGATGCGGCGGATCAGGGTGTGGTCGAGCACCGTCTGGCGAAAGCGGTCGGCCACGCCGGGCGTGTCGAGGCGGTTACCGTGACTGTCCTGCCAGAAGCCGTCCTCCTGGCGGGTCACCAGATGCATCATGGCGGCCAGGCCGACCACGGTGCGCTGCTGTTCCTCGGCGGACAGGGCATCGAGCACCGTGCGGCGGAACGCCTGGTGGCCCGAGGTTCTGCCGGCGGCATTGACACCGCCCATGCCGACAATCACCGGTAACTGTGACAAGCCGCATCCCTCGTTGTGCAATGGAGTCTACGAAAAGCTGACAGCAACGAGCCGTCAGGGTTGCATGGGCGCCGCGGGGGACAGGGGCGGGCACGCCATGCCGGGTCTGGGACGCGATGATAGCACTCGGGTTGCAGCGGCGTCATGCCGGCCGCCTTGGCGGGCAGGCGAGCCGGCTTGGTAGACTGGGCGCGTTTCTCGACCCAGAGACTGCCATGCACGCCAATTCCCGTACCGTCACCTCCCGTCAGCCCGGCCCGCACGAGGACCTGGCGCGACGGGTCGCCCGCGCCCTGAACCACCCCTGGCGCAAGCCGATCGCCGACCATACCCGGCTCGCCTTCGAGCGGGCGCAGGACTGGCTGGCCGCCCAGGGGCGGCCGCTGCTGCTCGATGCCGGCTGCGGCGTGGGGCTTTCCACCCGGGCCCTGGCCGCCCGTCATCCGGACCGCGCGGTGATCGGCATCGACCGCAGCGCGGCGCGGCTGGAGCGCGAGCACGGCCCGCTGCCCGACAACGCCCTGCTGGTGCGCGCCGATCTGGTCGACTTCTGGCGCCTGGCGCTGGGCGCCGGCTGGCAGCCGGAGCGCCATTACCTGCTGTACCCCAATCCCTACCCGAAGGCCTCGCAGCTCAAGCTGCGCTGGCACGGTCATCCGGTCTTCCCGGCGATTCTCGCCCTGGGCGGGCGCCTCGAGGTGCGGTCCAACTGGGGGCTGTACCTGGAGGAGTTCGCCCTGGCGCTGCAGCATGCCGGCGAGCCGCTGCCGACGGTGGTCCGCCATGACCCGCAGGGCGACTACCTGACGCCCTTCGAGCGCAAGTACGCGGAAAGCGGCCAGACGCTCTGGCGGCTGACCGCCACGCTGCCCCACGCGCCGGGGCGGCTGCCCTGACCCCGCTCAGCGCGACAGTCGCGTACTGAGTTCCGCCTCGAGCCAGCGGGCGATCGGCCCCTGGCCGGCGTCGCGCCGACGTACCAGTTCCACGCTGACACCGGGCGGCTCGGGCAGGTCGTCGATGGTCAGGCGGCTGACCAGCGAGCGGTACATGGGGTAGTCGGCGATGTGGGTGGGGACCAGTGCCCAGCCGATGCCCTGGGTGACCAGTTCGGCGATCGCGTAGTAGCTGTTGAGCTGCCAGATGCGCGGCGACAGGCGCGCGCTGCGGTTGCCGCCCAGCGGCGAGGCCACCACCAGCTGGCGATGGCGGCTGAGCGTCGACAGCCGCACGGAGGACGCGGTGGCGAGCGGATGGTCGTGGGCGACGATGGCGGTCTGCGCCAGGCGGGCGATCTGGCGCACGTCGAGCCGGGGCGGCAGCGAGGGCTGGCTGAACAGCACGCCGAGGTCGGCGGTGCCGTCGGCGACCCAGCTGGGGATGTCCGCCTGCGCCCCGTTGAGCAGCGACAGCTCCAGGTTCGGCCAGCGCTCGGCCAGCACCAGCAGGGTATCCATCAGCGGCGGGTAGGGCAGCGCCTCGTCGACGGCCAGGGTGAGGTGCGACTCCTCGCCGCCGGCCAGGGTGCGGGCGCGTGCCTCGAGCTGGTCGCACTGGCGCAGGATCTCGCGGGCCTCGCGGACCAGCGCCTGCCCTTCGCCGGTCAGCACCGGCGTGCGGCCGCGCCGGTCGAACAGCGTCAGGCCCAGATCGAGCTCGAGATGGGCGACGGCGGTGCTGACCGCGGACTGGGCGCGGCCCAGGTGGCGAGCACCCGCCGAGAAGGAGCCGTGTTCGGCACAGGCGATGAGCACTTCCAGCTGATCGAGGGTCCAGCGCATGGGCGACCTATCGGTTTCCTAGATGGAATCTAACTCGAATCCATCGCCATGATGACGAGAATAAGTGTTTGGGTCGAGGCCGTGCGGGCCTCGCGACAGGATCTCGAGAGGTGAGGATGCGCTCCTGGAGGGAACGAGTGGTGCATACGCTGCTGTTCGAGGCCGGCGGCCTGGTGATGGTGACGCCGCTGGCCAGCTGGCTGACCGGTCACGGCATGGACGAGATGGGCGCCCTGGCGGTGGGGCTGGCCACGGCGGCGATGGCCTGGAACCTGGTCTGGAATCGCGGCTTCGATGCGCTGGTGCCGACGCGGCGTCGCAGCGTCGGTCAGCGCTTCGCCCAGGCCTGCGGCTTCGAGCTCGGCCTGCTGGTGATGACCCTGCCGGCGGTGGCCTGGTGGCTGGACATCGGTCTGCTCGAGGCCTTGTGGCTCGATGCCGGCCTGGTGCTGTTCTTCCTGGCCTATGCGATGGTCTTCAATACGCTGTTCGATGTCGTGATGCGCCGCCGTCTGGCGCGAGGAGGTGCCTGATGGCCTATCTGTACCTGGCGCTGGCGATCGTCGCCGAAGTGGTGGCGACCAGTTCGCTGAAGGCGTCCCAGGAGTTCACCCGGCTGTGGCCGAGCGTGGTGGTGGTGGTGGGCTACGTGCTGGCCTTCTATCTGCTGACCCTGGCGCTGCGCACCCTGCCGGTGGGCATCGCCTACGCCTTCTGGGCCGGGCTCGGCATCGTGCTGGTGACGCTGATCGGCATCCTGGTCTACGGCGAGCGCCTGGATGCGCCGGCGGCGCTGGGCCTTGCCATGATCATCGGCGGGGTGGTGGTGATTCAGGTATTTTCCCGGGTCTCGGCCCACTAGGCTTTGCCTGAAAACTGGCTGCGCTCGCCAACTTTCCGGGCCAACCCTGGGCTGAGTAGCTTTCACCGTTCACGGAGCCGTCATGTCGCGTCGTCTGTCCCTGCTGGTCGTGGTGTTGTGTCTGGTGATGCCGGGGCCGTTCGCCCGGGCGTCGGGGTTCGAGCATGTCGCGCGGCTGGCCGGGCAGGGGTTTCGCCTCGGCGCCCGGGCCGAGCTGCTGGATTCCGGCCGGGTGCTGGGCGCCATCGCGCCCCGCCGTGCGCTCTCGCCGGCCTCGGTATCCAAGCTCTACACGGCGGCCGCGGCACTCGACCGCTGGGGACCGCAGCACCGCTTCACCACCCGGCTGGTGTCGACCGGGACGATCGATGACGACGGCGTGCTGCACGGCGACCTGGTGCTCGAGGGCGGCGGCGATCCGGCGCTGGTCTCCGAGGACCTGTGGCGGCTGATCCAGCGATTGCGCCAGCGCGGCATCACGGCGGTCCGGGGGCAGCTGGTGGTCAGCCAGTGGCGCTTCGGCCCGGTCGAGTGCGTGACCACCGACCGCTGCCGGGCCGCCTCGCGGGCCGACAACGCCTACAGCGCGCGGCTCTCCTCGGCGGCGGTCAACTACGCCAGCTGGTGCCTCGACGTGCTGCCGGGGCGCGGGGTGGGCGGCGCGGCGCGGATCCTCAGCTGCAACACGGTCGAGCCCGCCACCCGCGTCGACAATCGCGTGACTACCGTCGCCCGGGGCGGCGAGTCGCGGCTCGATGCCGAACGGGTCACCGACGAGCGGGGCGACGTGCTGGTGGTCAGCGGCACCATCGCCCGGGACTCCCGCCCGCGGGCGCTCTACCGGGCCAGCTCCGACCCGGCCGAGCAGACCGCCCGGACCCTGCAGGCGATGCTCGAGCGGGCCGGGATCGGCGTCTCCGACGGCACGGCGGTGAGCCGGACGCGGCCTCCCGCGGCGGCGACCCAGCTGGCTTCGGTCGACGGCGAGCCGTTGCAGACGCTGCTGCAACGGATGCTCGATTATTCGAACAACTTCATGGCCGACACACTGAGCCTGGATCTGGCCGATACGCCGCGGGCCACGTTGCCCCAGGCCGGCAAGGCGGTGGCCGGCTTCGCCCGGGGCCTGCCGGGGCACGGGCCGCTGGTGCTGCACAGCGGCAGCGGCCTGACGCCGGAAAACCGCACCTCGGCGCAGGGCGTGACCACCCTGCTGGCGACCCTGTACCGGCGGCCGGCGTTGTTTCCGGCCTTTCTGGCCGGGCTGCAGCTGCCGGTCAACGGGCCGATGCACTTCATCCGTCGTGGCGATCCGCTGTTTCAGAACCATGTGATGCTCAAGACCGGCACGCTCAACCAGCCCGTTGCGGTCCGGGCGCTGGGTGGCTACTTCCGCACCGCGAGCGGCCGCTGGGGCGCGTTCAGCGTGCTGATCAACGGCACGGCGAGCACGCCCTACCTGGCCTGGTCCACGGTGCTGGACGCGGTGTCCGCCGACCTGGCGGCGATGATTCGCGCGCACTGATCACCCGCGGCCCCGGCTTGACAGACGCCGGCCGCCGCGGCCAACTCGGGCATGCTGCCTCGCAGGGGCGGCGCGCTACCCTGGAGGATGCCGCATGACGTCGATGAACTGGGAACGCCTGCTCGAGCCGGGCCGGCTCAACGACAAGCCACGCGGCTCGCGCGACGAGGTCGGCCGCAGCCCCTTCCACAAGGACCACGACCGGATCGTCTTCGCCGGCTCGTTCCGGCGCCTGGGGCGCAAGACCCAGGTCCATCCGCTCACCGACAACGACCATATCCACACTCGGTTGACCCACTCGCTGGAGGTGGGCTGCGTGGGGCGCTCGCTGGGCATGATCGTCGGCGAGCAGCTGCGCGAGCGGCTGCCGGCGTGGATCACCCCGGCCGACCTGGGGGTGATCGTCCAGGCGGCCTGCCTGGGCCACGACATCGGCAACCCACCGTTCGGCCATGCCGGCGAGTACGCCATCCGCGACTGGTTCAAGCGCGCCGAGAACGACGGCAGCGGGCTGCTGGAAGGGCTCACCGATACCCAGCGCGACGACCTGCTGACCTACGAGGGCAATGCCCAGGGCTTTCGCATCGTTACCCAGATCGAATACAACCAGTTCCGCGGCGGCATGCGCCTGACCGCGGCGACACTGGGCACCCTGCTCAAGTACCCGTGGACGGTGGAGCACGGCGGCCGTACCGGCAAGTTCGGGGCCTATCAGTCCGAGCGCGAGCAGCTCGCCGAAGTGGCCGAGACCCTGGGGTTGCGCCGTCGGGCCGAGTGGGCCTGGTGCCGGCATCCGCTGGCCTATCTGGTCGAGGCGGCGGACGACATCTGCTATGCGCTGCTGGATCTCGAGGATGGCCTGGAGATGGGCATCCTGCGCTTCGACGAGGTCGCGGGCATCCTGAGCCAGATCGCCGGCGGTGAGCCCGCCGAGTACGCCGCGCTGGGCGCCGGCGTGTCGCAGCGCCGGCGCATCGCGGCGTTGCGCGGGGCGGCCATGGAACGTGCCGTGAACGACGTCGGCGAGGTATTCGTCCAGCATGAGACGGCGCTTCTCAACGGCGCGCTCACCGAGGACCTGCTCGAGCTCTGTCACCCCGACCTCGACTGGGGCGTCAAGGCGGCCAAGCAGCTCGCCCGCGAGCGCATCTTCCAGAACGAGCGCAAGGCCAAGCTGGAGATCGGTGCCCATACCACCCTCGGCATCCTGCTCGAGGCCTTCATCGGCGCGGCCCATGAGCTGCATCACCAGGGCCGCTCGACCTTCAAGCACCAGCGCGTGCTGGCGCTGATCGGCGAGAACACGCCACGGCCGACCTGGCCGCTCTATGCCAGCTACCGGCGCATGCTCGACTTCATCGGCGGCATGACCGACCACTATGCGGTCGAACTGGCCCAGGAGATGGGCGGGCGACTCAAGGGCGAGTAGTCCCGGCGACGCCTCGGCTGCGAGGCGCCGTGTTGGACCTTTGTGTAGCACAAGGGTTTATGCTGGGGCGGAGTCATGAGACATCACACGGAGGCGATATGCTCGAGGAACTCGTCGCGTCCTGGGCCGGCATGGTCTGGGAAATCTTCTGGGGCCTGGCGCTGGGCTTTCTGCTCTCGGGGGTGATCCGTGCCTGGATTCCCGCCGAGCTGGTGGGCGACAAGCTGGGCCGGGCCACGCCCCGCTCGCTGTCGCTAGCCACCGGGGTGGGGGCGCTGTCGTCGAGCTGCTCCTACGCCGCCGCCAGCATGGCGCGCACGCTGATCATGAAGGGCGCGGCCTGGGCCAACGCCATGGCCTTCATGGTCGCCAGCACCAACCTGGTGTTCGAGATCCTGATCGTGCTGTTCTCGCTGCTGGGCCTGGCCTTCGTGCTCGGCGAACTGGTCGGCGGGCTGATCTTCATCGTGGTGATGGCGGTGCTGGTGCGGCTGCTGGTGCCCGACTCGGTGGTCGCCGCCGCCCGCGAGAACGCCGGCCACGATGCCGGCGGTGGCGGGCACGAGCACCACCATGACCATGGCGGTCACGACCACGACCACGACCACGACCACGACCACGCTCACGATCATGAGGGCCATGAAGGCCACGGCGAGAGCGCCTTCGTCCGCAAGTTGCGCACCGCCGCGTCGCATTTCCACATGGACGTGACGATGGTCGGCAAGGATATCCTGATCGGTGTGACCGTGGCGGCGGTGCTGTCGGTGCTCGTGCCCAACGAGGTCTGGCGCTCGGTCTTCCTCACCGAGGGCGACAATCCCGGCTTCGGGGTGCTGCTGTGGAACGCCGTGGCCGGCAGCATCATCGCCGTGCTGGCCTTCGTCTGCTCGGTGGGCAACATCGTGCTGGCCGCGGTGCTGTGGAAGGGCGGCATCTCCTTCGGCGGGGTGATCGCCTTCATCCTCTCCGACCTGATCACCCTGCCGATGCTCTCGGTCTACCGGCGCTACTATGGCTGGAAGGCCGCCGGCTGGATGGCGCTGGTGTTCTTCCTGGGGGCGATCGTGACCGCGCTGTGCCTGGACTACGGCTTCGCCCTCCTGGGCTGGCTGCCCGAGGGCGAGCGTCAGGTCAGCCTGGGCCGCGACGTCTTCGGCTGGAACTACGTGACGCTGCTCAACGTGGTGCTGCTGCCCGTGGCACTGGCGGCGTTCTTCTGGGGCCGCCGCCAGGGCGGCGGGCATTGCCACTGAACGCCCGGGGCCGGTGGACGGCCCGGCTCGGCCTGCTGCTGGCCGGGCTGCTGGCCATCGGCGTGGCCGGGGCGCAGCCTGACGCTCCGCCTTCGGCGTCTGCCGACGCGTTCGATCACTACACCCTGGCGCTGACCTGGCATCCGGGGTTCTGCGCGAGCCGGCGTTCGCCGCCCCGGGAGTGCCGCGAGCCACGCCTGCGGGCGGCGGCCGGCGAGGGCTTCGTGCTGCACGGGCTGTGGCCGTCGCGTCCGGAGCGGGTCGCCGAGGCCGGCGTGAGCCGCCGGCAGTGGCGGGCCGAGGGCTGCTTCGGCGAGTCGCCACGGCCCGACGGCGGCTTCTGTCGGGCGCATGCGCCCTTCGAGCTGCCCGCGTCGCTTGCCGCGCGGCTCGACCGGGCGATGCCGGGGCGGGCGAGCTGTCTCGATCGCCACGAATACGCCAAGCACGCCGCCTGCCTGGCGATCGCCCCGACCGACTACTTCGCCACGGCACTCGACCTGCTGGCGGCGGTCAACGCCAGCGCCTTCGCCGACTTCGTGGTGATCCACCAGGGCGGTGTCGTGGCGCGCAATGACCTGATCGCGGCCTTCGAGGCGGCCTTCGGCGAGGGAAGGGGCCGGGCGTTGCAGCTGGTCTGCGCCGGTCGCGGCAACCGGCGGCTGACCGAGGTGCGCATCGGCATCCGGGCGGCGGCACTGGACGGTTTCCCCGCGGCGGGCAGCCTGGTGGCGTTGCGCCGGGGACGCTGTGCGTCGCGGGTACGGGTGACGGCGGTCCGGGACTGATCAGATCGAGGGGGTCTCGCGGCGGCGGTCGTCGAGCAGGGCGCCACGCCGGCGCAGGGCCTGGGCGACGCGGTCATGGGTGGCCGGGTCGAGCGGCCCCAGCGGCGTGTCGATCAGCCGCCGGGTCAGGTTCTCGCCGTTGACCACATCCAGCCCCGGCGGCGCCTTTTCGAGATCGATGCGCCAGCCCGGCAGCACCAGCACGCCGCGTACCGGGATGTCGGCGTTGCACTCTCGCGCCAGCCAGTGGCGCATCCATTCCGCCGCCTGGCGTGTCTTGCGCAGCGGCTGACGCTCGCTCCACCCGGGGAAGCGCAGGCGCTGGCTCTCCACCGCCACATCGCACTGGGGCTGGCCGCTGGCGTCCAGCGGAAAGGTGCGGGCCCGGGTCTCGATGACGAAGACGCCGTGGGGCGTCAGCGCCACATGATCGATGGTGAAGGTGTCGCTGGGGATGTCGTGGAAGACGAAGTAGGGGTGATCCTCCGGGCGAATCAGGCGCTCCAGCTCCTGGCCCACCGCCAGCTCGCAGGCCAGGCCCAGCTTGAGGCGGCGGATGCGCTGGAAGTCGCGGATCAGCAGCAGGCAGAACAGCAGGACCAGGGCCGAGCAGATCAGGCCGTAGACGGCCCACTCCAGCCAGATCGAGGCGTCGGTGACGATCATCCGCCCCATGCCGTAGGTCAGCGGGGCGAGAATCACGATCGGCCCCAGTGCCCCGTTGAGGAACAGCCCGGTGAAGGCGTGGTCGAGGCGATCGCGCAGCGCCTGGCCCGGTTCGCGCAGGGGATGCGCGTCGATCGGCGAGCGGATGCGCGCGTCGTGCAGGTTGCGCAGGGCCAGGACGATGGCCGCGGTGGCGCCCAGCGGCGCGAGGAAGATCAACGGAATCAGGTATTCCAGCCAGGGCATCTCAGCCATCCTTGCCACCCGGAAAGACGAGGGCCCATTCTAGCCAAGCCCGGCGTGGCCGACCATGCGCCGCTAGGCGGAACGTGCGGTTCCGCTGTAGGCCACCACCCGGTTGCGCCCCTGCACCCGGGCGCTGTCCAGCGCCAGCTCGGCCTGCTGCATCCATTCGCCCGGCCGGTTCAGGGTGGTGTGGCATTCGGCCAGGCCGATGCTGAGCGTGCAGGGCAGCAGGCTCTCGCCCTGGGCCTCGGGCTTGAGGAAGGCCTCGCGCAGCCCGTCGAGCTGCGTGAGCGCCCGGTCCAGGGGCGTCTCGTCCAGCAGCAGGCCGAAGGTCGTGGCGCCGTGGCGGGCCAGCAGGGCCTCCTCGCCCAGCGTCTCCTGCAGGAAGCGCGCCGTGCGACGCAGGACCTGGTCGCCCATGGCGTGACCGAAGGTGTCGTTGATGCGCTGGAAGTGGTCGATCTCCAGCAGCGCCAGGCACAGGGGGGGCCGGCCGGTATCGAAATGGCTCTCGATCACCCGCTCCCAGTGGGCACGGTTGTAGAGGCCGGTGAGGGCGTCGGTGCGCCGCTGGCGGGTTTCGCGGCGCTTCTGCTCGACCAGCTGACAGGCCTGACGGTAGCTGCGCCAGCCGATCATCAACGGATAGAGCAGCAGCAGCGGCAGGGCGCCCAGCAGGGCGAGCGGCGTGGGCAGCAGCTGCCAGTCGAGTGTCGGCCAGATCAGGGCGCCCACGCCGCCGCCGGCCAGCCAGGCCAGGGAGCCGGCGGCCAGCAGCCGGGGGCCGCCGACGGCGATGGTGCCGAGGTTGTAGAGCGCGATCAGCACCGCGCCGGGGATCGGCGCGAAGTCGACGGCGGCGACCCAGAAGCCGGTCAGCAGGCCGTCGATCAGCAGGCAGTGACGTTCGGTGCGATGCGGATCGCGCACCCGGGTGGCCAGGTAGCGGGCCAGATGCGGCCAGCCCAGGCCGTTGAGTGCCAGCAGCATCCACCACGGCCACGCCGGCGGCACCGCCCGCCAGGCGGCGGCCACGGCGAGCATGCCCAGCGCCAGGCCGACGATCCGGGCCGGGTAGAGGCGTCGGGCAAGCGCCTGACGGGGGTGGCGGGAGGACGCGGTGATGGGGAGCATCGGTGACATCCGTTCGCGGCACTGGTACTTGCCATCGGTGTGTGAGACGTTTTTACCTTGACCCAAAAATGCCCGACTCGCCAGTCGCCACTCGTCGTATGCCCTTGCCAGATCATGCTTTCGCGCCCCGTGAGGGCGCCTCTCTTGCGCCGGCCGCGCCATCGGCGGCCCTGCGTGCCTTCATCGAGCGCCACCCCCGGTTGATGGTGCTGACCGGGGCCGGGGTGAGCACCGGCTGCGGCATCCCCGACTACCGCGACGCCAGCGGTGCCTGGAAGCGTTCGCCGCCGGTCCGCCACCAGGCGTTCATGGCCAGCGCGGCGACTCGCCGGCGCTACTGGGCGCGCAGCCTGATCGGCTTTCGGGCCATCCAGCAGGCGCGCCCGGGGCCGGCGCACCGGGCGCTGGCCGCGCTCGAGGCGCGCGGCCGGGTCACCGCGCTGGTCACCCAGAACGTCGACGGCCTGCACCAGCGCGCCGGGTCGCGGCGGGTCATCGACCTGCACGGCCGGGCCGAGATCGTGCGCTGCATGGGATGCGGCGCGCGGCGCATGCGCCATGACCTGCATGCCGAGCTGGCCGGGGCCAATCCGCGCTGGCTGTCGCTGGAGGCCGCGGTGGGGCCGGACGGCGACGCCGACCTGGACGGGCTCGACTTCTCGACCTTCCGGGTGCCGGCCTGCCCGCGCTGCGGCGACGGCGTCTGGAAGCCCGACGTGGTGTTCTTCGGCGACAATGTGCCCCGCGAGCGAGTCGCGGCGGCCTTCGCCGCCCTCGAGGCTGCCGATGCGCTGCTGGTGGTCGGTTCCTCGCTGATGGTCCAGTCGGGCTATCGCTTCGCGCGTCAGGCCGCCCGGGCCGGCCAGCCGATCGCCTGCGTCAACCGCGGCCGCACCCGGGCCGATGCGCTCTACGCCCTGAAGGTCGATGCCCCAGTGGATGACGTCCTGACGTCGCTGCTCGCCGCGCAGTGACGCCTCAGGGCCGGGAGACGGGCTTCACCGGCACCTCGACGGGGCCCGGAGTGGCGGCCTCGCCGGTCAGCACCGGTACCGGCCTGGGCGAGGTGTAGAGCAGCCGGCCGTCGGCGCGGATCGCCGCGCTCAGCACGTAGCGCTGCCCGCCCTCGATGGCGTTGTCGTCGTAGCGCAGCACCACCGGGATCGGCCCGCTGCCGAGCCGCGTGTAGGTGGCCTCGGCCACCGTGCCGGCCTTGGCATCGGTCGTGCGCAGGGTGACCGTGAGCTCGGCGTTGCGCGGCAGCGCCAGGGGCCGGTCGCTGACGATGCGGGCCTCGAGGTTGGCGAAGCGCGGTGTCAGGGCGCAGGCGGTCAAGGCGAGCAGCACGGCGCCGGTGGCGAGAAGGCGGGACAGCGAGCCGGACGAGCGGGGCATGGGCATCTCCGAAGGCGGTGGAAACGGCGGTGCGGGGGCGTGGCGGCGCTCAGCCGCCGGCCAGCTTGACGGTATAGCCCCGCGACTCGAGCTCGGCCTTGAGGCTCTGGCGATGATCGCCCTGGATCTCGATCACCCCGTCCTTGACCGCGCCGCCGGTGCCGCAGCGCTTCTTGAGCGCCTTGGCCAGGGCCTTGAGCTCGTCGTGGACCAGCGGCACGCCGCTCACGGTGGTCACGCCCTTGCCCTTGCGCCCGCTGATCTCGCGGCGGATGCGCACGACGCCGTCGAGGGTGGCGAGGCGCGCGGCCTCGGCGTCATCGGCACAGCGGCACTCGGCGATGGGCTGGCGGCAGTCGGGACAGGTCTCGCCATGCTCGGTGGAGTAGACGAGACCGCGCAGCTGGTCCTGAAGGGAGGCCATGCGGCGGCTCCTGTTGGCGGCGATGGATGAGTCTCGATGATAGCGCATCCCGCGCCGACGCGGCGATCGCCGCGCCGGCAAGGCATGCAGCGCCCTACCGGGCCAGGGCCGCCGGTGGCTCGAGGTGCGCGGCCAGGCCGGCGAGCAGGCCGGGGAGCTCGCGCATGTCGTGCATGGCGATCGCTCCCGGCGGGGTGGCTTCGGTGTCCGGGAAGCGGTTGATGTGGATGACGTGCATCCCGGCGCTCAGGCCGGCGGCGACCCCCACGGCGGCATCGTCGATGACCACGCACCGCGATGGCGCGTGGCCCATGCCGAGGGCAGCGTGACGGAACAGGCCCGGGTCGGGCTTCCAGCAGTTCAGGGTATAGCCGCTGTAGAGCCGATCGCCGAAGTGCGGGCGCAGCCGGGTGCTGTCGAGGGCGTTGCGGATCTTGTGTTCGGGGCCGTTGGAGGCCACGCAGCGCGGATGGTGCGACAGGCGCTCGAGGGTCTCGCGGACGTGGGGGATGGGCTGGAGCTCGCTGGCCATGCGTCGCGCCAGCGTGGCGCGCATCTCGGCCTCCGTGGCGGCGCGGACGCCGGGGTCGAGGGTGCCGTGGCGGCGTTCCAGCTCGGCGACGATGGTCATGAAGCGGACGCCGCGGAACTCCTCCATGTATTGCCGGGCAACGAAGGGAAGGCCGGCACGGTTGAGTGCGTCGGCCATCACTTCCGCGAGGAGCGGTTCGCTGTCCACCAGGGTGCCATCGCAGTCAAACAGCAGACAGAAGGGTTGGTGCATGGGTCGTGTCTCTTGCGGCCAGCCCTGGCGTGGGGCTCTTGTCTCCATTTATCGGCAGGGACGGCACGCGGTTGAGCATGATGTTGCGGACTTAAAGAACGCTGTTTCTTAATACTCTAGCTCATCGTGGCGAATTTGTCGCCCCGCGGGCCGCCGACGCCCCGTCGGAGGGCGCGATGCCGTCGCGCGTGGTCTCGTCCGGCGTGTCGCCCGGGTGCAGGACGACCCGGTTGCGGCCCTGGCGCTTGGCGGTATAGGCCGTGAGATCGGCGTCGTGGATCAGGCGGTCGATGTCCACGGCGCGGTCTTCCGTCGGCAGACAGCTGGCGACATCGACTGCCTGCGCGGGCGAGGTCGCCGGCAGCAGGAGCACGAATTCCTCGCCACCGTAGCGGGCGAGCAGGTCGCCGGGGCGGCGACACTGCTGCAGCCGTGCGGCCACCTTGGCGATGGCCCGGTCGCCGGCGCGATGCCCGAAGGTGTCGTTGATCCGCTTGAAATGGTCGATGTCGATGAACAGCAGGCTCGCCGGCTGCTTGTGGCGGTGATGACGCCTCAGGCTGCGCAGGCCTTCATGGAGGAAATGACGTCGGTTGGCCAGGCCGGTGAGGCTGTCGGTGACGGCCTGGTGTTCCATGCGGCAGCGGTAGCGATACAGGCGCCAGTAGAGGGACTCGACGAAGCCGCGCAACGCCAGCACGGGGGGCAGGCTGACCAGCATGTAGGCCAGGTAGACCCGGCGATCGAAGTCGTCGTAGCCGCCCAGCCAGGCGACCAGTAGGGGGAACAGGGTGATCGCCGAGAGCACCAGGGTCGACAGGCGCAGCGACTGGCCGAGCAGCAGGAAGGGCATGAAGATGAAGAAGTACAGGAAGCCGCCCATGCCGTAGGCCCGGCCGTGCTCGAACAGGCTGAGAACGTCCAGGAAGCTGGCCTCGACGAACAGCGGCACCGCCAGGGTGGCGGTGCGCGACCATCGGCTGTGAATGCCGTGGCGCGTGGCCAGTGCCCAGGCCAGCACCGCCCCGGCCTCCGCCACCCGGTGGCCGATGGCGTCACCGGCGTGGTCGGCGTCGAGGGCGAAGTCCCAGCTGATGTTGCACAGCACGAAAAGGGCGGTCAGGCACAGCGAGCCGACCGTGAAGCGCGTGTAGTCGCGTGCCTTGGCCCGGCGGTAGTCGACGTCGCCCTGGGCATGCCAGAGCGCCGCCAGGCGGCGAGTGTAGTCGCCGAGGCGTGCGGTATCGGCCGACAGCCCGCAAGAGCGCATGATCGGTTCCCTGCTGTGGGCCCATGTGAGAAGTCTCCGGGGGCGTTATTGTCGTGGCCACGGCAATGCGTCGCGCTGTCGAGTATAGCCCAGGTTATACAGAGCGGACCTCGGCCGAAAGGATGAGGTCAGTCGTGCCGAGCGTGCCAGGCGGCCTCGTTGACCAGACTGATCGGTCGCTCGCCACGCAGCGCCCGGGCGATGTTGTCGACCGCCCGCTGGGCCATGGCGTCGCGGGTCTCGACGGTCGCCGAGCCAATGTGCGGCAGCGCGACCACGTTGGCCATCCGCGGCAGCGGCGAATCGGCCGGCAGCGGCTCCTGCGCGAAGACGTCCAGGCCCGCGGCGCGAATCTCGCCGGCCTCGAGGGCGGCGATCAGTGCCGGCTCGTCGACCACCTTGCCGCGGGCGATGTTGACGAAGATCGCGCTCGGCTTCATGCGCGCGAACTGCGCGGCGCCGAACAGGTGGGTGGTCTCGGCGGTCAGCGGCACGGTGACGCAGACGAAGTCGGCCTCGGCGAGCAGTTCGTCGAGCTCGCGGCGCCGGGCGCCGAGTTCGCGTTCCAGCTCGGGCTTGGGCGAGGCGTTGGAGTAGAGCACCGGCATGCCGAAGCCCAGGGCGCCGCGACGCGCCACGGCGGCGCCGATGCGTCCCAGGCCGACCATGCCCAGGGTCTTGCCATGCACGTCGCTGCCGAACTGCGCCTCGCCGATACTCGCCTGCCAGTCGCCGCGCCTGACGAAGTCGGCCAGCTCCACGACCCGTCGGGCGGTGGCCATGATCAGCGCGAAGCCGGTGTCGGCGGTGGTCTCGGTGAGCACGTCCGGGGTGTTGCACAGCAGGATGTCGCGACGGGTCAGCTCGTCGATCGGGTAGTTGTCGACGCCCACCGAGATGCTGGCGATGGCTTCCAGGTGCGGGGCGTCGTCGAGCAGCGCCGGGGTGATCGGCAGGCCGGCGCCGACCAGCCCGTGGGCCTCGCGCAGCGCCTCGCGGAAGGCCGGGTCGTCGGGCGAGTCGAGCTCGGGGAAGTAGTCGACGCGGAAGTGCTCGCTGAGCTGTTCCAGGTGGTGCTGCTTGAGACGGCGAAAGGCGGTGATGCGTTTCTTCATGATGGCTCCGGGCATGGGGTCGGGAGGGGCATTCACGCCGGTGTCGGCAGTGTGGCCGCCGGGCGGCGCCCCGGCATGCCCTTCAGGGTATCGCATGTTCCGTGTCTGCCGCGCCCGCCCTGTTGCCGGTGGCCGATGGCCTGTCGCCTGCCGGGCAGGCGACAGGCGGGTCTCAGGCCTCGACGTCGATGTTATGCCCCAGGGCCCCCTGGGGACGCGGGCTGCGCTGAACACCGTCGTCCTGGTCGCCGTCGTTGTCGGGCCTGGCGGCCGGCTGGGGCTGGGATGCCGCCTGAGCCTGAGCCGCCTGCTGGAGGAGCGCGTGATTGGCTGCGTTGATATTCATGAGACTTGTCCTGTGTTGCGTCGTGAATATTGGCGTTGCCGCCGCCCCTGAGCGTGCTCGTCTTGTCTTAACGCAACATTAGACGTCGTGAATGGGGACGCCGCCGCCGCGGGGGCGGATCGCCGAGGCGCCCTCAGTCCAGCGGCGGCAGATCGGCCTCGAGCTCGGTGAGTCGCGCGCGATGGGGCAGGCCTTCCATGTCGCCGCGGACCTGCACCGCCCGGGCGCCGATCAGGTTGCCGCGGCGTACTGCGGTGCGCGGGGAGAGGCCGTCGAGCAGGGCGCTGACCACCCCCACCGCGAAGCCGTCGCCGGCGCCTACGGTGTCGATGACCTCGGCGACCGGGAAGCCCTCGATGGTGAAGTGCTGTGTGGCATCGCGATAGTAGCCGCCTTCCGGCCCCAGCTTGATGATCACCGCCCGGGCGCCGCGATCGAGATAGAAACCGGCGATGTCGTGGGCGGAGTCCAGCCCGGTCAGCCGCCGCCCCTCGGCGAGGCCGGGCAGCACCCAGTCGGCGCGACTCGCCAGATCGTTGAGCGTATCGCGCATCTCGGCGTCGCTGCCCCACAGGCCGGGTCGCAGGTTGGGGTCGAACGAGATACCGACGCCGGCGGTGCGGGCCCGCTCGAGCATGTGGAAGGCCAGCTCGCGGGCCGAGGCCGACAGGGCCGGCGGGATGCCGGTGGCATGCAGGTGGCGGGCGGCGGCGAAGTCCACCGCCTGCGCGTCCGCGGGCGAGAAAAAGCTGGCGGCGCTGCCGCGGCGCACGTACTCGACATGCGGATCGGAACCGTCGTCGACGCGTGCCTTGAACACCAGGCCGGTGGCATGATCCGGATCGCGCGTCAGGTGGCGGCAGTCCAGCCCCTCGGCCTCCAGGGTACGGCGAATATAGGTGCCGAAGCTGTCGTCGCCGACCCGGCTCAGCCAGCCGACATGGAAGCCCAGCCGCGCCAGGCCGATCGCGACGTTGGTGTCGGCGCCGGCGATGCCGCGCCGGAAGCGCGCCACCTCGGCCAGGTCGCCGGGCGTCTCGGCGACGAACAGCGTCATCGCCTCGCCGAAGGTGAGAATCTCGGGAGGGGTGGGGCGGGAAGTCATCATGGGTCCTCGGCGGCCGGCTGCGCTGTGTACGACCCACCGGCACGATCGGGGCCCGCTGCTGGTTCGGGCCACGGGGCGAGGGGCTGGCGTGGAGAAGCGGCGGCACGATGGCGGCGGTCGTGTGAAAACGCTAAGCGTTCCCATCGTAGGTGGCGAGGCGCGAAGGCAACAATCCAGCGCCGGTTAGACATTCGTCGCATGTCGGCCCCGGCCCGGTCGGCGCGAAGCCCGGCATGCAGCGGTTTCCTGGCGATCGTCGGCAAGGCCGGTACCGCGGCTCGTTTGACGCCGGTCAACGGCTGACGAATAATTGCTTAGCCTTCTCAGCTTATGCCTGCTTCAATTGTGACCGGCACGTAACACGGCGGGTCGGCCGGCCGGGCTGAAGGCTGGCGGTGTTCCCTGTCGTGAACATCGTCTCCCACCGCTGTCAGCCATCAAGGACACGTCATGAACGCAATCTGGATCGCCGTTTTCGGCGTCGTGTGTTTCGTGATGGGCTTTCGATTCTATTCGAAGTTCATCGCCGAACGCATCTATCGCCTCGACCCCGACTTCCAGACGCCCGCGCACACCTATCGCGACGGCGTCGACTACGTGCCCACCAACAAGTGGATCCTCTGGGGCCACCACTTCACCTCGGTGGCCGGGGCCGCGCCGATCGTCGGCCCCGCCATCGCCATCTACTGGGGCTGGCTGCCGGCCATCCTCTGGGTGGTACTGGGCACGGTCTTCGCCGCCGGCGTGCACGACTTCGGCGCCATCGTGCTGTCGAGCCGCCACAAGGGCCACTCGATCGGCACCCTGGCCAACCGGCTCATCGGTCAGCGGGCCAAGCTGCTGTTCCTGTTCATCATTCTGATTCTGGTGCTGATGATCAACGCGGTCTTCGCGTGGGTCATCGCCAAGCTGTTCATCACCTTCCCGTCGAGCGTGCTCTCGGTGTTCATCCAGATCCCGCTGGCGGTGTGGATCGGCTATCGCGTCTATCGGCATTCGGGCTCGATGCTGCTGCCCTCGGTGGTGGCGCTGGTGGTCATGTACGGGGCGGCGCTGCTGGCCAGCGAGGTTCCCGCCCTGCAGATCGACCTGGTGAGCTGGTTCGGCGGCGCGGATGCGTCGGTCGTCGGCGGCTTCGACGGCACCTCGATGGCCTTCCTGGTGTGGATCGTGGTGCTGATGGTCTACGTCTACGTCGCCTCCACGCTGCCGGTCTGGAAGCTGCTGCAGCCGCGTGACTACATCAACTCCCACCAGCTGGTCGTCGGCCTGGCGCTGCTCTACCTGGGCCTGCTGTTCGGGGCGCCGGACATGACCGCGCCGGCGGTCAACGGCGAGGCCGACATCGCCTGGTACCCGCTGCTGTTCATCACCATCGCCTGCGGGGCGATTTCGGGCTTCCACGGGCTGGTCGGCTCGGGGACCACCTCCAAGCAGCTCGACAAGGAAACCGACGCCCGGCTGATCGGCTACGGCGGCGCGCTCGGCGAGGGCATGCTGGCGATGGTGGCGATCATCGCCGTGGGCACGCTGTTCGCCAGCGGCGCCGACTTCACCGCCACCTATTCCAGCTTCTCGGCGGCCGGTTCCAGCGGCTTGGGGTCGTTCGTCAAGGGCGCCGGCCAGCTGGCGGCCAACCTCGGCATTCCCACCCAGATGGGCTCGACGCTGGTGGCGGTGATCGTGGTCAGCTTCGCGGCGACCACCCTGGACACCGCGGTGCGCCTGATGCGCTATATCATCGCCGAGCTGGGCACCGAGTACGGCATGCCGGTGCTGGCCCGCAAGCATGTGGCGACCAGCATCGCCGTGGTCTCCAGCGCGGCGCTGGTGATCCTGCCGGAAGGCCCCAACGGCTTCGGTTCCGGCGGCTACCTGCTGTGGCCGCTGTTCGGTACCAGCAACCAGCTGCTGGCGGGCATCACCCTGATGCTGGTGTCGGTATGGCTCAAGCGCCAGGGGCGGCCGGTGGTCTTCACCCTGGCACCGATGCTGTTCCTGCTGGTCATGACCCTGTGGGCCATGGGGCAGCAGGTGATCTTCACCTGGTCCGGCTTCGGGGACGCTCCGCGCAACCTGCTGCTGTTCAGCTTCGGCAGCCTGATCCTGGTCTTCACGCTGTGGATCCTGCTGGAGGCGTCACGCAGCTTCCGTCAGGGGGCCGGCGAACGTCTGGATGCGTTGAGCGATGAGTCGCGCTGATCGTGACGGCGACGCGCCCGCCGGCTGGCGGGCGCGGATCGGCCGGGTCATCCAGGGCTACGATGCGGTGCTGAGCCTGCCGCATCGGCAGGAGATCGCGCGCGAGCTGCAGGACGAGGAGGACCTGTTCATGCTGCTGTGCTTCTGCGACATGATGGGCATTCCCAACCCCGTCAGCGACATGACGCTCGAGCTCTACCCCTACATGCTCGAGCGGTTCCACGAGTGGCACCGGCGCCAGGGCATCCCGCGCTCGCCGCTGGACAGCTTCCGCTGCTGCTAGCCATTCGCCACCCGACGAGGAGTCCGACATGGCCAGAAGCCTGTTCTTCGGCGGCAAGGGCGGCGTCGGCAAGACCAGCTGTGCCACCGCCTATGCGCTGAACTGCGCGACCGCGGGGCAGAAGACCCTGCTGGTGTCCACCGACCCCGCCCACAACCTGGCCGATCTGTTCGGCCGGGCGCCGGGGGCCACCCCGACCCGCATGCGCCCCGACCTCGACGTGGTCGAGCTCGATCCCGACCGCGAGACACAGCGCTATCTCGATCAGGTCAAGGACACGATCCGGCCGCTGGTCAGCGGCGAGCGCAGCACCACGGTGTTCCGTCAGCTGGATCTGGCGCGTCACGCGCCGGGCACCGAGGAGGCGGCACTGTTCGACGCCCTGGTGGGGCTGCTGCTCGAGACCGGCCGGGACTACGACCGGCTGATCTTCGATACCGCCCCCGGGGGCCACACCGTGCGCCTGCTGGCGCTGCCCGAGATCATGGGCGCCTGGGTCGACGGCCTGATGCAGCGCCGGCGCAAGGTGCGCAGCGACTACAAGGCGTGGCTGGGCGACGGGGAGGTGGTCGACGACCCGATCCAGGAGGCCTTGATGCGCCGTCGCGGCCGTCTGGCCGCGGCCCGCGAGCACCTGACCTGCGGCGCGCATTCGGCGGTGGTGCTGGTCGCCAACCCCGAGCGCCTGCCGACCCTGGAGACGGCGCGCACCCGCGAGCTGCTCGAGGCCCACGGCCTGCACGTCGGCGCGCTGGTGGTCAACAAGTGCCTGCCGGAGGACGTCGACAGCACCTGGCTGAGCAACTGGCGCGACGAACAGCGGCCGTGGCGCGAGCAGCTCGCCGCCACCTTCGTCGACCGGCCGGTGCTCGAGATCAGCCATCAGCCGCACGCGCCGGCGTCCTGTGACGACCTGCAACCGCTGAGCGATGCCCTGCAGGGGCTCGACCCCTGGCAGGCCCACGACTGAGCGAGTGCCCGCGTCCGTGAAACAGCGAGGCCCCGCCATCCGGCGGGGCCTCGCTGTTTTCGGGGCAGGGCGCCGTCACGGCGCGGTATGGCCTTCGTTCAGGCGTCGGCCACGTACACCGTGCGCACGTTGAGGAACTCGCCGAAGCCGTACTCGCTCTGCTCGCGACCGTAGCCGCTGCGCTTGACGCCGCCGAAGGGCAGCTCGGCGAAGGGCGTGGTGGGGCGGTTGACGAAGCTCATGCCCACGTCGAGACGACGGGCCACCGCCTCGGCGCGCGCGAGGTCCTGGCCGACCACGGTGCCGCCCAGGCCGTAGGGGCTGTGGTTGGCCAGTTCGATGGCGTGCTCGACGTTGTCGGCGGTGATCACCGCGGCGACCGGGCCGAACAGCTCCTCGTCGAAGGCCGGGTTGCCCGGGGCGACGTTGGTCAGCACGGTCGGCGCGTACCAGGCACCGGAGCGCTCGAGAACCTGGCCGCCGGTCTCGATCTGGGCGCCGTGCTGCACCGCGCGCTTGACCTGGTCGTGGAGGTCGTCGCGCAGGTCCTTGCGCGACATCGGGCCGATGTCGGTGTCCTCGTCGAGCGGGTTGCCGATGCGCAGCTTCTGGACCTGGTCGACGAGGCGCTCGGTGAAGCGCTCGACCATCGACTCGACCACGATCAGGCGCTTGGAGGCCGCGCAGCTCTGGCCGGTGTTGTCGAAGCGCCCGTTGATGGCAATCTCCACGGCCTTGTCGACATCGGCGTCGTCGAGCACGATCAGCGGGTCGATGCCGCCGAGCTCGAGCACGCTGGGCTTGATCAGCTCACCAGCCTGCCTGGCCACGGCGCGGCCGGCTTCCTCGCTGCCGGTCAGCGTGACCCCGCAGACGATCGGGTCGCGCAGGATGCCCTCGATCGCGCTGGACGAGACCGGCAGCCAGGTGAAGGTGCCTTCCTCGAAGCCGGCGTCGTGGAACAGCTGGGTGATCAGCTTGGCGCTGCCGGGGACATTGGAGGCGTGCTTGAGCAGGCAGGCGTTGCCGCCGGCGAGGTTGGGCGCGGCGAAGCGCACCACCTGATAGAGCGGGTAGTTCCAGGGCATGATGCCGAGCACCGCGCCCATCGGGTCGCGGACCACCTCGGCCTTTTGCGCGCCGGGCACCTGCTTGGGCTTGGGGGCCATGAATTCCTCGGCATGATCGGCGTAGAAGCGCACGATCGCCGCCGAGATTTTCGTCTCGGCGATCACGCCGGAGAACTTCTTGCCCATCTCCCGGCAGATCACCTCGCCGATGTCGGCCTGGCGCTGCTCGATCAGGTCGGCGACGGCATGGAGCTTCCTGGCGCGCTCGGCGACCGTCAGCCGGCGCAGTTCGTCGTAGCCGCGGCGCGTGGCGTCCAGCTTGTCGCGGACGCCCTGTTCGTCGAGCATCTCGTGCTGCCCGATGACCTCATCGGTGGCCGGGTTGACGGCGGTGAGGGTATTGCGGCTCATCACGTTCTCCTTGGTGACGTGCGTGAATGCATCCTTTCTCGCGTCCTCAGTGTAGACAGTGGCGACGGGCCCGATAGCCTTCAAGGGCGTGGCAGGCGGGAGCGGTTTCGGGCAAAGTCCGTACACGGGCCCGGCGATCCGGGCGAGGCGACGTATCACAGGGAGGCGTGATGACGAGACGATTCGGCGGGCGGCGGTTGGGCGACCTTCTGCTGGGCCTCGGATTGCTGGTGCTGAGCGGGCTGGTGAGCGGTGGCGCGCTGGCGGCGACGGGCGGTGATGACTGCGATCGGCTGGTGCGCCCCGGGGAAAGCCTGCAGGACGCGATCGACGGGCTGCCCGACAACGGTGCGCCGCAGACCGTGTGCCTGGCGGCGGGGGACTTCCGCCTGTCGGACATGGTCACGCTCGAGCGCGACCATGTGACCCTGCGCGGCCAGGGCGCACAGGCCACCCGGCTGAGCCTGGCGGAGGGCGTGGTCAGCCCGGTGCTGGTGCTCGGCGAGGCGCGTCGCCAGGTGCCGGGCAAGCCGATCCACGACGTCACGGTCAGCGACCTGGCGATTCGCGGCAGCGGTGCCGGCGGTCCGGAGTTCCGCGAGGATCTGCCCTATCTCAGCAACAGCGCGCTGATCGTGCGGCGCGGCGATGGCGTGACCCTGCGTCGGCTGGACATCCGCGACTGCCGCAGCGCCTGCCTGCTGACCGAGTACCACAGCCGTGACGTGACCATCGAGGACAATCACCTGGCCGGGGCCCAGTGGGACGGCCTGTCGCTCAATCGGGCGGGGGCGACGCGGGTCGTCGGCAACACCATCGAGCACAACGTCGCCGCAGGCATTACCGTCGAATACCTGCGCGATGGCGAGGTCATCGACAATCGGCTCCTCGACAACGGTTCCCACGGGATCTACCTGGCGGATGCCGAACACAATGTGTTCCGTGACAACCTGTTCCGCGGCAACCGCCAGGCCGGGGTGTTCCTGACCTGCTCGATTCGTCACCGCAACCCGGTGGAGTGCTGGGAGGACAGCTTCAGCCGCGACAACGTCTTCCGCAACAACCGCTTCGTCGACAACGGCCACGGCTTCCAGGTCTCGCTGGACGATGCCGCCAACTGCCGCGGCTTCGACACCCCGCCCAATCTCTCGCAGGGCGATACCTTCCACAACAGTCCCAACGACGAGCCGTCGTGGGAGCGTTACGGCCACTGCATTCGCTACGACGGCAGCCGGGACGCGCCGCCGGACGGGTGAGGGAGGGTTCCCGGGGGCGTCAGGGCCGTCTTGCGGGGCGCGCCGTCAGGCGCCGCGAGTTGGCCATGGTGCGTCGGTGCAGCGGATGCAGGATCCGCTGGCTGGATTCCCACCAGCAGGGCAGGCGGCCGTGGCAGGCGGCCACCCAGGTCTCGTGCCAGACGGCGGCCAGCTCGACCCCGGCCTCCCACTTCTCGGTCACCATGCGCTGGTTCTCGTCCAGCAGCGGCAGGCTGGTCGGGGGCTGGGTCAGCCACAGCTGCTGGCGCAGGGCGATCGTGGCCAGGGCGCTGGCCCAGGTTTCGGCGGCCATGACACCCGCTCGCCAGGGGGTGGGTGACGACGCCGGGGCGGTCGGGGAGGGGGAAGACTGCATGCACAAATACCTGATTGGCGGAAGGCCGTGGCCATCGATGATACAGCAATAGCCGGCCTCGGGCTGGGGTCTGCCGAGATCCTCGGCTAGGCTGGAGGCGGAACGGCCGCTGCATCATGCGGTTTTCGCCCACTGTCACGGAAGGAGTGAGCGTCATGAGAGAGAGCACCCTGTGGTCGCTGATCAGCGCGGGCACGGCGATCGCCGCCGGCATCGCCGTGCGCAACGGGACCCGCAAGGTCTATGAACGGAAGGTCGGCAAGGCGCCGCTCGATCCCTACGAGCGCGATGTGCGCTGGCGCGATGCCCTGGTGTGGGGCGCGGCGTCCGGCGTTCTGGTGGGTGTGGCGCGCGTGGCGGGGCGACGAATGGGCAGCGAAGCGCTGCATCGGGCGCGTCGCCGCAGACGCTCGCGGTCATTGCCGCGTCGCCCGCTGGGATAGCATTCTTGCCTCGGGAGCGGTCGGCTTGTTAGGCGAAAGTCGTACGAATTAGACCAAAGTCTAACGTCATGGCATACTGTCGGGACACGTCACCGACCGAGGTTCTCGCATGACAACCCAGACCGCTTCCCGCCAATCCCTGTCCCGTCGTCTTGGCCGCTCGGCCTATCGCCTGCTCGAGCGCATGACCGAGAGTGCCTATGAAGGCTACCGTCGGCAGATGATGGGACTCTACGGCATCGACTGATGCCTGTGCGTCGCGCCGCTTCGGCGGCGCCTGCCCTCCTTCCCTTTCTGCCTTCCTCCCTTTCCCGTCTTTTCCCGACCTGGCCCGGCACATTCGTGTCGTTTGCTAGATCCAGCCCAGCAGTTGCCACCACAGGTAATCCAGCGGCCACAGCAGTACCAGGCTGATGGCGGCCATGATCAGGCACACTCGTGCCGCATCGCGCAGGCGCAGCCCCGCTGCCAGCAGCCCGACCACCAGCGGCGGCCCCTGATAGGGCAGCAGCACCGTGGAAAACCCCACTACCTGCGTCATGGTGACCGCATCCGGCGACCAGCCGGTGATCGCGGCCAGTTCCGGTGCCATGGGCGTCAGGATCGCCGGTACGCCGGGCAGGGTGACGAAGGTGCCCAGGACCATGGCCAGGCCACTCAGCAGGCCGAAGGTCGCGGCATCGCCGGTGCCGGACAGCGGCAGCGCAGCCAGCAGGTAATGCGCAACCCGCTCGCCCAGCCCGCTATGATGGGCCAGTGCGCCCAGGCTGACGATGCCGGCAACGTAGATCAGCGGCTCGAAGTTCAGGGATTTCATCGGCCGCTCGGCCATCAGGCCGCTGCCCGGGAAGAGGCAGGCCAGGGCGATCGCCAGACCGATCCAGGCCGGCGAGATGCCGTGCCAGGCGTCACTGAGCCACAGCGCCACCGCCAGCAGCAGCAGCAGGCCCAGGCGGCGTTCCGGGCGACTCAGCGGCGTGTGGGGGGCTGTGGCCTTGTCGGGCGCCGCGACGCCGGGTGTGGGGGCGTGGTCGGGATAGAGCTTGAGCATTACCGCGATCAACAGCACCGTCTTCAGGGCGCCGAGCACGGGAAAGTGCAGCAGCAGGTAGGCGCTGTAGGTCGGCGCTTCGCCGAGCACCGCCTCGACCGCCCCCATCAGCACGTTGTTGGGCACATTGGCCGGCAGGATGGCGTAGGTGGGCAGGAAGGTGCCCATGATGCCGCCGAGGATGACGCCGGTTCGCCCAGGGCGGCCCTCCGCATAGCCCAGATGGTCGGCCAGGGTGATCAGGATCGGTACCAAAAGCACCACGCGCCCCATGCCCGAGGGCATGACGAAGGCCATGGCCAGGCCCAGTGCCACCACGCCGCTCACGGCCCCGGCGTAGGATCCCCTAAGATGCGGGCCGACCCGTGTCGCCACGGTGGCGCCCAGACCGGTGTGCTGGATCGCCGCGCCGATCGCCAGTCCCGAAAACACCAGCCAGGTCGCCGCCGAGGCGAACCCGGCGAAGACCGTGTCGGGTGGAGCGACGCCGGCGACGGTACACAGCGTGAAGAAGGCCAGGGCGGTCAGCCACTGCGGCAGCCAGCCGGTCGCCCACAGGGCGATCGCCAGCACGATGACACTTGCCGCCCGGGTCACCTCGGGCGCGCCCGGGACCAGCAGCAGAAATGCCCCTACCGCGACGAGGGTGGCCAGGCTGGCGAGGTGGCGAGGCGATGGACGGGGGGCATCGGCGGACATGACGGCTCCGGTGGCGGCGACGGGGGGCGCAGAGTTTAGCAGGCGAACCGCCGCCGCCGCACCTCGTCAGGGTCGCCGTGCGCTCAGCACCGTCACCGTGATGACGATCAGCGCCAGCCCGGCTGCCTGACCGAGGTCCAGCGACTCGCCGAGTACCAGCAGGCCGAACAGGGCGGCGGTGACCGGCTCGATCATGGCGACGATCGAGGCGATGGTCGCCGGGGTGCGTCGCAGGCCCGGCAGGTAGACGGCGAATGACAGCCCGGCACCGAGCAGTCCGAGCAGCAGGAAGAGCTGCAGGTCGCTGCTGTACAGCGCCTGCACGGCCTCGCCGCGATTCATGATCAGGCCGAGGACGATACTGAAGACCGCAAAGGCGATGATCAGCGTGCTGGTCATGGCGCCGTGGGCCGCGGACCGCTGAAAGGCGAAGATGAACAGCGCGTAGGAGAGCGCCGAGGCGAGCCCGGCGGCTACCCCGACCAGCGTGACCGCCTGCCCGCCGCCGCCCAGCACGTCGGTGAGCAGGACGATGCCGATCATCACCAGCGCGATGGCCAGGCCCTTGCCCAGAGTGGGGCGCTCGTTGCCGGTCAGGCAGGCGACGGCGAAGACGTGGACGGGCGCGGTATACATCAGCGTCGCGGCGATCGCCACGCTGGTTCGGTCGATGGCGATTGCGTAGAAGGTCAGGTTGCCGGCGACTCCCAGTCCGGCCAGGACCGCCCAGGCCAGCAGGCGGCGATTGATGTGCCGGACATGGCGGACGGTGTGCGGCAGCCAGCCGAGCAGCAGGCACACCAGGCCGACGGCGCCGCGGTAGAATGTGACCACGGCCGGGCTCCAGTCGTGGTCCATGAGCAGGCCGGCGAGCCCGCCGGAAATACCCCACAGGAAGGCCGCGAGCATGACCAGCGCGGGCCCTATCGCGTTTTGCATGACTCCTCCTTGAGTCGTTTGACGGCGTGTAGCGTGCCGTCAGCCTAGACGCGCGTGTCCTGTCCTGCCCGCGAAATCGGCCACAGTTCGAGCAGTGCCGCGGCGATTACCAGCAGTGCGCCCAGACTGGCCTGCAGGCCGAAGGGCTCGCCGGCGAACAGCGCCGCGGAGATCACACCGACCAGTACCTCGCTCATCAGCAGGATACCCAGGCGCGCCGGTTCCAGGCGCGTGGCGGCCCACAACAGGGCCGACAGCGACAGGGCCCACCACAGCCCGCCGGCGGCCAGTGACCAGCCGATCAGCGTGGGCCACTCCGGGGATGACGGCAGGGCCGGCCAGGGCGACAGCCACGGCGCCAGTGCCGCGGCGGTCAGCGTCGCGCCCGCACAGAAGATGAAATTGCCCTCCATCGCGCCGGTGGTCTCGCCCCGCAGGCGGATGCCGGTCGAGGAGAGCGCCCACAGCAGGCCCGACGCCAGCCCCAGCCAGTCGCCGACCCCGCGCGGCAGCGGCAGCGTGCCGTTGTCACCGAGCACCAGTGCGAGACCGGCGAAGCCGACCGCGATGGCCGCATAGCGAGGCCAGGGCGTCGGCCAGCGCAGCCACAGCCGCGCGATCAGCGTGCTCCACACCGGCGTCAGGTAGAACAGCAGGATCACGGTGGCGACCCGGCCGTGGACCAGGCCGATCGAGTACATGACGAAGGCCGCGCCGCCGAGCGCGATCGCCGCCAGCGACCACGGATCGGCGGCGCGCAGGCGGCGGCGATGGATCACCGCGAACGGGGACAGCAGCAGCGTCGCCAGGGCGACGATCAGCAGTGATCCCCAGGCGCCGGGAAGCAGCGCGTCCAGGCGGCGCACCGGAATCCAGTAGAGGCCCCAGAGCGCGCCGGTGAGAATGACGATCAGGCTGGCCGTGCCGGTCTGGCGTCGGATGCTCATCGGAACGCCTCGCGAGTGGCTGCAAAAAATAGAAGGCGGATCAGTGCGTCCGGCAGTTGTTGCGGTAGCGGCGGGAGTCGCTGCCCAGTGCCAGGTGCTCGTTGACCTTGTTGTAGAAGAAGGCGGCCGGCTCGCCGCCGGGCAGGCGGTATTGCCCGCAGATGCCGTAGCCCTTGTTGACCTCGCGCATGGCGGTCACCTCGACAGCGTCCTTGTCGAGCGTGGCGGCGATGGCGTCGGCGATATGGTCGTCGAGCCGGCTCTCCTGGATGGCCTGGCCACCGAAGATCACCGCCGCGGCGATGAGGATGACGAGGGAGGGAACGATCAGGTTGTGCATGGCGGGCCTCGATGGCGAGGGGGAAGGCGATGGGGGCCGCCGGTTTCCCGGCGGCGAGGCGTGGCAAGGGCTCAGTTGACCCGCGGGTCGAGCTCGCCGCGCGCGTAGCGCTCGAACATCGCTTCCAGGCCGATCGGCTGGATCCGGCTGGCGTTACCGGCGCTGCCGAAGGCCTCGAAGCGGGCCACGCAGACATCGCGCATGGCCGCGACGGTCTCCTTGAGGTACTTGCGCGGGTCGAACTCGGCCGGGTTGTGGGCGAGGAAGCGACGTACCGCGCCGGTGGAGGCCAGACGCAGGTCGGTGTCGATGTTGACCTTGCGCACGCCGTGCTTGATGCCCTCGACGATCTCCTCGACCGGCACGCCGTAGGTCTCGGGAATCTGACCGCCGTACTCGTTGATGATCTCCAGCCACTCCTGGGGCACCGAGCTGGAGCCGTGCATCACCAGATGGGTGTTGGGGATACGCTCGTGGATCTGCTTGATGCGGGCGATGGAGAGGGTGTCGCCGGTGGGCGGCTGGGTGAACTTGTAGGCGCCGTGGCTGGTGCCGATGGCGATCGCCAGGGCGTCGACGTGGGTCGCCGCGACGAAGGCGGCCGCTTCCTCGGGGTCGGTGAGCAGCTGATCGTGGGACAACGTGCCCTCGGCACCGACGCCGTCCTCCTCGCCGGCCTGGCCGGTTTCCAGGCTGCCCAGGCAGCCCAGCTCGCCTTCGACGGAGACGCCGCAGGCGTGGGCCATCTCGACGGTGCGCCGGGTGACATCGACGTTGTAGTCATAGTCGGCGGGCGTCTTGCCGTCGGCTTTCAGCGAGCCATCCATCATCACCGAGGAGAAGCCCAGCTGGATGGAACGCTGGCAGACGGCGGGCGAGGTGCCGTGGTCCTGATGCATGACCACCGGAATGTGCGGGAACTCCTCGATCGCGGCCAGGATCAGGTGGCGCAGGAAGGGCGCCCCGGCATACTTGCGGGCGCCGGCGGAGGCCTGGACGATCACCGGCGAATCGGTGCGGTCGGCGGCTTCCATGATGGCGCGCATCTGCTCGAGGTTGTTGACGTTGAAGGCCGGCACGCCGTAGCCGTGCTCGGCGGCATGGTCGAGAAGTTGACGCAGGCTGATCAGGGCCATGGGGAGTGTGTTTCCTCGCTGACAGTCGAAGGGCGGCCTCTGGGCCGCCCCGTGATGATGGTTGTGTGAATGCTGCAGGGTTAGCGGTCGGCGGCCTCGAGGGCTGCAACGGCGGGCAGCGTCTTGCCTTCCACGTACTCGAGGAAGGCGCCGCCGCCGGTGGAGATGTAAGAGACCTGCTCGGCGATGCCGTACTTGTCGATGGCCGCCAGGGTGTCGCCGCCGCCGGCGATGGAGAAGCCGTTGCTCTCGGCGATTGCTCGGGACAGCGCCTCGGTGCCCTTGCCGAACTGATCGATCTCGAAGACGCCCACGGGGCCGTTCCACAGAATGGTGCCGGCGTCCTTGAGCAGGCCGCCGAAGCGCGCGGCGGTGTCCGGGCCGATGTCGAGGATCATCTCGTCGTCGCGCACCTGGTCGACCGGGCGCACCACGGCCTCGGCGGATTCGGAGAACTCGGTGGCGACCACCACGTCGGTGGGCAGCGGGATCTCGACCCGGGCCATCAGCGCCCTGGCCTGCTCGATCAGGTCGGCCTCGTGCAGCGACTTGCCGACGTTGTGGCCGGCCGCGGCGATGAAGGTGTTGGCGATACCGCCGCCGACGATCAGCTGATCGCACTTCTCGGCCAGGGCGTTGAGCACCTCGAGCTTGGTCGAGACCTTGGAGCCGCCGACGATGGCGACCATCGGCCGTGCCGGGGTGGCCAGCGCCTTCTCCAGCGCCTCGAGTTCCTGGGCGAGCAGCGGGCCGGCGCAGGCGGCGGGGGCGAAGCGCGCCACGCCGTGGGTGGAGGCCTGGGCGCGATGGGCGGTGCCGAAGGCGTCCATCACGTAGACGTCGCACTGCGCCGCGTAGGCCTTGGCCAGGGTCTCGTCGTCCTTCTTCTCGCCGACATTGAAGCGCACGTTCTCGAGCAGTACCACCTCGCCTTCGGCCACGTCGACCGGATCGTCGAGATAGTCGCTGACCAGCCGTACCGGCTGGCCGAGCAGCTGGCCGAGATGGGCGGCGACCGGCGCCAGCGAGAACTCCTCGGCGGGCTCGCCCTCGGTGGGGCGTCCCAGGTGGCTCATCAGCATCACCCGGGCGCCGGCGTCGCGGGCGGCCTGGATGGTCGGCAGGCAGGCGCGGATACGGGCATCCGAGGTGACGTTGCCCTGCTTGACCGGCACGTTGAGGTCCTCTCGAATCAGCACTCGCCGGCCGGCGAGAGGGAGGTCGGTCATCTTGCGCACGTTCATGTGGCGTATCCTCTGTTGACGAATCCAGAATGTCCGGTGTCCACCGCGGTCGCCGGGGCGGTGTCAGCGCCGCGCGTCGAGCTCCGCCAGGCGGCCGGCGACATCGAGCATGCGGTTGGCGAAGCCCCACTCGTTGTCGAACCAGCCGAGCATCTTGATCAGGTGGCCGCCGGCGACCCGTGTCTGGGTGGCGTCCACGATACCCGAGCGTGGATCGTGGTTGAAGTCGACCGAGGCCATGGGTTCCTCGGTGTAGCCGAGGCGGCCGGCGAGCCGCGCGTGGCTGGCCTCGCGCAGCAGATCGTTGACGGCCGAGGCGGTGGTGGCCCGGCGCACCGAGATGGCCATGTCCATGGCCGAGACGTTGATGGTCGGCACCCGCACGTGCAGGCACTCGAAGCGCCCGGCGAGGTGCGGCATCAGGCGCTCGATGCCGCGCGCCAGGCCGGTGTCCACGGGGATGATCGACTGCATCGCCGAGCGGGTCAGGCGCAGGTCCGACTTGTGGTAGGCGTCGATCACCGGCTGGTCGTTCATCGCCGAGTGGATGGTGGTGGTGACGCCGTGCTCGATGCCCAGCGCCTCGTCGAGCATGGTGAGAATCGGGATCAGGCAGTTGGTGGTGCAGGAGGCCGCCGAGATCACCCGCATGTCGGCGGCGAGCAGGTGCTCGTTGATGCCGCCCACCACGGTCAGGTCGACGTCGGATTCGGCCGGCTGGGAGAACAGCAGCCGCCGCGCCCCGGCGCTCAGGTGGCGCTCGGCGGTGGCGCGATCCTTGAAGCTGCCGGAGCATTCCAGCACCAGGTCGATGCCGAGTGCCGCCCAGGGCAGGTTCGCGGGGTCTTCCTCGCAGAGCAGGGTGATCGCGTGGCCGTTGATGTGCAGCCGGTCGTCCGCGACGCGCACCTCGCCGGGGAAGCGCCCGTGGGTGGTGTCGTAGCGGGTCAGGTAGGCGACGGTGGCGAGATCCGAGAGCTCGTTGATCGCCACCACCTCGATATCCAGCTCGGGGCGCTCGACCAGTGCCCGCAGGACGCACTGGCCGATGCGGCCGTAACCGTTGATGGCGATGCGATGGGGCATGGGCGGGCTCGACGGCGATGGTGGCGTTCGAAGGCGGTGATTCTAGCGCAAAGCGCCCTTTGCCCCAACTGTAGCGGTTGCTGCGCGAAGCGCTCAGGCGCCGGGCAGGCCGGCCGGAGGCGCTGTGAACCCTTCCCTGGGCGCTACCTGCGCCGTCCCTGGCGCAGGACCTCCTCTCGGCCTGCCCGATGCCCTCCCCTGAGGTATGTCTCAGTCTAGGCTCGGGTCGATCAGCAGCCGGCCGTGGATGTCGCCGTTGATCATCGCCTCGGCGCGTTCGGCGATCATCTCCAGGCCGATCGCCTCGTGGTGCATGGCCTCGCGCAGCGCCCGGGGCAGCTCGGCGATGCGTTGCCAGACGTCGCGGCGCCGCGGCACGGGGACCCGGGCGCTTTCCACGCCGAGCAGCGACACGCCGCGCAGGATGAACGGCATCACCGAGGCGGGCAGGGCGCTGCCGCCGGCCAGGCCCACGGCGGCGACCCGACCGTGGGGCTCCATCTGGGCGAGCACATTGGCCAGGGTGGTGTCGCCGACCGTGTCGATGGCCCCGGCCCAGCGGGCCTTGTCGAGCAGGCGCGGCTCGCCCTCGAACTCGGTGCGGTCGTGTACCTCGGCGGCGCCCAGGCTGCGCAGCCAGCGTTCCTGATCCGGCTTGCCGGTGACGGCGTGCACCTCGTAGCCGTAGTGGGCGAGCATCTGTACCGCCCAGCTGCCCACGCCGCCGGTGGCCCCGGTAACCAGCACGCTGGCGCCGCGGGCCAGGCCGGCCTCCTCGAGGCGTTCCACGCAGAGCATGGCACTCAGCCCGGCGGTGCCGAACAGCATCGCCTCGCGGGAGGAAAGTCCTTCGGGGCAGGGCACCAGCCAGTCGGCGTCGACGCGCATGCGCTCGGCGAAACCGCCCCAGTAGCGCTCGCCCACGCCCCAGCCGGTGAGGATCACCCGGTCGCCCGGGGCGTAGGCGTCGCTGGCGCTGTCGCGCACCGTGCCGGCGAAGTCGATGCCCGGCACGAAGGGGTAGTCGCGGACGATCCGGCCCTTGCCGGTGACCGCCAGGGCGTCCTTGTAGTTGAGATCGGAATGGTCGATGTCGATCGTGACCTCGCGCTCGGGCAGGCGGTCGTCGTCGACGGTCTCGACACGGGCGCGGGGATCTTCGTCCTTGAGCATCAGCACGCGGGGCATGGGGTATGGCTCCAGTCGGCGGGGCGGAATCACCCCAGACTAGTCGCCCCCGTGGGGCCGGGCAATCGGTCGGCTTGCCTGCCCCGGGGCCTCTGCTACCATCGGCGCTTCATGCTGCCGGCGGCCGCCACGGCCCCGTCGGAGCGGCTCCACGAGAACGGCCCTGCGAGAGTGCCCATGAAACCCCGCGAAACAGGCTGGCGACACCTGATGCAGTCGACGCGCTATTCCCTGAAGGGGCTGCGGGCCGCGTTCCGTCACGAGGCGGCCTTCCGTCAGGAGTTGCTGCTGTGCCTGATGATGCTGCCGCTGGCCGGCTGGGTGGCGCGCACGCCGGTCGAGTGGCTGCTGCTGGTGGGCAGCGGCGTGCTGGTGCTGGTGGTGGAGCTGCTCAACAGCGCCCTGGAGACCGTGGTCGATCGCATCGGCCCCGAGCACCACGTGCTTTCCGGGCGCGCCAAGGACATCGGCTCGGCGGCGGTCATGCTGTCGCTGATCATGGCCGGGCTGACCTGGGGCGTGCTGCTCTGGCAGCGGCTGACCTGAGCGTGAGTCGCGTCCTGCGACATCATGACGCGCATCACCGTTTGTCGGCTTGTCTGCCTTCCGCCCCCCCGGTATCGTCGTTGCTCTTTCGACTCGTCACGGATGGCGCCGCCTCCGACACCCATTTACGCTAATGTCAACAACAATTGACTCGCGAACGATTCAAGGAGCAGCACAGATGCGTTTGATTCTCTTGGGCGCCCCCGGTGCCGGCAAGGGCACTCAGGCCCAGTTCATCTGCGAGCGGTACGGCATTCCGCAGATTTCCACCGGCGACATGCTGCGCGCCGCGGTCAAGGAAGGCAGTGACCTGGGCCTCAAGGTCAAGGAGATCATGAACAGCGGCGGGCTGGTGTCCGACGACATCATCATCGCCCTGGTCAAGGAGCGCATCAGCCAGCCCGACTGCGCCAACGGCTTCCTGTTCGACGGCTTCCCGCGCACCATCCCGCAGGCCGACGCCATGAAGGACGCCGACGTCAGGCTCGATCACGTGCTCGAGATCGCCGTGGACGACGAGGAGATCGTCAAGCGCCTGGCGGGTCGCCGCGTGCACCCCGATTCCGGCCGCGTCTATCACATCGAGTACAACCCGCCCAAGGAAGACGGCAAGGACGACGTCACCGGCGAGGCGCTGATCCAGCGCGACGACGATCGCGAGTCGACGGTCCGCAACCGCCTGTCGGTCTACCATGAACAGACCGAGCCGCTGGTGGAATACTACCGCCGCTGGGCCGAGCAGGACCCGGCCAAGGCGCCCGCCTACCATCGCGTCGAGGGCATCGGCACGGTCGACGACATCCGCGACCAGGTGGTGAAGGCGCTGGAAGGCTGATATCGCCTGCACCCGTTCGCTCATCCGCAGCCCGGCACTCCGCCGGGCTGTTGCGTTGCCGGCCTCGTCGGCAGAGCAATCGCCGTTGGCTCTGACAAGGGCGCCGGGGGCAGGTTGAAGAGAGGGTCCTACGCCATGGATGGCGTAGGTAGCGCCCATGGAGGGGTTCACAGCGCCCCTCGCAGGCCTGCCAACGGATCAGCCCGAGTCATGTCGCAGCTATCTGTAATAGCCCGGGGCCTCGCCGGCCGGCGCTTTTGCCGGGCCCGCCCCGGTCGTATAATGCCCGCGCCATTCATAACCCCGTGATTCCCATGTCGACCCTGCTGGCCCTGGACGCCTCCTCGAGCGCCTGTTCCTGTGCCCTCTGGCACGAGGGGGAAGTGGTGTCGCGCTTTGCGCTGACCCCGCGCGAGCACACCCGCCGCCTGCTGCCGATGATCGATGACGTACTCGCCGAGGCCGGGCTGGCCGTCGCCGATCTTGATGCCCTGGCCTACGGGCGCGGCCCCGGCTCCTTCACCGGCCTGCGCATCGCCGCCGGGGTCGCCCAGGGGCTGGCCTTCGGCCTCGACAAGCCGCTGATCGGCGTCTCCACCCTCGAGGCGCTGGCGCTGGCGGTGCACCGTGAACGCCATGTGCGCTTCGTGGTGCCGGCGCTGGACGCCCGCATGGGCGAGATCTACGTCGCCGCCTATCACTGCCGGGACGGGCACCTGACGACGCTGCTCGACGAGGCGGTGATGCCGCCCGAGCGCCTGGCCCTGCCCGAGTCGCATCGCGAGGCCGACTGGTGCGGCGTGGGTTCGGGCTGGATGCTGTGGGAGTCGATGTCCGTCGAGGTCCAGAACGCCCTGTACCAACGCCTGCCGGAACTCGACCCGGCCGCCGAGTCGATGGTGCGCCTGGCTGCCGAGGCATTCGCCCGTGGCGAGGGTCGGCCGCCCCACGAGGCGGTGCCGGTCTACCTGCGCAACGAGGTCGCCTGGAAAAAGCCCAAGCCCGGCGCCTGAATACCCGCCGCGCCGGGGCGTCCGGCGCCGTCTCCCGCTGAACAAGGACCTTCCGCATGGACTGGTTGCAACTCGTCGCGCTGTCGGTGATCCAGGGGCTCACCGAATTCCTGCCCATCTCCTCGTCGGCGCACCTGATCCTGCCCTCCCAGGTGCTGGGCTGGCCCGACCAGGGGCTGGCCTTCGACGTCGCCGTGCACATCGGCACCCTGGCGGCGGTGCTGCTGGCCTTTCGCCGTGAGGTGGTGGCGATCCTGGGCGGCTGGTTCGGCCAGTTCGCCGGTGCCGGCACGCTGAGTTCGCGCCAGACGCCGGAGAGCCGGCTGGGGTGGATGGTCATCCTGGCGACGATTCCGGCGGTGATCGTCGGCGCCCTGTTCAACGGCGCGATCGAGAACTCGCTGCGCTCGTCGCTGGTGATCGCCCTGGCGACCCTGATCTTCGGGGTGCTGCTGGGCTGGGCGGACTGGCGCGGCAGCCGCAGCCGCGACCTGGCCAGCCTGACCTTCAAGGCGGCGCTGATCATCGGGCTGTTCCAGGCGCTGGCGCTGATTCCCGGTACCTCGCGTTCCGGCATCACCATCACCGCGGCCCTGCTGCTGGGCTTCGACCGCCAGAGTTCGGCGCGCTTCTCGTTCCTGCTGTCGATCCCGCTGATCATCGCCGCCGGCTCGCTCAAGGGCCTGGAGCTGATGCAGACCGGCAGCGATGCGGCGATCCACGACGTGCTGGTGGGCATCGGCCTGTCGTTCGTCGCCGCGCTGGTCTGCATCAAGCTGTTCCTGGCGGCGCTGGATCGCATCGGCATGTGGCCGTTCGTCGCCTATCGCCTGCTGCTGGGGGTGGCGTTGCTGTGGCTGTGGGCGGCATGACGCCCCCGGTGGTGGTGGGCGAGGCGCTGCGCGAGCTGGCCGGGCAGCTGGGGCTGCCCTGGGCTTCGGTGCCGCCCGCCGAGGGGCTGGCGCTGATCGCCACCGAGGTGGGTCTGGCGCTGGCCGGCGATCCCGCCCGTTACGGCAAGCCGCTGCGGGTGGACTTCCTCGCCGGCAAGGTCGATCACCGGCGCCGCTTCGGCGGCGGGCGCGGCCAGCTCGTGGCCAAGGCCTGCGGGCTGGCGAAGGGCGTCACGCCGAGCGTGGTGGACGCCACCGCCGGCCTCGGACGCGATGCCTTCGTGCTGGCGAGCCTGGGCGCCGAGGTGCTGATGCTCGAGCGGGTGCCGGCGATCGCCGCGCTGCTGGCCGACGGCCTGGCCCGGGCCCGGGAGGACGCCGACGTTGCCCCGATCATCGCGCGGCTGACGCTGCGCCGGGCGGATGCCGCCGAGGCTCTGGCGGCGACGGTCGCCGCGGCCGACTTTCCTGCCGACGTCATCCATCTCGATCCGATGTTTCCCCACCGCGACAAGTCGGCCCTGGTCAAGAAGGAGATGCGCGTGTTCCGCGAGCTGGCCGGCGACGACGCCGATGCGCCGCGCCTGCTGGAGGCGGCGCTCGACGTGGCGACGCACCGCGTGGCGGTCAAGCGCCCGCGCAAGGCCCCGCCCATCGCGGGGCCCAAGCCGTCGCACCAGCTCGAGGCCAGGACCAGCCGCTACGACCTCTACGTGCACCGCTCGCTGCGAGCCTGAGGCCCGGCGCTCGGGGCGTCCCCGGCGGCGGGCTGGGCGATCTGCCACAGCCGCCGGCGCAGCGTCGGATCGAAGAGGCTGCGGCTGCGCGCCAGCGCCTCGCCGAGCAGCGCATCGAAGGCCAGCCGCTGCCAGCCGTCGGCGCGGGCCTCGAGCAGGCCCTGCTCGACCAGCGTTGCCAGGGTCGCCTCCAGGGCGCTGCGGAAGTCGGCGGCGGGCAGGGCGATGAACTGTTCCTGGGCGATCGACGGCCAGGCCGCGGCGAGGCGGGCATCGAGGGTGGCCAGATCGTTGTGGGCGCTGTTGCGGAAGGCGAAGGCCACCAGCGCCGGCAGGGCGAAGCGGTGCTGGACGTTGTTGCGATACCAGGTGAGCAAGGTGGCGCGCTCGCCGTCGGCCAGCACCAGCTCGCCGAGCGCCTGGGCCCGACGCTCGATGAAGCCCAGCTCGGCGACTTCGGCCAGCCAGTCCTCGGGCGTGCCGGCCGGGGGACTCGCCGTGTCCGGAGCCAGGGCCACGAGCAGGGCCATCTGACGCTTGAGCAATTCCGACTCGATGGCGCGATGCGGTGTGGCCAGCAGGGTCAGGGCGACCAGGTTGACCGGGTTGAGGGTCGCTGCCGCGTTGATGCGTCGCGCCAGTTCGCGGCCCAGCTCGGGAACGGCGCGCGTCAGCCAGGGCGGGCGCGCGTCGTGGCGGCTCTCCTGCCAGTCGGGCACGCGGCGGGTCAGGAAGGCGTCCAGGTCCAGCGGCTCGCCGATGGCCACCTGGACCCGGCCGAAGGGCTGGCGCAGCCGACCGAGCACGCGCAGCAGGTCCAGCGGCGACTCCTTGCGCTTGCGTGCGCCACGCAGTTCCCGGAGGTAGCTGGTGCTTTCCAGCACCTTCTCGTAACCGATGTAGACCGGCACGAAGGCCACCGTGCGCGAGGTGTCGCGCAGGCAGGAGCGCAGGGTCATCGCCAGCATGCCCGGGCGCGGCGCGAGCATGCGTCCGCTGCGCGAGCGGCCGCCCTCGATGAAGTATTCGATCGGGTGCCCGCGGGACAGCAGGCGGTGCAGGTAGGCGTTGAACACCGCGCCGTAGAGCCGGTTGTCGCGGAAGCTGCGGCGCAGGAAGAAGGCCCCGCCGCGGCGCAGCAGCGGGCCGATCACGGGCATGTCGAGGTTGCGCCCGGCGGCGATGTGCGGCGGCATCAGCCCTTCGTGGAACAGCACGTAGGAGAGCAGCAGGTAGTCGATGTGGCTGCGATGGCAGGGCACGTAGATCAGGGTGTGGTCGCCGGCCAGGCGCTTGACGTGCTCGAGCCCGTGCACGTCCACCCCGGCGTAGAGCCGGTTCCACAGCCGATGGAGCAGTCGGTCGAGCAGGCGCAGCACCGGATAGCTCATGTGCGAGGCGATCTCGCGGCCGTAGCGACGCGCCCTGCGCTCGACGCGGTGCCGTGACACGCCCTGGGCACGGGCCGTTTCGTCGATGATGCGCTGGATCTCGGGCTCCTGCAGCAGGCCATGGATCAGCGTGCGCCGGTGCGACAGGTCGGGGCCCAGCACGCGGGTGCGGATGCGCCGGAAGTGCACCCGCAGCACCCGGGCGACCCGGCGCCGCGCCAGTTCCGGACCACGCTCGTCAAGCTGGCCGCGCAGCGACAGCGCCTCCCCCCAGTAGAGCTCGATGTTGCGGGCATTGACCAGCATCGACACCGCGCGGCGCAGGCGACCGGTGAGCTGCCAGCTGTCCGCGGCGAGCAGCTTCCAGAAGCCGAACTCCTTGCCCGGCGCGCGGCCCCAGAACACGCTGACCGGCACCAGCTGGACGTCGGCGCCGGGGTGCTGGCCCAGGGCCTCGATCGGCGGGGCGAAGGGCGCGTCATCCGGACGCCGCCGCGGCCACAGGTGGCGCTTGTGGTCGGGCAGTGCCACGCAGCCGTGATGGCGCAGCGAGCCCGGTCGCCAGCGCGGCGAGGGCACGGGCAGGCCGTGGCGTCGGCAGACGATCTCCAGCAGCAGGCGGTCGGACAGCGACGGCCGCGGCAGCACGTAGAGCGTGGGGCGCTCGGGGTCGAGGGCGAGCCGCTCGGGGGCGGGCTCGCTCAGGCGCAGCTCGACCCAGCCGGCCAGCAGGCGGCGCAGCAGCGGGCGCAGGGGGGACAACAGCGACGGGAACAGGGCCATCCGGATGCCGATTCGGGACATGTTGGGGCATTATAGCGATTCGACCCCCGGTCGGGGGATGGCCCAACGGGACACAGGGAGGTGTGATGCGGGGAGTCTGGCGAGACGGCAACCGCTTCGTCCTGCTGCCGGAGAGCCGCTGTTTCCTGCCGGCCATGACCGAGGCGGTGGCCGCGGCGCGCGAGTCGATCCTGCTCGAGCTGTATCTCATGGAGTCGGGCGCGCTGGCCGCGCAGCTGATCGATGCCCTGCTGGCGGCGGCAGCGCGGGGCGTGACGGTGCTGATGCTGCTCGACGGGTACGGCGCCATGAAGCTGTCGAGCGCGGATCGCCGGCGGCTCGAGGCCGGCGGCGTGGCGATGCGTTTCTTCAATCCGCTGGTCTGGTACCGGCTGGGCAAGAACCTGACCCGCGACCATCGCAAGCTGCTGCTCATCGACGGCCGGGTGGCCTTCACCGGCGGCTTCGGCGCCAGTGACGAATTCCTCGACGCCTGGTTCGACATCGCGGTGCGCATCGAGGGGCCGGTGGTGGCGGACTGGGTGCGGCTGTTCTCGCGGCTGTGGGATTCCCCGCTGTCGCGGGGCAGCGGCGACCCGCGCCTGGTGCAGAAACTGAAGCTGGACGTCACGCGGGTGGCCGACTACCAGGGCATGCGCGGACGGGTGGTCTGGGGGCAGGGCTACCGGTACCAGGCGATTCGCCTGTCGCTGCATCAGCAGATCGGCCATGCCCAGCGGCGCATCTGGCTGTGCACCCCCTACTTCGTGCCCACCCTGAGCCTCCGGCGGCGGCTGGCCAGGGCGGCGCGGCGCGGGGTCGACGTGCGCCTGCTGCTGCCCGGCGACGCCCACGACCACCCCGGCATCCGCTATGCCGGGCAGCGCTTCTACGGCCGGCTGCTGCGCGCCGGGGTGCGCATCTTCGAGTTCCAGCCGCGCTTCATCCATGCCAAGTTCTCGCTGGCCGACGACTGGGCCAGCATCGGCTCGTGCAACTTCGACCACTGGAGCCTGCAGTGGAATCTGGAGGCCAACCAGGAGATCGTCGACCCGCGCTTCGCCGGCACCCTGGCGGCGCTGTTCGAGCGCAGCTTCGCGCAGAGCGTCGAGATACGCCCCGAGCAGTGGGCGAAGCGTTCGCGCCGCCAGCGCCTGCGCGAGTGGCTGTACGGGACGCTGGATGCCTGGGTGACGCGGCTCAGGTAGCCTTGCGGGGCTGCGGGCTGCGGGCTGCGGGCTGCGGGCTGCGGGCTGCGGGATCGGCACGTGGTGGCCGGAAACGGCCCGGCGGATCATCCTGCGCGTCGCTCGTCGCTCGTCGCTCGTCGCTCGTCGCTCGTCGCTCGTCGCTCGTCGCTCAGCGGCGGTGCTTGCCGCCACGCCCGGCGGGCTTCTTGGGGCGCGGCTTGGGCTTGGGTGTCTCGGGCGGCACCCGGTAGTGCAGATAGAGATCGAGCACCAGCTCGGGCAGCTGGGCCACCAGGCGCTCGGCGTCGGCCGGGCGTCCGGCGAAGTCGGCCATGTCGGGCTCGTCGTCGAACAGCCCGGACAGCGCCATGAACGGCAGCAGCAGGGTGGCCGCGGCTTCCTCGTCGCCCTCGAACCAGGCGCTCTCGTCGAGGAACACGCCTTCCATGAAGCCGGCACACCAGTCGCCGATGGGCGTCTCCTCCGGGGCGATGCCGTCGAGGGTCAGCTCGAAGGGCAGCTCCGGCAGCTGGCCGCGCTCGAGGGCGGCCATGGCGTTGTCGCGCAGGCGCTCGAGCAGGCCGAGGAGGGTGTCGCGCTCCGCGGCATCGGCGAAGGCGGGCTCGCCGTGGAACAGCTCGCCGACCCAGCGGGTCGCCGGAACCTCGCGCGGGGCCACGGCCAGGGCGACCAGGAAGCCGTGGGCGCCGATGACATCGAGGGCATCCTCGCCGGCGCGCTCGGAATCGAGGAAGTCGTCGAGCAGGTCCAGTTCATCGTCGTCGAGCAGGGGGGTGGGCGGCAGCGCTTCGGGCATCGGGTCGTTTCCTCCGGTCGGGCGGCGTGCTGGACGCGCGCGGGCGTGGACGGCATTGCATCTGATGCATGCTGGTGCAGGTCGGGCATGCTGGACGCGCGCGGGCGTGGACGGCATTCTAGCATCCCATGTCCCGTCCGACGCTCCCCGCTCCCGATGCCGCCTGGCTCGATTCGCTGTCGCATGCGGCCCTCGAGGCGGCCGCCGCCGAACGCGTCGAGGCCGCCTGGCGGCTGGCCCGGGAGGTCTACCCCGGCCTGCCGCGCCCGGCGCTGTGGTTCGATCTGCGCGGCCAGAGTGCCGGCCAGGCGCATTTCGGCCGTGGCGGGCTGCGGCTCAACCGGGTGCTGCTCGCCGAGAATCGCCGGGCGTTCTTCGTCGAGATCATCCCCCACGAGATGGCGCACTGGCTGGTGCGTCACTTGGACGAGGGCCGCCGGGTGCGCCCCCACGGCCACGAGTGGCGCACGGTGATGCGCGACCTCTACGGCCTCGCGCCGCGCGTCACCCACGGCTTCGATACCCGCCGGGCCAGTCCGGCGCCCTACCGCTACACTTGCGACTGTCGCGAGCATCATCTCGGGGCGCGACGCCATGCCCGGATCGCCGCCGGTCAGCGCTATTATTGTCGACACTGTCGACAGTGGTTGCGGCCGGTCGCGGAGGCGAGCGTTTAAGTGGCAGGTAAGTTTCTGAAATGGCAATGAAAATTGCTGCTACCAATGTCTAATTGGGAGCCCTGCCTGCTGTGGGTATATGCTGAAAGAACCGTTTTATTCGCCGATCTCGGGTCGCCGGCCACGTGGCCGCCAGGGTCCGGATCACGACCATCGCAGTTTCCAGGACAGGGGGTCGACATGACCGAACAGCAGCGCGTCCATCCGGTGAGCGAAGCCTTCGCCGCCAATGCCTGGGCGGACAA
>Ga0209300_1000043_pt1 | contig 83477 bp, 99 predicted proteins | sample Shrwel_input2_RT_FD_187535 | JGI IMG/M metagenome (GOLD analysis project Ga0209300, IMG submission 187535) | Subsurface microbial communities from deep shales in Ohio, USA - Utica-3 well 1 S input2 RT (SPAdes) (version 2) ... | reverse complement strand
GGGATGCGCTCGAGGCAGCACAGCAGGAAGCGCAGGTCGTCGCCCAGGGGGGCCAGGCCCTGGCCTTCCAGCCGGGCGCGCAGCTCGTGTCCGGTGCGGTAGTGGCGTGCCATCAGGCGGCTCCATGAGGGAAGAATACGGGGCCATTGTACCTTATAGGTAATCAGCTTACCTGAGAGGAAAAAAGCCCGGCACAAGGCCGGGCAAAAGCTGGAGTTGAAGGCACTACACAGGGTCTGGAGAGTCTAGCGGTCGTCGTTGCCGAGCAGGGTCAGGGCGAGGATGATCGCCGACAGGCCCGCGTCCAGGACGAAGGACGGCAGGACGATGATGCCCAGGGCGGACCCGGCGATGGTGTAACGCCGGGCCTTGCTGCTGAGACGCTTGAGCCGGTCGATCATGCCGGCAGGCCGTAGTCGCTGGCGTTGAGGCCCAGGGTGCCGGCGACTTCCTTGATGACGGCGACTTCATCATCCTCGAACTCGCCATCCGCGCCAGCGATCGTAATCATGTTCACCAGCACTTCCTCGGCGTGCGCGCGATCGTCGGCGATGTCCTGCAGCTCGCGGAGGATATGCAGGCGGCCAACCTGGAAGCCGGCGTCGAGCTGGTCACGGAAGCGCTGGATAGTCTGGCTGATCTCGTTGCCGAAGCCCTGGAGCCGCGGGTTGGAGCGCAGGAGCTGGTCGAGCTTGTCGGTTTCTTCCTTCTCGATCTCGCCATCGGCCGCGGCAATCAGCAGGCAGCCGCCCACGATCGCTTCCATGAGGTCGCGGTTCTCGACTTTCTTGAGGTTCTGCTGGGCTTTCTTCATGCGCTTGTTGAACAGACCGAACATGCGGAATCCTTTGCGTCGTGGGGAGAGAGATGGGGAATGCGGCGGCCGGACTCGAACCGGCAACCATCGCGCCTTCAAGCACAGGCTCTGACCGTTGAGCTACGCCGCATCGGGAAGGGCTCGAGGCCCTGTCCTGCCTTTGCCGTGACCACCCGCAGGACCACGAACCCTTCCCGATGCCCACCGGATGCGCCCCGATGGGAAAGCGGCCGGTTACAGCGTCCGGCGACCTTACGCGGGGCTCGAGATCATTCAGCTCTTGCCCTGGCCTGGTGCCGCAGATTACGCGCTGCGACCCGCGCCCGTTTTTTCGACCGTCGGCAACCTGTATGGATTGATAGTCGAATGCCCGCCGTGTGGCGAGCGGGGCTGATTATGGGTAATCGTTACCCCAAAAGCAACACCGGGCGCGTATATCGGTTTCCTGAAAAGTAAGCCCGGCGCGATGGCCGGGCTCGGGAAGGGGATGGGGAGTCAGGCGTCCCAGCGGTCGTTGAGCGGGGCATGGTCCGGGTTCGCGCGGTCGATGGCGGCACCAATGGCGGCAAAGGCGTGCTGGTAAGTCCGGTAGACCTTGCCGTTGCTGTACCAGTTGTCGTCATGGGCGTAGCTGCGTACCGCGGCCAGCAGCTCGCCAGGGCGGCCGTCACGGCTCACCACGTCGATGTAGTCGAGCACCTTGCCCTTGCTGGTGAGCACGGCCAGCTCCTGGGCGAAGCGCTCGGGGTCGTGGTGGATCAACACGGTGGTCATCGGTGGGCCTCCAGGGTGGCCAGGCGGCGCTCCAGCAGGCACCGCGTGAAGGCTTCCAGCTCGACCGCCTCGTCAGGCGTCAGGCGCAGGGGGCCGTAGTTGGTGTCGATGGTGGCGGCCATGCTCCCCACTTGCTTGGCCAGGGCGTAACGGGTTTCCTCGGCAGCCCCCGCGATGGGGGCGCCCAGTTCCTCGGCAATGTCAGCGGCTCTCATCGTCGGTCATCCTCTCCAGGCGGTGAATCATCCCTCTCAGGGCTTCGGCCAGGCGATCGGTGGAGGCTGTCCGGGCGTCCGTGTAGATCATCCCGCGGCGGCCGTTGGCGTGGTCCGGGTTCAGGAAGCGGCGCATGGCCTTGGCGTCGGCGCTTTCGTGCTCCAGGGCGTCGGCCATGTCGGCCAGCGTCTGGATGGCGTGATGGAGCTGCGCCAGGTTCTCGGTCAGCGAGTCGTCATCGCCCGTCCAGCGGATCGGCACGACCGCGCCAGCGCCGGTGTCATGCACCAGGGCGTCACGCAGGGCGATGCCGGGGGAGCCGTATTGCAGGCCGTCGCCGTCCATCGTGCCCGAATCACGGATGGGCAGGCCGTGCTCGATGATGCGCCACTCGTACCAGGCGAAATCGACCGCGGCCTCGCCGTAGACTTCGATGGTGCCCGGCGTTGCCGGGCGCTCGATGTTGTAGATGACTTCGGGCATGGGATTACCTCGCTGGTCAGGCGGCGGCCATGTAGCGGCGGTCGCCAAGGGCGGCCAGGTTGTCGGCGCCGAAGTCCAGCCCGCGATCCTTGAGCTCGGCCCTGACGCTTGCGGTCAGCTCGGCCATGTCGTCGCCCCGGGCACGCCCTGACGCGGCCAGTTCGTGGCGGTCCATGACCGGCCAGACCAGCGCGCCCATCCCCCGGCTGACGTGGCTCGCGTATTCCGCGACTAGCTGGCGCTCGATCAGCGGCGTCAGGCGGCGGGCCAGATACTCGCCCATATAGCCGTAGACCGTGACTTCCCCGATGCACCGGGAGTGCTCGGGCTCGTCTACCGGGCAGGCGAAGACGCGGGCGCCTTCCCATTCCGGCCGCCAGGCGGCGATGACCTCGATCAGCCGGTCATCAGCATGGCGCCTGACGACCAGAGTGGTGAACAGCTTGCCGAGCTTTTCGACGGTTCCCAGCCGGGTGGCGGTGTAGGGCAGTTGGCGGCTCATGGTCATGTCCTCGGGTTGCGGGTGGTTATTCGGTGCGCTGGGGCGCTGAGTCTTGATCGCCGGACGGGGTGCCGGCGTGGCGGCCGGCATACTCCCGCACCGCCGCGAACAGCGGCGGGTTGTCCTTGCGCCAGCGATAGATGGTGCTGACGGGCTTGTTGATGGCCTGGCCGATGGCTTCGGCCTCTTTGCGGCTTAGGGTGTCAGTCATGCGAATCTCTCTCCGCGGTTGTAGGCCTCGATCATCGCCTGCAGGGCCCCCATTGACTCGATCGGGTGATATTCCCAGGCATCATTGGCGTTGACACGATGCGCTGCGCCGTTGGGGGACAAGCGGCCGTCATCGTCCACATCGACCAGGAGCATGATGGTTTGGAAGATGGCGCGCTGGCCCTCGGGTGCCACCTCCCGCTTGCCGGGCTCGACAAGGCTACGGCCGGGCTTGCGGTTGCCTGCTTTGCGGCCGTCTCCGTTGTGCTTTCCCTTGACGGTGAAGGCGCTAGCCGGCATGAACTGGCCGCCCTCATAGTGCTCGCCGTTCAAACCAGTCTCGCCGCCTGGCTTGGCGCGGCGACCTTGATCGGCTTCGGCTTCACTCGCGGCGAGGGCGGTGCAGTTGGTGGTGGTCATCGGAGCGTCCTCGTGTGCGTTGGTGATGGCTCCCATAATAGGAGCGTATTTCAAAGGATGCAATAATGCGCCCAAGAAAAAGCCGCCCGGCCGTGGGCGGCTGCTGCAAGTTGTTGATATTTAACATAATGTGTGTTATGCGAAGCAGGCCGCGGGCACGAAAAAGCCGCCTCGAGGGGCGGCTTCGGTGCGGCGGGCTCGGGTCGTCGGCTCAGTGCTTGGCCAAGGGCCTCGGCATCGCGTGAAGGTTGCCATGGCCGCCGCGCATCGGCTCCCGGCCGCTTAGTCTGGCGATGGCGACGCCTGCCGCCGTGGCCTGGGCGCGCGTGGGCTCGGCAATGCCGCACGCCTGCAGCACCTCCGTGGCGGTCATGCGCACTACCGGGGGATGCGTGAAGTCGAAGTGGCGGCCGATCAGGGCGGCCATGCGATGCGCCGGGGGGCCGTCGACCATCGGCTCGGCTGGCGCCTGGGGCTCGCTGGGGGCCACGGCGGCGCGTAGCAGGCGGGCCATGTGCTCGCCCTTCGGGATGCCGGCGCGCTCGAGGATGCCCTGCTCAACGTCCAGGCGGCGGTCCAGATCGGCGTCGCCGGTGGAGCCAAAGGCGCGGGCAGCGGGCTCCGGGGCTTGCTGGCGCTCCCGGGCCATTTCAAAGAACGCGCGGACCAGCCGTTTCTTGAACTCCCGCACCACTGCATTGTTGCGCATGTAGGTCATCAGCAGCGTGGACTGCGGCTCATTCAGTATGGCGACCTCTCGATGCTGGGTGCCACCCCGGGTTTCAAAGGGTCGCATTTCAAATGCGACCCCTCCGAAGTCCTCTAAATCACTGACGTTCTGGCGCACAAGCTGAATAACCGTCTTGTGCGGATTGCCGACGCCATCGGCAATCGCCTTGGACGTAGTAACCGGGCAGCCGGTGTCGTCCAGGGTGACGATGGTATCGACGGGAAGGGAGGCTTGCTGCATGTCACACCTCGCAAGTGCTCGCACGGGCAGGAAGGTGGGCGGCAAGCCGGGTGCGAAGTCCGGCCTTTCGGGAGCTACCCTAGCCGCCCACGGGGATGCTACCCCTACTCGGGCAGGGCCGGCTAGTCCTCGCCCTCCCCCGATTTCATGGCATTCTTCACATTCTGCACGGTGCTGGTGCTGGCGCCGGCCAGCTTGGCGACCCGGCGCACGCTGAAACCGGCCTCCAGCAGCTCGGCAATCTTCTCGCGTTTCTCGAGGTTCTTGGGTCGCCCTTTGTAGACGCCGTTGCGCTTGGCGCGGGCGATGCCCTGGGCCTGACGGGCGCGGCGCGTCTCATAGTCGTCGCGGGCCATCTGCAACGTGATGCGCAGAATCATCGTCTGCATGGTGTCGAGCACGATGCGCGCCATGCCCTCGGCCTCGATCTCGGTCAGGTCGAGCATTCCGGGGACGGCCAGCCGGGCGCCCTTGTCCTCGATCGCGCGCACCAGCGCTTCGGCATCGGCCAGCGGCGCGCGGGTGATGCGGTCGATCTTCTCGGCAATCACCACGTCGCCGGGCTGGATCTCGTCAATCATCCGTTGCAGCCCTGGGCGGTTGGTGTGGGTGCCGCTGGCCTTGTCCGTGTAAGTGCCGGCGATGTAGTAGCCCTCGGCGCGGGCCTGGTCGATCAACTGGCGCTGGCGCTCGAGATCCTGTTGATCGGTCGAGACGCGCATGTAGATGCGAGCGGTTTTCATCGGCTACCTCGGTGGGTTGTGTGCGTTTCGATATGGTGTAGCGAAAACCAATGTAGCGGTTAGGGTCTGATATGGCAATAATAAAAACGCCCCACGGTGGCCGGTGGGGCGTTTTCGCTGAGATATACCCGTTTCGACACGCTACGCGGCCGGTGTCAGGGCCTTCTCGATGGTCATTCTCCCTTCCTCTCGGCATCCTTGGCTTCGTGGATCTCTTTCACCTCCGAGCGGCGCTCGGCCAGCCATTGGGGTTCGCCGCTCATCTTGCGTTCGTACTCGACGGACAGCGCCTCGAGTTCGTCGTCGGTCATGCCGCCCTCGGGTTCTTCCGGCTCCATGAGCGCCAGCTCGGAGCGGATGCGCTGCTGCAGGGTGAACGGCAGTTCGAGCCCCAGCTTCTCGATCTCCCAGCCGGTCTCGATCGCCGTCCAGCCTTCGTCGTCGGCGCGGGTCATGATGTCCGAGCGCAGCCGGGCAGCTTCGTCGGCGGTGTAGCTGACCCGGCGCGAGAGCGTGTCATGCACTTGCTGGAGCCAGGCCAGGCGGCGAGTGAGCTGGTCTTCCAGATCCTCGAACTTGGGCCGGGTGCGCTTCACCGATCGCTCCCGGCCGTCCGGGGTCTTCTTCTCGGCGATCTCATCCACCTGGTAGTCGGTGTCCGTCAGCTCGGCATAGTCGACCTTGGCATCCCAGGCAGCGCGGCTGCGCGTGACCATAATCAGCCGGCCCTTGGTCAGCCGGATCTCCTCGATGACACTCAGCAGGTCGTTGCGCCCATAGGTGTTCACCTCGTCCTGCACCTCGGGGGGCAGGTACTTGGAGTAGCCGCCGTGCTTGCGGGCGCGCTGGTTGCCGGGCTCGGCCGGAATCAGGTTGGCCCAGCCGGGGTGCGGCTTGCGGGCAGGCTTGTCGCTGCCGCCGGCATGTTTCCCGCCCCCGGGGAGGGTGTCGCCCTCCAGGGGTGGCGTGCGTGGCTCGCTTTTTTCTCCATCGCCCGGCTCATCGGCACCAGAGCCCGAGTCGCCCTCCCCCGAAAAGCCTTGGTGTCCCTGTCCCGATTCGTCAGGGACAGGGACAGTGCCCCCATTGCCCCCGATCTCGTCATCCCCGAACCGGGACCGCCAGTTGCGTGCCGTCTTGTAGCTGACTCGCCGACGCTTGCAGAACGCGGCCAGGGTTTCCCCTGACCGGGCATGTTCGCGCAGCAGCGTGAGCCAGTAGTCCCGCCCTCGCTTCTTCTCAGCCATGCGCGGCTTCCTCCCCCAATGATTTCCAGTCGGGCACCGTGCCCGGTGTGAACGGATGCCAGCCGTTGACCCAGCCGCCCTTGCCGCCATAGCGCACCCCCAGGTAGGCGATGGCCGCCTTCCAGCGCGGCACGTCCGGGGTGATGGCCAGCAGGTCGCGGAACAGCGCATCCCACCACGGCTTGGGCAGCAGCCCATGTTTGCCGCCCTGGGCATAGCCCCAGTCATGCGGCAGGCTGGCCAGTGCGAGGCCGCCATGCGGGGGCAGCAGCGACCACAGCCACCGCGGCGTACTCGCCAGGTCGGTCACGAAGCCGCGAGGCACGGTGACGGTGACGCCATCCCGGGCGCGATACTGGCCTTCGGCCGTGGTAATGAACATCGGTCGACCCTCGCCGATCCAGGGCGGCCGGGAGCCGTAGTACGGCACGACCCCCGGCACCTTGATGGCGTGGACCTTGGCCAGCGCCTTACCCATCAATGTCCTCCTTGAACTCGATGCCGATGGCTCGGCACAGGTCGAACAGCCTGACCCCGGCGACGCTTGCCGCTTCACGCCCGGCATCCCGCAGGCGTGGGTCGGTGGTCTCGCAGTAGGTCCGGGTCGTGTCGCCGAAGTGGTAGTCGTCATCGGCCGGGGTGACGAGGTTCGAGCAGCCGCCCAGGGCGAACGTGCCGGCGATGGACAGCAGGATGATGCGCTTTCTCATGAGGTTTCCTCGCAGGTTGAAGTCACGCGGCCGCAAGGGCTCGCGCGTGCCGGGCAAAGGCACGACTCAGGCGGGCGTCGTACTGGTTCTTGGCGTAGGCGGGGCCGTTGTAGCGCTCGGCGAAGTCCGCCCAGTCGTGGCCTTCCAGGGCGCGATGCAGGTCCGCGTCGGCACGGATGAACGCCACGAACATATCGAGTTGGCGCCCCTCGGAATGCGACGCCGCCCTTTCCATGGCCTCGGGTGTGTCGAAGCCCAGCGACGCATAGTGAAAGCCCATGATCTGGAACAGGCCCCACGATGCGGATTGCAGGGCCGCCGGCTCATTGATGGCTCGCGCCACGGCCAGCCGGTCGTGTTCCTGTCGCCCGCCCTGGTAGCCACCGGGCCGGGTGCTGACGATGCCGGGGTGCTTGGCAGCCCAGGGGGCCGGGTCGATGCCGGCGTCCTCGAGCTGGCGGCGCATCCAGTGACGCTCGAACAGAATCACCGGCAGTCCGCAGTCCAGGAAGCCATGCCCTCGGGACTCGACTTCGTTGACCGCCATCACCGCCGGGACCGACACGCCCAGGGCGTCGGCGGCCCGCTCGATGTCGTCCTGCCCCAGCAGCGCGGCCACGTCGAGGCCTTCCAGGGCCGCGAAGGTCTTGGGGCCGGCGATCCCGTCGGCCACCAGCCCCATCTGTCGTTGCGCGGCCCGAAGCACGCGGTTGGTGCCGTCCCCATAGATGCCGTCGACGCTGATCGCATACCCCGCGTCATCCAGGGCCTGCTGCAAGCGCATCACGTCGGGCACCGGCGACGACGGCTTGACCACCGCGGTCTTGAGATCCGCGGCGTCGTACCAGTTCGTGTCAGGCATGCTGGCCTCCGTCGTGATGGGAGTGATCGACGGCCACGCAGATGAGCACCATGGATGCGATGACGCGGGCCACGTCGAGAGGCAGGAAGGGGGCGGCGGCGGTGGCGATGAACACAGTCAGCGCCAGCAAGGCCGGCATCAGATAGCGGGCAGGTCGATTTCTCAGGTACAGGGCATGCACCAGGGTCAAGGTGGCCAGCGCCACCCCGCCCAGGCTGAACAGGTAAATGGCGCTCATCCGCGGTCGCCTCCATTTTGATCGCTGCCGAGGATCAAGCCGAAACGACGCCGGAGCATGCTGTCCGCCATCTTCAACAGGCTGCCTCCGGCATGACCGGACAGCGCGACCACGATGGCGGTCATGGGCCACGACAGGTCCATTTCCATGCAGGCATACAGCGCCAGCACGCCCGTCAGGGAGCAGGTGGCCAGTTCGCCCAGCAGCACGAGCCAGGAGAACGGCTCACGCTGGGAGCGGAATCGTTGGTAATAGGCCACCATCCCGCCCCATATCGCGAGAACCACCATCCAGGCGTTCTGCAGGAGCGTGGCCCAATATTGGGGGTCGTTTTCGGTCATAACGCCTCGCGTCGTCGTTGGGTTGCTGAATCACCCGTGCCGCGCCACGTCCCAGAGCCATGCGCCCAGGGCTCCGAGGGACGAAGCCAGGCGCAGCCACAAGGGCCAGGCGCTGGGGTCGATCGTCAGCGCGGTGAAAGCGCCGACACCGAAGGCAAGCAGGGCGAACATGAGCAGAGAGAACAGGGATTGCGTGAACAAGGTTTTACCCCACAGGTAAGTTCACGCTCATTGTAACGGTGTAAGGGGATTTTTCGGACCCGAGGCGAGAATTTTTCGCGGGCTTGGGGTGGAGCGTTAACCGTGAGGCAGGACGGCTGTCATGCGCCTCCCTATCGGGCGGGTGTGTAACCTTCGGCAAGGTTGCGGTGAAGGTTACATGGTCAGCCGCAGGCCACGGATGGCGGGGCTTTCAGCGATGTCGCAGGGGCGTTTTTTGTAACCTGTGCAACCTCCCCATAGGACTTTTCCTTTCGCGAAATAATAGCCCCTATTTAGCCCCCTTCTATTATTTCCAACTCTCTCAAGTCTGCTGACTATAAAAAGGTTACGGTGGTTACGGTAGAATGGCTGAAAGCCTTGCGTGGCGCGGCCTCCAGCGGTGTGTAACCTCCCCGCGCAAGGTTCCAAAAGGTTACGGTGGTTACGGTGCTGGGGCCTCGCGAAACCGGCCCGGCTCCCCGCCGTGGGTGGCGCTGGTCGGGCGCGACGTGTAGGCTTTGCCGCGTCCGGGTCGAGAGGCTGAAATACAAGACCCTTGTGGAAATACAGCCCGGGGGCGTGTGCGTCCCCGATTGAGGCCCGGACGCTTGCCGACTCCCCTGGTGCCTTACCTGTCGCGTGACAGACCCTTACCTGCCTCCGTTTGCCTTATTTCATGGCGTGAAATACCATTCCCCTGACTTACGACCGATTGGAGACCAGGGTGAAGCTCAAGGAATACCGGGAAACCGTCCGCCGCATCGGACCCGTCGAGGCCGCCCGCGAGCTGGAGGTCAGCTATATCCGCTACTGGCGATGGGAAACCGGCGCCAGCACGCCCAACGCCAAGGGGTTGCGCCGGATTCGTGACTGGAGCGACGGCCAGGTCACGCCCAACGATTTTGTCTGAGTGCCCGCGAACCGTGCGCCACTCGCCGCATGGCGGAGGGGTGCGGGGTTGGCTTTTGCCGGAGGTGCCGCCGCCATGCCATCGAGCCCTTTGAAGCCCTCGAAGCGCCGGATCGACGCCGGGGAAGCCGCCTTGTGGCTGGGCATCCTGTTGGACGCCACCTTCGACCCGACCTCGCAGACGCTCAACCTCGCCGCCCGGGCCGAAGCGATGAATCGCGATGCCCCGCCCCGATCGGCCGGGGGTGGCTGGAGCGCTCGCCTGGGCCGGGCTGAACTGCTGGCGCTGGCATCGGACTTCACCAACTACCCCGAGGACTACCCGCCGCGCCGGCAAGCCGACATGCTGCTGGCCTGGGCGGAGCGCTGGGTCGACGCCGCGGCGTGGAAGCGCCTGCAGGGCCGCATCCGTCAACGGCGCTTCGTGTGGCGCCAGCGCGACGACACCGCCTGATGGCGTGAGAATCTAACGCCAAGCGCCAGCGCGGCCACCCTTCCCCATACCCCGCCGGATATTTCCTGCGGGGTATTTCTTTGCTTGCAACATTACTCATTAGGAAATAAAGTGGCCGTCTATTACCTGAAATGGAACAGAGGCCGCCCATGTTCTTCAAGAACGCCCATGTTTACGCCCTGCATGATGCCCCGCCGCTGACCGACGACGCGCTGACCGGGATGCTGGAGGAACACGCCCATCGCCCCCTGGGCGATTCGGAGAAAAAGCGCCTGGGCTGGACCAAGCCCGGCGGCCCGGGAAGCCAGGTTCGCCTCCACAGCATCAACGGCCAGCGCCTGCTGACCGTGCTGCGCCAGGAACGGATGCTGCCGCCCAGCGTGGTCGCCGAGGAAGTCGAGGAGCGCGCCGCCGACCGGGAAGCCGCCGAAGGCCGCCCGTTGCGCCGTCAGGAAAAGCAGGCGCTCAAGGAACAGGTGTACGAGGAGCTGCTGCCGCGGGCCTTCGTGCGCAGTCAGCGGATTGACGTGTGGTGGGACACCGTGCGCTCGCGCATCGTCGTCAACGCCTCGAGCCGTGCCCGGGCCGAAGACACGCTGGACCTGCTGCGCCAGACGCTGGGCTCGCTCAAGGTCACGCCGCTGGCCACCCAGGTGACGCCGACCCGCGCCATGACCGAATGGCTCAACCGCTCCAGCAGCCGCCCCGGTTGGCTGGAACTGGGCGACCAGGTGGAGTTGAAGTCGACCACCGGCGATGACGGCATCATCCGGGCGCGCCAGGTGGACCTCGACGGCGAGGAAGTGCAGGCCGCCCTCGAGGCCGGCCGTCAGGCGTCCAAGCTGGCCTTCCGGGTCAACGAATCGGTCTCGCTGGTGCTGGGCGATGACCTGTCGCTCAAGTCGCTGCGCTTCGCCGACGCGGTGCTCGATGAGGCGGCTCAGGACGAAAGCGGCGATGACCCGATCGCCCGCCTCGAAAGCGACTTCCTGCTGATGACCCAGGTGCTGGCGCGGGCCGTCGAACAACTCATCGACGCGCTGGGCGGCGAAGCCACACCGGCCCTGGCCGACGGCGAGGCCCCCGACATGCCTGCGCCCGCCGCCGACGACGACGCGGACCCGCTCTACGGGGATGCCGTGGCACTGGTGACATCGACCCGGCGCGCCAGCGTCTCGGGCCTGCAGCGTGCGCTCAAGCTCGGCTACAACCGGGCGGCGCGGCTGATCGAATCCATGGAGGCCGCCGGCGTGGTGTCGCCCATGGATACCAACGGCCAGCGGACAGTCCTCGGGGGTGCGGCATGAGCGACGCCATGGACATGCCGCGCGACCTGCGGCTGGTGGTCGAGAACCTGCAGGATTCGGCCGCGGCCCGGGAGCTGGAGAGCCTGGCCGGGCAACTGGCTGGCGACTTCCCCGAGGCGGCGCATCACCTGCGCCAGCGCGCCCGCCATCTGTTCGAGCAAGCCGAACATCGCCGTCGGCGGGCCGCCACCGTGGCCCGGGGAGCGCTGGCGTGACAATGATCGACCTGCCCGCCGTCTGGCAGGCCACGCCCCCGCGGCTGGCTGACTTCGAGGCCATGGGCCTGAAAGCCCTGGACGAGCGGTTCTACTGGGTCCGCGGCTGGGGTTTCAACCGGCCGGTGATCTGCCGCGTGACGATGGGCCTGCGGCGCCGGGACGGCAACCGCTTCGCCCCCGAGCTGAACTACTCGATCCTTGGCGGCGACATGGACCCGCGCCATCCGCTGATGTGGGAGAGCGACCTGGCGCCCCAACTGGAAGCCGAGCACCGGACCCGCGAGGGCGACGCCTGGCGCTTCGGGCGGGGCTGGCGCCCGCTCGAGTGGGCCGGCCCGATCGCCGCCCCGGAGCCCGACGCTGACGACCTGGACGATGCCGCCGCGGGCTACGGCATCGCCCTGGGCGACCCGGTAATGACCCCGGCCGGGCTGGGCATCATCGACGCCGTGGACGGCAAGGTGAACGGTCGCCGCGACTGGCGCGTGCGCCTGGCCGCGACCGATGAGCACCGCTGGTATGCCGAGCTCAATCTGGTGGGCCTGACCGCCGGCGCCCGGGCGGGCGTCAAGACGCTGTGGGCGCGTGTCGACCACCTCGAAGCCGATAACGCCCGCCTGCTACGCGAGGTGACGGGCGAATGAGACGCCGCACCGAACGCCGCTTGAAGAAGGCCATCGTCTACACCGGCTGCCTGGCCCTGGTGGCCCTCTCGTACTGGAAGGCCCTCGAACAATACCGGGAGTGCCGCGCGGGCGGCGAATCCCGCTGCTACTGCACCCTCGAACACCTGGTCCGCTGACCGAACCGCAAGGAACGAACCATGAATGACACCACCCTGGCTCGCAATGCCGAGATCCTGCGCGCCATGAGCAACCCCTTCCGGCTGTCCGCCCTGGTGCTGCTGGCCAGCTCACGCGAAATGTCGGTCACGGCCCTGAACCGTCGCATCGCCCTGAGCCAGTCCGCCCTGTCCCAGCACCTGGCCATGCTTCGCCGCACCGGGCTGGTCGACACACGCCGCGAGAGCCAGACCGTGTACTACTCGCTGGCCAGCGAGGAAGCCCGGTCATTGATGGCCACCCTTGGGCTGATCGCCCGCGACGACGACTTGGGAGAGACCGCATGAAGATCCACCTGGGCGGCCAGCGGGGCCGCGTCACGATCGACGGCCGCGACTTCGAGGGCCGCAACATCACTATCAACGGCGACAAGGTGGTGGTCGACGGCGAAGTGCAGGACGGCTCCCTGGTCGGCCCGGTCTACGTGACGGTGCAGGGCGATGCCGAGTCCGTGGAGACGACTTCCGGGAATGTCCGGGTAGACGGTTCCTGCAGGGAGGTCAAAAGCTCCAGCGGGGACATTATCTGCCACGACGTGGCCGGCGATGTCCGCACCATGAGCGGCGACGTGGAGGTCAGCGGGAGTATCGGCGGCAGCGCCAGCACCATGTCGGGCGACGTGATTCAGCGGGGGGAGTCATGACTGCCACCTGCATCTACTGCGACTACCAGGTGCGCCATGGCGCCCGCTACGGCGTGCTCCAGAAGGACGCCTATCGGGCGCTGATCGAGCACGACTGGATCTGCCCGAAGAATCCGATTGCCCGCGAGCGTGACGAGCTGGCGGCGCATGTATGGCGGTTTCTTGAGGCCACCAGCGAGGAGGCGCTGGCCGATGACGACTGGACTTTCGAGCTGGACGAGGTAAGGAATAGCTCGCCCGCCGCCAGCCTCGCCCGCCGCGATGCACGAGTGAAAGCCGAAGGGCTGGAGGAAATGGCCGAGGTGATTGCTCGGGATGACGAGTGGACCGCCGACTGGCTGCGCCTGCACGCCAAGAAGCTGCACCGCCAGGCCAAGGAAGGCGAGTGATGATTCGCCACCGCCCTGCCCTGCGCCGCGGTCGCGGCCTGGACTACTGGTGCCCGGGCTGTTGCCGCCACGTCGGCGCCAGCGACAAGACCGACCTTGACCCCGAGACGTTCGAGCGCATCGAACTCGACTACTGCAAACGCTGCGGCTCACGGGACAGCCGCGAAGTGAACCGGAGAATCCAGCATGTCGCACGCCGCTAATGATCGCCAGGCCCCGGCCAACCGTCGTGAGCGCCGCGCTGCCGAGAAGAAGGCCGCCGTTTCGGCGAAGCGGGCCAAGTACCTGCGGCGGACAACGAACCGCTACGCCCGGACCTTCTATGAGGTTCGACGCCAGAGCGGGTTCCTGCACTGGGGCTTTTCGGTGCCATTGCCGCTCGATGTCAGCCGCGACGACCTGCACGACATGACCATCTGCGTGCCGATGCAGTGGAGCGTGCTGGCCATCGCGTACTTCCGCAACCCGGACGGCGGCAAGGAGTACCTGGATTCGGTGGAGATCCGCACCGACCAGGCGTTCACCGCCGTCGGTCAGGGCATCGTGCCGTTCCTTGAGGCTGCCATGGAGGCTGCCGAGGCCCGCGGCAACCCCAATCACCTGGTCGACCGCGTGACCATCATGAAGCCCTGGGCGAAAGGCTCCCCGGGCATGGCGCCGATCCTGTACCGCCACCAGCACGACCTGGACCTGACCGATCAAGCCATCGAGGACATCATCAATGCCGAGTAATCCCCCGCTGGCCTATGTGGCCGGCCCGTACCGCGCCGCCACGCCGCTGGGCGTCACCGTCAACGTCAACCGCGCCCGCCAGGTGGGCGTGCTGGTCGCCGAGCGCGGCTGGCACCCCATCGTGCCGCATAACCTGTCCACCGGCCTCGAGCACGTCGGCGATGACGACTTCTGGCTGGCGTTGACCCTGAACGTCATGGAGAAATGCGACGTGGTGGTGGTGGCGCCCAACTGGCAGGCCAGCGACGGCACGCGCGCGGAGATCGCGCGGGCCGAGGAGCTGGGGCTGCCGGTGTACTTCGATGTCGGCGAGCTGCCGGCGCAGCCCGCCGCCCTGGAAGTGGAGTGAGCCATGTTATTCACGGGAGCCCCGGTGCTGTCGCCTGTCGGCGTGGGCGAGCTCATGGACCGCTGCCCGGGCGGCAACGGCCGATCGTGGTGGGTGCGTCTGGTCGATGGCACGGAACGGCCGTTTCGGGAGTCGGAGTTGGTCCGGCTGGTGCCGGCCGCCTGAGCCCGCTTGTATCGAAAAGCGTGTCGGTTATTGGCATGAGAACAACGACAAACCGTGCATTTATTGGGTGCGTGTCGAATGAGGCTTATTTTTCGAAACGAGCGTATTAAAGTAATGGTGTAATGCCTTTTAAAGCGTAGACAAAAAAAGGCATCTAGGGTAAATTACCCGCCATAAGTTTTCCTTAAAAGTAATCATTTGGGTGGCACAAACCATAGAGACAAAAATGTGCCGCCATACCATACAGGTTGCCCCGTATCCCAGTCGACACCGCCCAAGGACGGGCGTATCTCGCAAGCGACAAGCGCCATGAAGGGACTCCGCGCCAATTCATAACCTTTCCGATCGCCGGCCCCAGCGCCGTTGCGAGACGGAATTTTTCAGCAGGTTTCAGCCTATAAATCGCGAGTATTTCGTTGAACGGGCTATCCCAATAAACCTGGTTGAACCATAACACGCGGCGGAATGCCCGAAGGGAAAGAGGAAGTCAAATGGGTTCTAGTGACAGCAAGCGTGCGATTGATGCGGTCGAGAGCGCGCTGGAGTGTGTGCGGGAATCGCAGTCGGTGATGCAGGCCATCATCAGCGAAGGGGCCAAGGAAAACCCCGACACTCAGCAAATGATTCGGCTGGCGCGGACGGGGAGCGTGCATGCCGAGGCGGTCATCGAGAACCAGGAGTTCGAGCTGGAAACCCTAACCGATCTGCTGGACACAGACGGTAAATAGCACGAAGGGCTGCACTAAGCAGCCCTTCTTCATTTCCTCCCCCGCTTTCCCGATTCCCTGTCACGCTCCCCCCGGCCCCTGGCCACCCCGCTGCTTCGGCGCCGGCATCCGGTAGACATTGCCCGCGGCCGCCCGGCGCGCCTTGGCCCCGGTCAGCTTGCGCAGGAACGCCCCCGCCGTGGTGGCCTGGCTGCGTGTGGGCTTGTCGATGCCCGCGTGAATCAGCACCTGAGTCGCCGTCATGTCGACGGTCGAGTGTGGATCGTAACGGTAGACCGGCGAGCCGTTGGCGTCATAGCCCACCTCGACCTCGAAGCTGCTGAGGATCATTTCCTCGAGCGGGTCGACCTGCTCGAAGCGGGTATTCGACCCGGCAAGCATGGCTTCCTCGGCCGGGCTCAGGTAGTGCTTCATGCCCTGCTCGAGCAGGTGATGGCACTGCGCCCAGGCCTGCTGCATGTCGATGTCGTGCTCGTGATCGAGCGCCAGCACCTCGATTGCCCACCAGCGTGAGTTGCCGGTCTGGTCCTGCATGAAGCGGTCTTCGTTGACCGACGCGAACAGCGCCGTGCGCCGCGGGTATTCGCTGTCCTGACGATCATAGGGGCGGCGCAGCTTGTCGGTCTTCTTGGTGATGAACGCCTTGAGGCGGGCGATGTCCGCCTTGCGGAATGTCGCGTCCAGCTCGCCCAGCTCGACCAGCCAGTGCGACAGCACCGTGGCCACGGTGTCCTTGTCCGCGGGGTCCAGGTGCAGGCCGTCGGCAATGCAGCTCGTCAGGCCGGTCGACTCCGGGACCAGGGCGCGAAACCAGCTCGTCTTGCCCTGGGACTGTTCGCCGGTGAACACCAGTACCGATTTCGACCAGATATGGCCCTGATTGTCGGCCAGCGCCACGGCGCCGAGCATCCACTTGACCAGCAGCAGCTTGGCCAGCTTGGGGTCGACATCGGGCGCCAGCGTCAGGGTGTTGAACAGGTCCGTCAGGTAGTCGTGGCCGTCCCAGGGGCGCGACTTGATCCAGGCGACGATCGGGTTGAAGCGTTGACGATCGGCGATCGCCTTGACCTTGGATTCCACGTCCTCGCGGGGCAGCTCATTGCGCGCGCACAGGTCGCGGATCTTCGACAGCGAGACGTTGTTGCGGTTGTCGATGCTGAAATTCTCGCCGGGTACGTCGATCTCCACGTCCTTGGTGATTTCGTTGTAGCGCATGGTGATGCCGTACTGGCGGGTCATCCACTCGAGGTTTTCCTCCGTGGGCAGCGGCTTGCCGACCGAGCCGCGCTTCTGGTTCGGCCAGGAAAAATCGTCCACCACTTCCGAGTGGTCGCGGATATTGAGCGCCGGGCGCCCCTCCCCTTCCTCGCCGCTCTCGACCTTCTGGCGGTATTCCGGGTCATGGTGCAGCCGCCAGAAATGCACCGCGCCGTCGAACTGGTCGGCCACCTGGCGGGTAACTTCGGCCTCGCCCGACCACTGGCGCAGGTCATCGAAGTCGACCTTGCGGGTGTCGCCGTCCGGGAGCGTCGGGGCGATGAACGGCAACCGCAGGGCCGGGTCGGTCTTGAGGTTGGCGGCCAGCGTCATGCCCGGGTTGCCGGGGGTCGACTGGTCGTTGTCCGCGGCCAGGATGACCGGCGTGCCGGGGTATTTCTCCATCAGCGCCGCCGCCACGCCGGCCACGTTGCCGCTGTCGAAGGCGACGATGATCGCCACCCGGCGTTCGCCGAAGGCGCGCGTATGCAGCAGGCTCGCCCCGGTCGCATAGCCCTCCACGATGACCAGGGCGTCGGGAGCACCGCCGCTCCAGCCGTCCGGCATGACCGGCATGTAGCCCAGTTTTTTCTGGCCGCCCATCAGGAATCGCTTGCTGCCGTCGCGGGCGATGCGCTGGACGTTGATGAGCCCGGGGGTCGTCGGGTCGGCGGAGTACACCGGCAGCAGCAGGTCGCCGGTGTCGACGATGGTGGCCTGGGGGTACCACTGGCGGTAGGTATGGCTGTACAGCCGGCCGCTCAGGCGGTGTGCCGCGACCCGGACCCGCCCCTGAATCGACAGCCCCTTGTTGAGCAGGTAGGCGTGGGATTCGGCGGGGTCGACGCCCTGGGCGGCCTGCCAGGCCTGGGCCGCAGCCTCGGCGGCGGCCTCCTGGGCTTCGCGCTTGATGGTCTCGTTGGCGATCGCCTGGCGCTGCGCTTCCTGACGGGCTTCCTTGATGCGCTCGCGATACGCGGCGTGGCGGTCGAGGTCGACCACCACGTCGTCCTTGTGGCTCTCGAACGAGCGCCACACCAGGTCGCGCGGCTTGAAATACACGTTGTCCAGGCGTTGCTTGAAGCTGCCGAAGGTCACGGACGGCCATACCGTGTCGTCGCCGTCCGTGACCAGGTTGGCGATGTAATACTGGCGCTGGTCGTCCTCCCCTTTCAGGTTGCGCAGGTAGTGGCGCTGGCCGTCGGTGACGATCTCGACGCCATCCAGGCTGGCCTCGACGCGCGCGGCGTGCTCCATCAGTTCGGGCCAGAAATGCTGGATCATGTCGGCCGGCTCGCAGAACGTGAGCCCGGCGACGAAGTGGGCGAACTTGCTTTTTCTGCCTGCCATGGAGGGTCAGCCCTTGTCGTACTGGGCGGTCAGCGCCAGCGCGTCGTCAGGGCTGGTGACGACGCCGGCCAGGGCGCCGCGACGTTGCAGCAGGCTCAGGTGCTTGGCCTGCTGTTCGGAGGGTTTCTTGCCGGGGCGCTTGACCTCGAGGCCGGTGTAGACCGGCAAGGTGTGCCCGACCATTTCCGGGGTAATGGTCACATCGGTCATGCCGAACAGGTCGGGAAAGCCCTTGGGCAGCCCGGTCTGGAACGGCCGCGGCTCGTAAATGGTGAGGCTGCCGTCGCGGTTGCGCACGATCCGGTTGCCCGTCCAGGCCTGGCCCACGTTGGCCCGCCAGTAGACGCCGCGCTTGTGCTGACTCAGCGCCAGCCGGCACTCATTCTGGATCTTGTGCTCGCTCATTGGGCGGCTCCCTGGTTGTCACGGTCGTAGACTTCCACCGGCGGAATCGGCGGCAGGTGGCGCGGGGGCTTGCCGCCGCGGTACTTGCCCTGCTGGGCGGCCAGCTTCTGCCGGTACTTGATATGCGCCCAATTGGGCTTGTAGCCGTACTTCTCGGCCAGATACAGCAGCTCGGGCAGCGATTGGGCTTGCTCGATCTCCTTCTTGCGCTGGCGCTTTTCGTCGGCGCGGCGCTTGACTTCCTCGAGCTGGCCGTCGACCTCCTCCACCTTGCGGGCCTGGGTCTCGTAGGCCTCGCCACACTCGGGACACTGGGGCGGCCCCGGGCGGTGGACGTGGCCGCAGGCCTCGCATTGCTTGATCGGCGCCGCCGATTCGCTGTCACCGGCCTTCTTGCCCTTCTTCTTGCCGGCCAGCGACCAGTCGCGGTCGTCGTCGGGCAGGCCGTGGCGCCGGGAGTTGCCGACATGATCGAGGATGACCGCGTAGGGCTTGCCGTCGGCGGGGCGGAGGGACCGAGCGCAGTTGCCGACAATGGCGACCTTGCCGTTGCGGCGCGTGACCAGCGTTCCCAGCGCATTCTCCACGCACCAGACGCGCTCACCGGGGGCGTGATCGACCTCCGTGAAGCGTGAGCGTCGATACTGCCTTCCGGCACCGATACGGCCGTCCTTGACTGACGTGCCGGCGATGGTGGCGTGTTGCGTGTCATTTATCTGGAGCGACCACCAAGGGCCTTTGTCGCCTTTCTGGTAGATGCTTAGGTTGCAGCGATAGCCTCTCCGCACCAGCAGGGACTGCAGGCGCTCGGCCATAACTGAGTTGTCGCCGCATGTGATGAACATGGCCTTCTTTCCCTGGCGCGACTTGTGCCCGTTCGCGCCGTCACCAAGATTGAGCGTTTCCAGCAAAATGCCTAACTGGCGGCGGGTCAGGGACTCGTAAACTTCCGGCAGCGACTTATTGATCCAGGGCGCGAGTCGCGCCCAGCCGCTAAGGTGCTTGTCTCGCCCGCGAGGCTGTCCGCGAGACACCTGAAACTGAACGAGGTCCGGGCAGTGGGATTGATCGCCTTTTCGCTTGATGCGGTATTCGCTGAACTTGAACCCGCAACCGCGCAGCGTGCGGCGAATAGAGTCAAGGTGGCGATGTTTGGCTGACGACTGCCCAATCCTGACCACATTGTTCGATTTGTCGTGAGTGCCATCAGAAAGGAACCAGCCAAGAAAACGCAGCTCGTCATCGGCCAGGCGTGCAGGGTGGCCTGGCTCCTGCGTGGCGGAAACAGGGACGGTAAACATGCTCCGGCGCAGCGCCGCTGCCTGGGCATCTTCCTTGATCCAGCGCTTAGAAGTGCCTGACCTCCCCCTGACGATCATCTGGTGGCCGTCAGTGACGCGAATGTTGAGATGGGGGCCGGAAACGGCATACATGGCTTCGCCCGAGGCAAGCGGCCTATCCACGCGACTCAGAATCGGCTCCCATTGGATGGACTCGATGGAGGTATCAAAGGCCGCAACGATGTCGTCATCGCTAATATCTTCACGCCCAACCCATCCGCGCTGAGTGAGTATTTCCGTTTTCTCGTCCAGACACTGCTGAATCCAGAGGGATTCCGACTGAGTGGCCCTGAGCGATATGCACACTTCGATAGCAGGCAAATCGAATCCCTCGCTGACCAGATCCACCGTCACCAGGCCGTGCAGGCGGCCATCCGCCAGCGCCGCGACGCGCTGGGCGACCAGATCGTTGCCGGCGTCGTCGCGCCCCTTGCCACGCAGCGTCCCGTCGAGCACCGCGAAGCGGTAGCCCGCGTCATTGAAGCGCTGGCACACGTCCTCGGCGTGGCGCCGGGACATGCAGAACACCACCGCGGGCTTGCCGTCCGCGTGCTGACGGTAGTGCTCGATGGCGTTGCCGGTGATGGTGGGCTTGTTGATGCGCTCCTCGGCATCCTTGCGGTTGTAGTCCCCGGCGGTACGGCGCACGCCCTTCATGTCCACCGCCTGGCCGGGGGCGAACATCTTGTAGTCGCACAGGTTGCCCAGCGCCATGAGCTCGGCCGGCGACGGGCCTTCCACGATCGCGTCGAAATAGCCGCCGTGGCCCTGGCCGAGCCCCTTGCCGTCGAGCCGGATCGGCGTCGCGGTCAGCCCCATGCGCAGCGCGCCGGCATGGTTCTCGAGCACCCGGCCCCACAGGCTGCCTTCCGTAACGTGGTGAGCTTCGTCGCTGATGATGAGATGCGGGCGCCAGCTCATCTTGCCCATGCGCTTGGCATAGGTCTGGACGCTGGCGACCTGGACCCGCCTGGCGAGATCGGGGCGTTCGTGGGCCATGATGAGCCCGTGGGCCACCCCGTAGGCCGTCAGGGCCTGAGAGAACTGCCGCGCCAGCTCCTGGCGATGCACCAGGATCAGCACGTTGCGCCCCTGCCCCTGGGCCTGGTCGATCATGTAGCACGAGGTGAACGTCTTGCCGCCCCCGGCCGGGAGCACCAGCAGCGGCGCCCGGCTGCCCTGGGAAAAGGCCACGCGCACGCCGTTGACGGTGTGCTGCTGGTAGCCGCGCAGGTGGTGCCAGTTGGCATTGTCGTCCGGGCGCTCGACCGGAATCGTCATCGCCTGAATGTGACTCATGCCGCCTCGCCCACGTCGAACAGCGGATGGCTGGCGCGCTCGCCCATGCCGGCCAGGCAGTTGGGCGTCACGGCCCCGCAGGTGAAGCGATAGATCGCGCGCATGTTGGCGGGGCTGGGCATCTGGCCCTGCTCCCAGCGCCAGTAGATCGCCGGCTTCACGCCCAGCCAGCGCGCGGTTTCGTGTCCGGACATGCCCGTGACGTGCCGCCGGTATTCGATCAGTGTCATGGCCGTCTCCGTTACCTGAAAAGTAGGCGAGAAGTTACCTTAAAAGTAACGAAGGGGGCAAGGCGTAGGCCGCCCGTTACCGTTGGCGGGACGTTGCGGCGGGTGTTGGCGACAGGATATTTAATTTAGGGTAAAGTATTATGCGGTGTAACTTTAAAAGAAACGCTTTGGCACGATTCGCAACGATGGGGCGTCCTAAGTAAATGCCGAATGTCTCACGATAAGATAAAAGGCGTGCCCGGCAGGGAAGCCACGTTGTGTTCTTTGGCGATGGCGACTGATGCGTCGATTTCGGCATGACATGAGAGCGTCACGCCCTTCGCAAAATTAGGGAGAGGGTATGGAACTGGCAATTCGTGAAATCCGGTCACGGCAGGGCATGAGCATTACCGAACTGGCGCGCCGCCTGGATACGTCGGCGGCCAATGTGAGTCGTTGGGAGCGCGACCCGCAGCGGATCAACCTGGTCACGCTGACGCGCATCGCCGAGGTGCTGGGCGTCCCCCCGCAGGCTCTCATCACTCCCTCGAGCTCGATAGAATATGCCCGACGGACGCCGACGATCGTGACGGTGCGCAACCTGATGGAAGGCGCCGCCGATCTGCCCTTCGACAATCGGTATCTGGCGACTATCACGGGGACCAAGGCCTCGGAGCTGGCCGCGCTCATTGTCGAGGACGATGCGATGTCGGCGACATTGAACCCCGGGGACATTGTATTGATCGAGCCATGCGAGCGGGTGAAGAAACCCGGGTTGTACGTCAGCGCCTCGGAGGCGAGCAGCCCGCGAATCCGCCGCGTCATGCCCGGATTGACCGATAACTCAATTAGCATATTAACAGACAATGAGGATTACCCGAATTTCGATGATCGGCCGGAAAGCGCGTTTCCCGTTACCGGGAGGGTAGTCTGGATCGGCAGCCGAGCTTGACTAGGATGAGAAAAACCCCATAGCATTACCTTTCAAGTAACACCGGGCGGCCTGACGGCTGCCCTTTTTTGGCTTTCTCGCTTACCTGACAGGTAAGCGCTGACTCACCTTTATGCCATGTGGGGTAAAAATGGAGCCTTCCGCACCGCCCTCGCCCGGCGTCTATGCCGATATTCCGAATGCCGACTACCACACCGGCCCGGGCATCTCGAAATCCGGGCTGGATCTCGTCAATCGCAACCTCGCGACCTATCGCCACGTCGTCACCACGCCGTCCGAGCGCAGCGAGACCCCCGATCAGCGCATCGGCAGCGCGTTGCACGCCGCGGTGCTGGAGCCGGAAGCATTCACGCGGGACTACTGCCGCGCGCTGCGCCGCCAGGACGTGCCCGAGGCCGTCGAGGATCGTGACGAGCTGGTGGCCATGGTCGAGAAGCTGAACCAGGAGCGCATCGCCGCCCACCCCCACGCCATCCGGGGCACTGACGAGCTGGTCGCCCGGATTCAGGAGCTGAACAAGGATCGGATGCCCAAGCTCTCCATCGCCGGCAAGAAAGAGGAACTGATCGCGCGGATCGTGGACGAGATTCACGGTGGCGACGGCGATGCGGCGCACGAGCTGGAGGCCATGAAGGTCGGCGAGCTCAAGGCCATCATCCAGGCCGAGAACGAGAACCGCTCGGGGCTGCTGTCCACCAGCGGCGACCGCAAGGCGCTGGCTGCGCTGCTGCGCGACAACGGCGAAACGGTCGAGCTGTGGTCGGAAATCTGTGACTCCTTCGAGGCCGAGCACGGTTTCACCTACACGCTGGGCACCAACGTCAGCCGTCACGCCATGGCCGAATGGCTCAACGCCAACGGCGTCGATGTGACGCTGTGGTCCGACGTGCAGGCCGAATGGCTCGAGAACAACGGCCATCGCACCGTGCTCAAGGATGCCGAGTACGACCAGGTGCTGGCGATGCGCGACGCCGTTGCCCGCCACCCGGCTGCGGCCGCCCTGCTGCGCCAGGGCATCGCCGAACGCAGCGTCTACTGGCAGGACGAGGAAACCGGCGAGCTGTGCCGCTGCCGCCCCGACTACTGGGTGCCGCAGAAAGGCCTGCTGGTCGATCTCAAGACCACCGACAACGCCGGCCCGGAGGCCTTCGCGCGGTCGATCATGAAGTGGCGCTACCACGTCCAGCACCCCATGTACCTCGACGGCTGCAATGCCGCCATCCGCCAGGCCGGGCTCGACTGGCCCGAACAGCGGCTGTTCGCCTTCGTGGTGGTGGAAAAGCAGCCCCCCTACAACGTCGCCGTCTACGTCCTGGACGACGACTCCATCGCGATCGGCCGCCTCGAGTACCGCGCCGATCTGGCCGCCTATGCCGATGCCCGTCGGGATGACCACTGGCCGGGCTACGGCGACGGCATCCAGACCCTTTCCCTTCCCGAGTGGTACGTGCGCCGGCAACTGCCCGCCACCGCCGCCCCCTGATCCAAGGAGCACGCATGTCAGTCATCGAGATCCGCCAGGCCGAACGCCGCGGCGCCCGCATGGTCATCGGCCTGTCCGGTATTTCCGGGTCGGGCAAGACCTTCACCGCCCTGCAGCTTGCCTACGGCCTGACCAACGGCCAGGGCAACAAGGTCGGCTTCCTCGACACCGAAAACCGCCGCGGCTCGCTGTACGCCAGCGACGACACCTACCGGATGGTCGCCCAGTCGATGGGAATGCAGGAACTGCCCTCCCCCTTCCTGATCGGCGACCTTTACGCGCCGTTCTCGCCCCAGCGCTACATCGACGCCATTCAGGCGTTCCAGCAGGCCGGCGTCGAGGTGCTGGTCATCGACTCCGTGACCCACGAATGGGAAGGCACCGGCGGCTGCGAGGAAATCGCCACCATCACCAGCTCGCGAATGGCGGACTGGAAGAAGGCCAAGGCCGAACACAAGCGCTTCATGAACGCGGTCCTGCAGTGCGACATGCACGTCATCTTCTGCATCCGCGCCCGCGAGAAAATGGACTTCGCCGATCCCAAGAAGCCGGTGAGCCTGGGCATCCAGCCGATTCAGGAAAAGAACTTCATGTTCGAGATGACGGCCAGCCTGATGATGTGGAACGAGGGCTACCACCAGCAGGTGCTCAAGTGCCCGTCCGAGTTGAAAGGCATCCTCGGCCGCGGCGAGGGCTATATCGGCGCGGCCGATGGCCAGGCCCTGCGTCGCTGGATCGACGGTGCCGGCGGCAGCCAGACCCTGGAGAAGTGGCGCCACCGCCTGCAGTCAATCACCGAACACGGCGAACAGTACGTGCGCGACGCCTGGAACCAGACCCCCGAGAAGGTGCGCGAGGCTCTGGGCGACGACTTCCTGCAGACGGTCCTCGCCAGCGCGCGGGCGCATGACGAGCACCGCCAGTCGCAGCGGCAGACCGCCGGCGGCAGCTCCAGTCACGCGGAAATCGCCGGGCTCATTGACGAGGCCGCCCCGGCTGACGAGACGGCGGCCGCCCCGGCCGCGGAACAGCCCGAAGTATGACCCTGCCCGCCCGTCAGCGGCGCGTCGCCTGTATCTGGCGGCGCGATGGAGGGCGCCAGCGCTTCGAGGTGCCCTTCCATTACCGGATCTATGTCGACGGTGACGCCCTGGTCATTGGCTGTCACCGCACCGGCTGCGAGGCCTGGCGGGCGGCTCGCGACACCATCCTGACAGTCACCACCGAGGTAGAACGCCAATGGCTGATCTAGCCGACCAGGCCAACGAACGCAATGAAGCCTTCCAGGAAGCCGCCCTGGGCGCTGCGCGCGCCCCCGTCCCGGCTTCGCCCAAGCCGTCCGGCGAGTGCCATCACTGCGGCGAACCCGTCGAGAGCCCCCGGCTGTTCTGCGATGCCGACTGCGCGCGGGGCTGGGATCGACTCATGAAACGGGGGATGCGGGCATGAACCTGACCGACTACCCCGCCGAAGCGATGAAGACCGCCGCCAGCATCACCGGCGGCAATGGCGTCAGCGCGGACCTGATCCACGCCCTCCAGGGCCTGTGCGCGGAATCCGCCAAGCTGCTGGACGCCAAGACCGGCGCCGAAATGCTCGAGGAGCTGGGCGACCTGCTGTGGTACTGCGCACTGATCGACAAGGACACCCGCGGCGAACTGTTCACGCGCTACCTGGCCGGCGAACGCGACGACGACAGCGTGACGCCCTATGACATCGTGGTCGCGGCGCTGCGCCTGCAGGGCGTGGTCAAGGCCACCTATGCCGATGGCCGGCCGGAGCCGATGATGCGCCCCGGCATCTGGCACGAGGCTCACAAGATCCTCTCCGCCATCGACGCCATCGCCGAACGGCTGGGGCTGTCCCTGGGCGACGTGGTGGAGCTCAACCTGTACAAGCTCACCCTGCGCCACCCGGCGCGTTTCGGGCTCCCCGCGGATCTGCCGCGTAGCCGCGCCGCCGAGCGCGCCCTGTTCCAAGCCCGCGAATCGGCCCTCCCCGTCATCCGCGAGGCAACCGCCTGGTGGCTGTGCCGAGAAAACGAGGTCGATGCCGTGCGGGACTGGCTGGGCAGCGATGCCTGGACCGCCAGGCTGCCCCTGAATGACGAGCGCCAGCCCGACTACTGGCTGGTCTACACCCTCCCCTACCCCGCTCCCGAGGCCGCCGCATGAGCCCGCATTACGACCTGACCACCTTGCAGGACGTGTACGACAAGGTGCCGGCCGCGCGCATCCCGCTGTGCCTGAGCGAGATCGCCGGCATCCTGCAGGCCGCCAAGCAAACGGTGGAAGATCACCCCGAAACAGAGCTGGCGCCGGTCTTTCCGATGACCTGGGTGGATGACGGCAAGAGCCATCGCTGGCTCGAGGTCCAAGAGGAAGGCACGCAGCGGGTCAGCCGCATCACGCTGGCGGACCCCGGCGAGCGCTTCGCCCGCGTCTTCGAGCGCAACAGCCGCCAGGTGCTGCTGGTCGCCGACACCAACGACGATGAAGCGCCGGCGATCCGGCTGGTCACGCAGTACCGGGGCGTGCAAAGCGCCCTGAGCATGGCCTTCGCGAATACCGACACCGGCTGGAACGAACGCGACCGGCTGATGAGCGGGATTCTCGCCGCCGACCAGCTCCCCGAAACCCTCGCGAACGTGGTGGACGAACACCACGCCACCCTCGATCAACTGGCCCAGGAGGCCGACTAAATGGCACGCGGCATCAACAAGGTGATTCTGATTGGCAACCTCGGGCAAGACCCCGAGGTGCGCTTCACGCCCGGCGGCACGGCGGTGGCCAACTTGAGCGTGGCCACCAGCGATAGCTGGATGGACAAGCAATCCGGCCAGCGCCAGGAGCGCACCGAGTGGCACCGCGTGGTGCTGTTCAACAAACAGGCCGAAGTCGCCCAGCAGTATCTCAAGAAAGGCGCCAAGGTCTACATCGAGGGGCGCCTGCAGACCCGCAAGTGGCAGGACCAGAACGGCCAGGACCGCTACTCCACGGAGATCGTTGCCAACGACATGCAGATGCTCGGTGATGGCGGCACCGGCGGCGGTCAGTCCCGCCCGGCCGGGCAGCCCCCGGGCGCACCGCCGAATGGTGCCCCCCAGGGCGGCCCGGGCTATTCGCAGCCGGCCCAGCAGCCGACTCGTCAGGCGCCGCCGGCACAGCCCCCAACGCCGGCGCCCCAGGCGCCAGCCCAGGGCGGCTTCGATGGCGACTTCGGAGATGACGAAATACCGTTCTAAGGACGACTGGAGGCTCCATGACCGCATTGCAACGACAGCCTGATCCGGGCCACTCCCTGCCCGAAGGCCGCGACCTCGAGGCGCTGATTCACCGCGCCTGGCATTGCCCCGACAGCGGAATCACCTACCGGGTGGAGGCCGTGGCCCGGGGACGGGGTTCGCTGTCCGGGGCGCCGGTGGTGTTCTACTCGCCCCTGGAAAAGCCCGCGGGAATCCTCGCGATGAGGCTGGCCGAATGGCCGGGGAACATGCAGCCCCAGCCCCTGGTGTAGCGTCAGGTGGTGGCAATCGGAAACAGGGTATTGCATTAAATGTAATACCGGGCTATCTTGTGAGGCATCGAAACGCACACAAGGAGCCACCCCATGAAAAAGCTGATTGCCATCGCCATCGCCGCCGCCCTGTCCGCCAGCCTGATCGGCCTGGCACTCGCCGGGCAAAAGGGGCCGGAATTGCATGAAATTCAGGCCGACCAGTATTGTCAGGACGTGGCCCAATGGCAGTATGAACAGCGCCATAATGTCCCCATGAATCAGCGCACAGGGACGCCAGATTGGCGTGACATTGCCGACACGGCCTGTCGCTGATCGACCAGCGAATCGTCACAAGGGGCTCCTTCGGGAGCCCTTTTTCGTGGGCGCTCGCTCGGCGGTGGCGCGTGGTTTGCTCGGGTTTTGCTCGCCCCTGCCCTGCCCGGTTGCTCGCCTTTTGCTCGGGTTTTGCGCGTGCAATGGGCGGCACCTCGGGTTTCGCTCGCCCTTTGCGCGGATTTTGCGCGCCCGCTTTCAACGCTATGGCTCGGGTTTTGCTCGCCTTTTGCACGCCTTTTGCACGCCTTTTGCGCGCGTTTTGGGCGATGCGCGGCTTTCGCTCGGGTTTTGCTCGGGTTTCGTGCGCGGTTTGCGCGATATTACACTTGATGCAATATGAAAAGGTGAGCTAGACTGCATGGGCAGTCGACAAAGGGGGTCGCGATGACCGACGAAAACCTTGAGCATTTGCTGCCCCGTAAAGCCGAGATCAACGGCGTGTCGAGCTGGGCAAGCGTGAAGCTGCGCTATATCCGGGAAGACCTGGCGCCGCTGATCGAAAAGGGAATCCCGATCAAGCACCTGTTGCGGTTGCTTGAGCCGCTGGAAATCACGCGGCGCCGGGAGACGGTCAGGCAGTTCCTGATTGATGAGTTCCCCGAGGAATATGCCCGCTACTACGCGAAGAAGGTCACGGCGGAACGCATCATGAGCGGGGATGATGTGGGGGGATCGCCACCGGAAGCGGCGCGGAAAAAGCCGGAAAGGGTGCCGATCAACCCCACGCTGGAAACGGCAGAAACCGTCCGAAAGGATGACGCGAATCGTCAGGCAAAGCGCCTGAATATCGATGACATGGCCAAAAGCATGAGCGACTTCTCGAACGGGAAGGCGTTAGAAACAAACGAGAGCGGAGACTGACCCATGATCCTGGTTATCAACACGAAAGGCGGCAGCGGCAAGTCCACCACGTCCATGCAACTGCTGGCGCCCTGGGTGCTGGAGCGCACCGGCAAGGCGGCGGTGGTCGAGCTGGATGACGAGAATCACGATAGCGCCGATTTCACCGATAGCGCCATCCATTCCGAGCGCGTTCGGGTCGGTCAGGAAGTGGATGCCGAGTTCGCCATCGATGAGCTGATGGCCCGGACGGACGATGCCTATGTCGTCGCCGACATCGGCGGCAACCGCACCAGCGCCATGGCCCTGCAGCACATCGGCGCCCGCGGCTATGATGCCTTCATCGACATGATCGTCGTCCCGGTCAGCGGCCCCGGTCAGGACGTGCTCAACGCCAAGAAGACGCTCGACCATGTGCGCGAGCTGATGCCGGACTACGCCGGCAAGATCCTGATGGTCATGACCCGCACCACCAGCACCGACGTTCGCACCGTGCGCCGCCGGATGCCCGACGCCTTCGCGCTGCTCGATCGCGAGAAGCTGGACGGCCCGATCATCCTGCCCACCGACAACGCCTTCCCGCTGTCGCGCACGCTGAAAATGAGCGTGTGGGAGATTGCCCAGCAGGGCGAGGACTTGAAGGGCCAGCTTCGCGAGGCGATGAAGAAGACCCGCGGCGATGCCGGCCGCCGGGAGGAAATGGCCATGCTCAACAGCGTGGTGTCCGATTCGCTCAAGATGCGCGACTACCTGAGCACCCAATTCGAGAACCTGGACAAGATTCTCGATCTGCGTGCCATCACACAGGCCGCCAAGGGTGGCAAGGACGCCGATAGCGCCCAAGGGAAGGGGAAGGCCAAGGCGGACGCCTGACGGCCGCACAACGCAGCAGAGAGCCCCGGTGACAGCCGGGGCTCGGACTCACCATCGCGGGAGAAGACCCATGAGCCGTATCTGGACCACCACAACCGCTTCCAAGTTCTCTTTTGCCGATGTCGCCATCGTCGCGGATACCGAAGGCCGGCGCGACGCCCTCTTGAGCGAGTGGGAGAAAGAGGCGGCTGCCGAGGAAGTCGTGCAGCTTGACCTCATGCCGGGTGAGTGCGCCTTCGGTCACGATGAGTTCACGCTCATCGAGAAGGACGCCCTCGATGAGCACTGCGGGCTGCGTGGTGATGCGGTCGACCTGACCTGGAACGATCTGATCGCCGATGGCGAAGGCGTCACGCTGATCCGGGTTGGCCTGAATGGCTGACACTCTCGAGCGACCTGAAAACCCCGCCATCCGGCGGGGTTTTTCGTGGGCGCTCACCTAGTAGCGAAAGCCAGTAAAGCAATCTATTTGCCTGGGGAATGCCATTTTTTTGACAATTTATTACCTGCGAGGTAATTTCTCCCGGACATACACGCACTGAGGTGTCGCTTTATGGCCAACCCTACCCCCATCACTCCGCCGCCCGGCCGTGGCCGACCCAAAGGCTCGAAGAATGCCCTTCCCAGCCCCGCGCGGCTGCGCGAATACCGCCGCACCCTGCGCGAAGCGGCCGATGCCGGCGATATTCACGCTGCCGGCTGGCTGCTGACCGTCGATGCACTGGAGCGAAGGCAGGCGGGTGGAAAGGAGTAGCCCTAGAATCATTAAAAACATGCTCGACAGATGAAATCAAGGTGATCTGGGTGCCGAAAGAATCTCCAATTCTAGCAATCCCTGTCAACATGACTGCTCGAAGGGTGGCCAGTAAGGGTTTTTCATACAGCTTTCTGGACTATCAGAAAAAGACTGAACACCGACGCCATTGGGCAACTCCGCAGCCAACTAGGGGGCTCCCTGCGAACGCGCCAAACATTCCTGACTTGAGGGGACACACCTTTGGAAAGCTAAGGGTTATCGGCCTTCTAAGAGATATACCCAAAAAGTGGCTGGTACGCTGCGTGTGTGGCGCCTATGAGGCCAGGAGTACGAAGGCCATCAGGAATGAGAGAAATACAGACGACGCATGTATCGAATGCCGAACCATGGCATGGAGAAAGCGAGAGCATGAGAGGTCGGCTTTCTTCAAAAAGCATGGTTGCTGGCCGAGCGAGTCCAGCGGCGCAGACGCCAAGAGGCTTGTAGAAAAGTGGGACGGGTAAGCGCTCGCAAATAAGTGAAGGAGTGGAGATATGAGTTACGCTTTCAGAGAAATACTTGGTGAAGAAGATAAGCCGTGCCCTGATTGCGGCGAGCAAATGCTTTCTGTTGTTCGCAGCAAAGCGTTTTCGGACAATGGGATGGATGCGTACGTAATTAGGTGTGGCGAGTGCGAAAGCGTTTTTGAGGGAAGGTCAAAGCTGCCTGTTATCGGAATCCAGGTTTTTTCTGAGACTTACCAGAATCACGGGAATGAGAGAGTTAAACTGAGAGAGGGGTGGCTTGTAGGCGACATAACTTCATACGTCCATGAGGTTAAAGATCGGCCTTTTGTCCCTCCCGCAACTTTTGGGGCCAATGATGCCGAAGATGAACTTCGGGATATGAAGGTGGCCGGCAGTTTCCAAAGCTTTTCTGGATCGCTTGACGAGTGCATTATGAGGTGGGCTGAAGGATTTATTGACTTGCTTCTTGGAGAGGGGTTTTCGGCCCTAATGGACAAGGGTAGCGGCGAGTGGTGCTGGAAAGGAAAGCCTGAGCCTATTGAAAGCGAGATTGAAGGCGAGGAGGCTGTTGACACAATCCGCCTAACCGGAGTTCCTTCAAGTATCGGGCACGCATTAGCAATCCGCCTTCAACCGAAACCCGGAGGGTAAGCCCTCGCTGGAGCATAGCAAACCCCGGCACCTGGCCGGGGTTTCGTGGTGGGGCAGGGCGCTCAGTCGAAGGTCGGGGCGGCCGCGACGGACCCGTACACCGGCGGGTCGTCGTGGCGGCGCATCCCGCGCGGGCGGGGCGCTTCGGGACGCTCCGGATTGCCGCCCAGGGGCAGGCCGCCGGCCTTGTGGCGCTCGACCCGGGCCACGGACTCGAAGAAGGCCCGTTCGGCACTGAAATCCCCGCCCTTGATCGCCTCGAGGACATGATCCGGCACCGCGACGTGGTACTCCTTGGCCCATTCCGTGAGCCGCGCGGCGCGCACGTCATCCGCCTGGCGGGCGGCCTCCAGCTCGGCCTCCAGCTCGGCGATGCGGCCTTCCCGGCTGCCCAGGGCCTCCAGAATCTCGTCGTGGCGTGCCTGCATGTCGGCCGCCGCCAGGTACGGGCTGGTGAAGGTGTCGGTGTAGAGCCGGGCCTTTTCCGCGTCCAGCCCGCAGGACCGCATGGCCTCGAAAATCTGCTCGCGCTCATCGGCCACCTGGTTGGCGGACTCGAGAATCGCGTAGCTGCGATTGGTCGCGTAGCCCGGCGTCATCACGTAGTCGAAGCCGTGAAACGAGTTGAGCAGCGTCGTGCCGCCGCGGCGCCCGTCGCGGCCGCCGGTGGCCCACGAAAAGCCGCCCACCTTGGACTCCATGAGCGCCTGGACGACCTTGCCCGGGTCGGTGTCGAGCACGTCCTGGGTGTGGTGGATGGTGCCGTCATCCTCGATCGACACGTCCGTCGTCACGCAGGCGGGGACGTTCTCGACCACGATGGCACCGCTCGGGGTCTGGATCGTCTCGACCTCGCCCACGTCGAGCTTGCCGGCGATCTGGCGGCGGCCGTGGCCCAGGTAGCCGACCGCTTCGCGCAGGCGCAGGCGCTCGCGCGTCGCGGGGGAGGCGAGTGTCTGGCGCACGTTGTCCACGTCGTACTTGCGGAAGTTGCCCTCGACGTGGCGCCCGTAGTCGAACAGGTTGAAGGACAGGGTGACTTGCTGGGTCATGCGGCATTCTCCATCAGAAATTCGGAAACGGCTTCGTAGACGGCGGCCTTGAAGTGGTCATCGTGCGTGTCGCGGGCGTCTTCGTTGATCGCCCCCGGCGGCCCCCCAGGGGCTCCACCGGCCCCGGGCGGGCCGCCACCCGGACCCTGGCCGGCGTTCGGGTCGCCCTTGGCCTTGTCGATCTTGGCCAGCATTTCCTCGACCTTGGCGTCATCGATCTTGATGAGGTCCGCCAGCAGCCAGCGCTGGTAGGCGTTGGGCTCGACGTTGCCCAGCATCGGGTCGATCATCTGCAACAGGCTGGTGATGGTGGTCGCGAGCTGCGCATGGCGCTCGGCTTCCTCGGACTGCTCCCGGGCGATGGCGGTGTTGAGCGAGTGGAAGTTGATTTTCCAAGGGCGCTCGGCATCGCTGTAGACCTTGCCGTACTTGTAGGCGACATGGATCTCGAACAGCCGGTGAATCATGTTCTCGACCGCGGTGCGGATCATCGCCGACTTCATCGCCGCCATGACCGACATGCGGAAGAAGCCGCCGTCGCCCAGCCCGCCGCTCATCTGCTCGCCGAAGCCCAGCAGCGAGGGCTCCACGCCCACCGCGCTGCCCAGCCGGTTGACGTGGAACTTGATGTCCTCGATCTCGGCGATGTCCGGCTTGCCCTCGACGGTGGAAATGTCGAGCTGGCCCTGGCCGGTCGAGAAAATCGGGATGATGTGGTTCCACACGGTCTGGACGTAGCCCTTGCGCAAGCTGTGCTCGGCCTGGGCCTGGCTGGTCTTGCGCATCTGCTCGCCGATCGTGTTGAGGTACTGGGCGGCCTTCTGCGGGTTGAGCTTGCCGGTCTGCACGCCGATCAGGCGTTCGACGTTGGCGGCGTTCTTGCGGCTCATGTTGAGCGAGAGGATGGCTTCCTGCAGGTCGACCCACGGCTCATACGCGGTTTCGACCAGGCTGGTGCCGTAGTCCTGGGACTCGATATAGCCCTCGTTTTCCCAGTCCTCGTTGTCGATGCTGAACACGTCGCCGTTGTGGCGGTGGGGCTCGCGGTTGAAGTGGTCCAGGCCCCAGTTGGGCATCTTGATCTCGACGTAGGACCAGGGCGGCATGAGCCGGAGCATCCCCTTGGACTTCTCCTGCCCGGTGAGCTGCTGCCAGGCGCTGGCGAAGCCGGCCAGGTTGCCGACACGCTCGAAGCGGCTGGTGAAGTCGGGCAGGGTGTAGTAGTCGTGGCGAACCTGGGTGACGCCCACGCCTTCCTTGCCGTAGACCCGCAACGGCTGCCAGCCCAGCAGGGCGGCGCCGTAGGCCCACTTCTCCAGGTTGTTGTTGAGCATCGACTTGAAGGTTTCGCGAAGGTCCTGGACGACCGCATCGTCGTCCTTGCCGTCGCGGCTCTCGATGGTGACGATCTCGCCGGTGTCCGGCTTGGCGGCGAGCGCCTGGGAAATGTGCATCTTGAGCGCGCTGTCGATCGTCGGGTCTTTCGCCATGGTGCGCAGCGTGGCGTACTTCTCCAGCCGGTAGACCGGCATCCGCCGGATCAGCAGGTTGCCATCGGGGGCGGACTTCACCGCCTCCCGCTGGCTCTCCAGGCCCTTCTCGACATCATCGAGCAGCGAGTTGGCCCCGGCGCCGGGCGTGGTGCTGGCGGTGCCGCCGGATTGCACGGACAGCGGGCTGGTGTCCATGTCATCGGGGCGGCTCGCCCCGAAAATCTGGCTCCAGACGCTGCCCTTGGCCTTGCGCTTAGTCCGCGCCATCGGTGCCCCCTTGCTGGACGAGCTGCCGGGCGATGACCGGCCCCTCGATGTCTTCATCGGCGATCAGGTAGGTGTCCAGCTCCCCATCCTCGCGGGCAATCGTGTGCGCGGGGCTGAACTGCATCCCCGCGCCCCGGGCGTGCTCGGCGAACGTGTAGGCCGCCGCCGCGGTCAGGGCAGGGCGGTCGTAGGTCAGCGCGTCGGCCGTCTCGGCATCGTCCACGGTGTCGCCGAACTGGGAGTGCCCGGCGTCGATCAGCAGCCGCTTGAGCGGCCACCAGTAGGGGCCGAAGCCCCGATAGGTCTCCGGCTGGGCGTCCAGGGTGCGGGCCACGCCGTCCAGGTAGTCGGTCAGGAAATCCTCGCTGCCGACTTCCTCGGCAATCAGGCGCTCGAGGTCGGCAGGGTCAAAGCGGGAAATGGTCACTCGAAGGCCTCCATCAGTGCGTCGAAGTCGAGCCCGTCCAGCGGCATGTGCCACCACAGATCGCCCTTGCCGGGGATCAGGTTCATGCGAACGGTGCCGGGTTCAAAGATCGTCCAGACCGCATTGTATCGCTTCTGTAACGGATTGTTGCGTCCCGAAAGCGCCTGGGACAAGGGGCCGCCGTAGCCCTGGGGGTCGAACAGCATCAGCCGCGATCCGGCCTCGGATTCGATCGACATGCCCTTCGCCGGGCGCTTGCCGCCGCCCTTGGGCTTCCAGCTCATCGGCTGGGTGTTCACCTTGACCTCGATGCCCAGCTCGTCCAGCCGCTCTCGCAGCGTCTCGGGGACCGCATCGGCGGCCATCTGTGCGCCCTCGGCCGCGGCGGCCTCGCGGTCGGCGGCGGCCTGTTCGGCCCGCTTGTCGCGCATCGCCTTGATGTTGTCGGCCACGGTCTGGGCGTCGCCCTCGACCCGCTGGTCGAGCTGCTCGGCATGGGACCGGGCGGCGTCCTCCAGCGTGGCGTCGGTCACGTCATAGCCGGCCTCGACCAGCGACTGACGGGCGGCACTGCTCAGGCGGTGCTTGGTCCGGTAGCGGCTGTAGTTGGCGGTGGCCCGAGACACGGCGCGCTGGATCTCGCTGTCGATGATGCTGGCGCCGGCGTCGCCCTGCACGCGCTCCATGATGTCGGCCAGCACGTCCAGCTTGTTGTCCTGGTAGGCCTGCCATTCCTGGCTGGCGATCTCGCCGAACGTGGCCGCCACATCGGCATCACTGGGCGGGTTGCCGAAGGCGTCGGTGGCCGCCTTGAGCCAGTCATCACCCAGCAGGGCGCGGCCGAAGCGATCGATGGCCGAGCGCCCGAAGCTGGGGGCCTGGCGGTGGCCCGCGAACAGTGCGGCGCTGGCGCGGCGGTGCCATTCGGCATCGCTCGGGCGGGGCTTGGCGATGCCCATGCCGGCCTCGGCGGCCTTTTCGGCGTCGCCCAGCTCCATGGCGTGCAGCTCGCCGTCGTCATCGACCATCAGCAGGCGGCGATCGACACACTGGCGCACCAGTCGGCCGGCGTTCTCGCGGAGGAAGGCGGCATCGACGCGGTAGTTGGCCAGCTCATGGTAGCGCCAGCCGCCACGGCTCAGGATGCGCTGGTCGATGGCTTCCTCGCTCATCTCGACGCGCTTGTAGCCGCCCAGCTTGTTCGCCGCCTCCCGGGAGGCCGGCACGTTGGGCATGTCGATCGACTTGAGCGTGACAGAACCCGAGGCGGTATCGATGGCGCTGACCTTCATCAGCATCCCGCGGGGCGTCTCGTAACACTGACCGGCTTCAATCACCTGGCCGTCGAGCGTGGTCAGGTACTCGCCGCCCTGCATCAGCCGCTTGGCGTCGATGTCGATGCGCCCCTTCTCCTGGGCGGTGGTCAGGCGGCCCTCGATCTGGCGCAGCTCGCCCTGGGCCTTGTCGCGCTTCTTCTGCATCCGCGCGCGGGCGTCGTCCTCGCTGCGGCCGCGCTCGCGGGCGTTGTCCACGGCGCGTTGCTCGGCCGCGTCGTACCCGGCCAGGAACGCCTTGTGCTTCTGGTAGTTGGTCAGGTCGATGGTGGCGCGCTTGTTGGCGCGCTCGCGGGCCTGCTGTTCCTTCTGTTCGCGGGCCTCGGCGATGCGGCGGCGCTGTTCCTCGGGGTTGGCCGCCAGCATCACCGACACGTCCTCGTCGCTGCCGGCGTTGGCGTTGTCGGCGCGGGCCGCGTCGCCGAAGAACAGGTCGTTGATCCAGTTGGCCTTGCGCTTGAGCATGTCGAGGCGGTAGCCGTCGAAGCTGCCCTTGCCCATGTAGTAGATGACGTTGACGTTCGACACCGTGTTGCCCTGGCGCACGCCGCGGCCGTTGCGCTGCTGGATGCTCGCCGGGGTCCAGGGCAGGGTGAGGTGGTGAATCGCCGTTGTGCCTTTCTGCAGGTTCACGCCCACTTCCGCCTTGCGGTTGGCGAGCACGATGCGCACCTTGCCGGTGTTGTAGTCGCTGCTGATCTTCTCGAGCTTGTCGCCGCCGGCGGTGTCGGCGTTGATGATGCCGATTTCCTTGGCCTCGATCGGCAGGTGGTGGACGATGATGCGCTTGAGCTTGTCGTGCTGGCTCTTTTCCTCCGTGAACACGATCTGCTTGCCGCCGTTCTCGTGGTCGCTGCGCAGGTTCTCCAGCAGCTTGGCGTACTTGGGCATGACCGGGTGGGCCACGTCCTTCTCATCGATGCCGACCTTCTTGAGCCGCTTGACCACCTCGGACTCGTAGAGTTCATGCACCACCAGCGTCAGGGTGTCGCCGTCTTCCGTCAGGCTCAGGGTCTCGTCCAGCTCGACCGGCACGGTCTCCATCTCGCCGGTTTCCTCGTCGCGCAGGCGGCGATTGATGCGCGCGGGGAGGTCGGCCACCAGCCGGTCCACGGCCTCGCGCTGCCCGGCGGGCAGGGTGAAGGTCATGGTGTGCAGGTACAGGTCCATGTCCGTGGTGATGCGGTCCATGTCGCGGATGATCGCGAACACCGGGCGGGCATCCTCGAGCGTGACGCTGCCATCCTCGGCCTGCTTCACCACCTCCTGGTTGGCATTGTCGGCTTCCTCGCGAAGCTGCTCATAGATCCGCGCCTGCTCGGCGGTCATGTCGACGGAGGCGTGAACTTCGGTGTGGTCGGGAATCTTGAGGCTGTTGGCCTCGTCGTTCACGTCCTGGGCGGACTTCATGTTGGTATAGCGGTGGAAGATCGAGCGCAGCCCGTCGAGGTTCTTGAAGCCCGCCACGCCTTCCTCGGTGACGACCTCCCCGGACAGCTTGGTGCGCTGAACCTCGGTGACTTCGCAGAAGGTGTCCACGAAGTCATCGACGTTGCTGATCCCCATCTGCTCGAACTGCTCGGACGGCACGATGTGACTGAGCATGTTGTAGACCTCCACCGGGCTGTTCGTCACCGGGGTGGCCGTGAGCATGACCGGCCCCGCGCCCTGGTTGCGGCCGCGCAGGTGGTCCATCTTCATTGCCATGTCGAGCGCGCGCTTGGACGGCTGCGGCGTCGGCAGGTAGGCCAGGCGCTGGGTGTCGCCGCCGGCCTGATAGGTGTTCTTGTACTCGTGGCCCTCGTCGACGATGACCGAATCGAAGCCCATGTCCTCGAAGAACGGGTAGGCGTCCTGCTTGCGGGTGCCGTCGTCGTTGAACTTCTGCTGGTAGCGCTCGGTCTGCTTCGCCTCGTCATACGACCCGCCGCGGCCCAGCTTCACGTCCTCGCCCTGGGCGAGACTGGCGGCCTCGCTGTCGCGCAGCAGGTTCTTGCTGACCATCTTGTCGGCATAGGCCTCGCGGGACTCCGGGCGCATGGGAATCATGCCGAAGCGCTCCCGCGACATGACCACCAGCGTCTTGCTGGTCTGCGGGATGTCGTTCATCTTCTCGAAGATGGTCTCGGCGCTGTCCTCGAGGAGCACGTCGCGGTACTGCACCTCGCCGTTGCGGCCGACCTTGGGGTTGCCCTCGGCATCCAGCACCGGCTCGCGCTCGACCTCGCCGCCCTTCATCTTGGGCGTGAAGCCGACGAACAGCACATGGCCCATGGACTTATGGAACTGGCGAGACTCGTGATACCAGTTTTCCAGCACCGCCTTGGGCACGGTGATGCAGGTCCGCTTGGCGCGCCCCTTCTGTGCGTTGTACTGGGCCAGCGACAGGGCGGAGAGCGTGTTGTGAGTGACGATATAGTCGTCGGTCACATACAGGTGCTCGGAGTGCTCAACGCTGATGCACTGCGCCAGTTCGCGCCCGACCGGATTGACCTCGGTGATGTAGCGCACCGGCTGGTACTTGGTCCTGGGGCGAACGCGCTCTGCCTTGCGGGCCAGCCAGAACGGGTTGAGCGCAGCCGGAAGGCGCATTGACACGGTGTAGGAGGTCCGCCCTTGGCGCTTCTCGCCATTGTGGGTGTAGGTCGGCTCCCTGCTGCTGGTCCACGCGATGCCACCAAGACTCTGCGCCAGCTCCCGCACATCGCCTGCGAGGGCGGCGCTGGTGCTGGAAAACTGTACCGTCACCCCGTCCTTGCTGACATAGCCGTCCGTATCCATGAGGCCGCGCAGCAGCTCGGTGCGCTGCTCAATCGACCCCAGTTTGTACTCGTCGGGGATGAACTTCTCATGCGACATGGACCCCATGAGCGCCAGTCGCTGCAGCTCGTCGTGATAGACGTTGGGTATCGTGTTGCTGAGACGGGAAATGCCGTAGGTGGTGGCCTTGCCTGCTTGCTTGGCACGCTGGCGGACCTCGACCGGAGTGCCGGCGTTGGCAATGATGCGGCTGACTCGCTCGGCAATCTCGTCATCCCCGGGCGTGAAGGTGATGGCAGTGTGCGAAAGGGCGCCATCCCCGATCAGCACGCCCATGACATAGGGGTCGATGAGCACGTCTCGCTCAGGCATCTGAGCCGGTGCCGCCATGGGAATGCGGTGGTTCTTCTGTGTCTGGTAGACCAGCGTGTCGCGAATCTCGCTGAGGGGCTTGACGGTGCCGGGCTCGGAGCGCTCCAGCCCCTTGCGGCGAGAATAGCGTTCCTTCTTGCGGTCCTTCTCGGTCTGCGTCAGCCACAGGTGCTCGTCACAGCAGCGCGTCACAGCCCCGTCGCTGAAAACGACCTCGAAGATTTCCTTTTCGCCCTGGGGAAACACGCCGGTAACCCGTGTCGGTGTTCCGTCAGCGGCCATCACCATGTCACCCGCAGCAATATCGCCCATGCGGCGCCAGCCATCCGGCGTAAGAATCTTGGCATCCATGGGCTGAGCTTTACCCAGCCCCACGTCGAAGGCCAGCACGCCGCGGCCTTCGTCGCTCAGGCGGCGCACCCCGGCGGCCTGGTAGTCGTGCGGGGTGATCCAGTCGGCGACGTTCTCGAGCCCCAGGTCGGAGCCGTCGTATTCCACCGGCACATGATCGTTGAAGGCGTCGTTGTAGCGGGCGACCAGCTCATCGATGTCGTCGCGCTGGCGCATCCAGGTGCCGAACTCGTCGGCCAGGTCGCGGATCTGTTGCTTGTACTCGGCGGTCGCCTGAGCGTCCTTGGAGCGCACGGTCTGGCCGTTCAGGAAGTTGAGCAGTTGCTTGTTGAAGCGCTCGGGCTTGGTGCCGAAGCGGCCGTTGGTGAACTGCCCCCGGGTGGCGTCATAGCGCACGAAGTCATAGCCGCGCGCGTTGAGAAATTCCGCCACCAGCTCGCGATCGAACCACTTGCCGCGCAGCGAGAAGTCGATGTCATCGACATCGGTGAAGGTGCGCCGGCGGTTCATCTCGTCAATCTGGCCGCGGAACTTGTCGGCCAGGGCCGGGGAGAGCTCGCCGGCGAGGGCTTCGCGCAGGCGGGCGATCTTGCTCACCACGTTGCCGCTGGCGAAATGCTCCATGGGCTGGAGGTGGCCATCGGCCGTGACCGCGATGGCGTCGCTTTCGGCCAGCGACTCGATGGTCAGCGCCCGGTCGCCGCTGTACATCGCCTTCACGTCGTCCAGGGTGACGGCGCCGTTGCCCTGGCTGGCGGCCAGGAAGCGCAGCACGTCCGCCGGGTCCGTGGTGTCGACCGCCTCGCCGCGGGAGCCGTCGCGCTTGCCGGTCAGCAGGTCGGAGAAGCCGCCATCGCGGCGCACTGAGCGCATGAAGGCGCCGACATCGCTGGCGCCGGGGCCGCTCACCTGGCGCAGCGCGGTGCTGCGTGACGGGTTGCCGTACTGCTCGACCTCGGCGGTGACGAGCCGTTGCAGGCGCTCGCGGGCGGCGTCGTCGGCCTGGCCGGTTTCCGAGACCGCGCGGGCGTAGCGGTTGACCTCGTTGCCGACCAGTGCCGCCCGGTAGACCCGCTCGCGCACGCCCTCGTCGGCCTGGTCGGCCAGGCGCACGGCGTTGCGGATGGCGCCGCTGGCCGCGTCCGCGAAGCGCCCGTTGACGGCATTGGCCGCCTGACGGTGGGACAGCGCCAGCGCCCCGGCCGGCTCGCCGCCCAGGATGCCGGTCAGTTCTTCCTGGCTGGCCGCACCGTAGCGCTCGGCATCGAGGGCGCCGTCACGATACACGCCGTCGGCGGCGTCGACCTTGACCCATTCGCCGCCGGCCAACTCGTGCATCTGCATCCCGATGACCCGGCGGTCGCCGTCCTGGTAGTTGCGCGTCACCGTCTCGGCGCTGTCCAGGGCGGCGAAGTCGATGCGGCTGTCGAACTTGCGCGCCAGCAGGCGCTTGAGCCCGGCGTTGTCGATCTCGGACTTCACCTGGGTGCGGAAGCCCTCCACGATCTCGCCATGCACGAAGCGCTTGCCGTCACGCTCGAACCAGCGGCCCTCGATGAACTGGTCCCAGTAGACGTTGGCCCCGGTCAGGGCGTCGGTGGTCAGGTCGGGAATCCGGTTGGTCAGCTCGCGGCTGTGCTTGCGCATCACCAGCACGTCGACCACGGTGTCGGTGCCGTTGCCGTTGGCCCCGCCGAAGGTGCCGCTGGGCAGCTTGTGGGCGCCCAGGAACTCGGCCTTGCGGGAAATGTCGCGGCGCCAGCGGGTGAAGGTCTTGGAGCGCTTGCTGACGATGTTGGGCGGCACGATCAGGCACAGCAGGCCGCCGAAACGCACCTTGTCGATGGCGCGCGTTATAAAATAACGCTCCATCTCCTTGATGTCCTGGTACTCGGGGTCGAACTTCGCCCACTTGCCCCGGGCATCCCCGAACGGCACGTTGCCGACCACGCTGTCATAGGTGTTGTCCTTGGCGGTGGCGCACAGTTGCTCGAAGGACTGATTGCTCACGTCGTCGTCGGGGTGGAGCAGGGCGGCCACGCTGGAGCTGGTGGGGTCGATCTCCGCGCCGCTGACCTTCGTGCCGGCGGGCTTGGTGGCGAGGAACACGCCGGCGCCGGTGGATGGCTCCAGGACATTACCGTTCTCGAAGCCGTTGGCCTTGAGCGCATCCCACACGCCTTCGGCGATCGGCTGCGGCGTGTAGTATTCGGAGAGGCTGTTGTCATCGGCGATGCCGCCGCGGCCGCTGTACTGGCGCAACACGTCGCGGTCGGCGTCGCTCAGGGCGTCGGGGTCGCCGTCGACCCGCGCCAGTATCTCGCGGGTCTTGGCATTGATGGCCTTGCGGGCCTGCTGGCCGCGCTTGCGCAGCCCGTACTGCATCTGCCCCTGCAGGGCGTCGGCGGTATCGGTGTCGCCGAGCGCGTCGGCCAGGGTGGAGAGAGCGCCGATAAGCTGGCCGAAGGTCGAAGCCTGCCGAGCCGAGCCCAGCGCGGCGTCGAGCGGCCCCTGGGTGGCCCGCTCGAGAATCTGTTGCGTCATGAGTTACCCCTTGAGGATGGGCGATCGCCACATTTTACCCGAGGGGTAACATTCGGTCACGAAAGGTAAGCGCTTCGTTACTCGTCCGATTGCTGGATTGGCCGCACGGTCGCCGGCAGGTCGTCAACGTCGCTCACGTTGACCGGGATGGGCGGCTGCCAGCGTAGCTGGAAGCGGCGTTCATCGACCCGCTCGGGATCGCGTGGCCCCGTCCAGTAGCCGTGCCAGTGCGCGCGGCGGATATGCGCCCGCGGGCGCGCCCGATCCGCGCCGGCCACCGGCCGCTCACCGGACTCGCCTTGGCCCTGGGCACGTCTCAACGCGCTGCCGATGCGCACGCCGACATTCCATGTCGAGGGCTTGTCGGCCGGGAACAGGCGCCAGCCGCGCTTGGTGCGCTTGGGCCGGGGATAGGCCGGGCGATGGCCGGGCGCGCCGATCTCGTCGGACTGGCTGCACAGGTACAGCAGCAGCGAGAGCAGCGGGGCGACATCGCCCGCAATGCCGGGGGCCAGGTCATCCCGGGCCAGCCCCTCGGTCCAGCGCGTCAGCCCGTGGATGATCGTCTGCCGGGAGGCCTCGCCGACCATGCGCTCGACGGCCTCGATCAGCGGCCAGTCGCCCAGGTGCAGAGGCAGCGGCTCGAGCGCGCCCTCGGTGTCCAGCAGCAGGCGCAGCTCCGCCCGGCCGGTATTGATGTCGTGCTCGAGGTGCGCCCAGTAGCCGTGGAGCGTGTCGCCCAGCCAGCCGAGCCCCGGCGTCTCGACGTAGACGCACCACTCGGGCAGCCGATAAAGCACGTCCGCGGGAATGTCGCGCTCGACGGGGGTGTCGATCACGCTGGCGTACAGCGTCGGGTCGAAGCGATAGATGCCCTGGGTGACGCGCCATGTCGCCAGTGCCGCCAGGCGCGCCGCGTCAGCCAGGCGCTCGGGGTGGGTGAAGGCCAGTTGCGCGCCGTCGACGCCCGCATCCTCGGCGACGATGGCCTGAGTGGCGGCGATGGGGATGAAGCACCAGTCGGGCCAGTCGGGGACGTGGGTGCCGCGTTCGGCGCGGAAGCCGTCGATCTGCTTCCAGGCGCCCTTGTACAGCTTGCCGGCGGCGGCCAGGTGCTGTTTGGGGCGAGGGGCGTTACTCGTCATTCGGGGATTCCTCGGCGTCGATTTCATCCAGCATCGGTTTCAGGCCGATCAGGAAAGCGTCGAACTGTTCCTGCGTCATGTCGATGTAGCGCTGCTGGCGGCGTCCCTCGCGCAATCGGCTGGTGGATTTCAGGCGAAGCCATGACTTGGCCTTGTGCCGGCTGACCTCGACGCCGCCCAGGGTGACGGCCCGGGCCACGTCCTTGTCATTCAGGCGCAGCGCGCCGTGGATCAGCTTCAAGCGGCGGTTGTTGTCCATGCTCCTTCCCTTCACGAAAAGGCCCCGACGACCGGGGCTGGGTGGGCTACCTGTCCGGCAGCGACAACGGGAAACAGGCCCGCCCGAAGGCGGACCATGGCTGTTACAGCAGCCGTCCCAGCAGCGTCATGGTCGGGACATGGCGTTCCGCCTGCGCCAGATTGGCGTTGAAGATGGCCAGCAGGATCAGGTGAGCCGGTGACGTGGGGCTGCCATCATAGGCCAGCGTGACCTCGAGGCTGTCACGGTCTGCCGGGTCGCCATCGTCGGCAAAAAACAGGAACTCGATGGGGCCGTTCGGGGCCAGTCCACGGTCGGCGCGGCCGATGTCATCCAGCAGCGTCTTGAGGCCGGCGATCATGGCCAGGGTGGCGCTGGCGCGCATCAGGGTGTCGGCATCCGGGTCGGGGCGCCGGGAAGGCTGGTCATCCACGCCGAAGGCCGGCGTCGTGTCGGGGAGCTGGCTATGGTAGGCGCCGATTGCCACCTGAACCGCCTCCCGGAACAAGTCGGTTTCACGAAGCGTCAGCCCTTCGGTGGTGCGCTGGATGGTTTTCATGATGATCTCCTGTCGAGATTTACCGGATTTCGCCGGCGCGGCGAGCCGCTGTCGTGCGACTCTGGATACTAATGTATCAGCCCTTTTGATATTTCACAAGATGCAATACCGGCCAACGGAGTCAGGATGTCAGGCGCTCCAGCAAGGCGATAATCTCGTGGGGTGCCTCGCCCTGACGATTCGCGCTGAGAATGGCGGCCAGCATCGCGTAGCCGGTGGTATCCGGGTCGCCCCGGTGGATCGTGATAACCGTCTCCATGCTGTTTTCGTCGCCCTCATCGGCCCAGCGCCAGCTCAGGGCCAAGGGGCCACGCTGTTGGCTGCCGATCCGTGTCCCTCGCAAGTCTCCCGCGGTAGTGCGCAAGGCCACAAAAGTCGCTTTCAGGGCGGATGCCGTTACCATGTCGGCCGCCTGGGTCGCGACCTTGGCGCGGTGCTGGTAGAGACGGACAGCGGCGTCCAGCGCTTCCTCGAACAAGCGGGATTCCTCACGGGTCAGTGCGATGGCGTGCATGGGGTCTCCGGGGGAGTGAGCATGGGCAGTTTCACCCTATCCACGCATTTCATGCGGCGCAATATAGCGAACAAAAAAGCCCGCCAGTCGCGGCGGGCTCAGGGGCGGGCTCAGGGGACAGGGCGGTGTCAGCCCAGCAGGTAGTCCTGCAAGGCCCGGCGGCGGATCGCCGCGGCGGACTCGAAGATGCCGGCGTTGCCCTGGGCATGAAACGGCCGGCTCGGGTCGCCACGGCGCAGCCAGGCCTTGAAGCCCGGCAGCGAGGCGCGGGTGATGTCGCCGAGCCCCTGCCAGCCGTCCTCATAGCTGGCCAGATAGCCGGCCCTGGCGGCCTCGAGGGAGTCGAAGCCGAGCATGATCTTGTGCTCATCGAAGGCACCGTCAGGCGTCATCTGGTCGACCACGTAGACGACGCGCGACGCCGGGTTGTCGCCCAGGAACACGTCCAGGTTGTCGCCGTCCGCGCCCCGGGCGCCCTTGATGTCGCCGTAGTGACAGGCCAGCTCGTTCGCCCATTCGGTGCCGTCCGGGTCGACGCCGCGGCGTACCGTCCCCTTGGGGTTCTCGATGGCGATGGTCAGCCCGTGAATGCTGACCTTGCCCTTGCGGTAGTTGCCGGCCGCCGCCTGGGCGGGGGAGGGCGACGGGTCCGTGGTCGCCGCGGCGGCGTCGATGTCGATGCGCTGCAGGTTCTCGCTGGCCACGCTCTCGAACAGGCCGCCCGACGGGGGTGAGGCGTCGATGCGGTACTGGCCTTCGCCGTACTCGCGCTCCATGACCCGGTTGGCGGCTTCCACCACGTCGCTCATGGATACCGGCGCCTCGCCGAACATATCGCCCCCGGCGGCGTTGTCGCGCTCCAGCTCCTGGCGCACGAACGCCGCCATCGCCTTGAACGCGGTGCTCATGCGCTTGGCGCTGCGGTTGTTCTGCGCGATGAACACGGCCATGGCCGCCACGCCGGGGTCCACGTCGCCGAACAGCCCCATCTGCGACACGTATTCGGCCACGTCCATGCCATCGCGCTTGGCCTGGCGCACAACGTTGGTGGCGTCGATCAGCGACTTGACCGCCTCGCTGTCCAGCGACATTTCGACCGACGACGCCAGTTGCTCGGCGGTGCCCTGGGCGGCGCTTTCGTTGGCGGTGCGCGCCTGGATGAACTCCGGGGCGGCGGCGGACAGGGCGGCGATGATGTTGCGGTTCTCGGGCTTGGCGCTGTCCGCCATCAGCTCCAGCAGGCGCTCATCCTGGTACGCCTTGGCGAACACCGCGGCCTGGATGCGGGCGATCAGCGGCCCGGTGAAGTCGCCGGTGCTGGTCAGGTACTGGGCGGCCTCGGCATCGCCCAGCGACTGCAGAAACCCTTGAATGAAGCCGCGGTTGCTGGCCACCAGCAGGTCGCCATCCGCGCCGGGGTCGAACTTGGCCATCAGCTCGGGCGTCAGGCGGTTGGCGTCGGCGCGGGCCTTTTCCGTTGCGCTCATCGACAGCTTATCGTCCTGGTTGGCCTCCACCGCGAAGGCCTCGCGGTCGATGTCGCTGGTCCGCACCCGCACCAGCACCGGGGCCTTCATCGCGGCGACCCTGGCCGAGTCGAGCCCGTAGCTGTCGGCGTCCTCGACCAGCCATTGCCTGTACTCGTCCGCGGTGCCCAGCCGATAGGCCTCCATGATCGCCAGGGTACGCCCGTTGCCCGACTCGACCACGCGATCCTTGCCGATGATCGGCGCGCCGCTGTCGGCCTTCTTGGTCTTGCCCAGCAGGCCCGGGTCGAGATCCTTGGCGGTCTTCTGAATCCATGCCCGGCTGGCGTCCCGGGAGCGGTCGCGCGGCTGCAACGCCTGGGGAAAGGCGGGATTCTCGCGGCCGTCGGCGGTGTGGCTGGCGATCAGGTCGTCGGCCTCGAGGATGGTGAACCGGGTATCCACCTTGGTCCCCTTGGCGGTCTTGACGGTCATTTCCTTGCCCCTGGGGCCGGGGAAGTCGTCGGGCTCACGCTGGCCGGCGTCATCCGGCGGTGCGCTGGCGCCCAGCATGTCGGCCTGGCCGTAGCTGGCGGCCACGTCGCTGGCGCTGTCGCTGCCGGACAGGCGGAAGTCATCGCGCTCGCGATCGGCCTGGGCGCGGCGTTCCTCCGCATCGCGCTGCACCTGGGCGGCGGCCTCGGCATCGCGGCGCGCCTTGTCACGCTCGGCCAGCTCGGCTTCCGAGTAGGTGGACAGCAGGGCGTCGTCGGGCGCCAGCCGCGAAAAATCCAGCTTGAGGTGGTCCATGTCGACCGCCAGCAGGTCCGCCAGCGCCTTGACCGTCATGCTTTCCGACACGCGGGTCAGCGATTCCGGGCGCACCTTGGGGATCTTGACCAACACGTCGAACATTTCGCGGCGCTCGCCGGTCAGGCGCTTGAGGCGCAGCGTGCCGGTGAAGGTGCCGCCACCGGACGCATTGCCGCGCACCGTGGCCAGATCCTGCCCCTCGAAGGCGGACAGCGGCTGGTCGGCCACGCTGGCGGGGAGCACCAGCGCCGGGGCGGCTGCGTAGTCGTCGGCATTCCCGCTTTCGGCAGCGGCCTTGCCCAGCTTGTCGGCCACGGCGCCGTTCATGGCGTCCACCACCGCGCGCACGTCGGCCGTCAGGCCATCATCGCTGGCCGGCTGCAGCAGGCGGTAAGCGCTGCCGGACTGCGCCACCACGGCGGCGTCCTGGCCGCCATCGGACCGGCTGACCATGAAGCGCTTGTCGCGCTTGAGGCCGGTGGGCAGCTCCTGGGATTGCAGGCCGGCGGCTGCCAGGCGTTGCTCGAAGGTGGCGTCGGCTGCTCCGCCACGCAACGCCGCCACCACGGCATCCATGGTGGCGGCATCACGGACGGCCTTCATCATGCCGTCAATGTTCATCAGGCGGCCTCCAGCTCGTCCCGGTTGGCTTCCAGGTAGCCCACGGCCGCATTCTTCGCGCCGTCGAGGTCTTCATCCGCGCCGTAGGCTTCTTTCAGCTTGTTGATGAACTCGGGCAGGGCCAGGTCATTGAAGTCACCGCGCACGGCCTGGGCGGTGAGGGTGACATTGCCGGCCACCGGCTCGTCATTGGCGATGCTGTCGCGCCATTCTTGCTCGGCCTGGGTCAGCGTCAGGTCCGGGCGCTGGGCGTCGATATAGGCGCGCGCCGCTTCCAGCATGGACTGATCCTCGATCCGTCCCAATCGCTCGCTGATAGCCTTCTCCGCATCCGCAAGGCGCCCCCGGGTTTCTTCCTTGGCCATGAACTCGCCGGCATAGCGGCCGTCGCCGTTGAACTTGCGGTCGGTCGCGCGGGCGCTCTCCAGCCCCTCGGCCACGCCGGTCAGGGGAAGTACGAGTCGATCAAAGGCCTTGCGCGCACGGGGCGGAATCTCCGGGGCACGCTCCTCCACCGGGAACACCTCGCCGACCGGGGCGGAGGTCTGCTTGCCGCCGTCATGGACAATCACCGCATGGCGGCCGTCGTCGGTCACGCCGCGGTAGTTGCCGCGGATTGTGCCCATCTCGTTGCGCCATTCGACGGGATCGCCGGGGCTCAGCTTGGCCGGGTCGATGGGGGAGGGGCCAGCGGGTGCTGGCGCCTTGCCACCGGCCCCCAGCTTGGTCAGGGCGTCGCGCATGGCCTTCTGCGCTTCCCGCTTGGCCTTGAAGCCCAGGTCGCCGCCCCGGAGGGCGGCCTGCTTCTCGGCAACGACCTTCTGCAAGCGGCGTTTTTCACGGAAATCAAGCGACATTGGCGGCCTCCTGGTTCAGCAGCTCGGTCAGGCGGTCAGCGGCGGCGTTCAGAACGTCGTCCAGCTCGTCCATGGCGTCAGCCTTCTCCGCCTCGTCGGCCAGTTCATCCAGGCGCTGGTCGAACACGCCGGTATCCGTCTCGCTGTCGATCAACGACTGCAGTTCTCCCCGGATGCGGTCGGTTTCGGTGCCGCTCTCGCCGCCTTCCTTGCCACCTTCGGCAAGCTCTACAAACCTCTCCCAGCCGATGGCCTCGGAAAGCTCGTTTTTCACTCCGGCGGCTTCGATAGGGTAGGCCCGCTGAAACTCGGCCCAAGCCGCCGCTTCGTCAGCAGAGGGGGAGACGCCCGACTCAATCGCTTTTCTCCAGGGCGCAATGGTTTCTTTCGCAGCCTCTCGGCGCGCCTTCGATGAGCCGCGGTCGGTGTCGGTCACGGTGGTTTCCTCGCCGGTGGTGCGCTGAGAAATCAGGTATTCGGCATAGTCCATACCTGTCTTGGTGATGGTCTTTTGCTCGTAGAACGAGCCATCACCCATCATCAGGCGTCGCTCCGCGCCTTCGCCGGTGATCGTGCCGCCATCAGCCACCACGCCTTCAATGGCTTTCTTCCGAGTCATGACAGAGCCGTCGAATCTCATCTTGACCAGGAGCGCATCGCGCGCCTTGGCTGCGCCGGGGGTGGACATGCCGCGAGAGTCGGCAAACGCCTGGATTTCCGCGTTCTGTGCGTCACGCTCGGCGGCCTGGCGCTGATCGCGTTCTTCGCGGAGGCGTCGATCTTCCTCGGCTTGGCGCTGCTCATCCTGATAGGCGTCGGTCAGCTTGTATTCCTGGCGGCGAATCGTCTCGTCGATACCTTCGACGGGGTACTTCCGCTGCTGGCCAATCTTCTCGCCATCAACGGTCTCGACCAGGTACATATCGCCAGTCGGGTGCTGTTCGCGCTCGACAATGCGCTGACGCCCCCACTCAGAGCCCCATTCGCGACCGATGTTGGGGTCCGTTGTCTCGCCGGATTCGCTACCACTGGTTTTCTCATCGCCCCATGTGGTGCCTTCGCCGCCGCCAGCCTGGCCCTTGGCCATCTCCAGGTAGTAATCCATGTCGTGGCCGTTGGCCTTCCAGGCGGCGTTGCGGGCGGCCAGCACCGGCTTGGAATGCTCGAGCGAGGCCTTGGCGACTTTCAGCAGGATGGCATCGACGATTTCGGTGTTGCCGTTCCGGGCCTGAGTCTTGATCTTGCCGGCGATGCTGGACGTGAACGCGGAGCGGTTCATGCCCGGCTCCTCCCCGTTGTCAATCCGCATGACCATGCCAATGCTGCCGGCGATGTCGCGCGCCAGCCGCTGGTCAAGCGCGGCGAGATCGGACGGCGGGGTGGGTTCGCCGCCTGACGGCTCGGCCAGCCCCATCTTTTCTTTCAGCGACTGCGAGAACTTCGCTTCCCAGTTATCGACCGGCGTGAAAACGGCGACATCGCCGCGGATGAAGGCGTCGAGGTCCGAGCGGTCGATGGTCCCGATGGCGGTCCCGTCGGTCGACGTGACGTTGACTAGCGTGGAGTCGACGCCCAGCGCGGATTGCGCGGTCAGTGTGAAGTCGACAAACGGCCCGGTGCTGACTTGCCAGCCGTCCACGGTGTCGACCTGCTCAGGACTGTTGGCCGACTGTTCAGCCTCGCGCGTGGCCCGCCCGCTACCCGCCCCGGCACCGCTACCGTCGCGGCTGCCTTCGCCCAGGTCGGCGAGCTTGTCGCGCAGCTTCTCGATGCGAGCGTCGGCCGCCTCGACCTGCTTCGTCAGGTCGGCGTTCTCCTGGGTCAGCGCATCGACGCGCTGGCTTTTCTCGGCCTGCTGGCTCTGCAGGTCGTCCAGCTTCGCCTGCTGTTCCTGGCGCTTGGCGTTGTTGGCCTTGAACTTCTCGCTGTTCGCCGACACCAACTGCATGATCCGCTTGCCCATGGTGTTGATGTCGATGTCGCGGCCGCCTTCCGGGGAAACCGTGGCGGTGATGTCGCGCTTGTTGAGCATCCAGCGATAGGCGATCAGGGTGTCGTCGGCGCGCAGCTTCATCGGGTCGCTGCCCGGGGAGTGGAACAGGATCGAGACCGTTTGCCCGTCGCTGAACGTGAATGTCACCGTCTTGTAGGCGAACAGGCTGTTCTTGCGATCGGGGCCGATGCTGGGCATGTCATAGGGCGTCACGTCATCGCTGGCGTAGCGCTTGAGCACGCGCGCGACGGCCGACATGGTGCGGTCGATGCGGTTCTTGACCGTCGACACGGCCTCGGTGACGAGATCCTGGCCGGGATTGAGAATGGCGTCGGCATCTTCCGGGGTACAGTCCTCGAGCAGCAGGTCCGCTTGCTCGGGGCTGGCGGTCAGGTCGTAGAAGGCCGAGCGTAGCTGGGCATCGGTGAAGCCCTGGGCGGGCAGCACCACGTCGCGGATGGCGATGCCATCGTTGATCGGGGTCATTGGGGGCTCCTTATGCGGCGTCCTGGATCTGCTGCTCCAGGGTCTGGATGGTCTGCTGGCGCTCATCGAGCTGCTTGGTAAGGTCGTCCTTCTCGCTGGCGAGGTCGGACAGCGACGAATCCAGCTCGGCCACATCGGCTTCCAGCGCCTCGATCTTCTTGGCGCGGGGCAGCGGCTTGGCCTTCATGTCCTTTTCGTCAACCTTGGCGCGCTGCTGCTTGCGCCGCTGGGCCTTCTTCCACGCCGGCGCATTGGCCTGCAGGTAGCGGGCCATCTCGCCCACGGCCTCTTTCATGCTGTGGACGTTGCGGATCGGCACGACGCGGCTGTTGAGCTTCACCTGGAACACGTCGCCGTCGCCCTTGATGCGCAGGGTGATGGTCTGGCCATCCTCGAAATAGAACGTGGCGGACTTGGTGGCGAAGCCGGACATGCGGCGGGAGCGGTTGCTGGCCTCGAGGTCGATGACCGTGACGCCGGCGCGCTCGAACGCCTCCTTGACGCCCGACAAGCCCTTCTCGTCGAAGTTGGCAAAGTCGAATGTCGCATAGTTCTGTCGCATGGTGACTATCCTGTCGTACTGGCTTGTTCGAGCGCATAGACGCGCTCCTGGAGGGCAAGCTGGCGCTCCATCGTCTCTACCTGGGCCGAGGCCATCTGCGCCAGCGTCTCGCTGTCGGCGGTTCGCCAGGTGGCAACCTGGCGCTCGCTGTCGTCCAGTTGCCACGCGCCATCGCTGCCCTGGACCGCTTTCGTGAGAATCAGGTGGTGGCTTTCCGGAGTGGCGACGGCTTGCAGGTCGACGCGGGTGGCAACGCCGATGGCGTAGTAGGGCACCAGCACGACATAGGGCGCAGCCGGGGCCGTCTGTACGGTTTCGGGGGCATCCATGCGGACTGTCACCGAATAGCCGTTCACTTCGGCAACGGCCACGCCGGCCACACCGTCGTTGCCCACGGTGACAGCGCCGGCAGCGTCGACCGTGCAGGCGAACCCCTGGTAGACCCCGATGGGGATGATGCCGGTGAACTTCCGGTTGAGCGCGTGCGAGACATACTGCTCTCGCCAGGAAATGTCAGCCTGGATAGCCATTACACGACATCCTCAAGTACCTGGGGCGGGTTTTCCCCCACGTTGGGGAAGTCGATGTAGGCGAACGTGGTGTGCCAGTCGCTGGGCACCAGCCAGTCGGGAAGATCGAGGCAGACAGCCACCAGGCTGCCCTGGTCGTCGTACAGCCCCGTCATGCTGTACTTGCGAGGGTCGGTCACGCTGCCCTTGGGAATATGGCAGCGGGCCAGGATGCGACCGTCCGAGTGCGCTAGCTCGGGGGTGCCTTCATAGAAGACGTTGGGCACGTCGATCAGGTCGTCCGGCACCTCGAGGAACACGGGCGGGTCAACGCTTTCGTCCACATAGCCATGCCCCGCCTTGAACTTGACGATGGGCCGGCAGGGCGCCGCGCCGATAAGTGAGCGAGCAATGCTGTCGTAGAAGCGCGGCAGTAGCTTGGCGCTTTTCCAGGTCAAATCGTCAGCCATGGGCAGCCTCGTAGATCATGTCCAGTGGGGCGAAGTCAGCGGGCACGTCATCCATCCGGGGGCCTCCGCTTATGGCTGCTCGCCGGGTGGCGGCGGGGGCGCTCCGGGCCACCGTGTCACGATTGGTTTCCGCGCTGGCACTGGCAGCCAATGTAAATGAGTGGTTAATCAGCGTATCAAATGGTAACGAAAAAGCCGTCTCGGCAGTAGCTTTAAGGGTAATTTTTCCTGTCAGGAAAGACTGGGACGCGCCTTTCCCCAGCGAGCCGACGCGCGACCGGGAATCCCCCTCGATACCGGGGAGTGGCAGATAATCGCCGTCGACCGTGCTGCCGGCGTCCAGGCTCCAGGGCTGGCCTGCCGGCCAGGCCTCGACATGGTGACGGCGGCCGTCCTTGTGGCGCAGCGTGCCCAGGGGCTGGTGATCCAGGATGGCCACGTCCGCGGCCAGGTCATCGAAACGGTAGGGAGACAGCGCCAGCATCAGGTGAGTGTGCGACGCGCTCTTGCGGGTCGTGCTGCCCGACTGGAACGGGTCGATCTCTGCCCGGAACACCTGGAAGAACATCTCGCCGTCGTAGACGATATGCGCCGGGCGCAGGGTCTCGACCTTGCGGCGTACCGCGGAGCGAAAGGCCTCCTTGCGAATCCCGCTGGCGGTCAGCCCGGTCAGGTTGGCCGCCACCTTGCCGCGGTAGGTGTCATGAACATCGGCGCGGGTCATCCCCATGGCGGTCACTTCTGGCTCCGCCAGGAACATATCGCCGTAGGGCAGGTTGCGCGGGGCATACAGCGGCATCCAGCGCACGAACGTCCCCGAGTAGTCGCGAGCCAGTATCTGCTCGAGCGTGGCCTGGCGATCCTTGCGATGCACTTCGTAGGCGCGCCACGCATAGGCGAACGCGCGGTTCTCGCGGACCAGCGGCACGGCCACCTCGAACTTGATGCCGGCCTCGTCCAGCAGCGCCCTGATGTCTTCTTCGTCAGCGGAAAACACCGACCGCATGGCCTCGATGCGATCCAGGGCCGGGGCGTTGTAGGTGTCCCAGTAGGTCTCCAGGGCGCGCGCCAGATCCGCCCAGCGGGGCTGGGACTGCTTGTAGGGGGTCAGCCTCTCCAGTAGCCAGCTCATCCGTCATACCCCACATCGATCTCGGACTGGGTGAAGTCCAGGTAGACCAGATCGTTGAGCCCGTTGCTCTCCTTGTCGCCGAACAGCTCCACGGTGAAGTCGCCCATCTCGAAGTGCCCGGTGCTGCTGACCAGCCGGTAGAAGTCCTTGAGCTTGATCGTTTCGCGCCGCTTGGGGCTGTCCCGGTGGTAAGCGTCATGTAGGACGCGCTTCACGTCGCTGACGGCGCTGGACATGGGGATGTCGCGGGCAATCGTGCCCTGCAGCCGGATGGCGAACGGCTTGAGCTTGGGGGGAACCGCGACATAGCCGCGGCTGATGGGCGCCTCCAGGCGAGTCACGATCTCGTCCAGGACATCGGGCCTGTCGGGGGCATAGGCGCTGACGTATATCTTGCCGATATGGTCGACGCTGGGGCCATGCACGCGCTCCTGCTCCTGCTCTCCCCACACGCTGACCCATACCACTTCGGGCCACTGGCGGCGGATCGTGAAGCGGTAGTCGTCGCGCCAGGTCAGTTGCTCGTCATACAGCGGGTAGTACAGCGCATTGCGCCGGATTTCCTCGATGTCCTCGCGCGGGCGGCCGCCGGTGATCGCCGTCCGGGTGCGCGCCTCCACCATCCCGACGTTGCGATCGGGGCTGCCGCTCAGGTAACGCATCTCCTGCCCGGGCAGCAGCTCGGTCTGCCCGCGGGTCATGCTGGCCTCGACCTCGATGCTCGCCCCGCCGGGCGGCATGGCGCCGAAGATACCGTTGCCGAAGCGAATCCCGATCTCGTCCAGGGTGGTGTAGAACTCGTCATAGGCGTGGTCATCGCGCCCGGTGTTCATCAGGCGCGAGCGATAGACCCAGGGCTCGCCATCGATCGTGACGCCAATCTCGGCGACCTCCCGGGACGCGCCACGGTCCAGGGCCACCTCGTAGAAGGGGGTGCGTTCCTCGACAGTGAAGCGGAACGACTGCGGCTCCGTCTGCCGGAACTCGGCCGTGGTTGCGCCCCCGGCCGGGACCACCACGTCATCGACGTTCTGGTAGGGGAGCTGGTTGGCGCCGATCCAGCGCGTCCCGGCCGGGAACACCACCGGCTGGTCGCCATTGTTGGCCAGCGCCACCGTGCCGCGGCTGGGGGTCGGCTTGCGCGGGACATACTGGCGGCCTTCGGCGTGGGCGAGCACGCTCGAGCGATTGAGCGCGGTGCTCAGGAACGCCTCCTGATAGACGCGCTCGGCGCGCCAGTTGGCATGGCGCAGCGCCCACGACTGGAACAGCGACATCGACTCGATGATCTGGCTGTTCTCCAGGTGGGCGTACCCCGGGAGGCCGGTCAGGATGCGCTTGAACTCCGCCAGCGCCTGGTCTTCATCGATGAACATTTCAGATAGTGCCACGGGATGCGTCCTCTCCCAGCGTGATCTCGTCTTGGTAGGTGCCCAGGTCGTGAACGACCTCCACCGCGCAGCGGTCGATGGCCGTGAACGCTACGCCGATCCGACGGATGCGCACGTCGCGCACGTCCGCGGGCAGCTTGCGCACGATGGCCATTTCGATCTGCAGCGACAGGGTTGGGGATTGCGGGTCGTGCCACAGGGGGCGCAGCGGATGCCCCCAGCCCGGATCGTCCGCCACCGTTCCCTCGGGGGTGGCCAGCCAGTCGTGGATGCGGTTGTTGAGTCCCGCGCCTCCGGCGTATTGCTTGATCCCGGCCGTATCCATGGCCAGGTAGTGGTCCAATTCGTCGTACATGCTCAAACCCTGTCGTAAGCCATCAGCGTCAGCGTGGTGTCATCGAACTCCATGGCCACGTCGCGCAGCCCCTCGCTCTTGCGATCCTTGCCGTTGCGGCCGGTGCTGCCGTCCTTGCCGTCACGGCCATCGCGGGCGGCCACGGCCGGCGGTTGCGGCGATGGGGCGGGGCGGCTGCGCCGCGGCGACGAGGGCGACGACTCGTCGGCCTTCGGCGCCGGATGCAGGGCCTTGGCGGCCTGGCGATCGTCCACCGGCTCCGTGGTGGGCTCGGGTAGGCGGGTGGCGCGGGCGGTCGCCCGTGAGCCTTCGGACGCCGTGGCGCGCGCCGCGGTGGGTGTGGTGACATCGGTGGTCGCCGCGGCGATGGTGGCGGTGGTGCGCCGGCCGACTCGCGGCTCGCGCGCGGGCGTGTCGCTGGTCGGGGCCTGCCCGGCGGCGGCCAGGGCGGCGGACTCATCCACGGTGGGCGTTTCGCCCGGGGTGTCGTCCTCGCCGGCGATGGCCAGCACGTCCCGGCGCTCGCGACGGTAGCGGTCGGTGGTGGCCGACGCGCTGGCGTAGCGGCTGGCATAGTCCGTGCGGGCGTCATAGATGGCGTTGACCATCTCCTCCTCGCTGGCGTCCTTGCCGGCCTTCTCCACCGCATTCTCGATGATGATGCGGTTGCCCTGGCGGCTATGCTGGACCGACTGCGAGTACAGGGCCTCCTGGATCGCCTCGCTGCTGGTGTCCATCCCCGCATCCTTGGCGATCGCCTCCACCGGCTTGTAGTGGGTGCGGGTGATGTAGTCCTGCTGGGCCTTCTCGAAGCCCTCGGGGTCACGCTGGGCGATCTCGCGGTACTTGCTGCTGAACGCCTCGGACCCGGCGCGCATCCCCTTGAACTCGGCGCGGTAGGGCTCGCCTTCCTTGCTGTCGAGAAACGCCTGCATGGTGCCGGTCCTCGAGGCAAGCTGGTGCTCCCCGTAGGACACGCCGCCGGCATCCCCGATGCCGCTGGACACCGTGCCGACGCCGCGGCCGCCCGACTCGTACTTCTCGGACACGCGCCCCAGCTCGTCGCTTTCCAGCAGCGTTTCGTCGCGGCCGCCGGATGCCCCGGCCGGGGTGCTGGCCGAACGGGTCGGCGTGCTGGCCGGCTGGCCGGAAAACCACGACAGCGGGTTGTACCAGCGGGCGCCGCCATCCTGCCGCGCTCGCTCTTTCTCCTGGTCGTCCAGGGTGTCCTCGGCGGCGTCCTTCACCTGGTCCATGGTGCCGGCCACGGCCTCGCCGACCTTCTTGCCGGCTTCCTCGCCGCCCCAGGCCCCCAGGGCGCCGCCGATCAGCCCGCCCAGCACGCCACCGATGCCGGTCCCCAGCACGGGGACCACGGAGCCCATGGCGGCCCCGGCCACTGCACCGGCGCCAGCCCCGGCCAGGGCACCGCCGCCCGATCCCACCGCCGCGCTGCCGGCGACGACGTTCTTCTGGCCGTCGCTGAGGTTGTCGCCCAGCGAGTCCTTGGTGCCCTGGAAGGCCAGCAGGGCCGTCAACGGAACCGCTGCGGCCCCGGCCAGGCGTGAGCCCCCGGCCAGCAGCTTGCTCCCCCAGCCGGCGGCACCGCCGCCGCTGGCCGCTTCGGCTGCGGCTCCGCCCAGCCCGGGCAGGCGCGAGCGAACCCCCTCCCACAGCCGGCCCAGTCGACCACCGCGACCGGGGCGTGTCCGCGGCGATCGGCCGCCGCGCTCCCGGCCGCGCAGCATGTCCAGCGGCGAGAACCCGCCGCCGCCACCGCCGGGCGGGGGAATGCGCTCGATGGCGTCCACCACGTCATCCAGGCCATCCTCGATCGCCTCGGTCTGCGATTCGGTCGCCTCCAGCGTCTCGTCGTGGCGGTCGTCGGCCTGGTCGGTCAGGGCGTCGGTCTGCTCGACCCGGGCGGCCTGCCGCGCTTCCTGGTCGTCCTGGCGGGCGTCCCGCGCGTTGTCGGCGCGCCGGGCCTGGTTGGCGTCGGCATCGGCGATCGCCTCGGCCGTGCCGCGTGAACCCTCTTGCCCGGAAGCCCCCGCCCTGGCGGCCCGCTTGTTGCGGACCCACTCATAGGCCTTGCGGGCGTTGGAGTCCTCGCCGGTCAGCTCCTGGTACGCCTGTCCCAACTCCTTGGCCGAGGAATAGAACGCATTACCGACCGCGGTGCCGGCGGCATCCGTGGCATCGCCGTCATCGGTCAGGTTGTCGCCGATCAGCTTGAGCGTCCGGTTCAGCAGCGTCGGGTCGCCGTCCCGCTTGTCCTCGCCGGCGGCGTCGCGCTGCTCGCGCAACCGGGCCTGGGCCAGCTCCGCCGGGCTCATGCGGTCCTTTTCCTCGCGGGACAGGAACCGGCCGCTGTCATCGCGCAACGCCAGCGCGCGCAACTGGGCGGGTGTCAGCACGGGGGCGGTGCGCTCGCGTGCGGGGGCGTCATTGCCCGTCGCCTGGTCCTGTCGCGGGGCATCCACGTCCCGCCCGGCCGGCGCGGACTCCGCCTGGGTGGTGGCCTCCGCCGTGGCTCGGGCGGCGGCTTTGGCCGCGGCCTGGGGCGTGTCATCGGTGCCCGACGTGGATGCCGGGGAGCGCCGCCGCGGGGCAGGGCGGGTATCTATCGCCGGGGGCGCGCCCCGTTCTGTCGTCGGCACGCCGGGGGCTCGACGTTCGGCGGGGGCCGGCGCGGGCCGATCGGGCAGGGAGCGCTCCACGCTGCGTTCGATGCGTCGGACGCGGGTAATCTGCTGGCGCAGGCTGCCTTGCCCCCCGTCCGCCACGAAACGTCCTCGGGCATCCCGGCGAGGCTCGGCCCGAGCCGTTGTCGCGCCGTCACGCCGGACGGCCTGGCGCGTGCCGGCGGTGTTGCGCTCGATGCGCCCCAGGGCCTCGAGCACGCCGTTGCGCGCCGGGTCCAACGGCGACAGATCGATCGGTGTGACTACCGGTGCGCCTTTTCCATTTCCTTGAGCTTCTTGTGCAGGCCGCGCTCGAGGTTCAGGGCGGTCGTCTTGGGCAGCGCCAGCACGCTCGCCGCGTCCTGATTCGCCCACAGGGCCAGGTTGTTGATGATCGTCAGCCATGCGCTCTTACCGTAGTCGCGGAAGATAGTCGCCCCACCGAACCGGAAACCTGAGCCGGGTGTTGTGCCCGGCCTCCTGGTCGCAGTTCACCGGCGGCGTGAGTAGCAGGCACTCGCCATCGACCAGCTCCGTCTCCAGCCCGTGGGCCATGTCACGCCAGGCGGCCTCGACGCTTTCGCGCAAGGCCTCGAAGCGGCTCAGGGTCAGCCCGCGCACGACGCGCTCCATGTCGGCAATGCGTGAGTCTCTAACGCCCTGGTAGTCGGGCGGGGTCAGGGCGGCGACGATCCGGTGGCGCTCGATCAGCGCCATGATGCGTTCGTAATCGGCGGTGCCCGGCTCGCCGGCCTCGCTCCGAAGCTGCTCGATCTCCTCCATGGCGTGGCCGTCCAGGGGGCGCACCTCCAGCGTCTGGCCGTCGTGCTCGATGTTCCGGTAGGCCCGCCCCTGAATGGCCCGGTAGCCGGCCGCCAGGTCGTTGAGGTGGATCAGGGCGTCATGCTCATCGCCACAGTGCGGGCAGCCGTAGGGAAGGTGGATGCTGGTATCCGTCGCGGTGTGGGCGTGATACCAGAACGCCGCCAGGATGCGATCGTCGGCCGTCCAGTCGCGGGCATCGGTGAAGGCCGCCGGATCGGCCTGCAGGGTGTTGAGCACGGTGCTGGCCACGCGCTCGGTGTGACCCGGCTCGGTGTCGGCAAACTGTTCGCAGTCCGCCACGGTCGCTTCGCGCAGGTGAACGGTCGTGCCGGGGTCCGAGGGCAGGTTGAAAGGGGGGATCGACATGGGCGGCTCCATGAGGCGGTGTCATGGTGCCGATTCTATCATCTGAGGTAACGGACTGTTACTCGATAGGAAAGTCAGTAGTGCTTGCCGAAGCCGCGGAACTCCTGGACCGTCAGCGGGAACTCCAGCAGCCCGCCGCCGGGCTCCACGGATTCGGTCAGCTCGCCGCACATTTGCGGCTGGACGCGCAGCTCCTTGTACAGCGTGGCGCCGCCGTTGTAGTCGAGCCGGAACAGGCGCAGGGTGCGCAGGTAATCGGCCGGCAGGCTCCAGGTGCCCGCCGGGGAGACGATTTTCGCCGTCCAGGCCTCGAACCAGTCGACAATGCGCCCGTCCTGGTTGTCCCGCATCGTCATCGATACCGCCACCGGGCGGATGCCGTTGAGGTAGTTGAGGTAGTGGGCGCCGACCCGCTGCTCGGCGGACTCCAGCTCGATCGGCGTGAACGACACGCCCTTGCAGTACAGCTCCCAGTCGGCCGGGGCCTCCTCGATCTCGACCCGGTACTGCCAGCCTTCGCGGAAGTGCGTATTGACCATCCGCTTCGAGAGGGCCTTCATCGCCGACAGGTTGGAGTCGCCGTAGCGGCGGGGCGTGGAGCGCGGCGTGCCGGCTCGGGGCGGTCGGGTCAGTGCCATGTTTAGGCCATGATGCTCGGGATGATGGCTTGTTGCTCCTGCATGGCCAGCTCGACGTTCTCCTTGGCTTGCAGCAGCTCGGCGTCGCCGCGCAGGTGGTCTGCGGGGATCTCGCTGGCCTGGTTAACCTGGCGCTGGCGCTGGGTGTTAAGAATGTCCAGCAGGGCATACAGGTAGTCGCCAATCAGGCCCACCGTGCCGTGCGGCAGGGAGTCGGCGGCGAGGTCCAGGCCGGCGAAGTCGAAGAAGTAGCGCAGGGTGAAGGGCGGCTCATGGGTCGCATCCAGTGCCAGCGCCCATTGCGGGCCGCTGACACTATCCTGTTCGTGGAGAAACACGGTCTTGCCGCGCGCGTCCACGCCCCCGATCGGGGCGAGGGCGTGCGGCGGGGCGGTGACGACGGGATCGGCCGCCAGGCTCGAGCCGTCGAGACGCAGCGCCGCGATATGCCCCGCCTTGTCCTGGTAGGTGCGAAGCGCCAGGCGCAGCAGGCGCTGCTGCTGGCCGGTGTCCTGCACCAGCAGCAGCGGGAAGCGGGCTTTCACGTCGTCCAGCAGGTCCAGCGGGGTCATGGGGGCTCCTTATGCGACTTCGGGCTCGATGTAGTTGGCGTAGAGCGTGCCGGCCGGCTTGACCAGGGCGGCACGGTCCTCGACCGACAGGTCGACGCCATCGAGGCTCAGCCAGCAGTCGTGCATGGTGAAGTTGTGGGCGCTGGCGCCCTTGCCGTTCATCGACTCCGGGGTGGCCTTGAGCCGGCAGCGCAGGTAACGCTTGTTGACGACCCAATCGCGGACCATCTTGTACACGTCGCCCTTGATGACCTCCTTGAAGGTGATCGGGATCTCGGCGGCGTTGTTGTAGTTGCCCTGCTGGAGCACGCGCACGCCCATCGGGCCGTAGGACTCGATCATCTCGCGCATCAGCGGCGGGAGCTGGGCGGCCTGAATCAGCGTGGCGTTATCCTCGAACCCCTCGATCTCGAGCAGGAAGTCGGTGCCGATGAGGCCTTCGCCCTTGGCGACATGCGTGTTGTAGGACTTCTGGAACAGCTCGGTGTTGCCGGACGCCCCGGTGATCTTTGCCATGTGGGTCTCCTTTACCCGAAGGTGCTGGGTATGTCTGAGCGATTGACGGTGCCGACCGTCTCGAGCTGCAGGGTCAGTTGGCCCTGGAGCGGGTAGCCTTCGTGGCTGATCGGCCCGTCGAGTTGTCGGCTGATACTGGTGATGACGCACTCCGGGTAGATGATCTGGCGCCCGGCGTTGAGCGCGATCGTCTTCTCGGGGATGCGCCCCATGGGGGTCGCGCCGTTGAGCTCGGGCGAGGCGGCCTTTTCCAGCTCCACCACGGCGGCCTGCACTTCGGCGTAGGCGTCATGGATGGCGTACAGCTCGAGGACCAGGGAAAACACCAGCGGCATGGTGCCGGACCATACCTGGGTGGTGTTGAGCTTGGTCTTCGAGGTCGTGTCCGTGCCCATCTGCGCCAGCCCGGAGGTCTTGGAGAGCATCGCCCCGGGCGTCTCGTTCTCGAACGGCGCTTCCCACATCGCGGTCAGCTCACGGCTCGAGCCCTCGCCGATGATCCCCACCACCAGGGCATCCCGGGTCTGGATGAAGGCCTTAAGATGATCGGACAGTTCCGAGTCGTTGTTGCCGACACGCGATGACATGGCTTACAGCCCCATCTGCCGGCGGCGGCGCATGGAGCGCTTGCGAGAGCGCTTGGCGGCCGCGTTGTTGGACTTGCGGCGCGCCTTCTTGAGCGCGGCCCGCTGCTTCGCGGTCAGACGCTTCTTGCGGCGGCGCTTCTTCTTGCGGACCCACTTCACTTCGCCGTCGCGAATGACTTTCTTGAGACTCTCCATGACCAGCGTGCCGCCCACGGAAAACTCGCTCACCAGGTCATCGTCATCCTGAGTCGTTTCGTCCAGGCGGTCGGACAGCCGCTGCCCGAGTAGCTGGCAGGCGTCGTCGTCGCCGTTGATCGCCTGCTCCACGTTGTCTTCATCGGCGCCGAGGTAGACGAAGGCGTCGCCGAGCGTGTCGAGCAGGGCGTCGTACTCCGCCTGTTCGTCATCGCTCATGTCGCCTTCGTCGTCTTCATCACCCTCGTCACCGGCGGAGAGCCCTTGGGCGAGGGCGTCCAGGGTGTCGGCGGTCCAGTCGCCGTCGTCGATCCAGGTCAGCGCCGCGCCCATGGCGGCGGCGCGAAGCTGGGTTTCGGCCGCCTCGAGGATGAGGGCATCCATCTCGCTGTCGCTGCGCGGCTGCCCGGCGCTTTCGAGCACCGGGTGATTCCCGGGGCGGAAGTCGCCGAACACGTCGGCATCGGCGCTCCCCAGCAGCAGGTTGTGCATGATCGGTCTCCGTTACTTGATAAGCGCCGGCTGGCCGGCGATGCGACGGGCCGCCCCGGTCGGGCAGATTTCCCAAGTCGCTTTCCACAGGTCGATTTCGAGCTGTTCGATGGTGAGAATGTAGGGCGACGTGCCGTCCACCTCGGGATTGCGCGGCGGCACCAGGGCGCCGGCCGTGACCATTTCCTCCATGATCTCGCTGAGAAGGTCGTGAAGGAGTTCGCGCGTCAGGCCGTCCGGCTCGAACTTGGCCGCGGCCGCCGCCAGCAGGAAGCGCTGGGTGATGTAGTTGGAAATGCTCGTGACCCAGCCGAAGCGGCTGTAGTTTTCCTCGTAGTGGGTGGTCAGGTCGTCACCGATGATGACCCCGGAGCCGCCCGCGTTGGCGAGGATCGGGTTGAGCCGCGCGTCATAGAGGGCTTCCTTGTTGAGCGGGTCGTCGCCGTACAGGGGGCGTGCGCCGCGGCGATCGACATAGCCACGCTTGGTGCCGGCCAGCGAGTAATGCACGCCCGGCACGTTGCCGGTAACGCGGGCGTTGCTGCGTGCCCGCGCTGCGGCCATGGCCCCGGAATAGCCCCACACCGCGCGGCCGCCGTAGTAGGGGTCGATGAAGCTGTAGGCGCCGTGGGCGGCCTGAATCTGGCGGGAGCTGATGCCGAGATCCATGAGCCACTGGGCGGCCGCGGCGTTGCGCATCGTCGGCGGCGCGTCATAGTAGAACTGCACCAGGCGGCCATCGGCGATGTCCTTGGCGTTGCCCAGCACGGTCTCGTCATAGGTGCCGGCGGCGAACATGAAGTCCAGGTCGACCCGCATGTCGCGGAAGGCGTCCCAGGCGGCGATGTAATCGGCCGCGGTCGGGGCGCTGCCGTTGGTGCCGCCGGCGAAGGCAATCGGCGCGCTGGAGGCGGTGAAATCCGCCAGGCTGGCGTCCGGCCCCAGCACGGCCTCGAGGCGCGTGGACTGGTTCTCGAACACGGCTTCCACGAACGCCGGGGCGCCCATGTCGTCCACGTCGTCGGGGTCGAAGCCGAAGGTCAGCGATTCGACCACCTGGTCGTCGCCCAGGCTGTCGGGCTCGAGCACCTGCAGGGTGACGCGCTGCTTGTCGGTGTCGACCTTGCTGACGTTGAGCTTGCGCCGGGTCGAGGGATCGCCGTCCTTGGGGTAGACGATCAGGGCGATGCCCGCGCCGGCGGTCAGGCTGGTGCCATAGGCATGGGCGTCGGTGGTGACAGCTTCGGTGGACCCGGCGCTGTTGAAGGTGATGCTCGGGAACTGCGCATCCTCGGCCAGCACGCGCATGACTTGCACGCCCTGGCATTCCTTGGCCGCTTCGCCCAGGTGGCGCAGGCCTTCCGCCTTGCCGCCCTCGCGGGGATGGTAGGGCTTGCCGAACACGTCGCGCCAGGTGGCGTCGGTGACATAGACCGGGCGCCCGACCGGCCCCTTGGGGGCTTCGAGCGCACAGGCCGCCACGCCGACGCCGCCGGTCGAGGTGCGGTAGGTGTTGTCGATCAGCGGCAGGACGCTCACGCCGGCCGCATTGGTGATGGTCTGCTTAATCATGCGCTGTCGCCTTCATCGCCGGAAGTCTTGCCCTTGGCGGAACGCCGGGCGCGCTGTGCCCTGCCGGTGTTGCGAGTGGTGGCCTGTGCGTCGTCCGCCTGGGTCGTTTCGGTGTCGTCGCCCGCGGCATCCTCGGCCGGGTCCGTCTCGGCGTCTGCCGTCTCGGCCGGAGCATCCGGTGCTGGCACGCCCGTTACCGTCACGCGCGGCGCGTAAGCCTTGAAATGGTCGCGCAGCAGGTCGGCATCCGCGTGGCTGACGATGTGCCGGCTGCGGCCGCTCGGCGCGCGCAGGCGGACCCCACGGCTCAGGTAGGTGACACTGGAGCCGGTGGGGTTGTGGATCTCGATAGTGGTCTGCGTCATAGCTGCCTGGTCCTTGCGTCAGGGCCGGCCCTGGCGGGCCGGCGTGTCGAGAGGGTTATGCCTTGACGAACTTGAGGCGGCGGAACCAGGCCCGGCCGTTGTAGGGGTGGATGGTCCGGTACGCCAGCTCATAGAGGGTGTCGCGGTGGCGCAGGTCGGTGCCGACCGGGTGCTTGAACGGCACCGCGGTGATGGCGTCGGCCGCGACATAGCCGGCATCGCCGTGGTTGTCGCCCTTCGCGTAGCACAGACACTCCCACTCGTCCGCTTGCGGGTCGCAGAACAGGTCGTAGAGACCGAACAGGCGGCCCACGTAGTGCGGCTGCGGGGACTCGCGATAGCCCGGTGCCGGCGTGAAGTGGGTGCTGTTGAGCGACTTGAAGATGTTGCAGGCGCTGCGGCCGGCGACCACGCCGCGCAGGCCGGACAGGCGGTTGTCCATCATCAGGTCGGTGGAGATATTCAGCAGCACCTCGCGCAGCGACTCGTAGTGCTCCTGGTAGGTGAGCGCGCTGGGCACGGTCATGTCCCAGGTGGTCAGGCCCTTGGCGAAGAACCACATATCGTTGAGGCGCTTGCGGTCCTTGTCGGCCGCCAGGGTGTTGCGCATCGCGGTGGCGGTCATGCTGGTCATGTCCAGGCCGAACTCGCGACGGGCCTGGAACAGCGCCTGCACGGTGGTCTGGCCGCTGATGGCGGCTTCGTGCGGCAGGATGACCCAGCTCAGGATGTCATGATCGACGGTGGGGATCAGCGACGGGTCTTTCTCGATCGACACGTCATAGCCGACATGCAGCTCGGCGCCGTTGGCCGGCGCCGCGGAGAAAGTGACGTTGATCGCGCCGGTGTCGTAATCGACGGTGCCGCTCAGGGACGGGCCGTAGATATTGCCGCGGCCGTCGTCGGACCCCACTTCGTCGCGGTCCTGGTAAATCTTGATGAAGCCGCCGACGTTGGCGCCGGAGTTGCGCAGCGGCATCCCCACGTCGTAGGTGAAAGCGGTCTTGGTGCCGTCGGCGACGCCCAGCGGCTGGCGCTGGTCCATGGAACTGTACTGACCGCGGTAGAACTGGTCGATCTCCTCGCCCTTGGTCAGATCGCCGAAGGTGGAGCCGGCGAGGCGACGCACGCGGAAGATTTCGGTGCGGTCGAAGTTGGCCGGTACGGTCGTGACCATCTCGTTGGTGATCGAGTGGAGCTGCACCGGCAGTACCAGGGCGGCCATATGGTCGCGCAGCACCTGGCCTTCGGACGTGCTCATCGGCCCCACGCTTTCCATGATCTGCTCGGGGGCGCCGCCGCCGGGGCTGCACAGGGTCGCGAGGTTTTCCATCGCGCGCTGGCCGGCGGCCAGTTGCTCGGCACTGGGCAAGCGGCCGGTCTGGCGGTGGTAGGCGCGCACGGCATTGGCCTGGGTGGCGAGAATCATGCCGGCGCTGTCGCCGAATGACTCGAACACGCTGCCCTGGACTGCATCCGTGAGCTGTGCGTTACGTTCCTTGGATTCGGTGATGAAGTCGCCGCCGTCCATCTGCGGTGACACCACGGCATCCATCATGGCCTTGGCATCGCGATTGATGTTTGCCAGGCGCTGGGCGTAGTCCTGCTGAGAAGCCATATACTCTCCGTTGGTTTCGACTGGCCTCCAAGGCCGGCTGCGTGGCACCGCCCCCGGATTTGTAACCGTCTGTGACGGGTCGTTTCTGGATTTTACACGACAGGTAAAGCGGAATCACACAAAAAGCAACCTTGGAAGTAAAACAGTACCTCCAAGGTTACTAGGCGGGGTCGGGCCGGCGTGTCGAGAGAGGGGCTATGCAGGGGCGAAGGGCTTATTGCACCGGGTAGTTGCCCGCGCTCGAGCCGCTGGAGACGGGCACCTGGGCGTTGCTGTGGATCTCGTCGACCACGGCGTTGGCGATGGCCTCGGCCATGCGATTGACCCAGGAGTATTCGCCGGTGGCGGTGGCCCCCTGGCTCTCCATTTCGCTGACGATGCGCCCTTTGAGGGCGTCCTTGCTCAGTGCCATGGCTTATTTCCCTGCGGTTACGGTGCTGGACCCGTCGCCATGCGGGTTGCCGGTGAAGTGGCAGATATGGGCGGTGGTCACGACGGGGCTGCCGTCGTTGTGGTGGATGCTCTTGGCATTGACCTTGGCCGTGCCGGCGACTTCCGCGGTCATGTCGCCGCCCACCTCCATCCGGGCATTGCCCGCCACCTTGACGATCAGGTTGGCGCCCACGTTCTGGCGGGTGTCGCCGTCGCTGGAGTGGAACACGTCGGCCGCGCCGTGAAGCACGATATGGCCGTCGGCGGTGATTTCCAGGGCGGTACCGCTGGCGCGCTGGGTCACGCGGCAGGAACCGTCCGGGGCGCGCTCGATGGTCGTGCCGTGCTTGGTCGACACGCGCGCGCCATGGTAGGGCGGGGCGGCCGGCGTCGGCTGCACGTCAAGGCGCTGGTGGGCGTAGGCTTGCGGCCCCTGCCAGGCTTCGTGGGGCAGGTTGGGGGCGCCGCCGGGGGCGAAGTGGCACCAGCCGGTGATGCGCGGGTAGCGGGTGTCGCCGCCGGGGAAGTCGACCCATACCCAGTCGCCCACCTCGGCCGGCTCGAAGTCGCCGGCGTTGGGCCGGGCGCTGGCCAGCTTGTACTCCGCCCAGGGTAGGTCCTGGTCGGGCACACCGGCCCACCAGCCATGCACGCGCACCTGCACGCGCAGCAGGCGCTTGGGGTCTTGGGTGCTGACCACCTGCGCGCGGTATTCGCCCATCTGGTCGTCGGCGCGGAATGTCAGGGCGTGTTCACTCATTGAGGATGACTCCCTTGATGCGGGTCTGGTAGCTGTCCTTGCGCTGCTGGCAGGCCATGGAGGCGATCATGACGTGCTCGGGCACGGATTCATCGAACGGGCGGCCCTGCACCGAACGGTGGAATTTCAGCGCCAGGCGCTGCCCCGGGGCGAAGCGCCCCTGACCGTCCAGCAGCAGGTCGATGGCCGGCACCGTGGCCAGGTTGAGGTTGTCGAGGGTCGCGCGCTGATGGTACTGCGTGGCCTCGTATCGGCCGCCGCCGCCCAGCGGGCCTTCGGTCATGCTCCAGCCGCCGTAGCCGCGGCGGATGCGGTCGTTCACCACGTCCTTGCGGTAGGTCAGCGCCCAGTCGCGGATCTGGTCGGGCTCGGGCTGGCGCCGGTCGGCATAATGCAGCGTCGCCACCGGGGCGCCCGCCCACAGCCGGCGCAGCGGGTGACAGTGAAGCCGGCCGCGGCTGTACCACACGGCCGCGCCCAGCTCCCGGCCCAGGGTGCGCAGCTTCTTGCTGGTGCGCTCGCCGGGCAGCAGGTGCCAGGCATCGACCAACGGGAAGTCGCCCATATCCAGCGCCAGCCCGGTGGCCGCGCCCAGGATCTGCCCAGGGCTCTTGAGGGCCTGGAACAGCGGCCCCTCGGCCGGGGCCTTGAGGGCGTCGACCGGCGCCGCCAGGCACTGGATCGACAGCCGGTTGCGGGCGTCGCTGTCCACGGACTTGATGACGAAGGCCTCGCTGACATCGAGCGTGCCGCCCATTTCGCTGTCATCGATCTGCGCGGCGATGATCGCCCCCTCGCGAACCCCGAAGTCGTCGCGCAGGGTGCGCTCCACGTCGTCAGCCTCCAGCAGCAGCCGCGGACCGGACAGGTCCAGCGTCTCGACGTAGCTCAGGCGCTGGAACATGCCCAGGTCCAGCGGCTGGCCGTCAATGGTCATCTTCTGGATCAGCGCCTGGCGCATCAGTTGCCCTCCATGACCCACAGCTCGAGCTGCCAGCGCAGGGTGTCGGGCAGGCTGACCCGGGCGCCCTGAATGGCGTAGGCGCGCACGCGCACGGGCAGGGTGACGGCGTGAAGGCGGCCGTTGTCACGCTCGAGGCTGGCATCCTCGAAAGCGACCGTCTTGGGGTCGATGATCTCGGCGGTGATGCCCTCCAGGGGCTCACCGGCGACCTCGTAGGCCAGGTCGAACTTGTGGCCGCGGGCAGCGCGGTTGCTGACGTGGAACAGCCAGGCGAGCTGCATGGTGTCCAGGGTCGGCTTGTCCCAGGCCATCAGCGTCAGACGGTACTCGATGGCCACCATGGCGAACGACAGGCGCAGTTGCTGGCCGCTGTCGGTGATGGCATGGCGATCGTACTGGTAGTCGCCGGCCTCGGGCTCGATGACTTCGATCGCCGGCTTGCGGCCGTAGGCGATCAACGGCAGGGCGGGGCTGTTGCTGCTCAGTTGCCCGGCCTTCTGGCGATGGGCGGCGCTGGCCTCGATGGCGCGCACGATGCCTTCCGGCTCGTCAAAGTCGCCGCGGAATATCTTGTGCTGGGGCTGGCGCTGGAGAAAGCGTTGCCACTGGCGCGGACCATCCATCGCGCCGGTGGCGTAGATTGTGGCCAATTTCTGGCCCAGGCCGAAGTCGACGGCCTGAATGACGGAATAGTCAGACATAAGAAAGCCCCTCAATTTCCCCGTATTGTACGGGGTGCGGGGGCTTGTGTAACGATTTGTAACTACCTATTGAGGCGTGCCCGCCTGGGTGCCGCCGCTGGTCTGGCCATCCTGCAGGCGCAGCGTCCAGTTGGTGGTGTCTACCACGATTTCACCGGCAGGCCCGGTGTAGGCATCCGCCTTGCTTTCGTCGCCACGCTTGAGCTGAATGCTCTCAAATTGCTGCATGAGTCACCTCTCTAAGCTGCCGCCCAGACGGGCGGCGCGGTGGTTGATGGTCAGGCTGCTGCCGAAACCTGAGCCAGTGCGTCGTTCCACTCAGCATTCACGTCGAGGTCGGCCAGGTCGACCTCGTTTGCGGCGTTCAGCAGGTCTTCAACGATTTCACGGGCCGCAAAACCGGCATTCAGGTGCGCGAAAACCGCGTCATACACCGCCTGCATTTCCTCGGTGCTGGCGACCGGGAATTTGCTCGGTCCCTCCACCTGAACTTCGTTGCCATCGGCATCGGTTTCGGTGGTGGTGACAGGCTTGCCGCGCCACATGGCCGCTGTCATCTCACCTGCCTTGAACTTGCTGAGAATGCCCTCGGCATTGACGCGAGCCTCCAGGTCGCTGGCAATATTGACGCCCCGATACTCGAAACGACCGCTATCGTAGTTATCGTGGATTCGGGCAAGCTCGCCTAGCAATTCATCACGCACAGCATCGACATCGCGCTCCTGCAAGGTGTGCGTGTAAGTCACCTCGCTTTCCGATACGGCACGCTCAGCGGCGCCAAGCTCCGTCATGCGGTCGGCAGAAGGCTTTACAACCTTGACCGGAAGCACGCTAAGAGCGCCAACCTTGATGGCGCCGACAATGCCGTTGGGCACCAGGCGGTAATCGCCACCTTGGCGCATGATGATGTCGCGAACCTGGCCGGCATCGTAGGGCATGGGGCCAGCAATACGTTCGTTATTACGGAGGATTTCGCACTGCATAGGGGTCACCTATAGTAAGACTAGCTTGTTGAAGCCTGAGTCGTGTCCGACCAGGGTGGGTACAGCAACGGCAACGCAAATCGCCTTTCTCAAGTTGTAGCTATCCGAGTGCTTCATGATACCAAGATAGCTGTTGATCGACGATATATTGGCCTCTGTAGGCTGGCTTCCTGCCAGCACCTTTGCCGATTCTACCGTCATTCTCCGCGTGTATCTCCGGTACGGCTTGACGATGTAACCGACAAAATTTATCCCTTGCGATGCCTTCTTTATCATGCACTTGTCGGGATGAAGCACCAAGTCGAGTCGCTCGCGAATAAAGCGATCTATTTCATCAAGGCACCACTCAAGATACGCCCTGTCTTTCGACAGGATCACGGCATCGTCCACATAGCGAACGTAATACTTTGCTTTCAGCACATGCTTGATGAATTTGTCCATCGCGTCCATGTAGACATTGCTGAAAAACTGACTGGTCAGGTTCCCGATGGGCAGACCTTTGTGCTTCGGGCAATGCCATAGTGACTTGTGCTTGGGCACAAGCTCGAACCGGCTGTTCGGCTTGATGATGGGGCTTACCGTAGGATCATTTTCAATGATCTGCTTGACCAACCGTGTCGTAAGCGTGTGGTCGCCTAGCTCATCGCCTATTTTTGGTTCCAGGGCCTTCCACAGAATGTCTTTGTTGATGGAAACAAAGAAATTCTTGATGTCGAACTGTAGAAACCAGCAGTCATCTGCATAGTTGTTCGTGATTCTCCGATGAAAAGTAGACAATCGGTTAGAAGCCGTCAGTGTGCCGCGCCCCTTGATGCAGCTGAACGTGTCCTCGATAAACCGCTCCTCGAAATGCTCGCCGATGTCGTTGTAAACAAGGTGGTGAACGATTCGATCACGGAACTTGGCCGCCCATATCTCTCTGGCCTTGGGGCGCTCGACAACAAACACTTCCGACCGGCCTATCTGATATTCGCCGGAATTGACATCATCCAGCAGGCGATCCAGGTTCTTCTCGAAGCGAGTCTCAAAGGCAATCGTGCTGTTTTTGTTGCGCTTGGCACGCCGACAGTCGATGTACGCCTGAAATATATCCTGATAGGTATAGCGATGGTGTAGTTTAAGCATGCGCCACCCCAGATAACCTCCGCACGGGCGCCACCCAGTTGCTGTTGTTCTTGTTGTTGTTGTTCTGGTTGCCGTCACTGAATCTCTGAATCCAGGCGTTGTTGCTGGAGTTCTCAGTGGAGGAAGGATGCAGTCTCAAATCCGCCGGGCACGTCACCGCGCCCGAAAGAATGCTTTCGCTTTTTGCCACATGGGCGCTGCAACCCGAGGTAATAAGCTCACTGTGCCGGCCTTGGCCTAAGCACACTCTGGCTGGGTGACGCATGCTTAACACGTTAGAGCGCCTTGCTCATGATCTGATCGCGCGTGGACTGCTCCCAGCCTCGGCACTGTTTGATGATATTGACGACGATGGACACCTGTTCGCCATAGCGCTTGTGCGGCACCTGCTGCAACTCGCTGGCGATGCGGTAGTTGATCAGCATCGTCTGTGTGCTGCGCTTGATGTCTTCGATAAAGCGCAGCTTCACGGAAAGATTGTCGCGTTCCTCGTAGGCCAAAAACACCGCCTCCGCCATTTCCTGAGCGGCGTCGAGAATCTTCCGGCCAAGCGTGTACTTGTACGACTTGCTCATTCTGGCGGTGATGACATGCGCGTCACGCAGCAAATATCTGGCCTTTCTGTAAATCGGTGTTTTCTCGTAAGCCTGTAGCTTTTCCATCACAATCTCTTGCTGCGCTAAATTCATGGTTGGGCCGGGCTTGAACGCCCGACCCCTTTAAAAACAAAAGGTTAAACAGAAACCCTCCGCACGGGCGCCACCCAGTTGCTGCTGCCCTTGCCGTTGCCGTACTGGTTGCCGTCACTGAAACTCTGAATCCAGGCGTTGCCGCTGGAGTACTCAGTGGAGGACCAGATGTAGCTGGAGCCGAAGGAGGTAAACGTATTGCTGCCGCCGGATGGGTCAACCGAGTCGATCATGTCGTGGTTATCGAACATGAAGTCGAGCTCTTCCTTGTTCGGAAGGTCGTACCCCATGGATCGGCAATACTCGGCGGCTGGATGCTGGCCTGAGCCACGAGCCACGAGAACGTCGGTGTTGTATTCGCCACTGTTTGGGTCGGGTGTGCCGGAACTTCCAATATTCGGCAGGCTGGTATCCGTGCCGTAGCTGCCCCACTCCTTCTGCGCCCGCTTGCTCGCCGGGGCTGCCAGCAGCCAGTAGCCGTTGATCTGACCGACCACGATGTCGCCGTCGATAACCGCGCCTTCGGAAATTGCGATGATGCTGAACGACACGACCGAGCTTGTGGCGGCGTTGGTGCTTTCGCCTTCGTAGGTCAGCCGCGCGTAGACGGTCGATCCACCCTCGAACGTCACGCCCGCTTCTGCCAGGTCGTAGCTGGTCAGGTTGACGGTATCGCGCCCACTGGTGTGGATGATGTTGGTGAAGCCGGCATCACTGGCAAACTCGAAGATGGACGCCGCATGGGTGTCGGCGGTGCCGTCCGCCTTGATACCGTTGAATTGACTGGCGGTAATGATCGGCGACTGAGCTACGTTGCTGGCGCCATCCAGCGGTGAAATGATCTGGGGGATCGCCACGCCGGACAGGGCCTCACCGCCACCGACGAAATGCCCACCTTCAGTCACGCCATCGCAGATGCGCAATTCCGGCTTACTGCCCCGAAAATCAATAATCGGCTCGCCGGGCTCACCCACATAAGTGTCAATCGCGTTACTGGTAAACCGCTTCCATGTCAGCGGCTGCGTCATGACTTTAGTGGCCATTAGTTAATCACTCCCAGGTCAATACGGTCGTCAATGGTCAGGATGTTGGAGAGCGGGATGCCCCCAATGGTCGTGGTGTTTTTGATTTCCTGGCGAGCGCGCGAAGCTGCGCCCGCCGGGGTTTCCACGCTGCCGCCGTCAATGGCTGCCTGCAGCTTGTCGTCGACAGTGGATGGAGTCGCTACGTTGCCCGCCGAAACGGCACCGGCAATCGCCGTATCCAGTTCCGTCTGGGATACGCCGGTGATCTGCCCGGCATCAATGCCGGCCTGGATGGCACCCTCTACGGCAGCGGCTACGTCGCCATGGCTGGCAATCGCTGTATTCACCGCGCTGGCAATTACTGCATCCACAGCAGCATCGCCGGTTTTCAGAACCTCCTCGAAAATCACCGCCATAGCGTCGGGCGACGCACCCAGGTCGATGATTGCTTGCGCGCGAGTGGTGAGCGACCTCGCGGTCGCTACCAGATTTCCGATTTCAATTTCTGTACTCATCACAACTCTCCCAGGTCAATCGCGTCGTTCACAGTGAGGTACTGGTCGGCAGCAATGCCGCCCAATTTGCTGGAATCCGTCGCCGTGCCGGTGGTCGGCAGGTAATCGTGGGTGTGCGCGGCATCGGCGAAGTCGGCGGCATGCTTGCCGTCTACCGTGTCGGCATTGATGCCCAGCGCGTCGATGTCGGCCTTGGTCTGGTCGCCGGTGGCGCCTGCCTCGATACCGGCCAACTTGGTCTTTTCGGTGCCGGTGTAGTCCTCGCTCGACAGGCCTTTTCCAGCTACCACGTCGACCTTACCGGCCAGTGCATCGCTCAGCCCGGCGATGTTGCTGATCCCCAGTGCATCCAGGGTCTGGCGGTTGGCCTTGATGTAGGTGACCACTTCCTGCAGTTCATCCAGGGTGGTGTCATCGCTGGCCAGCAGGGTGTTGATGTTGTCGATCAGCCCCTTGAGTACCCGTCCCTGATTGGCGCTTAGCGGCGACGCGGCGGACAGGCTGGCCAAGCCATCGACCACGCTGTCGATGTCGACCTTCAGGTCCAGCGCGGCCTGCTGCGCGGAGGAAACCGGCTTGTCGGCATCGCTGGTGTTGTCGACGCTATCCAGGCCCACGTCGGCTTGCGTGGTTGCCCGCGCGCGCAGGCCCGCATAGTCGCCGCTGACGCTGAACTCATCACCCACGTTGGCCTGGGCGCCGTCTTCGATACCATCGAGCTTGGCCTTGTCACCGGACGCCATGAGCCCGCCGGTGGTGGTGGTAGCGTTACCGGGACGGCCCGCCAGGTCGCTGTACTCGCCGGACGTGGCGACACTCGCCAGGTCAGCCGGCTGGACCGCGCTATCCGCCTTGCCGCCCTGGGCAGACGTGGCGAAGTCGGCAGCCTGCTTGCCGTCCAGCAGGTCGGCATCGAGCCCTGACCCGGCGCCGTCCACGGTCTTGACCTTGGTCAGCACGTCGCTGGCGGTATAGGCGCTGGCGTCAAGCTTGGGCGCGACGACATTGTCGGCATGGGTTTTGGCGGCACCCTCGGCAGCGCTGGCGGCGGCCTGGTACTCGCTCTCAATGGTCGCCAGTTGCTTGCCGTCGAGCTTGTCAGCGTCGAGTCCGGTGCCGGCCCCATCCACTGTCAGCAACTTGGCGAGCACGTCAGCAGCCGTGTAGCTGGCGCTGTCGAGCTTCTGGCCGATCTGGTTGGCGATGGTAGTGGCGAAATCCGGGTCATTGCCCAGCGCGGCGGCCAGTTCGCTCAGGGTGTCCAGGGTTTCCGGCGAGGTGTCCACCAACGCGGACACGGCAGCGGCAATCGCGCTGTCACGCTCGGATTCAAGTGTGGCCAGTTGTTTGCCATCCAGGGTGTCGGCGTCCAGGCCGGATGCCGCGCCATCGACGGTCAGCAACTTGGCCAGAATGTCGGCGGCGGTAAAACCGCTGGCGTCGAGCTTGGTGCCCAGCGCGGTCTGCAGGTCGCTGATGTCGCCGGCGTTCTGGGCGATGCCGTCACGGTGCTTCTGGAGCGCGGCACTGATCTTGGCGCGCAGGTTGGTCAAACTGGTATTGATGTCAGCCATGATCGGATTCCTTACGCAGACTGTTCAAATTCGGTCGCCATGCCATCGAAGGCCGTCGCCACGTCGTCCTCGACCGCCACCGGCTGGTTCTGGACGGTGATTTCGTCGGCATTGATCTTCTGGGCGGTCACGACGGGTGCGGAAATCTGCTCATGGCCGAACACCACGGCATGCCCGGCAATCGCCTCGGTCAGTTCCACGACGACGGTGTTGGCATCGGTGATGGTGATGCTGGCGTTGACGATCTGCCCGGCGGTGTCATAGACCGCCACGATCACGTCAGTGGTGCCCAGGTTGTGGCGCAGCGTCCACGTCAGGCTTTCCAGCCCCTGGCTATGCACATAGCTCGACTGGGGGCGGTTGGTCGGATACCACGTTTCAATCCCGCCAATGGTGGCGAAAATGAACAGGATGCCGCCCTTGAAACAGGTCTGGCCCGGCTTCGGGCTGGCGGGAAAGTCGGCGACCTGCTGAAACTGCAGGTGGCCGCGCAAATCCAGGTTGGTGCGAACGGATACGTTGGCCATGAGTTAGGATCTCCGGTGGGGCACGCCGGCGAAGTAGGCACGCCCCATGCAAACGGTCTTGATATTCGCCAGCACCTGGTACTGCCCGCGGATCGCCGTCAGGGCCTGCTCGCGAGGCATTTCCGGTAGATCGCTGCGCAGCCGCTGCAGATTGTCTCTGCACCGTTCGGTCCAACTGACCAGGTGGGCGGGGTGCGGTTTACTCACTCGTCGTCACCAGCGTCTCGGCGCGCTCGAAATAACGCTTGATCCAGTCAACGCGCTGACCGAACCACTCCAGCGTCTCCCCATCGGCCAGGTCGTCCGGGGTCAGTCGCCCGGCCACCAGTTGCAGGTGGGCCAGCAGCCGGTCGACTTCCTGCAGCGCTGCATCGGCGGTCAGCAGGGTCGTCGGGTCGATGTAGCGGAAGACGGGCTCATCCATGTCAGCGCGCTCTCATGTCAGTCGGGCCGGGCGAACCCGGCCCGTCAGGCTCAGGCCAGGTCAGTCAGCGACTGGACGGCCACTTTCACGTTGGCGGCTTCGGTCAGGGAAATGCTGACGGTGTTGTTGTCAGTTTCCTCGACAGCCACGATGTCGTTGCGATAGATGCCATCGCTACCTTCGACCCACACCTGTACCGACACGAACGCGCTGTTCAGGCCGTGGGCAACGCTGTGGTTCAGCGCCGCCGCGCCGGACTGGAAGGTCGCGCGCTGGTTGTTGATGTCGGTCTTGAGCTGGGCGGCACCCTCGCCGGCAGCGGCGTCGACCTCGTTGATCGCGGCCACCAGCGACGCCTTGGCAGTCGTGCTCAGGGTCGACAGGTCGCCTTCGGCCGCCTTGGCGCGGTTGGCCTCGGACTTGAGGGCGGCGTCGAGCTTGTCGTCGGCATCCTTGAGGCTGGTCGCGGAAGCGATGTAGTTGGCACCGGCATTGGCGGCGTAGGTGCCGTCAGTGCCCAGGCCGGCACCGGTCTGCGTGGTGTCCAGTTCGCCCTGGACCGCATCGGCGTTGGCGTCGACTTCGTTGAGCGCGGATACCAGGTCGCCCTTGGCATCGGTGGTCAGAGTGGTCAGGTCGCCAGCTTCGGTTTCCAGGGTGGAAACGCGATCCTTGAACGCCTGGGCCACGTCGACGGTGAAGCCGGTATCGGCCGATCCGGTGACGGTGACGAAATCCGTGGTGCCCTGTACTTGGGCGTTGGTGTTGTCGACGGTATCGACGCCACCGGCCGAGTTGAACAGAACGCCGTCATTGGCGTTCAGGTAGAACGCGGTATCGCCGGAAGTCGCCTTGAAGTAACCGGCGGTCGTGACCTTGTAGTAGTCACCGGCGGCGGTCTGGCTCAGGGTGGACAGGTCGAGGGCGGAAGCCGCGTCGACGCCACCGTCGATGGTGCCGACATACTCGAACGCATTGCCCAGCGAGGCGATCTTCTGATCGACGTAGCTGGTCTGCGCGTAGTCGGTTTCAACCGTGGTCAGGCGGGCATCGAGTGCATCGTCGGCGTCGCTGCGGGCCTGGGCTTCGCTGGAAACCTGGCTGTCGATGTAGGTGACGTTGCCGAAGGCCTGCACCACCACGGCGCCCGTGTCGTCCAGGGACGAATACTTGAGCGCCTTTTCGGTGGTGTTGTACCAGACGCGGCCGGCGCTGACCGGCGAGGGGTCGGCGGCCAGGCGTTCGACGCGCAGGTTTTCGATGAAACCGTTGGCGGCCAGATTGATGCCATGAAACTTAGGAAAGGCCATGGGCGTGTTTCTCCAGGATGGTTAGCGATTCTCTCCACGCCACAACGTCTTCATCTCGCGCGTGCCGGCGTCAGCCGGCCAGGAAGTGCTTGAGCGTCAGCAGCTCACGATCCACTTGCAGGCAGCACGAATTGCCGTGCTCCACGCGCCACTCATCCAGGGAACGGTCGGTCTCGAAGACGAAACCATCGCGTCCGCCTTTCACAAGGGTTGCCCCTCGGAACTTCATGTAAGCCGCCAGGTGCATTTCCCGACGACCGACAACGACCTCGTTCATGCGTCACCTTCCAGGTCGGGGAGAAAAACGGCATCCAGGCGTACCGGGATTGCCTCGGTCAGCGTGACGCGCAGCCGGTCGGCATCCATGGCCTCGACGGCCGCGAACTGCGGATCGCCGGCCAGTGAGGTCACGCGCTCCACGAACTTCTCGGAGCCCATGCCGTGTACCACGACATGCTCCAGGCCCGCGGGCAGCGTGACGCTGTAATGGCGCAGGTCCGCGCTTGCGTCCGTCGATAGCGCCGGTCGCAGGTAGGAGACCGTGATGGTCGTCTCGACCGGATCAGCCAGCGCATCCCAGGGCTGCGGGGTGAAGTGAATCCCGCGGCTGTACAGCGCCAGCGCCAGGTGGTCGGGCGCCAGCGAACAGTCCAGGGTCACGTCATGCCGCCCGGTGGCTGCCTGCACGATGGCCAGCTCCCGACTCCCCGCCGGGGCCAGGTCGCCGATGGGCACCGTGTCAGTCCCGGTCAGGGTATCGATCGTGTGCCGGACCACCGCCGTTACCGGGGTTCGGTTCAGGGCTTCCAGCAGACGGTCAATGGACCCATCGCGGGACGACATGGCTGCTCACCGTAGGCAACGAATCACGCGATTATTGTAACACTCCGTTGCCTGCACGGTACAGATTGCCTGATAGGTAATCAGGGCGGCGTGGTCCCCGCCAGCGAAACCGATGCCAGCAGGTCATCCAGTCGCTCGATCAGGGTGTCGGCGCTCGGGTCGCTGTCCGGCAGCGTCAGCCCGTCCAGGGAGTCCATGCCGCCCAGGTAGGGAATCAGGCTGTAGACCGTGCCGGCGGGCGCCTTGCTGCCGATGGTGTCGCCCTTGAGCACGTACATGGCTCGCATCGCCAGCCCGTTGCCGGTATCGACCACGAAGGCCACCACGCTGCGCTTGGGCACCGGCCCCTCCTTGAGCAGCAGCCGGTAGGGCTCGCTGTCGTCGCTTTCCAGCCCGTAGCCGCTGCCGGCATCCAGCATGGGGTAGTGCTCGAGGGCGTTGTTCGGCTCCAGGGCCGCGCTCACGAACGGCTCGCCGTACTCCAGGTCGCGCTCGCTGGCCTCCAGGGTGCCCACCACGTCGCCGCCCAGCGCGGGGGCGGTCACGTCCTCCTGGCGCTGGTTGGCGGCGGGAAACACCACCACGTCGAAGCTCATGGGGTGCCCGGCGATCGTCGCGGCGAGATCCTGCCGGAGCTGGTCCGTGACCGGGCGGTGCTGATTGACGGGGCGGAGGCTCATGTGTCGTCGCCTCCCGCTTCGTCATCCGGGGTGTTGGCCTCGCCCATGGGGTCGCCCAGCAGGGCCTTGGGGAGCCGGCCCGCGGTCACGCGCATGTCGCCCTCGGCCAGCTTGCCGATGATGATGGCCCAGTCGGGCAGGGTGGCGGTCTCGGGCGTCACGGTCTTGCCGTCCAGTCCGGACAGGTAGTGCATGGCGGCGGTGACGTGGGCGTAGGCGCCGGGGTCGTCGCTGTCGAAGCCGACTTCGCGGCTCTCGGCGTCGGCGGCCTCGAGGTCGATCGTCACAGTGTCGCCGCCCAGGCGGGCTTCCAGGGTCAGGTTCATGCCATCGGCTCCTGTTGCAGTGCGGTCAGCACCATGGCCAGGTGGTCGGGGTCGCGCAGCGCCAGCTCGCCGGCCGCGCGCGGGTCGGACAGGCGCTCGAGGCCCATCGCCAGCGCTTCGTTGAGCTGCACGCCGCCATAGGGGCGGTAGGTCTTGCCCACATAGGCGTCCACGAACTCGTCACGGATCGCCCGTTCGCTGCGGTCGTAGCGGATGCCGGTCAGCTCGCGCAGGGACTGCTCCTGGTAGCCCTGGGTGCGCCGCTTGAGCCAAGCGTAGGCCACGGCGTTCGCCGCCGGATTCAGGGTCTCCAGGGCGTGACCGACCTCGTGGAACAGCACGCGCTTGGAGATGTTGCCCGACAGGCAGACGGCGGCCGTCTCGGAGCGATCGGCCCGCGACGACGGCTTGGCCACCTGAAACGAGCGGCCCTTGGGGTGGGGCAGGCGCACCTGCAACTGATCCTCGATGTCCTTCTTGCTGCCGATGACCACCTTGCCGTCGCGGGGCAGCGCCTTGCCGACAAGCTGCATCAGCTCGGCGGTGTCCTGATCCATCTGCTTCGGCGCCCAGCCGGCACGGCTGGCGATGCCCCGCGCCCCGCGCCCGGAAACCACGCTGCGGCCCATCACCTGGGCGGCGTGGCGGGGCGACAGGCCGATATTGGCCTTGGCCTGGTCGATGATCGCCTGGCCCAGCGCCAGCGTCTTGGCCTCGGCTTCACGCAGGTCGGGGCTTTCCTCCCGGGCGCGCTCGGCGATGTAGTCGTTGTAGCGGCGCTTCATGCGTCGAGCGGTTTCCGGGCTGGCGCCGTGGGTCTGCGACACGGACATGGCCGCGGCGGTAAGCGTGGGATACTCGCCGGTGTCGACCAGCTCCTGGAAGAACGCCCGACTGATCGTGGCGTTGCCCTTCTCCTGGACGTAGCTGCGGGTCGCTTCCCGCGGGTCCAGGTTGGCCAGGGCGTCCTGTTCGTCGCGGTTGCCGACATGCTCGGTCAGCAGCCGGTCGATGGCGGCCGCCTGGGCGGCATGGCTCTCGTTCAGCAGCGTCTCGCCCAGCGCCACCTTGGCCTTGCCGACGCCCCCGGTCAGCGTCAGGTGGTGCTGCGCCATGGGGTTGTTCTCGGCCAGGGCGATGAGCCGCCGGTAGTCGTCGCGCTCGAGGGTGTCGGCATCCAGCGCGCGGTTGATCTGGCCGCGCATCCAGTCGTTGAGCACACTGAGCAGGGCGCGCTCCACGCCCTTGAAGTCGGATGCCCCGGGAATGGCGTCGATGGCCCAGGCGACCGAGGAAGGGGGCTTGGTCCCGCTCACAGGCTGTTCTCCTTGATGGTGGTCATGACCGCCTCGGCGCTGGTGCCGTGGTTCTTGGCCCAGCCCTCGGCGAAGTCGCGGGTCGCTCGGGACTGGGCGGCCTGGGGGTCGTTGCCGCTGGTGGCGGCCTTCATCACCGCGTCCATGCGCGCCTTGTTGAGCGCCGCCGACAGCTTCGAGAGGTCGGCTTCCTTCTGCAGCGCCTCGCGTTGCTGGCGTTCCTTCTTGAGCTGCGCCTGGCGGGCCTTGTCCTTGGCCCGCAGCTTGCGGTTCTCGGCGTCGGTATCCATCTTGCTCCTGGCCTTGCTGGTGGCCCGCTTCATGCCCTTCTGGCTCTTGAGGTAGTCGCGGTAGGCGGCGGCCGCGCTTTTCTGGTCGGCCTGGCGGGGGCGGGCGCGTTTGAGGGTTTTCAGCTCGGCGGCGGTCAGGTAGCGGCTGCCCACCTTGCCGAAGCCGGCGGCATCGGACTGGCGCTCCAGCTCGCCGGCGAGCACGCGCTGCACGGTGGGGCTGGCCAGGGTCTGGAGCGTCTTGATGACATGCTTGCAGCAGGCCCCGGACAGCGACGGGTTGCGGACCTTGGGGAAATCCTTTTCCTGGGGCGGCTCGACGGCATAGCCGCCCACGCCGGCCAGGTAGCGATACCAGAACTGGTGACGTCCGCACTGGCAGTCGATCGACACGCGGCCGGTGGCGGCGGCCTGGGCGGCCTTGTCCCACTTCTGGCCGGAGACCAGCGCGGCGTCCCAGCCCTCGAGGCGGATGCGTACCTGATAGCTGCCGTGGTAGCCGTTCTCGCCGGAGGCCGGCACCGCGAACTTGAGCAGGTTGCCGCGCACCTGATACAGCCGCGCGTAGCGGATCTGGCGGTTGGCGCGGTCCACGTCGACCTTGCGCGTGGTGGCGATGAGCTGCTTCGCCGGCGCGCCACGCTTGCCGTTGGCGTAGTCCTTCTGGACCTTCTTGATGAGCCGCCGAAAGGCCTTCAATTCCTCGGCGCTGTACTCGCCGCTGCCCTGCTTCTCGTCCAGCGAGACGCCCTTGCCGGTGCGAATGCCGCGCTCGATGGCGGACGGCGACAGGGTGCCGGTGGCGCGCTCGCGCTCGATGCGGTTGTCGCCGCGGCGGTAGGCGTTGAAGGCCTTCTCGAACTCCTTGAAGTCCATGACGCGCGTGGGCGCCTGGTCGCCGGTCTGCGGGGTGCTGAACGTCATGGCGACACCTCGAGGCGGGCGAGGGCGTCACGCACCGCCTGCAGCTTGTCCTCGATGGCGTTGCGCTGGCGGTTGAGGGATTCATCGTTGACGGCATCGCGGGGCGAGACCAGCGGCGTGGGGGCGTCCAAGGCCTCGAGGGCGCGCTGGAGCGCATCCTGGGCGTCCGTGTCAGGCGCTGCCTTGATCGCCGGCTGGTTGGCGGCCAGGGCGGCGCGATCCTTGACCGGCTCGAGCACCGGCGACACCGCCTCGACGCCCTGATAGTGCCGGAAGCGATCGCGCAGCCACTCGATGGTCGGCAGCACCAGTGTCTCGCCGGATTCCAGCGCCAGCCGGTAATCGTCCAGCCCGGCGGCCACCAGGATGACCCACTTGAGCCGGTGGTCGCCGTACTCCCGGTGGGCGATCAACTCGGGCAGCAGGGTTTCGGCCGGTTCGACCACGCGATCTTGCCACGAGGCCTGGCTGATGCGCGGGGTGCGGCGACGGATCTCGCGATACAGGCGGGCGCGCACCATGGGGTCGGCGAGCTTGTCGGGGCTGAATCGGTTACTGAACATCGCGGCCCCCGTCGATCAGGCCGAGGGCCTTCTGGCGCTGGCGCTCGCGGTCCTGGTCCCACTGGTCGAGCTGGCGCCGAAAGCGCGTATCGGGGCGCTCCGCCGGGGTCGGGGCGGCGATCGCCTCGAAGACTTCCTCGAGCCAGGCGGCGGACATCGGCTGGATGCCTTCGGCGGCCAGGCAAGCCAGCATCATCGCGCGCTGCGGCCCCTTGACCCGCTGCCAGTCGAGGTCGTAGCGGTTGCGGCCGCGCTCGTCCACGGACACGTCGACCGCCGATTCGGTGATGCGGCACAGCTCGGTGCCGCCCTGGAACTGCAGGGCGCCGGCGTTGTGCATGGCGAAATACCAGTCCAGCGCCACCGACAGCATGGGGCGCTGTTCCTGGGGGTGGGGGTCGCTGAACAGCACCGGCGTGGCGTACTGGCTGATCGTGTCGCCCATTTCCTCGACCAGCACCGACCAGCCATTGGCCTGGGCCTTCTGGACCTCGCCGGCGAGCCGCTTGCGCCAGGTGAACAGGTTGCCGGTGACACGCTCCATGCCGGCCACCAGCAGGACCGTGCCGTCATAGACGCAGCGCAGCTTGACCCGCTCGGACGACAGCAGGGAGACGGCAAGGATGCGCTGGGCGATGGGCTCTGACATGGCAATGACCGCTCCGGGGAAGATGCGGTCATTGTAACAACGGTTTACCTGTCAGGTAACTGCGGGTATCCGGGGTTTCAGCCCTGGGCAAGCATGGCCTGCACCGTCTCGACGGCCTGATCGGTCAGCACGCCGCGGCTGACCAGCGGCTGCGCCCCGTCAGCCTTCACCAACTGCATGGGCGGCATCATCAGCGAGGCGAATCCCGAGCGCTGCAGGAAGGTGTCCAGCTCGCGGGTCATGCCGCCGGGCTCACCGAAGTCGAGGTAGGCCTGGGCGTAGCCCTGGAGCGTGCCGCTGTAGTCGTACCCGTAGTAGTCGAACAGCCCGTCCATGTAGCCGGTGAGCGCTTCGGCCTTGCTGCACTCGCACTCGCTCATGGCGCGCTGCATCCCGTTGGCGATCACGTCGTCACTGGGCAGGTCGCGGAGGAAGGCCATCACGGCTTCGGGCGTCATGTCGACCGGCCGAGGCTCGCCGGGAAGGGCGCTGGCGCTGGCGGGGATGGCCATGGCGGCCAGCAGGATCGGGGTCTTGAGAGTGGATAGCATCGGGGCTCCCCTGCGGTGTGACAATTCTTATACCGTTGCCTTCATTACTTGGCAACGATTGTATAACCCCTCCGGTAAATAGGTCGCCGGGGGTCGTCGTCAACGTCGCATACCGGCGACAGCACGGCAAGCGGCCATCACAGCTGTGAAACTTTGGCGTTATAAACTAACGCGATAGGCGGCAGCGGCGTGCTGCGCTGCGCCAATTTCAAGATTATCGGTCTTATCTTGAGCCGGCGGATCGGCGTCACCAGGGGCGCCAGCCGTCCCCTCGACGGGGTGGCGAAACCGGGGTGGATCCGCAGAGTGCGGCAGGTGTTAACGGTATAAGCGATGACCGATGATCGAAAGGGGACAGATTGACGGTCGGGCTGGCAGCGTCCGGTGGCCGGGGTCGTCTCCGATAAAGGGACGGATTGTTGGTGGCGATCGGCACGCAAGGTATTTCTCCCCCGTTTGGCGGCCGCCGGGTGGCCAGGTCAACGGGAGAAGGATTCCCCGCGGCTGCCCAGGGGCGCCGTGGCGCGGCCTCCAGGGCGTCGATGGGGGGGAGAGATACCTTGTACTCGGGCTGTCCGGCCCCGGCCGATATGTGTTGGTTTCCCTGACGAGGCCCGAAAGGGGGAGAGATTGACTGTTCGGCAGGGCTGGTGGCCGGGGAAATGGGACAGATTGACGGTGATGGGTGGAAGGCTTCCCCGTTGCCCGGTGCTCGCCGCCCGGCGGGCCGAAAGGGGGAGAGATACCTTGTTGCCCAGGTGGTTCCGATATGTGTTGGTTTCCCTGACGGCGGCGAGAGGACGGCAGGCACCGGGTGGGCGTTATATAGGGACGGATTGTTGGCAGTGCCAAGGCGTCCAGGTCTGCGGCGGCGGGAAAGGGGGAGAGATACCTTGTCTGAGGTGGTTAATCGAAGGG
>Ga0209300_1000042_pt1 | contig 84358 bp, 76 predicted proteins | sample Shrwel_input2_RT_FD_187535 | JGI IMG/M metagenome (GOLD analysis project Ga0209300, IMG submission 187535) | Subsurface microbial communities from deep shales in Ohio, USA - Utica-3 well 1 S input2 RT (SPAdes) (version 2) ... | reverse complement strand
TTTTGGATCTTGACCTTGCTTCCAGCTTCCAGGCGCGAAGCGCCGCTCTTCAAACTTCCCTCTTTTTTACCCCTTCGCCTTGTGCACCGCGCGCCAGTGGTGCAGCAGCGGCTCGGTGTAGCCGGCGGGCTGCTCACGCCCCTTGAAGATCAGGTCGGACGCCGCCTGGAAGGCGCTGGACTCGGCCAGGTGCGAGGTCATCGGCGTATAGTCGGGGTCATGGGCGTTCTGCTCATCGACGACCTTGGCCATGCGCTCCAGCGTCTCGCGTACCCGTGCCTCGCTGACGATGCCGTGATGCAGCCAGTTGGCGATGTGCTGACTGGAGATACGCAACGTCGCGCGATCCTCCATCAGCCCCACGTCGTGGATGTCCGGCACCTTGGAGCAGCCCACGCCATGCTCGACCCAGCGCACCACATAGCCGAGGATGCCCTGACAGTTGTTATCCAGCTCCTGCTGAATCTCGTCGTCTGACCAGCTAGGATTCTTGTCAGCGCCCGAAGCCGCGCTTTTGACCACCGGCACGGTGAGCAGATCGTCGAGCATGTCGTCGCCGGGCTTGGCTTCCAATTCGCGCTGAATCGTCGCGACGTCGACCTGGTGATAATGCAGCGCATGCAACACGGCAGCGGTGGGAGACGGCACCCAGGCCGTGGTCGCGCCGGCCTGGGGATGACCGATCTTCTGCTCGAGCATCGCTGCCATCAGCTCCGGCATGGCCCACATGCCCTTGCCGATCTGCGCCCGGCCACGCAGGCCACAGGCCAAGCCGGTCTGGACATTGTTCTTCTCGTAGGCCGCAATCCACTTGGCGCCTTTCATGTCGCCCTTGCGCAGCATGGGGCCGGCCTCCATGGCGGTATGCATCTCGTCGCCGGTGCGGTCCAGGAAACCGGTATTGATGAACGCTACGCGCGAAGCCGCTTCAGCGATGCACGCCTTGAGGTTGATCGAGGTACGCCGCTCCTCGTCCATGATGCCCATCTTGAGCGTGTCGCGCGGTAACCCCAGCATGTCCTCGATGCGCATGAACAGGCTGTTGGAGAAGGCGACTTCCTTGGGCCCATGCATCTTGGGTTTGACGATATAGACCGATCCCGTGCGCGAGTTACTTGCCTCACCTTCGCGCTTTTTGAGGTCGTGCATCGCCAGCAGGCTGGTGATCACGCCATCCAGGATGCCCTCGGGAATCTCGTTGCTATCGCCGTCGAGCACCGCCGGGGTGGTCATCAGATGACCGACATTGCGCACGAACAGCAGCGAGCGCCCGGGTAGACGCAACTCGCCACCACCAGGTGCCGTATAGTCGCGATCCGGGTTGAGGCGCCGTGTCACGGTCTTGCCACCCTTGTCGAATGACTCGGCAAGATCGCCCTTCATCAGCCCCAGCCAGTTGCGATAGAGCAGCGTCTTGTCTTCGGCGTCCACTGCGGCCACGGAGTCCTCGCAGTCCATGATCGTGCTCACCGCCGCCTCGACCAGGACATCCTTGACGCGCGCCGGGTCGGTCTTGCCGATGGGGTGCGTGGCGTCGAACTGCACTTCCAGATGCAGGCCGTGGTTGGCCAACAGAATCGCCGTGGGCTCATCGGCTCCGCCCTGATAACCCACCAACTGAGCGGGACGCGCCAGCACCGTTTCGCTGCCGCCTTGCAACTGCACCACCAGTTTGCCATCGCGGATGCTGTAGCCGCTTGACTCGGCGTGCGTGCCCTCGGCCAGCGGCGCGGCCTGATCGAGCACGCCACGCGCATAGGCGACGACCGCTTCACCACGCTTGGGGTTGTAGTCGGGCCCCTTCTCGGCGCCGTCCGTCTCGGGGATCACATCGGTGCCGTAGAGCGCGTCGTACAAGCTGCCCCAGCGCGCGTTGGCGGCGTTGAGCGCATAGCGCGCGTTACTTACCGGCACCACCAACTGCGGCCCGGCTTGGATAGCGATCTCGTCGTCGACGTTGGCAGTGGTCGTCTCTACCTTCGCTGGAGCCTCGACCAAATAGCCGATGTCTTTCAAGAAGTCGCGATAGGCGTCCATGTCTTGCACCGGGCCGGGGTGGGCCTTGTGCCAGGCATCCAGCTCGGCTTGAAGGCGTTCGCGTTCGGCCAGCAGCTCTCGGTTGGTAGGCGCGAGGTCGTGGACCAGCGCATCGAGCCCGGCCCAGAAAGCTTCGGGGTCGACACCCGTACCCGGCAGGGCTTCGTCGTTGATGAAACGATCGAGCTGGCTGGCCACCTGCAAACGATGGCGAGTAATGCGGTCTGTCATGGGGCTCTCCTCGGGCGTCTTGCCAAATGTGGAAAATAATTCCACAAATTAGACGTAAATCTTCGCGCTGTCATCTCCGCCATTCGTCTGAGCGGCGTTTTCGGCGCCGCAAAAAGCGATGCAAATGCTGACACATGCCGGGCAAGACCTGAAAAAATGGGTCCGGTAATCACTTCCCTGTAGCCTCGGGGGCCGCGCGGACGCTAGCATGGAACGCACTGGGAGAATTGAATGACCGACTTTACCCCCCTGAAACAGCTTGGCTCGCTGATGCCGGTGGCACGCCCCGTGTCATCGGTCATGAGCGCTTATCTCGAGCACTACCGCTTGGCGTCGCTATTGACCGAGGACACCGGCCTGCATGCCGGCTTTTTCGAGGCCCAGGGGTTTCAGTTGTGGGCTCAGGTATGGAGCCCGCCCGAACCGCAAGGCACAGCGGTCGTCGTGCATGGCTACTTCGATCACCTGGGACTCTACCGCCATCTGCTCAAACTACTGTTGGCGCGTGGCTGGCGCGTGGTGATGTGGGATCTTCCAGGGCACGGGCTCTCCAGCGGCGCACGCGCCTCTATCGATGACTTCGACGACTATGTCGGCTGCCTGAACGCTCTGACCGAGGAGGTCTCGCGTCTCGGCCTGGCCGATGGCCCCTGGATCGGCATCGGCCAAAGTACCGGCGCGTCGATTCTCGCCACCGACGCCCTGGCCCACGGCCATCAGACACGCTGGAACGGCCTAGCGCTGCTGGCACCGCTGGTGCGTCCTTGGGGCTGGCAGCAATCCAGTTGGCTGCACCGTGTGGTCAGCCCTTTCGTCCGCTCGGTGCCGCGCCGTTTTCGCCCCAACACCACCGATCTTGGCTTCGCCGACTTCCTGCGCCGCGGCGACCCCTTGCAGCCCGACCGCTTAGCCTTGACCTGGGTCAGCGCCATGCGCGACTGGATTCCTTTGCTGCTCTCCATGCCGCCCAGCGAATTGCCGGTGCTGATCCTCCAAGGCGAACAAGACTTCACCGTAGACTGGCAATGGAACCTGGAAACGCTGACGGGCAAGTTCCCCAATGCCGAAGTCCATCGTCACCCGGAGGCGCGCCATCATCTAGTCAACGAGGCCAAGACGATTCGGGCTCCTCTCTTCCATGAACTGGGTGGCTTCCTGGCAGGTTACGAGCACCGGCTCGACCCGCACGACGCGCTACCCAGCGCCGATCCTTGCCCGCAGGAAACGCCATGAAGCATGCCTGCGCTGCTGGCGTCATCGCACTATGCCTGCTGTTGGCGGGATGCGCCGGGGTCGGCGATGCACCGCCCGACGACATGCGCCAGGCGGTATATGGCATGAGCGACCAGGCCGCCGAGGCACTGCTCGAGTCGCCGCCCTGGTCGGGCGACACGCAGAATATGGTCGTAATGCTGGCACCGCCGAAGATTGACGCGACCTTCAATATCAGCACCGCCCGCTTGACCGAAACACTGGGACGCGCCCTGCTGGCGCTGGAAGATGGTCCCCAGGTGCTCAACTGGACGCCGGGCATGATGGACGACAATGCGCCGGACAATCACTGGATTCTCGAAAGCCATTTGAACGGCAACGGTGTGATTAGACTCTCCGACCGAGAGCTGCTGCCTTATCGCCTGGAAATCACTTTGCGACGCCCCGGCAACGACGCCGTCAGTTGGCGCGCCACGCTCTCCGGCGCACTCGACGCCAGCGCGTTATAATACCCTCCGCGCCATGTCCATTCACGTTGTCCCCGGCGCGCCTGGGCCGCACAATGAGCCTTTTGCGTTTCAGGAGTCTCGCATGTCGCGTCACGCTCGCCACCTCGATCGTTGCGGCCCGCACAACCCGTTCCCCGGTCTCAAGGCGCTGGAACGCAAGCTGGGCCGTGAGGTGCCGCATCGCCTGGGCTCCAACGAAGGGTTGGACATGCCCCACCAGGCGCTAAAGGCGCGTTTCGGCGATGAGATCGCCACGCTGGCCCGCGCCTACGGCGACGCCGAAGCCATGGAGGTGCGCCAACGCCTGAATGCCCAGCTCGGCACACCGCTTGAGGCGCTGGTCATCGACGCCGGTGCCGATAGCCTGATGGCACTTGCCCTGCGTACGCTGTGCGACCCCGGCAGCACGGTGATCGCCAGCGCGGGCACCTATCCCACGTTCAGTTACTTCGCCGAAGGCCAGGGCTGCCACCTGGTCGAGGTCGACTATCACGACGCCCCCGGCGTGCTAGCGCCGGACCTCGACGCCCTGGCCGCCCGCGCAGTGCGCGATGACGCCCGCATGGTCTACCTGGCCAATCCCGACAACCCCAGCGGCCACCTGCACCGCGACGCCGACGTGCTGGCGCTACGCGACGCCCTGCCCGATGACTGCACACTGCTGCTCGACGAGGCCTATCACGACTTCCGCGACGATGCCGACGCCCCCACCGCCGGCGAGGCCTGGCCCGGCGTAATGCGCCTACGCACCTTCTCCAAGGCCCATGGCCTGGCGGGGCTGCGGATCGGCTATGCCATCGTCGAACCGGCGCTGATCGAGGTGATGCACAAGGTGCGTATTCATTACGCGGTCTCGTCACTGGCGCTGGCCGCCGCCGAAACCGTGCTCGATCATCCTCAGGAAACCGCGCAGCACGTGCGCGACGTGATCGCCCGCCGCGAGGCCCTGGCCGAACATCTGCGCGCGCTAGGCGCCGACATACCCCCCAGTGCCACCAACTTCATCGCCGTGCGCCTGCTGGAGCCTGAACTCGCCGCCCGCGTGCATCGCGAACTGCTCGACGCCGGCACGCTCGTGCATCGCCCGGCGCACCCCGCCCTGGGTCATGTACTGCGCATCAGCACGCTCGAGGACGCGCTCGAACCCGGCCGACTGGCCGCGCTGGAACGCGCGCTCGAGGCACAGCACTGATCATGGCACGCACCGGCTGGCTGGCGTCACTATGGCACTGGCTCATCGCCAGCGTGCTGGCACTGCTGATCGTCGCCAGCAGCGGCTGGGCGGTGCTGGCACTATGGTATCGCCTGCCCGGCCCCACCGTGCTGCGTTACGGCGTGATTGGTCTATGGATAATCGCCGCGCTGACCTGCTGCCTGGGGCTGTTCCTCAAGGGCTGGCCGGCGCGTGCCCTGCTCGGCTACCTGGCCATGTACCTCGTGCTCGGCGCCTGGTGGTGGACGATCCAACCCGCCACCGAGCGCGACTGGGCGCCGGATGTCGCGCATATCGTCAGCGGCACGCAGAAAGAAGGCAACCGAGTCACCGTGGACAACGTGCGCCACTTCCAATGGCGCACCCTTCAGGATGTCGATGAGCGCTGGGAAACCCGCCACTATGACCTGGACCAGCTGCGCTCGGTCGATCTGCTGGTGTCCTACTGGATGGGGCCGGCCATCGCCCATACGCTGGTCAGCTTCGGCTTCGAGGACGGGCGCTACCTGACGTTTTCGGTGGAAATCCGCAAGGAGCGCGGCGAAGCATTCTCCACCCTAGGCGGCTTCTTCAAGGAATACGAAGTCAGCATCATCGCCGCCGACGAGCGCGACATCGTGCGTGTACGTACCAATGTACGCGGCGAAGATGTCTATCTGTATCGCGTACAGATGCCCAAGCCGGTCATGCAAGACCTGTTTCGCGCCTACCTCGACGAGGCCCGTGAGCTGCAACGCGAGCCGCGCTACTACAACACGCTGACCTCCAACTGCACCACGCTGGTCTACGCCATGATGAAACGCATCGTCCCCGGCCTGCCCTTTGACTACCGCCTGCTGCTATCCGGCTACCTGCCCGAATATGTGCACAGCGTCGGCGCCCTGGCAACCGACGTTCCCTTCGCCGAACTCAAAGCCAAGGGCCACGTCAACGCCCGCGCCCGACAGGCAGGCGACGCCAATGACTTCTCCGCACGCATCCGCGACGGCATCCCCGGTACCGATGCACCTTCCTATGACGCAGACGACTAAACACCCCGATTGCCACCGATCAGCCAGTCCAGTTGACGATAGCCGATGGCTTCCATCAACTGCGGCTGGCGGGACAGGGCTCTCCAGCACCTCCGATGTACCAAGGGAACCGACGTCACCCGCCTGCGAGGCCAAGGCAAGGAGAGGCTTGTTACTGACAACTGTTGACGTCAGTGAAGAGGTGATTGCCGGGACCCAAAACGCGGAAAACCAGTCTCCACTACGAGTCGCTAGTAGCGGCCCCCACCCCGCCATCTGCCACAAGGCTAGCCGTCGAGGCAACAAGCCCGTTCAGTGCCATCAGGCCACCGAGCACCATACCCCCAAGCACCAGAGCTAGTAACGTATTCACGGAGTACTTGATGGCCTTGTAGCGGCGGCGATTGGTTTTCTTCAACTCGCGCACCCTCGCCAAGGCCGGCGAGATGCGTGCAAACAGGTTATTGGCGAAGCCCCGCTGGTCGCCCTCTACGTTAGGCACCACCGTCAAGCGCATCAGTCCTTTATAGAAGAAATTGATCACCCGTCCCAGCCACCAAGTGGGGCGCTCCACGTCACACATCAGGATCAGCCGGTACTGCTCAGCGTCATTATGCGCATAGTGGAGGTAGGTTTCGTCAAAGATCAGGTCCTCACCGTCTCGCCAAGAGTAGTCCTGACCGTCGATATTGATGTAGCAGCGATCATCATTGGGCGTGGACAGGCCTAGGTGATAACGCAGGGAACATGCCATCGGGTCCGAATGACGGGTCAACTGCGAGCCCACCGGCAAGATCGAGAACATAGCGCCGTTCACAGACGGCACCTGGTCCAGGATCTTCAAGGTCTCGGGGCATGATGCCCGGGCGGAGTTGTGCTTAGTGCCATACCATTTGAGGTAGAACTTGCTCCACCCGTACTTCTGAAAGGTGCGAAAACCGATGTCGTAATAGGCACTCGATTTCGGATCACTGGTCTGGTCAAAGACCCGGTCCTCGTACAGTTCCACGGCTTCCCGGCGAATGATCTCCCAATTGTCCTGAATGACCTGAAGTTCAGCAAAGCGTTGCCGATCCATGATCGGCGCTCGGGCCCGTTTCTCGGTAAACAGGTACAAAAGGCAGTTCAATGGGTTAAAGATGGGCCAGCCCTTGCGCCAGTGCTCACCCACACTCTGATAATGCTCCTGACCACGGAACCGGTAGACATAAACCATGGAGCCCACTACAAAGATGACAAACAACAGGAAAACGGGCACGGCGACCGACATAAAAAACCTCTAGGGCGTTTGGGCTAGACTCAGCCTATCCACCCTAGGATAGTCCAGAATATCAAGCAAAGCCGGCGGCCACGTGGCGGCACCAGTCACGAGACGGCGCCTCCCATTCCAGCCACTAAACACCCCCATTGCCGCCGATCAGCCGGTCCAGTTGACGATAGCCGATGGCTTCCATCAGTTGCGGCTGGCGGGGACGGGGTTCCTCGGCGAGGTCGGCGAGAGTCAGGGCGACGCGCAGCACGCGGTGGTAGGCGCGGGCGGAGAGGTTGAGTCGGTTGAGCACGTCGGCCAGCCAAGTGCGCTCCTGGCCATCCAGCGCGCAGAAATCCTCCAGCGTGCTGCCGGGCAGATAGGCGTTGAGCGCACCGCGCTGGGCCTGGCGCTGGCGGGCGGCGAGGACACGCTGGCGGACGACCTCGGAGCTTTCGCCGCGGCGCTGTTCGGTGAGTTGCGCGGCAGGCAGCGCGGGGACTTCGACCTGCAGGTCGATACGGTCGAGCAGCGGGCCCGAGATACGTGCCTGATAACGTTGCACCTGGGCCGGTGTGCACACACAGGCTTTGCGCGGGTCGCCTAGATGTCCGCAGGGACATGGATTCATGGCCGCAACGAGTTGAAAACGGGCAGGAAAGCAGCTCTGCATCAACGCTCGCGAGACGACGATCTGGCCCGATTCCAGCGGTTCACGCAGCACCTCCAGTACACGCCGGTCGAACTCCGGCAATTCATCCAGAAACAGCACGCCGTGATGCGCCAGTGAAATCTCTCCCGGACGCGGCTTGCCGCCACCCCCCACCAACGCCACACCGCTGGCGGTGTGATGCGGGGTACGAAACGGCCGCTGCCCCCAGCGTTCGAGGATCGGTAAACCGCACACGGAACGCACGGCAGCCACTTCCAGCGCTTCGTCTTCTTGGAGTGGCGGCAGAATCCCCGGTAATCGACTGGCGAGCATGGTCTTGCCGGTCCCCGGAGGCCCAGCGAAAAGTAGGTTGTGGCCACCGCTGGCGGCGACTTCCAACGCCCGCCGGGCCTGCTGCTGGCCACGCACCTCGGCGAGGTCGGGCTCGGCCAAGCGCGGTGCAGGCCGCTCACCAAGTTGGTGCGGCGTAATCGGCGCTTGTTTGAGCAAGTGCGCGACGACCTGCGGCAAATCAGCGGCAGGGAGGACATCCAGATCACCGGCCAAGGCCGCTTCATCGGCGTTGCTCTCGGGCAGGAGCAGGGCACGCCCGGCACGGCGCGCCTCCAGGGCGGCCGGCAAGACCCCGCGTACGGGGCGCAACTTGCCATCCAGTGCCAACTCGCCCAGGCACTCAAGCCCCGCCACGGCCTCGCCGGGAATCTGCCCCGAGGCCACCAGGATGCCCAACGCGATGGGTAGATCGAAGCGTCCGCCCTCCTTGGGAAGATCCGCCGGGGCGAGATTGAGCGTGATGCGCCGCGTGGGAAAGTCGAAACCAGCGTTGATCAGGGCACTGCGCACCCGCTCACGGCTCTCTTTGACCGCCGCCTCCGGCAGGCCGACGATCGCCAATCCCGGGAGCCCGTTAGTGAGATGTACTTCGACCAGCACATCCGGCGCCTCCAGGCCCAGGCCGGCGCGTGTATTGATGATGGCAAGCGCCATGCAGCCTTCCCCCTGTCACATCAAGATATGCGTATACACTAATTGATTGACTGCGGTAACGCACGTGATGCGGAAGGCATGACGCCGCTCACTTGGCCGAGGCGGCCCCCATTGTCGAGTGGCGATCAGCTCTTGCGGGAAGTGTCGGACGCGCTCGCTTCGTCGGCATCGCCATTGGCGTCGTGCTCGGTTGCCGGTTCGGCGCCTTCGGCGGCGGCTACCGGGGCGCTCTGGTCCACGTCCAGCGCCGCTTCCAAGGCCGCGACCTGGGCCTCGAGCGATTCGACACGCGAGCGCGTGCGTTGCAGCACTTCCATCAGGATGTCGAAGTCTTCACGCGAGACCAGTTCCATGCGATCGAAGGCACCGCGCATCACGCCCTGAACGCTGCGCTGGATGTCTTCCGGCGCGTGCGAGGCGTCCTGGAGCCGGTCGCCGACTTGCTGTGCGAGACGTGAGAAGAGGTCGTGTGTCGCCATGAGAGTTCCCTCGGATTGAACGTTTCCATCTCGGCACAGCATACGCAAGGCCGGCGAAATACGCATGCGCCATCTTGGTGCAGCCTCGTCAGCGCCGCGCACCAAAACCTGGCGAGGGACGGTCCATGTTTGGGCACCACATGCAGCGAGGTTTTCACACCTTTCCATAACCGACTGTTTTTAATGGCACACAGCCAATATGGCATGGCTTCTGCGTACGTCCCGAGAGGCGCAAGCCGACAACGGGAGAACTGGCATGAAGCTCATTACCGCCATCATCAAACCTTTCAAGCTGGACGATGTCCGCGAGGCGCTGGCCGACAACGGCGTCCAAGGGATCACCGTCACAGAAGTGAAGGGTTTTGGGCGCCAAAAGGGTCACACGGAACTCTACCGCGGCGCTGAATACGTCGTGGACTTCCTTCCCAAGGTAAAAATAGAAATCGCCGTGGAGGAAGACCGATTGGAAAGCGTGCTGGAGGCGATCAGTAATGCCGCGAACAGCGGCAAGATCGGCGACGGCAAACTATTCGTCACGCCGCTCGAAGACGTCATTCGTATCCGTACCGGTGAACGCGGAGCCGACGCCGTTTAAGGCAAGGGCTGAAGGGAGACACAATAAATGACTGAAGATATTACGCAGCTATCGTACGCGCTCGACACCTTCTACTTTCTGATCTGCGCCGTGCTGGTCATGTGGATGGCCGCCGGCTTCGCCATGCTCGAGGCGGGCCTGGTCCGCGCCAAGAACACGGCGGAAATTCTGACCAAGAACGTGGTGTTGTTCGCCATCTCTTGCACCATGTATCTGCTGTTCAGCTACCACTTGATGTATTCCAGTGGCGCTGGCGGCTTCCTGCCGAGTCTGGGCTTCCTGCTGGGCGGCGAGAACACCGTCGACCAGGTGATGGGCAGCAACGGCGATATCTATTATTCCAACCGTGCCGACTTTTTCTTCCAGGTGGTGTTCGTGGCGACTGCGATGTCGATCGTCTCGGGTGCCGTGGCAGAACGCATGAAGCTGTGGGCATTTCTGGCCTTCGCTGTGGTGATGACCGCCGTCATCTACCCGACGTCCGGCTATTGGACCTGGGGCGGCGGCTGGCTCGCCGAGCTGGGTTATTCCGACTACGCCGGTTCGGGTATCGTCCACATGGCGGGGGCGGCTGCAGCCTTGGCCGGGGTACTGGTACTTGGTCCGCGTAAGGGCAAATATGGCAAGAACGGCGCGATTTACGCCATCCCTGGGGCGAATCTGCCGCTGGCGACGCTGGGTACCTTCATCCTGTGGATGGGCTGGTTCGGCTTCAACGGTGGCTCCGAGCTGATGGTCTCCAACATCGACTCCGCCAATAACATGGCGCAGGTGCTGGTCAACACCAACGCCGCCGCCGCAGGCGGTGTGATCGCCGCGTTGATTCTCGCCAAGATCTGGTTCCGCAAGGCAGACCTGACCATGGCGCTCAACGGTGCCATCGCCGGCCTGGTGGCAATCACCGCCGATCCGCTGTCACCCACGGGCCTGGGCGCCACGCTCATCGGTGCCGTCGGCGGGCTGCTGGTCGTGGTGTCCATCGTGGCACTGGACAAGCTCAAGATCGACGACCCGGTGGGGGCTATCTCCGCGCACGGTGTGGCCGGCTTGTGGGGTGTGCTGGTGGTACCCCTCACCAATGCCAGTGCCTCCTTCGGCGCTCAGATCATCGGCGCCCTCGCCATCTTCCTGTGGTGCTTCATCGCCAGCTTGATCGTGTGGCTGATCATCAAGGCCGCGATGGGCGTGCGAGTCAGTGAAGAAGAAGAATACGAAGGGGTCGACCTGGCCGAATGCGGCTTGGAAGCCTACCCCGAGTTTTCCTCCAGCAATAAGTAAACCTTGCTGGAGTACCGAGTGAGCTGGCGTGCTCCCCTGGCCCCCTTCGGGGGGCCTTTTTTAATCCCGCGACCAGCGGTGTATGCTTGAAAGCATGATCGTTGGGCATAATCGAGGGTGGTATGCGCCACCCGCATATACAATGCGAGGAGAAAGACGATGAAACTGGTGACCGCCATCATCAAGCCGTTCAAGCTCGACGACGTTCGTGAGTCGTTGTCCGAGATCGGCGTTCAGGGGATTACCGTCACGGAAGTGAAGGGCTTTGGCCGTCAGAAGGGGCATACCGAGCTGTATCGGGGGGCCGAATACGTGGTCGACTTCCTGCCCAAGGTCAAGCTCGAGGTCGCCGTCGACGACGACATGATCGAGAAGGTGATCGACGCCATCACGCAGGTGTCCAACACCGGCAAGATCGGCGACGGCAAGATCTTTGTCTCACCGCTCGAACAGGTCATCCGTATCCGCACCGGCGAAACCGGCAAGGACGCGGTGTAAGCCACGACACCTGCCAGTACGATGATGCGACAATGCCCCTGACGCAGGGGCATTGTCGTTTCTAGACGGTCGTGGTGAAGAAGCGCTTACACGGCGTCGAGCACCGAGGGCGTCTGCGTCGCGCCCATCGCCGAGGCAAGTTCGCTCGCCGTCATGCCACGACTGTCGGTGGCATGGGAATCGGCGCCTTGCGCCAGCAGGAAGTCGACGACCTCGGCGTTGTCGAACATGGCGGCAAACATCAAGGCCGTCTTGTCGTCGGGAGAGCGGGCGTTGACCGAGGCGCCATGCGAGACCAGCAGCTCGGCCATGGCCAGGTCGCCCTTGAAGGCCGCGCCAGAGAGTGGATGATGGCCGTTGTCGTTGTACATCTCGGGGTCCGCGCCCTGCTCGAGCAGCACCCGCGTGGCATCGAGATGACCGTGGTAGCTGGCCAGCATCAGCAAACTGTCGCCCTTATCGTTGCACATGTTAGGCGGTAGGCCCTGGGCCAGCCAGCCGCGCAGCTTTTCCGTCTCGCCGTTGCGCGCGCTGTTGAAGATCTCCGTGGCCAGACGAATCGTGGCCTCGTCCAGCTCGGCGTTGGCGGTGTCGTGATCGTCCGACATGGTGTCGTGCTCCTTGTTGTGGGATCTTGTCGCACCTAGCCGAGAGCGTAGCATGTCGTTTCACGCGACGCGTCACTCTCCAAGAGCCCCTGAGTCCCATGCTGGATATCAAGTATTACGTATTGATCGACGCCATTGCCACCCACGGTACGGTGCACGATGCCGCCGCCGCCATCGGCATCACCCAGCCCGCGGCCACGCATCGCATTCGTGAAATGGAACGCCGCCTGGGCGTGGCGCTCTTTCACCGTGAAGGACGCCGGCTGACGCTTTCCGCTTCGGGCGAACGTCTACTCGAAACCGCGCACGACGTGCTTCCTCGTCTGCGCAGCGCCGAGCTCGAGGCGTGGCAACTGGCACGCCGCGCCGAGCCCGCCTTGCGTCTGGGCATCGGCCCTTACGACACCTTCTCGCGGGCGATTCCGCATCTCTACGACCAGCACGCGCGTGACATCGACCTGGTCCGCCTGCCCATGGCGGACATGACCACGGCACTACTCGCCAGTCGCGTCGACATGATCTGCATGATCGAGGTGCCCTCGCAGCGCGGCATCGCTCATCAGCTGTTGTTCGAGGAACCGCTGGTGGCCGTGTTGCCGCCCGGTCACCCTTATGCACAAAGCGATGCGGTACCCGCCGAGGTCTTCGATCAGGGGCGGCATTTCACCTACAGCATCACTCCTGAATCCGGCCATGAATTCGAGCATTTCTTCCAGCCGGCCGGCATCTATCCCTCACACATGGTGCAGATCGAGTCGGTGGCCTTGATTCTGGACCTGGTCGCCGCCGGCAAGGGCGTGAGCATTCTCTCGCGCTGGGCGGCGCGTGACGCGCATCAGGCAGGGCGCGTCGTCATGCGTCCCCTGGCCGGCGAGCTGCCACGCATTCCCTGGTATCTGGCCTATGCACAGACACCCCACATCACCGCCGCCGCCGAGTCGATGGCGACCACGTTGCGTCATCTCTACCGCGCCGACGCCTAAGACAAGACGCTATCCGCCACGGCGCATGCGACCGATAAGAATCTCGTCGCAGATGGCCGGACATTCTCATTAGTTTCACGCCCTCCCGCCTTTTACCGTATCGCTACTCCGCATTAACGACTCCCAATCAAGGGCTCCCGATCAACGACCGCACAGGAGGGCGATCTCATGTCACAGGCCACGCTCGCAACTCACACCACCGCGCAAGACGTCACCGCCGAGCATCATCCTCTGGCGCGTTTCATCGATCTCGACCGCTACCCGATCCTGCAGCGCGATAGCGACGCTTACCGGGCAGCGGTCGAGGGCGTCCGCCAACAGTTGCGCACCGACGGCTGCGCCCTGCTATCGAGTTTCATTCGCGAGGACCTCATTGAACCGCTGCGCGAGGAAAGCGAGGCCCTGGCACCGCAGGCGTTCTACTCGGACAACAACGTCAATCCCTACGTCACGCCGGACGACCCGTCGCTGCCCGAGGATCACCCCGCACGCTTCTTCCAGCACTACACCAACGGCTTCGTGGCGCGCGATCTGATCCCCGAGGATGCCATCGTCCAGCAGCTTTACCGCGACCCCGATTTCCAGCGCTTCGTGGCCGACTGCCTCGAAGAGCCGGTGATTTACGAGTTCGCCGATCCCATCGCCGGGCTGGTCATCAACGTAATGCCCGACGACACCGAGTTGCCCTGGCACTTCGATACCAACGAATTCATCGTCAGCCTGATGACGCGGCGTCCCAATGAAGGGGGTGAGTTCCAGTACGCGCCCAGCATCCGCCGTCCCGGCGAGGAAAACTTCGCGGCCGTGCAGCGCGTGCTCGAGGGCGACCACACCGACGTCGAATCGCTGACGCTCAACACCGGCGACCTGCAGCTCTTCAAAGGGCGCTACTCCATGCACCGCGTCGCCGCCGCCAAGGGCCAACGCCTGTGCACCCTGCTCGGCTACGCCAAGACCCCCGACATGATGGGCAGTCTGGAGCACACTCGGCGCATTTATGGCCGCGTCACCCAGCAGCATATCGATGCCGATAATCAGCGCCGTCACGACGCGCTCATGGGCTAGGTTTCGCTGCCAAGTGCCTGCGCTCGACCGCCATTTCTCCACTTCACAAAAGGATGCCTTGCCATGGGCGATATCGTGTCACTCGCCGGATCCGTCCCCACGGGCGGCCCCTATGCCGGTGGGAGCTTTCGCCATGCCACGCTCGACGCCGCGCTGCTATCACGCGTCGAGCGTTACCGGCTGCAACGCCTACGCCAGCAGATGAAACATCACGAACTGGACGCGGTAATCCTGTTCGATCCCATCAACATTCGTTATGCCTGCGGCGTGCGCAATATGCAGGTCTACTCGCAGCGCAATCCCGCACGCTATCTCTACGTCGCGGCGGATGGCCCGGTGGTACTGTATGAGTTCAGTGCCTGCCTGCACTTGGCGGCCAACGCCGAGCTGCTCGACGAGGTGCATCCCGCCCGCGCAGTGATGCCGCAATACAGCGGCCCGCGCTGCGCGGCGCATACCCAGGCCTTCGTCGATGACATCCGCGGTCTGTTCGAGCGTTCACATACCCGGGGACAACGTCTGGGCATCGAGTCCGCGCCCACCGGCGCCATCGAGGCGCTGGGCCAGGCCGGCTTTCAGCTGACCGATGCCGCCACCGTGGTCGAGGGCGCCAAGTCGATCAAGAGTCTCGACGAGCTGGCTCTGATCCACCGCTCCGTGACCCTGACCGAAGCCGCCATGACGCGCATGGAAGCCGCCATACGCCCCGGTATGAGCGAAAACGAGCTGTGGTCGATCTTCAACCAGCACGTGCTGGCCACCGGCGGTGAATATGCCGAAACTCGGCTTCTGAGCTCAGGGGCGCGTACCAATCCGTGGTTCCAGGAATGCTCGGACAAGGTCATCGCGCCAGGCGAGCTGGTGGCCTTCGACACCGACATCGTAGGTTGCTTCGGCTACTACACCGATTTCTCGCGGACCTTCCATGTGCCCGGCGCAGGCGCGCCTAGCACCGAGCAGAAAGCGCTGTACCGCATGGCCGCCGACCAGCTCGAGCGCAACATCGCCCTGCTGCGCCCCGGCATGAGCTTCCGCGACTACTCGCAACAAGCGTGGCCGATACCCGACGGCTATCGCGAGAACCGCTACCTGGACATCGTCCATGGCTGCGGCATGACCGGCGAATGGCCGCTGATCGCCCACGACATGGATTGGGACGACGTCGGCTACGACGGCGCCATCGAGCCCGGCATGACGCTCTGCGTCGAGGCCTATATCGGCCACCGTGACGGCACCGAGGGCGTCAAGCTGGAAGAGCAGGTGCTGATCACCGAAGATGGCATCGAACGCCTCTCGACCTACGGCTATTGCGACACGTTAATGGCAGAATAACGCTACCTCACTGACCAACGTGTTCCGCTTCACCACCAACCGTACTCATCACAAACCGTACTCATCACAAAAAGGACGCGTATGAAACCGTTAAATACCCTTTTCCTCGCCTGCGGCCTGGCCGGCCTCTCGATGACCGCCTCGGCCAACGACACGCTGACCATCGGCACCAATAACTGGGCGGAAAACATCGCCGTCTCACACATGTGGCAACAACTGCTCGAAGAGCAAGGCTACGCTGTCGAGCTGACCACCACCGGCAAGAGCGTGCTCTTCAGCGGGCTCGCAAACGGCGATCTGGATATCTCGCTGGAAGTCTGGTTACCGCATGGCGATGCCCAGTACATCGAGCCCTACAAGGACCGCATCGCCGTTCACGATGCCTGGTACGACGGCGCCCAGGACGAACTGGTGGTGCCTGCTTACATGGAAGATATCGACAGCATCAGCGATCTCAAGGCCAACGCCGAGCGCTTCGTCTACCAGGGCGAGCCGACTATCATCGGTATCGAGTCGGGCTCGGCCATCTCCGGCGAGACCGAAAACGCCATCGAGAGTTACGACCTGCCGTTTCGTCAGTTGAACAGTTCCGGGCCCGCCATGCTCGCGGCTCTCGAGGAAGCCTATGCCAACGAAGCGCCGATCGCCGTCACCCTCTGGCAACCGCACTGGGCCTACGCGCAGTACGATCTCAAGGCGCTGAAGGACCCCAAAGAGAGCTATGGCGGCGGTGACGACATCATGTGGATGTCGCCCAAGGGCTTTGGCAAGGAGCATCCCGAGGTTACCGAGATGCTCGATACCTGGCACATGAGCCACGCCCAGTTGGCCGACCTCATGCTGACCATCGAAAATGTCGGCGACCCCACGCAAGGCGCCAAGCAGTGGATCGAGGCACATCGCGACCTCATCGACAGCTGGCTCGACAAGGAGTGATCCCATCCCGGGCCGGTCGCCAAGACCGGCCCACCTCCAAGCCTGTCCTATTTCCCCTCCGCTCTCGCTGATGCGACCCGCAAGCCCTCGGCAACCTAATTTGCTATCGTGAGCGCTCCGCGCACCTCGGCGCGTCACCGTTCGCCACCGCCACGGGGGAGAGATGCGTCTACATTATGCTGGTCTGTCACCCGAGCCCATCGGCTTTCTGCTGTTGCCGCGCTTCTCGATGATGGCGTTCTTCTCCGCCGTCGAGCCACTGCGCATCGCCAACCGCATCGCCGGAAAACGCCTTTTCACCTGGCGCGTGATCGGTCTGGAAGGCGCCTCGGTCACCGCCAGCAATGACATGACGCTGCTCGCCGACGACACCCTCGCCTCAGCACCAGCCCTACCCAGCATCGCCATCTGTGCCAGTTTCGAGCCCGAGGAGCGTCTGACCCACCACTTGCTGCATTGGCTGCATCAACGCCATCAAAGCGACTGCGTGCTGGGCGGTATAGACACCGGTAGTCTGATCCTCGCCCGCGCCGGCTTGCTCCAAGGACAACGCGTCACCCTCCACTGGGAGAGCCTGCCAGCGTTTCGCGAACGCTTCCCCGAGATCGACGCCGTTGAGTCGCTGTTCGAGGTCGGCCCCCGCGGTTTCTCCTGCGCCGGTGGCACTGCCGCGATGGACATGACATTGGACCTGATCGCCCGTCGTCATGGCGATGCCTTGGCCGCTGACGTTTCCGAGCAGTTGATTCACGCCCGCATGCGGCCCCGCCACGACCACCAGCGTCATGATCTGACCCAGCGCCTGGGCACTCACAAGCACAGCGTGATCGAAGCCGTCGCCTTGATGGAGCGTCACCTCGAGACGCCGCTGTCACTCACCCAACTCGCCGCGCGCATCGGCATCTCGCTACGCCAGCTACAGCGGCTCTTCGAGCAGGAACTCGGCGAGCGGCCTCGCGATCACTATCTGCGTCTACGCTTGCAGCATGCCCGCCAGCTATTGCGGGAAACCGACCGCGACATCCTCAGCATCGGCCTGGCAAGCGGCTTCACCTCGGCTTCCAGCTTCTCGCGGGCCTACAAGCAGCATTTCGGCGCCAGCCCGCGCCAGGCACGCCGGCCAAGCAATGACGACACAGCATGACGACTGACGGAAGAGGGGATTTACAAAAGGGTCGTTCTTACTGGCCATCACAGTTGGCCCGGTAACGTTCACTGTCGGCATCCAGCGTCACTCGTTCGCTGACCTTGCTGTAGAAGAACGCACCGCCACTATCCGGTGTCGCGGCGAGCGCGTATTCCCCGCAGATACCATAGCCTTTATTGACTTCGTGGATGGCCTTCAATTCGACCCTGGGCACGCCCTCGCGGTCATCATCGAGCGAGGCAGCGATGGCCTGTGCGATATGCTCGTCGAGCTGGCTGTCCGTATATGCCTGGTAGCCGAAGATTGCCGCGAAGGCGATGACGCAGGTAACGAACGGGATGATCAGGTTGTGCATTGCAATTCGGCCACCAGGGCATCAGCGAACGAGGCGGTGGTGCCTGTGCCACCCATGTCTGGGGTGATCATGTCGCGTCGGTCTTTGATGACGGTGCGTATGGCGGTGCGAATCGCCGCCCCCTTTTCCAGCAGGTTCAAGTGATCCAGCATGTCGGCCGCGGCCAGCAACAAGGCGCAAGGGTTCGCCATGTTCTTGCCCGCTATATCCGGCGCCGACCCATGTACCGCCTCGAAGATCGCCGTCTCATCGCCGATGTTTGCGCCCGGCGCCAGCCCCAGACCGCCGACCAATCCCGCGCACAGATCGGACAGAATATCGCCAAACAGGTTGGTAGTGACCATCACATCGAACTGGTGGGGATTCATCACCAATTGCATGCAGGCGTTGTCCACGATCATTTCCTGGAATTCGATCTCGGGATATTCTTCGGCGATTTCTCGCGCAACGTCCAGGAACAGACCGGAACTGGTCTTGATGATATTGGCCTTGTGAATGGCCGTGACTTTCTTGCGCCCTTTGCTGCGTGCCAATTCGAAGGCATAGCGCACAATGCGCTGCGAGCCACTGCGCGTCACCTTGATCCTGGCCAGCGCTGTCTCGCCATCGTCGGAGACTTCCTGACCTTCGGACAGGTAGGCACCTTCGGTGTTTTCACGCACGGTAATCAGGTCTATATCCTGGAAGCGCGAGTTCGTACCCGGAAAGCTGATGGCCGGGCGTACATTGGCGTACAGATCGAAATGACGACGTAGCTGCACATTGATCGAGGAAAAGCCCTTGCCGATCGGCGTTGTCAATGGCCCTTTCAAGGCGATGCCGTGCTGGGCGATAGCATTCAGGGAGTGTTGAGGCACAAGCAGCCCATGTTTTTCGAGGGCACTCAATCCAGCATCGACAAAATCATATTCCAGATCACACTCCAGGGCATCGAGTACCCGCAGCGTGGCCTCCATGATTTCCGGGCCGATACCGTCTCCTTTGATTACCGCAATGGTCTGGCTCATATGTTTTTCTTCTGGGTAGAGGTATCCGGCCTGGCTCGGCTCTCTTTAGCTCAGTCCTTTTGTGAAGGGGGATCCGTCTGAGTCTCATACTCGACGCCATGGCTACGCAGATAGTCCCGGATCAATTGGCGGACCACCTGCGAAGATGTCAAATCCTGGGATGCGCATAGCGCCTCGAAGGCCTGCTTCTTGTGGGGATCGATCATCAAGGTAAGGCGAGCTGTTTTCTTCTCCATTGCCAATTCTCCTCAAACATTAACATCCAATGTTAATGTTTTTCCCGGCCGCGAGCAATGATCCATGCGATAGGTCCGGGCTGATGGCCACTCCACCACGTCAAACATCGACATGTTAAGAGCCAGCTTATCGCATCGATTGGCACAATGCCAATTATATGTTAACGTCATTAACATAAATAGCATACTGATTGATAACCTCCAGGACCTATGCCATCCCCATGGCAAGGCTGCAAGGATCCCTGTGCATGACACACCATCGCTTTGCCGTGAATTTCCCCAATATCGCTACCGGCTTACGTTCAGCATGGCGAGAAGGTTACGGACTGACCGACCTGCGCCAGGATGCAATGGCGGGGCTGACCGTTGGCACTGTGGCCGTGCCACTATCGATGGCATTGGCAATCGCCACGGGAGTGCCTCCCCAACACGGGCTTTACACAGCGATCGTTGCCGGTGTCATCATCGCGCTGACGGGAGGAGCACGTTTCAACGTCTCCGGGCCGACGGCAGCTTTCGTGGTTGTCCTCTTTCCCATCGTGCAGCAATACGGCCTGGGCGGCTTGCTGATTGCCACGATGATGGCCGGCGTCATCCTGGTGGCACTGGGTGCCACGCGAATGGGACGCCTCATCGAGTTCGTCCCCTACCCCGTGGTGCTGGGCTTCACGGCAGGTATTGCGGTAGTGATCGCCGTCCTGCAAATACCCGATTTTCTGGGGTTGAGCGTGGGCCAGCTCAGCGAGCATTTCGTCGAGAATCTGGGGCGAATCGTCACCTCGTTCCACACCATCAATCCATTCGAGCTGGGCATCGGAGTATTCACGCTGACCGTCATGCTGCTGTGGCCACGCCTGCAGCTGCCCATTCCCGCACCTCTGGTGGGCCTGGTCGTCGGTGCCATCACCGCTTATGGCGTCAACCAATGGTTCGGTGGCCCTGGCAACGGACGCGTTGTGGAAACGATCGCCTCACGCTTTACCTGGGAAGCACAAGGTGACGTCGGCAGCGGCATTCCGCCGATAGCGCCGACGTTCATGGCCCCCTGGCTATTGCCCGGACCGAACGGAGAGCCGCTGGCGCTGAACTTCGAGCTAATACGAGCGCTCCTGGGGCCTGCCTTTGCGATTGCCATGCTGGGTGCCATAGAGTCATTGTTATGCGCGGTGGTATCGGACGGTTTGACAAAGACGAAGCATGACCCGAATGCCGAGTTGATCGGTCAGGGCCTGGGCAATATCGTCGCCCCTCTCTTCGGTGGTATTACGGCCACCGCCGCCATCGCTCGAACCGCGACCAATATTCGTAGTGGCGCCCGTTCTCCCATGGCTGCCGTAGTGCATGCGGTGGTGGTTCTGCTGGCAGTCATTGCACTGGCGGGACTGCTGGGGCTCGTACCGATGGCTGCGCTGGCGGCACTGCTGTTCATCGTCGCCTGGAACATGAGCGAGGCACGGCACTTCCTGCATACCCTGCGTTCGGCGCCTCCGGGGGATGTGGCCATTCTTGTCATTTGCTTCAGCCTCACGGTCCTCGTCGACATGGTATTGGCCGTCGCCGTGGGCATCGGTCTCGCGGCGGCACTGTTCATCCGGCGCATGGCACAATTGACGCAAACCCACCGCATTCATACCGACAATGAACCTTCTATCGATGGACTTCCTGCCGAGGTGGCCGTCTACGATATCAACGGACCCTTGTTTTTCGGCGTCGCCGAGAAAGCACTAAAGTCGCTGCACTTGGTGGACCCCAGGATCCAGACGGTCATCATCGACATGCGCAATGTGCCCAGCATGGATGGCACTGCCATCGTCGCTCTCAAGTCCCTCATCGACGATATGCATCATGAGGGCGTAGCGCTAATCCTGGTGGGCTTACCCACACGCATCATCGTCAAGCTACGCCGGGCAGGTATTCGCAGGACCTCTGGAAGGCTGACGTATTGTCGTGATCTTGAAGGAGCAAAGAAAGTCGTGGCGCGTTGGCAGCAGGCACGCATCGAGAAAGCCTGATGTCGTCAGCCATCGCAAACAAGAATGATGACACCGCCCAACGGATTCGGTCTTCACCAACACCTCATGCAACATGACGACTGAGGGCAATAAGCCGTCGCTTGGGGTGTAAATAGGGTCGACGAGTCAGGCCATGCTAGGGCCACGTTTCATAGCCAAGGATGCCGTCATGACCCGCTCCACGCCTGCCTCCACCTCTGCCAATACGCCCAGCGAGGCACTTCCCGCGACGCCGGATTACGACGCCTGGCCGATTGAGGTCGCCATCGCCGACGTGAGCCACACCCCGCGTCAGGTCGAAGTGCGCTGGGAGGACGGCCGCGTCAGCCAGTATCACAGCATCTGGCTGCGCGAGAACGCCGCCGATGCCAGTACCGTCAACCCGGATACTCGCGAGCGTATCCTCGATCTTTCGCGTCTCGAAGACTGGCCAACCGTCGACGAGGCGACTCTCGACGACGCCGGCGCGCTAGTGGTCGTCTTCGCGCCGGAGCAACGCCGCCTGCGTTTTCATCCCGGCTGGCTACGCGCGCACGACTATACGCATCTGGCGGAGATCGACGCCCCGCTGCCCTCGGCCAAGCATTGGAAAGGCAGCGAGCGCGACACGCCCACGACCCTCGATGCGCAAGGCTGGCTCGATACCGACGACGACCCCTTGGTACCGGATACCTGCCTTGAACAAGCGCTGGAAGCCGTCATCGGCGAAGGTCTGGTACGGCTACGCAACCTGCCCACCGCCCCCGGCAGCCTCGACGCCATCGCCCGGCGCATCGGCCCGCCGCGCGCCACCAACTTCGGCACGCTGTTCGATGTGCGCGCCAAGCCTGATCCCGACTCCAACGCCTACACCTCGATCGCCCTGCCGCCGCATGTCGACCTGCCCACCCGCGAGTATCAGCCCGGCCTGCAGTTGCTGCACTGCCTGGAAAACGACACCGTCGGTGGCGAAGCGGTGATGATGGACGGCTTAGCCGTGGCCGAGGCCCTGCGCGAGCGGCATCCCGAGCATTTCGCGACGCTCACTCGCGTGCGCTGGTGCTATGCCAACACCGCGCGCACCACCGATCATGTGTGGTACGCGCCGATGATCAAGCTCGATGACAACGGCGATTTCGACGAAGTACGCATTGCGGATTTCCTGCGCGGCCCGCTGATGGCGCCGTTCGAGGACGTGGAGCCCGCCTACGCCGCTTTGATGGCCCTGCAGCGCCTGCTGCGCGAGCCGGAGTTTGCGTTGCGTTTCAGTTATGCGCCCGGCGACCTGGTGATTTTCGACAACCGCCGCTTGTTGCACGCCCGCGACGCCTTCGATGTCGGCCAGGGCGGCCGGCGCTGGCTGCAAGGTTGCTACCTGGAACGCGACGAGGCCCGCTCACGACTGCGCATGCTCCGTCGTGCCCACCGCCGGCAGCGCGTCGAAGCTCTCAGCCAGGGCTGAACGCCTCGTGGACCACAACGCAAAGCCCCAGGCGCGCTCAGGCGCCTGGGGCTTTGATAAACACGTCACGGACGCTCGCTCTCAGCGGCGCATGATACCGATACGCCGCCCGGCGGCGCTCGGCCACGTTTCGCCAGCGGCGGGCAACGTGGCGACCACAGCCGCGACCGACTCGGGGAATGGCGCCGGCCTACCGCTGGCGGCGTCGATACCCATCAGCATCTGCTCGCTGGTCGCGAGAACGTCTCCATCCACATTGTTCAGCGTGAACAGCACTTGCAAGCGCTTGGCATCATGATCGAGCAGCGTCAGTTCGACCGCCAGCGCCTCGCCGCGATGCGCTTGCTGGCGATAGCAGAGATGCGTTTCCAGCGTATAGAGCGTGTAGCCATGTTCGGCGCGACCGGCCTCGTCGAGGCCGATGCGCTCCATCAACGCCTCGACAGCCAGCGAGAAGACCCGAGCGTACTCGGCATCGTTCATATGGCCGTTGTAGTCGACCCAGGCATCCAACACCCGGGTCTTGAACAAGGACTCGTTCGAGGTCGCGGTCATCAGATGCGCCCCTCGAGTCCCTCGGCTTCCGGCCAGTACTTGCGCGTCAGCGCCAGCAGTTCGGTGAGGAACTCGTCACGCCGCGTCTCCAGCGCGGCGACGCTGCGCCCGGCGGCCTGATGCTCGCAACCGTCGGCGACCTTCTCGATCAGCTCGTCGGTCAGTTCCGGCGCCTCGAGTTTGGTCCACGGCAACTTCAGTGCCGGCCCGAACTGGTGCAGCATGTGACGCATGCCGCCCTCGCCGCCGGCCAGGTGGAACGTCAGGAAGGTGCCCATCAGCGACCAGCGCAGACCACAGCCATAGACCACGGCGGCATCGATTTCCTCGGTAGTGGCGACACCGTCGTTGACCAGGTGCAGCGCCTCGCGCCACAGGGCCTCCATCAGGCGGTCGGCCACATGACCTTCGATTTCGCGGCGCACCACCAGCGGCCGCATGCCCAGTGCGGCGTACTGCGACTGAGCGCGCTCGGTGACGACCGGAGCGGTGTGCTCGCCGCCCACCAGCTCGACCAACGGCAGTAGATACACCGGATTGAACGGATGCGCGACGATGACGCGACCGGGGTCGCGCGTGCAGGCCGATTGCAGATCGCTGGGCTTGATGCCGGACGTCGAGGAACCGATCACCACGCCTTCGGGGGCATGCGCATCCAATTCCGCCAGAACGTTATGCTTGATCTCAAGGCGCTCGGGCACGTTTTCCTGGACCAGCTCGGCGCCCTCGACGGCCTCGGCAGGCGATGCCGCGAATCGTAGCCGGCTCGGGTCCGCCGTCTCGGCGAGCCCCATCGTCGCCACCGAATCCCAGACCCGTTCCACAAAGGCGCGCGTCGTCGCCTCGGCACCGGGGGCCGGATCGAAGGCCACCACATCGCAGCCCGCCGCCAGGGCTCGCACGATCCAACCATTGCCGATCACGCCGGTGCCGATGACGGCGACCCGCGCAGGCACATCGGCCGCCGCGGCCGTGTCTTGTCGAGACATCATGTTCTCCTTGTCGCTCACGGTTGACGCAGCTCGAGCGTCTGGCGGGTTTCGGCCGGCGTCTGGACGCGCCCGCCCAGATTTTCGGCAATCGTGGCGGCACGCTCCACCAGTTGCGCATTGGTGGCGAATACGCCCCGACTGAGATAGAGATTGTCCTCGAGCCCCACGCGTACGTGGCCGCCGAGCAGCATCGACTGCGCGACCATGGGCATCTCGCTGCGACCGATGCCAAATGCCGACCAATGAGCGTTGGCAGGTAGCTTGTTGCGCATCGCCAGCATGGTTTCGGTGTCCGCCTCGGCACCCCAGGGGATCCCCAGGCACAGCTGAAACAGCGGGTCGCCCTCGATCAGGCCTTCCTCGATCAACTGGCGCGCAAACCACACGTGGCCCAGGTCGAAGCACTCCAGCTCGGGTTTGACGCCAGCGTTCTTGACCAGCCGGGCATGCTCGCGCAGCCAGTCGGCGGTATTGAGATAGACCATGTCGCCGAAGTTGAGACTGCCGCAATCCAGGGTGCAGATTTCCGGCAACAGCTCGCCGACCGGGGCGTGACGCTCCGCCGGCGTCTGCAGATCGGTGCCTTCGAGACCATGGATGACACCGTCGCGAACCTCGGGGAACAGATCGCCCCCGCCGCCTGCGGTGATATTGATGACCGCGTCGACATCCGCCTCGCGGATGCGCCCCACCGCCTCGCGGAAGTACTCGCTGGAATGGCTGATGCCGCCGGTTTCCGGATCGCGCACGTGCAAATGCACGATGCTCGCCCCGGCGCGTGAGGCCTCGATGGCGCTATCGGCGATCTGCTTGGGCGTGATGGGCAGATCGGGATGCTTGTCGGCCGTATCACCGGCACCGGTGATGGCACAGGTGAGGATGACGTTTCGATTCATGGTGGCGTCCTGAGCGTCTGAATGGGCGGCGCGATGCCGTCGAACGCCCTCATTGTCGAAAGTCCGGCGAAAAAGGGATTGCCATGACACGTCATGCGGTTGGCGTTTTACGTCGCAAGTCTTAGTCCCATAGCGGTCCTGTATTGCCCGAGGTAAAAACCCACACCCAAACAATGTCCAAAAACCAGCGACGCAACATTGATCCAAAGACGTATTGTGTCGTCGCCACGCTATTTATAATGTTGTCTGACAAATTCACCGAAGCAACACCGCCATTAGTCGGAGACGCCTCACGCCATCACCTACGAGGCTCACACTAGGTTTCACGACGAATGGAGATAAAAGAGGGAGCAGCGGTGATCACCGATCATGAGACCCAACCGACCCGGGGCGTCCAACTCTCGGAGCAGGTGGCACGAAAGTTGACGCATGCCATCCATACCGGCGAGATGCGTCCCGGTGAACGTCTGCCCACCGAGGCCGCGTTGGGCGAACGCTATGGCATCAGCCGTTCGGTGGTACGCGAGGCCATTTCCATGCTGCGCAACGCCGGCCTGGTCACATCGCATCGCGGCAGCGGCAGCTTCGTCGCCGAGGTGCCCACCGTGGCGTTGCGCCTGGCGATTCCCGACCCGTCGCTGCAATCGGTCATCCGCCTGCTCGAACTGCGTCGGGCCCTGGAAGTCGAGGCGGCGCGGCTGGCGGCCCAGCGCCGCACGCCGTCTCAATTGCGTCGACTCCGCAACGCCATGGCCGATATCGATGAGGCCGTCGAAGTCGGTGCCGATGGTGTCGATCAGGACATGGCCTTTCACCGCGCCATCGCCGAGGCGTCGAACAACACGCACTTCACGGCGATCATCGACTTCTACAACCGCTTCCTGCATCACGCCGTTACCGTGACGCGAACCAATGAGTCGCTGCGCGAAACGTTCATGGCGCAGGTCATCGAAGAGCATCAAGCGATCGTCGACGCCATCGCCCAGGGCGACGAAGAGGCCGCCGCCCAGGCCGCCGCGCGCCACCTCGAGCATGCCGAGTGGCGCCTGCGCCAGGCACCGACGGACCTGTTGGAGCGTCTCGAGGACAGCGCAAGCAGCGAGCCAACCAACGACACAGGAGACGCGAGATGACACAGGGACAGCGCGCACGCGTGGGAATCATCGGCCTGGGGTCGATGGGCATGGGCATGGCGACATCATTGGTCGATGCCGGCTTCACCACCTGGGGGTGCGATCTGCGCTCCGATGCCAGACAAGCATTCGAGAGCCACGGTGGCCGAGCGGTCGCCACACCCGCGGAGATGGCCGCCCACGTCGATGTCGTCGTCAGCGTGGTCGTCAATGCCGAACAGACCCGCGAGGTGCTGTTCGGCCCCCAGGGCGTCGCCGATGGCCTGACGCCCGGCAGCGTCATCGTCTCGTGCGCTACCTGCGCACCGGAGGCCGTGGTCGCCCTGGGCGAGGAGCTCGCCACCCGGGGCCTGCGCCTGCTCGATGCGCCGATTTCCGGTGGCGCCGCCAAGGCCGCACAAGGCGCACTGACGATCATGGCCTCGGGGCCTGACGATGTCTTCGACAGCGTCGAGGATGTCCTCGACGCCCTCGCCGCCAAGGTCTTCCGCCTTGGCGACGCGATGGGACAGGGATCGCAGGTCAAGCTGGTCAACCAGCTGTTGGCGGGGGTGCACATCGCCGCCGCCGCCGAAGCCATGGCCTACGGCATTCGCGGCGGCTGCGATCCGCAAGTCCTGTATGAGGTCATCACCCAGAGCGCCGGCAATTCATGGATGTTCGAGAATCGCGTGCCGCACATTCTCGAGGACGATTACACGCCGCGTTCGGCGGTGGACATCTTCGTCAAGGATCTGGGTCTGGTTCACGATACCGCTCACCGCGACAAGTTTCCCCTGCCACTGACCAGTCAGGCGCTCACCATGTTTACCCAAGCCTCGGCACAAGGCCATGGCGGCGACGATGACGCTGCCGTGATCAAGACGTTTCCGGGCTTCGGGCTGCCGTCTCTCGCGGCCAACGATGCCGAGACAGGGGAGGAGGAATGACGATGCCCATCATCGGTTGCATTGCCGACGATTTCACCGGCGCCACGGACGTGGCGAGCATGCTGGTCAGTGCCGGCATGCGCACGCTGCAGACCATCGGCGTCCCGTCGACGGCGCTGGACGATGACGTCGAGGCCGTGGTCGTCGCCCTCAAGTCGCGCACCCTGCCCGCCGACGAGGCCGTGGCGCAGTCTCTCGAGGCATTGGCGTGGTTGCAGGCCCAGGGCTGCGAGCAGTTCTATTTCAAGTACTGCTCGACGTTCGACTCCACGCCCGCGGGCAACATCGGGCCGGTGACCGACGCGCTGATGACGGCGCTGGACACCGACTTCACCGTGGCCTGCCCGGCACTGCCCGCCAACCAGCGCACCGTCTACAACGGCTACCTGTTCGCGGGGGGCGTGCCGCTCAACGAAAGCGGCATGCAGGATCACCCCCTCACGCCCATGACGGATGCCAATCTGGTCCGCGTTCTCGGCGCCCAGACGCACCAGCGGGTCGATCTGATCGACTACGCCACGCTCAACGAGGGTGTCGAGGCCGTCGAGGCCCGCATGCAGGCACTGCGCTCGGCGGGCGTGGGCATCGCCGTTTGCGACGCCATCGACACGCCACATTTGCATACCCTGGCGCGCGCCTGTCGCCACCTGCCCCTGGTGACCGCCGGCTCCGGGCTGGCCCTGGGGCTGCCCGCCAACCTGGCCGATCGCTTGCCTGCGGCAGGACAAGCCGATGCATTGCCCGCCATCGCCGGGCGAGAAGCCATCTTGAGCGGCAGCTGTTCGCGCGCCACCCTGGCGCAGCTCGAACATGCCCGCGAGCACTACCCGAGCCATTACCTCGACGCCCTGGCCTTGGCCGATGATTTCGAAGGGGTCATCGCGGCGGCGCTCGCGCTGGCCGAAGAGCATCTCGATCGTGGCCCGGTGCTGCTGTATGCCAGCGCCTCGCCGGAAGACGTGCGACGGGCGCAGGAGGTCCTCGGCGTCGCGGAAGCGGGGGCCCTGGTCGAACGCGCCATGGCCGAGATTGCCCAGTCCCTGGTCGAGCACCATGGCGTACGGCGCTTGCTCGTGGCGGGAGGCGAAACCTCCGGTGCGGTGGTCAACGCGCTTGGGGTGCAAGGATTGCGCATCGGCCCGAGCATCGATCCCGGCGTGCCCTGGACCACCACCTTTGGCACGCCGGCGCCGCTCGCCCTGACCCTCAAGTCGGGTAACTTCGGCGCGCAAGACTTCATGACCAAGGCATGGAGGATGTTGCCATGAGCTACATCAGCACCACGACCACCGAAAATCGCCTGCGCGAGGAGATCGCCGAGATCGGCCGTTCCTTCCGGCTACTAGGCATGGCGCCGGGCACCTCCGGCAACATCAGTGCCAGACTCGATGACGGCTGGCTGATGACGCCGACCAACGCCAGCCTCGGTGCCCTCGATCCCGCCGTGATTTCCAAGCTGGACTGGGACGGCAACCTGCTCGACGGCGAGCCACCGACCAAGGAGTCGTTCCTGCATCGCGCCTTCTACGATCAGCGTCCCGATACCGGCGGTATCATTCACTTGCATGCCACGCACTCGGCGGCGGTCTCGTGTCTCAACGGCCTCGATGAACGCTCCTGCCTGCCCCCCATCACGCCGTATTTCGTCATGCGCGTGGGGCGTTTGCCGCTGATTCCTTACTATCGTCCCGGCGATCCCGCCCTCGGCGACGCGATACGCGAGCATGCCAACACTCATGGCGCGGTGTTGCTGGCCAACCACGGTCCCGTGGTGGCGGGCAAGACACTGGAAGCGGCACGCAACGCCATCGAGGAACTGGAAGAAACCGCCAAGCTGTACCTCCTGCTGCGCCAGCACGACGTGCGTACCCTGGGCGAAGCGGAAATCGACGAGCTTCGTCAGGCCTTCGGCGCCCACTGGTAAGCATTTTCTGAAAGGAGCTTCTACATGCCTCGCTTTGCCGCCAATCTGTCCATGATGTTCAACGAGGTGCCCTTCATGGAGCGCTTCGCCGAGGCCGCCGCGTGCGGCTTCGAAGGGGTCGAGTTCCTGTTCCCCTATGCGTTCGAGGCCGACGCCATTGCCGCCGAACTCAAACATCATGGCTTGCAGCAAGTGCTGTTCAACCTGCCGCCGGGCGACTGGGACGCCGGCGAGCGCGGCATCGCCGCCCTGCCGGGGCGCGAGACGGAATTCCGCGACAGCGTCGAGACCGCGATTCACTATGCCAGAGCCCTGAACTGCCCGCGTCTGCACGCCATGGCCGGGATGGCGCCCGAGGATGTTTCACGGGAAACATGGCGTGCGGTGTACCTGGATAACCTGCGCCATGCCGCCCGCCGCCTCGCCGAGTACGACCTCGAACTGCTGATCGAGCCCATCAATACCCGCGACATGCCGGGGTACTGCCTCAACCACCAGGCCGAGGGGCACGCCATCGTGGCCGAACTGGGCGAGCCCAACGTCAAGGTACAGATGGACTTTTACCATACCCAGATCATGGACGGGGACATCTGGACGACCTATCGGCGCCATCGCGCTAGCGTTGGCCACATTCAGATCGCCGGCGTCCCCGGGCGCCACGAACCCGATACCGGTGAAGTGAATTATCCGTGGCTGTTCGAGCAACTGGATGCCGACGGTTTCGAGGGCTGGATCGGCTGTGAATACAAGCCACGCGCCGGTACGCGAGCGGGGCTCGGGTGGTTCGAGGCTTGGCAGCGGCAAGCTTAGACACCGGGACTCGCAGCCCCCGCGCTGGTGGGGGCTAGGGGCTAGGCTGCCAAGACACTTAGAACGAATAAGTCAGCGTCGACGTCACGCGCCGCGGTTCGCCATAGACGCCATAAGTGTCGAAATAGCTGTAGTACTTCTCGTCGAACAGGTTCTTCACGTTGACCTGTAGCGCCAACTGCGGCGTGAACTGATAACGGCCGAAGACATTCGCGACCGCGTAACTTTCCTGCTCGTAATCCCGGGTTCCGCCGGGCGCTGCCTGGTCGTCGATGAAGGTCTCGCTCTGCCATCTAGCCCCACCACCGATCGTCAGCTGACGCCACTGTGGTACACGGTAGCTGGCGAAGAGGTTGGCCTGGGTGCGCGGGCGGTCGGTATTGAACGAGCCTTCAGCGGACGTTGCCGTGTAGTGGGTAAAGCCGACCGTCATATCGAGGTCATCGGTCACCGCACCTGTCAGCTCGGCCTCGAAGCCTTCGCTGACCACGTCACTAACGGGGGTCGCGGTAGTGATGAGCGAGCCAGGCGTGCTGACGATATCGGCCACGTTGTCCTGCTCGAGCCGGAACACCGAGAACGAGGCGTTGAGCAATCCATCGAACCAGGCCGCCTTGATGCCGGTTTCGTAGTTCTTGCCCACGAGAGGATCCAAATAACCGTTGCCGCCTTCCAAACGATAGCTCTGCGGCTGGAAAATCTCGGTATAGCTCAAGTAAGTGGACCAGACATCGTTGATGTCATAGACCAAGCCGCCATACGGGGTGATAGCGTCTTCGTCCTGCGAGTGGTTACCCAAGCCACTTGACCAGGTGCTACCTTGCCAATCGGTGTAGCGTGCGCCGACGATCAGCATCAGCGGCTCAGCCAACGAGAAACGCGCCATGCCATAGACGGCCTTCTGGCGGGTGCTCGCGCTTTCCGAGGGCGCGAAATCCGGCCACTCCAGGTCAGGTGTCGAACCGTTCCAGTTGTTGAAATCTCCTACGTCGATCACACCGGGCGCAAAACTGTTTTGGTAATCGTTTTCCTGATCGCTGTAACTTCCACCAAAGACGAGTTCGTGTTCACGACCGAATAGCTCGAATGGACCTCTCACGTAAGCATCGACCGAATCCACACTACGCTCACCACGATTCCAGCCAGTATAGAAATCTGGCCCTTGACCGGTCACCGGATCTGGTGACGAGAAATAGGGTTCGTAATAGGGCGCCATCAGTCGGGAGTCGAGATCCGTTTCTCTGTGCGTCGCCGTCCCCCTGAACTCCCAGCCATTACCGAAACGATGATCGAGATCGACGAAAACCTTTTGCGATTCGTAATCGTTGTAAGCCCAATCCGGTGCCACACTGAAGGAGCGCGCGTAGTCAGTCTCACTACCGTCGCTGTACCAGAGCGGCAGCCCGCCCCAGGTCGGCGAGGATATATGGGTATCCTGATAGTCGTAGCCAAGCGAGACAGTCGTATTGTCGGTAACGTCAGCATCGATCACCAGATAGCCGAATTTCTTGCGTTCCCCATAACGATCGAGCTCACCGTCTGCAGCGCCGTAACCGCCGATGAAACGCGCACGAACGTCACCGGATTCGGTCAGCGGCGTGGTGACGTCGACCACACCGCGGCGTTGATCCCAACTCCCCAAGGTGCCGGATACTGACCCCATCAGCTCGCGACTGTCGGCATGCTTACGCACGAAATTGACCGAGGCACCGGGGTTCCCGGCCCCGGTCATCAGGCCATTGGCGCCACGCACCACCTCGACCCGATCATAGATCGCCGTATTCTGGGCTCCCTCGCCGAAGTACCAGCGACTGTCCGTGTTGAGGGTGGGGATACCGTCGTATTGATAGCTATTGATTCTGAAACCGCGGGAGTAGAACTGTACGCGATTGCTGTCGACCTGGCTGACCGAGATCCCCGTCGTATTCGCTAGTACATCTTTGACGGTGTCGAGATTCTGATCGTCGATGCGCTGCTCGGTGATGATGCTGATCGACTGAGGGATCTCTTTGGGGCTTAGCTCGAAACGCGTCCCCGCCGTCGTGCTGCGGCGGGTATAGCCGACGTTTTCATAGAGATTCTGCGCAGTGACGGTGAGTGTATCCAGCTCGTCGGCATCCGCAGACTGGGCCAGGGCCAGAGGGGAAAGCAGGGCGGCAATGGAAGAGCAGAGCGCGAGCGGCGCCACACGCATGTGCCGCCAGTGGGCCCGAACCGGTTCCCCCGGCAACCAGGACGTCTTTTTCATTGTGTTCCCTTGATGACGCGTCATAGGCGCCAAATTTATGGATCGTTTCCAAACGGCGAAGTATGGAAACCTCCACATCAAGAGTCAATGATTATGATAAATATTCGTATTTACTGTGTCTCCTGGAACGTGCCTTCACGAAGGCACCACCACGCCAGCCGGTAACTCAGTCGTCGTCTTCTAGGTCGTCACGTTCGCGTTCGCGGCGCTCCTCGGCCTCTTCGCGGGCGTCGTCGATCACCGCCATCAGCTCGATCACGTCGACGTCGAGGGTGTCGGGTTCGAAGTGCCCGGTGAGCCGGCTATCCGGATGCAGCTCGCCAGCTTCATAAAGCGCCCAGATTTCCTTGCCATAATCGGTATTCAGCAGCGCCGGCTCGAAGCGCCCGAACCAGGCACGCATATTGTCGACGTCGCGCACCAGCAGCATCGGCGCGCTGTTGTTGCCCGCCGCGTCGACCGCCTGGGGCAGGTCGATGATCACCGGCCCATCCTGGTCGACCAGCACGTTGAATTCGGAGAGATCGCCGTGTACCAGTCCGGCACATAGCATGCGCACCACGTCGGTGATGATCCGATCATGATACTCGCGCGCCTTTTCCGGGCTCAGCGCCACCTCGCCAAGCTGGGGAGCGACGCCGTCTTCGCCGTCACTGATCAGATCCATCAGCAGCACGCCGTCGACGAAGCCATGCGGGCGTGGCACGCGCACATCCGCTGCGGCCAACCGGTACAGCGCATCGACCTCGGAGGTGAGCCAGGCCGCTTCCTGTTCCTTCTGGCCATAGCGGGTCTTCTTGGCCATCGCTCGGGCACGTCGTGTGTTGCGCGCCTTGCGACCCTCTTGATACTGCACGGCTTGCTTGAAGCTACGCTGGCTGGCTTCCTTGAAGACCTTGGCGCAACGCAGCTCGTCACCGCAGCGCACGACGTAAACCTGGGCTTCCTTGCCACTCATCAACTGGCTGACGACCTCATCGATCAAACCGTCGTCGATCAGGGGCTGGAGTCTCTTGGGTACTTTCATATTACCTTATGTATGGTATGAGCCAATAATCGGCAAAGTATTGCCTCGGCATCGCGAATAAATTCGCTCCCACGAAACCCGACTAGCGGGTGACACGGCGCGCCCGGAACGACCGCCCCTTGATCCGCCCGTTGGCGAGCTGATCGAGTGCCGCCTGGGCGACATCGCGCTCGACCGCGACGAACGCGTTACGCTCTGAGACCTGGATCTTGCCGACCTGATCGCCAGCGATGCCGCCCTCGCCGGTCAACGCGCCGAGGATGTCGCCGGGGCGCACCTTCTGCTTCTTGCCGGCATCGAGTTGCAGCGTCGCCATGCGCGGGGTGAACGGCCGCGCGTCGCCACGCAGCGGCGGTAACGGCTCACAGGCCAGCGACTCACCGAGGAACTCGCCAAGCTTGTCGAGCCGGTAATATTCGCTCTCGGCGACCAGCGTGCAGGCCACGCCACTCCCGCCGGCCCGACCGGTGCGTCCGATGCGGTGCACGTGCACCTCGAGTTCGCGGGCGATTTGAACATTGAACACCGCATCCAACGCGTCGATATCCAGCCCGCGTGCCGCCACGTCGGTGGCCACCAGAATCGACACGCTCTTGTTGGCGAACATCGCCAGGATACGATCACGATCGGGCTGCTCCAGGTCCCCATTGAGGGCCAACGCAGAAAAGCCTGCTGCGTTCAGGGCGTCGGCGACCTGCTGAGTCTCGCGCTTGGTATTGCAGAACACCACGCTGGATTCGGGGCGGATGTTGAGCAACAGGCGTTCTAGTGCCGGCATGCGAGCGTCCTCACTCGCAACGCGATAGAAATGCTGGCGGATGCTGGTGTCATCATGCGTCGAGGCGACCTCGACGTTCAGCGGCTCACGCATCATGCGCTCGGCAATGGGCCGAATGCCCGGACCGTAGGTGGCGCTGAACAACAGCGTCTGGCGCGAGGTCGGCGCCTGGCCGACGATCGACTCGATCGCCGCCTGAAAGCCCATGTCCAGCATGCGGTCGGCTTCATCCAGCACCAGCGTGTTCAGCGCGTCGAGTGCCAGCGAGCCCTTGCGCAGGTGCTCTTCGATCCGCCCCGGCGTGCCCACTACCACATGCGCGCCGTGCTCCAGCGAGTCACGTTGTGGCTTGAGCGGCGTCCCGCCGCACAGCGTCAACACCTTGACGTTGCTGAGCCCACGCGCCAGCCGGCGCAACTCGCCGGCGACCTGGTCCGCCAGTTCGCGAGTCGGGCACAACACCAACCCCTGCACGCGAAACGCCTTGGTCTCGAGCCTTGAGAGCACCCCCAGGCCGAATGCCGCGGTCTTGCCCGAACCGGTCTGACCCTGGCCGATCACATCGCGCCCAGCGAGAATCGCCGGCAGGCTCTCGGCCTGGATCGGCGTCATGGCGTGATAGCTCAGCGACTCCAGGTTAGTGAGCAGCGCGGGCGCCAGCGGCAAGGTAGCGAAATCGGATGATGATGAATCGGACACGGCGACAAATCCTGTCATGAAGCTGGCCACGCCATGCACGCGAATAGGTAGACGCGTGATAGCGATGAGTGGCTAAGGATGGAATGGCAGCAGGATAACAGAATCGCGCCAGCAGCGTGCGTGCAAGCAATCATGTGTTATCTGACACCACTTTAGTCGCGCACCTTTGGTCGCATTACATACAGAGGTGTTTGTCATGGACTGCTCTGGCAGATGCGAATAACTTTTTTTATATCAAAAACAAGAAATACATATATTAGATAGAATTCCAAGTGGGCGCCTACGCTTCGCAGGCTCAATAAAGAACAAGCTCTCGGGAGCCTGCGATGCGTAATACCAAGCTTAGCGTGATGGAGAAGATAGGTTTCGGCATGGGTGACGCCGGCAACAACATGACCTTTGCCGCCGTGGTCATGTATCTCTCCTACTTCTATACCGATGTCTACGGCATCTCGCCGGCCATCGTGGGTACCATCTTCATCTCCATGCGCTTCGTGGATGCCATCACCGACCCCCTCATGGGAGCGCTCGCGGATCGGACCCGCAGCCGCTGGGGGCGTTTCCGTCCCTACATACTGTTTGTTCCCGTGCCTTTGGCCGCTTCCTGTGTACTGATGTTCACCACCCCCGACTGGTCGGAGTCGGCCAAGATTGGCTACGCCTTCGCCACCTATTTCGCGATGTCGCTCCTCTACACGGCGGTGAACATTCCCTACTGCGCGCTGGGCGGTGTGATCACCGACGACCACCGCGAGCGGGTATCGTTTCAGTCCTGGCGCTTTATCCTCGTCGGCGTGGCCTACCTGATTCTCAACAGCAGCTTGATGCCGCTGGTCGAATTACTCGGCGGCGGCGACGAGACCCAAGGCTTTCAGTACACCATGGCCATCATGTCCGTGATCGCACTCGCCATGTTCGGCTTCTGCTTCGCAACGGTGAGGGAGCGTGTTCACCCACCCCTACAAAAACAGGAAAAGCTGACGGCCACGCTCAAGTCCCTGGCCATGAATATCAAATGGCGGATCATCCTGGGCGTTACCTTCCTCCAAGCGCTGCAATTCTTCCTCCGTCAGGGTGCGGCGATCTATTTCGCAACCTACGTGCTGGGCTTCGGCACTGTGGGTATTTCCGTCTTCATTACCGCCGGTGCACTCGCCAGCATCGCCGGGACCGCGCTCTCGCCCCGGCTCAGTCAGCGCATCAGCAAACGCATCGTGTTTCAAGCCAGTACCCTGGCCTTGATTGGAACATCGTGCCTGTTGTTCTTCGTGCCTGGGCAGTGGGGCATCGTGGCGACCGTGCTTTTCGTGCTGGTCAGTTTCATGCACGGCATCGGCGCACCGATTTCCTGGGCACTGATGGCCGATGCCGAGGATTATGGCGAATGGAAGACCGGACAGCGCAATACCGGGGTCTCCTTCGCGGGCAACTTGTTCTTTCTCAAAATGGGACTCGCCGTTTCCGGCGGCATGATCGGCTTTCTGCTGTCCTGGGGCGGCTACCAGGCCAACGTCGACCAGCAGAGCGACACGGCGCTGCTGGTCATCACGCTGCTATTGACCCTGATTCCGGCGCTGGTCTCCCTGCTGATGTTCTGGGCCACGTACCTGTTCGGTCTGAATGACGATGACATGGACCAGGTTCGAGGAGCGCTCCAGACCCGCCGCCCCGAACAGGACTCCTCACTCTCGTCTCCTGACGCGCCCTCTGCCGATGCCGATGACCCGGCCTACACCTGATTTCAATCCTGTCTTTCCCCGTTACAAGGAGCCTGACATGCATACTCGCGTCACCCTGCACCGCGACTTCGTCATCAGCGAGATCGACGACCGCCTTTACGGCGCCTTCCTCGAGCACATGGGCCGGGCCATCTATAGCGGCATCTACGAGCCCGGCCACCCCGAGGCGGACGACGACGGTTTCCGTCGCGACGTGCTGGACATGGTCAAGGAGCTCGCGCCGCCCATCGTGCGCTACCCGGGCGGCAACTTCGTCTCCGCCTACAACTGGGAAGATGGCATCGGCCCCCGCGAGGAGCGCCCGGTACGCCTCGACCTGGCCTGGCACAGTCGCGAATCCAACCAGATCGGCATTCACGAATTCGCCGACTGGTGCGAGCTGGCCGGCATCGACATGATGCTGGCGGTCAATCTCGGCTCGCGCGGCATCGACGCCGCCCGCAACTTTCTCGAGTACGTCAACCACCCCGAGGGCAGCGCCTGGAGCGACCTGCGGATCCGCAACGGCCGCCAGGAACCCTGGAACGTCAAGCTATGGTGCCTGGGTAACGAGATGGACGGCCCCTGGCAGGTCGGTCACAAGAACGCCGACGAATACGGCCATCTCGCCAACGAAACCGGCAAGGCGCTGAAGGCCTACGACAGCAGCCTCGAACTGGTCGCCTGCGGTTCCTCCAACCCCGATATGGCCAGCTACCCCGAATGGGAAGCCACCGTACTCGACCACTGCTACGAGACGGTCGACTACATCTCGCTGCACATGTACTTCACCAACTACGCCGACGACCTGGGCAGCTACCTGGCGCTCAGCGAAAAGCTCGACCGCTACATCGGCTCGATCGCCGGCGTGATCGACTACATCAAGGCCAAGAAGCGCTCCCAAAAGGACGTTCACATCTGCTTCGACGAGTGGAATGTCTGGTATCACAGCACCGAGCGCGACAAGCGCATCCTCCAGGGCAACGACTGGCCTTTCGCACCGGCGATCCTCGAAGACGCCTACAATGTCGAAGACGCGCTGCTGATCGGCTGCGTGCTCAACACCTTCATTCGGCGTTCCGACCGCGTGCGCATCGCCTGTATCGCTCAGTTGGTCAACGTCATCGCGCCGATCATGACCGAAAGCGATGGCGGCGCCTGGCGCCAGACGATCTTCTACCCGCTGTATTTCGCTTCCCGCTTCGGTCGCGGCAAGGCCCTACGACTGGCCGTCGACAGCCCGACCTACCCGGTGGATGAACTCGGGGACGTCCCCTATCTGGACGTTTCCGCCGTGCACGACGAAGCGCACGAGGCCATCACGTTGTTCATCGTCAATCGCCATCCCAGCGATTCTCTCGCGTTCGATGTCGATCTGGGCGGTTTCACGTCCTGCAGGATCGTGGATCATCAAAGCATCGACTATCCCGACATGAAGGCCGCCAACATCGCCGAGCGCCCCGAGCATATTCGGCCCACGCCCGGCCAGGGGCTCACCGTCGACGGCACGGCACTCGAAGGCAAGCTCGCGCCGCTGAGTTATCACATGGTACGTCTGGACGTGGCCGAGTGAGACGCCCACCCCCAAGCCCTGCTGCAGACACACGAAGATGGAAGAGAATAAATAGAAGGGATTGTTGACATTCACACCTATACTGTGGCTACCCACTGACGAAATGCCAATCACGGGGCCCTGTGAGGCATAAGGCTAATCGCCAGACTGGTCGTATTCCTCTCCCCCCGCCCGGGGTCGCCTTTGGTGACCCCGTGGCATACGTAACGGTGGTCGCCATGAGCCAGTTTTCACAGACCGAACTACAGGAGTTCAAGGACAATGTCGCGGGCAGTGTGATGCTCCCCGACGACCCGCGATACGACGAAGTTCGCCAAATCTGGAATGCCATGATTGATCGCAGGCCTTCCATGATCGTCCGCTGCACTTCAACTGCAGATGTGGTCCATTCCTTGCGCTTCATTAACCAGCACGGCTTACCCTTCTCCATACGCGGAGGCGGTCACAACATCGCAGGCAACGCTGTCTGCGAAGATGGACTGATGATCGACCTCTCGCTGATGAAGGGAGTCCACATCGACCAAGAGCGTCAACAAGGATCTGTCGAGCCAGGCTGTACCCTCGCTGATTTCGACGCCGCCGCCCAAGCGTACGGCCTCGCCACACCGTTAGGCATCAACTCCACCACAGGGGTGGCCGGACTCACTCTGGGCGGTGGCTTCGGTTGGCTCAGCCGACAGTACGGCATGACCATAGACAATCTACTCTCTATGGAGGTGATTACAGCCGACGGTCAACAATTACACGCCAGCGAATCGGAAAACGCCGATCTTTTCTGGGGACTGCGTGGCGGAGGCGGCAATTTTGGTATAGTGACTCGTTTCGAGTACCAGTTGCATCCTGTGGGGCCGAACGTGCTATGCGGTCTTATCGTTTTTCCCTTCGACCAGGCGAAATCAATCATCACGCAGTTCGCCCGTTTCACCGAAACGATGCCGGACGAACTCAACGTGTGGATGGTTACTCGCAAAGCGCCTCCCTTGCCTTTCCTACCCGAGGCAGTCCACGGGAAAGAGATCGTCGCGCTTGCTATTTGCTACGTCGGCGATCCCGCTGAAGGCGAGAAACACATCGAACCGCTGCGAGAATTCGGCACCGCCTACGGCGAGCACATTGGTGTACAGCCATACATCGACTGGCAACAGGCTTTCGACCCGCTGTTGACCCCAGGGGCCCGCAACTATTGGAAAACACATAATTTCTCGACGCTCGACGAAGGCCCGATCGATGCCATAATCGAATACGCCAGTGCCTTACCGTCTTCGCAATGCGAGATATTCATCGCCACGATCGGAGGCCAGACACGCCGAACACTTCCTGACGCGATGGCCTACTCAAACCGTGATGCCAACTACGTACTGAACGTACATGCACGATGGGAAACGGCTGCCGAGGACGCACACTGCATTGCCTGGGCCCGTGAATTCTTCGCTCGCTCACAACCCTTCGCCAGCAGTGGCGCCTACGTCAACTTCCTGACCGGGGATGAGAGTGAGCGCGTCGCTTTCGCCTATGGTGATAGTTACGAGCGGTTGGTGGAGCTCAAGAAGAAGTTCGATCCGGCAAACATTTTCCGTATCAATCAGAACATCAGACCGGCCTGAATGCCCTTATGCCCAAGCCATGAGGGTCGTCATCATCCCGAACTGAGGAACTCAAACGTCATCTGTGTCACCACGGCTATTCAGGACGGGTCATAGAGAAAAGAAAAGCCCGCGAGATACGACTCGCGGGCTTTTAGAGATTCTTGGCCCGCCCTGAAGGATTCGAACCTTCGACCTTTGCCTCCGGAGGGCAACGCTCTATCCAGCTGAGCTAAGGGCGGAACGCGGCATATCCTACTGCGTCAGGACAGGAGTTGTCCACCGCAAACGCAGCCAGCTACAACTCCTTGATCGTCGTATCGTGCCATTCTCCTTTCACAACGGCCCTAGAAGACGGCTCTAAAAGAAAGCTATGTGTATGGCGCTTCATCTAAGCACTCGTTCTAAGCGTAACGCTCAATATGGGTCGCCTATTTGATCACGCCCTGCTCACGCAGCGCCTTCAAACGCTCGGCGGACAACCCCAACCCTTGTAGCACCTCATCGGTATGCTGGGCGTATACTGGCGCTGGTTGGCGTATAGAAGGTGGCGTCAGCGACAACTTGCTCGGGAAGCCCATCATCTTCATCTTACCGATCACCGGATGCTCGACCTCCTGTACCATGCCACGCGCCTGGTAATGAGGATCTTGTACCGCCTGGGCGAAATTGTTGATAGGGCCGGCCGGGACCCCTGCTTGGTCGCATTTTTCCAACCAAGCATTCATGTCGTCTGTCGCGAAAATTTCTTCCAGAACCGTCTCGAGAGCCTCGACATTCTGGCCACGCTGGTAGTTGGTCGTGAAGCGGGGGTCTTCCAGCAAATCGGGGCGCATGATGACCTCTTGGCATAGCCGCTCCCAAGTACGCTGGTTAGCGCAGCCGAGCATCATATAACCATCACGCGCCTGGAGTGCCTGATAAGGAGCTGACACACGATGCCGCCAGCCAGTCGGCTGCGGAATGGTGCCATTGGAAAAGTACGCAGCTGCCTCCCAAGAGAACCAAGGCAAGCCGCATTCGGCAATGGCAACATCGACCAGTTGCCCCTCACCGGTATTCATCTTGTGGATGTAGGCGGCGAGAATGGAGTAGACGGCGGTGATACCGGCGCCGATATCGTACACGGCGATTCCCGTTTTCAGCGGTCGACGCCCCGGCTCACCGGTCATCGACATCAGCCCGGTCATGCCCTGAGCCACCAAGTCAAAACCGCCCTTGTGACTGTAGGGTCCAGTCTGTCCATATCCAGAGATGGAGCAGTAGATGATGCCTGGATTGATAGCCTTGAGAGTCTCGTAGTCGATCTGTAGCGACTTGGTGACGCCAGGGCGGTAATTCTCGACGATGACATCAGCTTCTCTTGCCAGTTGATAGAAGAGTTCCTTGCCCTCGTCCGTCTTAAGATTGAGGGAAATACTCTTCTTGTTACGGTTGATCTGAGCGAAGCACGTCGACTCTTCATTGACGTAAGGGCCCATCTGGCGGCTATCGTCACCGCCGTTGATCTTTTCGACCTTAGTCACCTCAGCGCCGAGGTCGGCAAGCACCATAGTGCAGTAAGGCCCAGCCATGATTTGCGAGATATCCAGCACCTTCATATTCGATAGTGCAAGCATGCCCCAACCTCCTGTCTCTCGTTTATCTTTATTTACCCAGCCATGTGTGCGTCTTCTTGTTAATGAAGGCATCCACCGCGTTACGAAAATCTTGGCTGGTATAGCAGAGCGAAATAAGGTCCTCATCCATGCCCGGCGCAGGCCGCTGATTGACTTGGACTCGCCGGATACCTTCCTTGCATGCCTTGAGGGTCAACGGTGCGAAGCTGCTTAACTTTTCAGCGACGGAGCGCACCTCCTCTTCGATGACGTCCGCCGCAAAGATTTGCGTGACCAGACCAGCGTTATAGCTCTCCTCCGCCTTGAGCAGCCGAGCCAGCATCAATACTTCCTTGGTGCGCGCTACCCCTACCAGTCCGACGATGCGTGCGATGTTGTTCATCGATACGCAGTTGCCCAAGGTGCGCGCGATGGGAATGCCAAACTTGAGTTCTGGCGTTGCATAGCGAAAGTCGCAGGCCATGGCGATCGCCGCTCCCCCACCGATACAGAAGCCTTCAAGCAGAGCAATGGTCGGCTTCTCGAGTGTTTCCAGACGCTCAATGACGCGATCGATACGTCGCTCGTAGTCGATTGCATCAGCCGCATCATCGAATTGCGTGAACTGCTTGATATCGGTACCGGCGACGAAGGCCTCCCCCCCCTTGCCGCGTAGTACCACGACATCGACGCTATCGTCTTTTTCCAACTCGTCACATAGCCGTTCGAGTCCGTCGTACATGGCCCAGGTCATGGCGTTTCTGACCTCGGGGCGATTGAATGTCACCCATGCCAGTCGCCCTTCCCGGGCACACTCGACTTCAGCTTGCTGCTCCATGTTCTTCTCCTTGGTTTCGGCTGCACGGTGCAAGGCACTGCCATGGATCGATACGTCTCTTGCAGAATGAACTCATAATTCATTTTGACAAAATAGACTTTCGTCTAGACGAAAAACGTATCGATAAAAGCTACTTTAAAACAAGGTACTAGCTATAAATTCACGAAAAGAGGTTAGTAATTTGAATTCATAATTTCAAAAGGGCGATTCTCAGCCTCCTGCCACCAGGCGGCTCCTACATCCACAACGACCAGGAGCACAATAGATGGCTCTCTACTCGCTGGGGGACGCGTCCCCCACGTTCAAGTCAGGCGCATATACCGCGCCTGAAGCAGTGATCATCGGTACAGTAACGCTAGGCGAGGATGTCAGTGTCTGGCCTGGCGCCGTGCTTCGTGGTGACAACGAGGCAATCACCGTGGGCAGCGGCAGCAATATCCAGGAAAATTGCGTACTGCACGTCGACCCTGGCTTCCCCCTGACCATCGGTGACAACGTCACCGTAGGCCACCTCGTCATGCTGCACGGGTGTACTATCGGCGACGGCTGTCTGGTTGGCATGCATGCCACAGTGCTCAACGGCGCTGTGATCGGCGAGAACTGCCTGGTCGGTGCCGGCGCGATGGTCACGTCAAACAAACGTTTTCCGCCCAACTCACTGATTCTAGGTTCGCCAGCCAGGGTGGTTCGTACACTAAACGATGAAGAAGTCGCTGGCCTGAGAGAAAGCAGCCAGCATTATGTCGAGCGCAAGGAGCGTTATCGCCACGAACTCAAGCGAATCGATACTTGAGCGACCATAACGCACTCGCGCCCGATATAACGGGGACCATATCCACCTTTGGGGAGCGCCGCCTAACGGCGCTCCCCTTCAGCAAGAAGGCCGATCAATTCAGGAATCGTAGCCTCGGCATGCCCCGAGCTTTTAGCCTCCTCAAGCACCGCAAGAATGCCGTCTGCTACACCTTTGTTGGCCTGCAGGCCTCCCGCCATGGTCACGTAATAGTCCACATCCTTATGCGCGTTGGAAATGCTGAACTGGAAGCCGGAACTGTCGCGCTCCAGAATGTAGGGTTGCAGGCGCTGCAGGATGGCGCCGGCTCCACCGCCCTTGGCGAGCACCTCGACCAGTGTCTCCGACTCGATACCACCGAGCTGTGCACAGGCAGCGGCTTCCGCCAGAACAGTCGAAAATCCTACCGACACGAAATTGTGCAGCAGTTTAAGCTTGTGTCCTGAGCCCACCGGGCCGGCATAGGTGATGTTTTCGGCGAAGCTTTCTAGTAGTGGCCGGTGAGCCTCGAACAGCTCGCGCTCGCCGCCGACGATAAGGTTGAGTCGGCCTTCTGCGGCCTCTTTCGGCGTACGCGTCATCGGCGCATCCAGAAAGCGCCCACCCGCTTTCGTTACTGCGTCAGCGATTTGCTCGGTCGAACTGGGAATCGCCGTGGAGCAGTCGATCACCACCCCTCCCCGCTTCAAGCCCTTGAGCACACCATCATCGCGAAACAATACATCCTCGACCTGCGGAGAGCCGGTCACGCAGACAATGATCACGTCGCAGTGGGCGGCCAGGTCACGCCCATTGGTAAAGCTCTGAGCGCCATTGGTTACGAGCATGTCCACCGACTGGTTGCCGGGATGGTCCAGAAAACTCAGCGACCAGCCTTGCTTCTGAATGTTGCTGGCAATGCCATGTCCCATCAGGCCGATACCGATTACGCCGACCTGTATATCCGCTCGATTGTCGTTCATCACGTTATCCTCAGGCAGTTGCTTCCGGGCTCACAGCCCGTCCATGCACATGTACTTGATCTCAATGTAGTGCTCGATGCCGTCACAGAGCCTCGGCAATGCCCCGCGACCGATGTCACGACTATAGAAACAGCAGGCAAGCCCAACATCAGCGTCATCGGCCTGACGGGGCACCAAGCTGCCACCAATATGTAATGCACTGACGGCCTGGGCCATCTTGTTGGTGCTGGCTAGACCTAATGGTGCGCTTATTGGGAGGTGGCTCGTTCGCTAAGGTGGCTCTCTACGATTTCCCGGAAGTCGTAGTCACCCATGAAACCCAACCGCTTTGCCTTATCGGTGCGAAAACGAGCTGGCCAGCTGGCGACGATGGTTTCGATATCTTTATCGTGGCGGTGTTCGACTAGTGCCAAGGCCTGCTCGCCACCATGACGGCACAACGCCTCCAGCATCTCAGCGACACTCACTGTAAGGCCTGGTAGCATCAAACTACGTGAGGCGCCAAAATCATCTCCGGGCACTTCTGCACCGTGGATTAACGCGGCGACCACCTTGCCCGGTGACATCACAAACATCTCCAACTCGGTGGAAACCGGACAGACAGCGGCCTCACCACCGAGCGGTTCGCGCAGGATACTGGAAGCGAAGCTAGACGCAGCCGCATTGGGCCGGCCTGGACGGATCATTATGGTTGGCAAGCGCAGCACACGACCATCAACCAGACCGCGCCTGCTGTAATCGCTGATCAGCAGCTCACACATCGCTTTTTGGGTACCATAAGAACTCTGCGGCGTTAACGCCGTCATGTCATCGAGCACTTCAGGCAACTCACCTCCATAAACAGCCACCGAGCTCGTCATGACAAGGCGCGTAGCGGAAAGGGCATAACGACGACAACCTTCCAGCAAAGCACGAGTGGCATCGAAGTTAACCGTCATGCCCAGGTCAAGGTCGGCCTCTGCTGCTGCGCTGACCACAGCGGCCAAATGAAAAATGACGTCGGGCCGCTCACCGAGAGATGCGTCCAAAGCGCCGGAGTTGGTAATATCCAGAGCACGACACTCGACGTCGATGTCATCGCTTGAAAGTGACTCTGGAACGGGCGCGACTCGATCAACCAATGTCAATCGAGTCAGTGCTTGTCCATCGAGCCGTCCTTGGTCGAGCAGCGCCGCGGTCAGGCGCCGTCCTAGAAAGCCAGCAGCGCCGGTTATCAGTACGTGCATATCCATTCCTTTCATTGTTCGTCACGCTGTCAGATTGACCAGTAGGTTGCGGCTTCTTCATGCGGTCTTCACAGCGCCACACCTCTGTCGAAACTACGCATCAATAGTCTTGCCCACTGACTTCTCGGTCCGTGTCGACTCATAAACGTGGTTAGCCAGACCCACCCGCCATTTTTGCTTTAGTCGTCCGGTAGACACTATCGAGATGGGCAAGCATGGCTCGCTCAGCAGCATCCGGATCGCCCCGTTTCAAGGCCTCAACGATGTATATGTGCTCACGATAACTGCGCTCGACCGCGCCAGGCTCAAGTAACACACGCCGTCGCACGTATAGATCAAAGCTGTAGAGTTCATCGGCATACTTAACCAAGATGGCGTTATCGGCATATTCCGAAATCAACCTATGAAACGCCTTGTCCGACATCTGGAAGGGAATCGGATAGACCTCGTCACACTCAGACTGGGTCTTGAGCATCTTTTCTAGCTGCGCGACACCATGATCATCGATCTTCAATGCCGCACGTCGGGCGATCGACGCCTCGATCACCAGCCGGCTCTCATAAACGCTATCGATGTCATAGCGAGCCTCCTGGGAAGCGTCGACTGCCTCCTCGCCCTGCATAAGTCGGTAATGCTGAAGCGCTGACTCATCGGCACACACGCGTGTCTTACTACCATGCGATACGCTAACCATTCCCAGGGCCGCCAAGTGAGACACTGCGCCACGAATGGTCTCTCGACTTACGCTGAACAGCTGCGCCATCTCACGTTCGCTAGGCAGCTCATCACCATCTTGAAGCAGCCGATTACGAACCATGTCGACCAGCTTATCGGCCAGCAATTCCTTCTTAGTTTTATTTCTCAGCGCCTGCTCAAACGCAAAAGCCGGATTGTCCATCGCAAATATCCCTCTTCCAACTGGTCTAACTTTTAGTCCATCAATCAACATCTCACAATACTATTACTACCTAAGTATAACAAAAATGCGAATATCTAGCCTTGACGCTCTCGTGGGGACAACTAATCTTGTCGGTAACTGGACTGGTAATACAACCAGAAGACCAGAAAACAACACAGGCGTCATTGCGGACGCAGGCACGAAAGGAAAAGACACCCATGACACCGCCCAGCGACACTCAAAACACTAGCGACCGTCCGCTCATCGGCATCATTCTCGGCGACCCCGGCGGCATCGGCCCGGAGTTGATTGCCAAGCTTCTGGCGGATCCCGCCACTCAGGAAAACGGCCATGCGATACTGGTTGCCGACCCCTGGCTCTGGGAAGAAGGTCAGCGCGTCGCCGGCACCCGGCTCGACCTGCCAGTAGTCGAACGCTACGCCGAAGCACGCGAACACACGACGCCCGTACTAATGCCCATCGATAGCGTCTCTCGCGAGGAGACCCGCTACGGAGAAGCCAACGCTGCGGGTGGACGCTCTGCTCGCCAGGCCCTAACTCAATGTCTAGACGCCGCCGTACGGGGTGATATCGAGGGGATTTGCTTCGGCCCGCTGAATAAGTACGCCATGAAGCTCGGAGGCATGAACTTCGAGGACGAACTGGGATTCTTCGCTGATTATTTGGGTGTTAACGGCTACACCTGTGAGTTCAATACATTCGGCAGTATCTGGACCTCACGTATCTCATCACACATTCCATTGAAAGACGCGCCTTCCTACGTCACGCGTGAACGCATCCTGGAAGCAACACGCCTCACTGATAAGTCACTACGTTTGGCCGGAGTTGCCAACCCACGCATCGCCGTCGCGGCGTTCAACCCACATGGTGGCGAGAGTGGCACCTGCGGTCGCGAGGAAATTGACACCATTGCCCCGGCAGTGGAAGAAGCTCAAACCGAGGGGCTAACGGTTTCCGGCCCGCATCCCGCTGACACTTTATTTCTCAAAGTACGTGACGGGGAATACGACGCTGTGGTCACCATGTTTCACGACCAAGGGCAAATCGCCATCAAGCTTCTCGGTTTTCATGAAGGGGTCACGGTTCACGGTGGCTTGCCGGTGCCTATCACCACACCAGCACACGGCACGGCCTATGACATCGCCAGCTTAGGCAAAGCCAATCTACGCCCGACCCACAACGCCTTCAAATTGGCATGCCAAATGGCGGCCAGCAACCGACTTTCCAGCTAACTCCATCTCGTCACGCTATACGGACAAGCTAATGAAAATCACACGAGTCAGGGCCCGCGTTTTCGAATGGAAAGGCGAAACGGTGCCACCGCAGCCACACTTCTGCACCAATGCCATGGATGTCCTGTGGGACCGTGGCGATGCGATGGGCAGTTTCCGTTTCCACGGCTGGGCAGTGATCGAGGTCGAAACGGACGAGGGCGTCGTCGGTCTTGGCAATGTGGCCTTGGCGCCACGTGTCGCCAAGACGATCATCGATCAGCACCTCGCTCCCTTGGTCATCGGCCAGGATCCGTTCGACTACGAATATCTATGGCAGCGTATGTATCGCGCGACGCTGGCATGGGGCCGGCGTGGCATCGGCATGGCGGCGATCTCAGGCGTCGATATCGCCATCTGGGATGTGATGGGCAAAGCCCTCGGCAAGCCGGTGTTCAAGCTGCTGGGCGGACGGACCAAGGAGAAGATTCCCTGCTACGCCTCCAAGCTCTACCACACCGATCGCGAGACGATGCAGCGCGAAGCGCAAGCCTATCTCGACCAGGGCTTCACGGCGATGAAGATGCGTTTCGGTTACGGGCCCAAGGATGGCCCCACGGGTATGCGCGAAAACCTCAAGAGCGTGGCGGCGGTGCGCGAGGTGATCGGCGAGGATATCGACCTGATGGCCGACTGCTACATGGGGTGGAATCTCGACTATGCCCGGCGCATGTTGCCCCGTCTCGAACCCTTCGAGCTGCGTTGGCTGGAGGAGCCGGTGATCGCCGATGACATTGACGGTTACGCTGAGCTCAATCGCATGGCGCCGATGCCGATTTCCGGTGGCGAGCACGAATTCACCGTGCACGGTTTCCGACAACTCTTGGAGAAGAAGGCGGTATCGGTGATTCAGTACGATACCAATCGTGTCGGCGGTATCAGCGTGGCGCGCAAGATCAATGCCATGGCCGAGGCCTTCGAGATCCCGGTGATTCCGCACGCGGGGCAGATGCACAACTATCACCTGACGATGGCATCGCTCGCCTCACCGATGTCGGAATTCTTCCCAGTGCATGACGTCGAGATCGGCAACGAGCTCTTCTACTACCTGTTCACTGGAGACCCGGAACCCATCGATGGGTATCTCGACTTGAGTGACGATACTCCTGGACTCGGGCTCACGCTCAATAAAACGACTTTCGACCAGTTCCACATCGTCGAGTAATCCATTCTCGACGACGACATTCACTCTTTATTCATAGAGGAGACAGACAACGCTTTACGCTCAAAAGAACAATCGCTTAGCTCACAGACACATTGGGAGAACTACAATGACTATCACCAAAAAGCGCAAAAATTTCCTAAAGATCGGCAGTTCCATAGCGATGGCCTGTGCCTTGGGATCCGTAACATTAGCAAGTTCCGTCCAAGCCCAAGAATCCTCATGGTCTCCATCGCAGCAAGTCTCGATGGTGGTGCCATTCAAACCCGGTGGCGGGAGCGATATCTTCGGCCGCGCGGCGACGTCGGGCATTGAGGAAGTCAGAAGCGACATCGACATTTCCGTCCAAAACATCGTCGGCGGTTCAGGAGCCGTCGGTTATTCGACACTTCTGCAACGCAAAGGTAATCCCCACTACCTTCTCGCGTCGGAGACAGGGGCAGCTATCATCCTGCCCATCATGAACGATGTCCCATACAGTTGGGATAAGCTGACCCCAATCGCCGAGGCTGCCGAGGATCATACAATGATCATCGTCGCCAATGATTCCCCCTATAAATCCATTAGTGACCTAGTCGATGCAGCGAAGGAGGGACAGGTCAACATAGCCATCTCTGGCAAGGGTAGCCCGGCTTCTTTAGCCTTCAAATTGATCGAAAAAGATCAGGATGTTTCATTCAACCGTGTGGTCTTCGAGTCGGGGGCAGCAAATAACGCAGCACTACTTGGCGGAGACGTTGCCGCTGCCGGCGCCAACCCTGGCGAGGCAATCGAGCTCATCAAAGCTGGCAAAGTGCGTGCCTTGACCATCTTCAAGGAAGAACGATTCCAAAGAGAGCCATTATCCGACGTACCAACCATCGCCGAAGCAGGCATCGATGTCGATGTCACGCCTACCTTGCAGTTCCGTGGCATACTAGCGGCACCAGGCCTCAGCGAAGCACAACAAACCTACTGGGAAAATGCCATCAAGGCCTGGTCTAAAACCGAGGGCTACAAGAACTATATCGACAACAACTATCTGACGCCCAAGGTCCGCACCGGTGATGAGTTCGCCGATTTCCTTGCCAAGCAGCATGATACTATTGCTCCACTCCTCAAGGAAACGGACTGAGAGGTAATGACCATGAAACCGAGGGGAGACTACGTGGGAGCGTTGATCCTTGTCGCAATAGGAGCGGCGTTTTCCACCCTCTCGGTCGATTACGGCATCTTGGGGGAAGAGGCCCGGATTAGTCCGGGCTTCGTCCCCTTCGTAGTTGGCCTACTATTGGTCGCTTTCGGTGCCATGATCGGCTGGGAGACCTGGAGATCTCGCATTCACGCCACGATAAATCCAACAGAAGATGACACCGAAGCCGAGTCAGATACTGACAAAGAAGCGCGCTACAACACTACGAAATCCGTAGCATTGATCTTTGGATTGTTGTTTATAGCAGTGATCTTGGCGCCTATTCTAGGATTCCTTCTGACCTTTTCAATCCTTGTTTTCGCGATCTTGGCCGGCGTGGAACGCGAACGTCTTTGGTTCAGCTTGGTCATCAGTCTGAGTATAGGCCTTCTCGCTTGGCTGATCTTTTACCAATTCATGGGGATTCGTTTACCCCTCGGCATCAGTGCCCCACTGATTGGAGGCTGAGTCATGGACTTTTTTGCGAATCTAGTAACGGGGTTTGGCACCGCGCTGTCCCCCATGAATTTGCTCTACTGTTTCATCGGAGTATTACTCGGCACGGTCATCGGCCTGCTACCTGGGCTAGGCTCGGCCACCGGGGTCGCCTTGCTATTACCCTTGACACTCAACTTGAGCCCAATCACGGCTCTCATCATGCTCGCTGGTATCTACTATGGTGCACAGTATGGAGCGACGATCACTTCGATATTGATTGCAACGCCAGGTGACTCGGCCAGCGTCGTTACCGCTATCGACGGCTATCCCATGGCGCGGCAAGGCCGGGCCGGGCCAGCCTTGGCCATAGGCGCGGTCTCAAGCTTCGTTTCGGGCATCATCAGCTTGATTCTCCTCATGGCATTGGCCCCGGTCTTCGCTTCTCTAGCGCTGCATTTCGGGCCACCCGAAATTTGTGCACTGATCGTTCTCGGCTTCACGAGCATCGTTGGTTTTAGTGGTACGTCACGAACTAAGGGACTGGCCATGGCCGCTCTAGGCGTGGCAATCACTACCATTGGCCTCGATCCGCAAAGTGGCAGCGCGCGCTTTACCTTTGGCTTTATCAATCTATTTGGCGGTATTGGCTTCTTGCCGGTGGTGATTGGCCTGTTTGCGGTAGCCGAAGTACTGCATCAAGTCCGCAGTGGTAAAGTCGAACCAATACGCACACGCTTTCGCGATATGATCCTGAAGCGGGAGGATTGGCGGAGGTGTCGGACTACCATATTGGGCAGTGGACTACTTGGCTTTTTTATCGGGGTACTACCAGGCGCTGGTGCCACACTCGCATCTTTCCTGGGTTACGATCTGGCGCGTCATTTCTCGAAGCACAAAGACGAATTCGGTAAAGGCGCCATAGAAGGGGTTGCTGCGCCGGAGGCTGCAAATAGCGCAGCCGTCAATGGTGCCTTCGTGCCCACCCTTACTTTGGGTATTCCCGGCTCAGGAACAACAGCGGTTTTGCTCGGAGCTTTCATCGTCTTCGGCATTCAGCCCGGACCTCTGCTTTTTACCAACGAGCCTGACTTGGTGTGGGGGCTGATGTGCTCATTCTTCATTGGAAGCGCCATACTATTACTGCTCAACCTGCCTCTCGTTCCCGTATTTGCTTCGCTCCTGCGCTTCCGCTATGCATTGATTTATCCTTGTATCTTGTTCCTATCATTCATCGGTGCTTACGCCATCGAAAATCGCATGTGGGGGGTCTGGCTAACGCTGGTTTTCGGAATCGTTGGCTATTTTATGAAGCGCTATGATTACCCTACCGCCCCTCTAATACTAGGGATCGTTCTCGGAGGAATGTTTGAGAAGACACTAATCCAGACTTCTTCTATGGGGGGCGGCGATTTGACGATTTTCTTGGATCGACCAATCGCCATGGTGCTTTTCGCTTTGGCCGCACTCATACTTTACGGCCCACGCTTGGCCAAGATGTATAGCAAACTCCGGGGAATGAGCGCCCGAAAAGTCTAGCATATACTTTTCACACCCAAACGCAGACCACCCCTTATTTAACGCGGTGGTCTGCTCATTCCAAAATATAAAATATCACAACAAGTTTTTTGGCTCCGCCATGTCGGCCAAGGAAGAAACCTCGACTTTATCGCTAAGGTGACGGCGCAGGATTTGGCCCAGTGTTTCACTATCCCGCCGGCGAAGGGCGGCAATGATATCCTCGTGATCTTGTACCGCTTTAGCCCAGTACTCTCTGCTGAGCTCGGCGGAAAAACGAACGCGCCGAACTCTCTGATTCAAGTTCTTGTAAACATCAATCAGCACATCATTCCGTGAGGCAACTACGATTGCCTCATGTATCTGCTGATTGGTCAACAGATATTCGGCCATATTGGTATTCTTGTAGTAAGCCAACATTTGATAGTGCAACGCTTCTATGTTGGCGAGCTCGGCGTCGGAAATATGTGCGCAAGCCAGTTCACCGGATAGCCCCTCGAGGGCGCTCATAACTTCTAGCGTGTGCTGTAAAGTATCGATGGTCAGCTTGGAGATACGCGCACCTCGGTTCGGTAGCAACTCTACGAATCCTTCCGAGGCCAATACTTTCAAAGCTTCTCGCAGAGGAGTACGCGAGACACCAAACTGCTCGCAAAGCTGTTTTTCAGGAACCCGACTCCCAGGCGCCAACGTTCCCGCGTCGATCATATCGCGAATGCGAACGGCAACTTCTCCATGCAGAGTGTTCTGCTTGATCTTATCCATAGACCTATCCAATGTCCGGGTACACAGCATCGCACTACATGACAAGCAAGCGTCGATTCCGCCAGCCATGTGGATACCTCAACCGCACCCTGATCGCTGATAACGAATTTTATATTTTGAATTCAGTTCTTGAAGCATTCTACCCATCAAGCTCTAACCCTGCTATCCCACGCCCCTTTTGCACTATCAATAGCTAGCGAGCACTCAGTAATAACGCCATAACCACCCACTTATCCTTGGGAGCTTGTAGCCATTAGTCGCCCGCTTCGTACTTGGCGAGGATGCCTTGAGCGCGGCTGATGACCGGCGCGTCGACCATTTGGCCCGCAACACTGAACGCACCTGCCTGGTGGCTGGCGCCGTCGACCACTTGCCTGGCCCAGGCGACCTCGGCCTCGCTGGGAGAAAACGCTTGGTTGACCACGGGCAACTGCCGGGGGTGAATGCATAGCATGCCGGTGAAGCCCATCTCCTTGGCGTGAACGGCCGTGCGCGCCACGGCATCCGTGTCGTCGAGGGCGGGATGGGGGCTTTCAAGCGGCGCGGCCAGTCCCGCCGCGCGCGAGTGGACCACCAGCTGATAACGCCCCTGATCGAGCATTTGGCGAGCACCCGGCGTCTCGGGCGCCAGGCCCAGCTCGGTGATCATATCCAGGGCCCCGAAGCTGAGCCGCTCGACGCCTGCCGCAACGGCCAGGCTAGACAGCGCCAGCAGGCCTTGCGCCGTTTCGATCTGCAGCCACAGCGGCTTGTCACAGGCGGCGGCCTTTGCCAGTGCCTGGCGGGACTCGGCCTTGGGCACGAGCAGGCGCGTGATGGCCGTCTGGCGCGCGCATAGCGCCAGGTCGGGTTCATGGTACGGGGTGCCGGGGGCATTGACGCGCACCATGAGCGAGACCTGCGGATTGTCCCCCAGGAAGGCCTCGAGCGTGTCCCGGGCATTGGCCTTGTCGCCGTCGGCGACGGCGTCTTCCAGATCGACGATGACGGCATCCGCCGGGCTGGCCAGAGCCTTGGCGATGCGATCTGGCCGGGTGGCCGGCACGAACAGAAGAGAGCGCAGGGCATGCGGATTCATAAAAGGCTCCGTCGGATGACGCGGTTATCTTTCAGGCGATGGCACGCTATCCCAACAGCGAACGGATACCCGCCAGGGCGTCCTTGCCACGCGCCTGCTTCTTCTCGGGGTCTTCCTTGTCGGCGCGGCCTTCCCACTCGAGATCGTCGGGCGGGAGCTCCTCGAGGAAGCGGCTGGGGGTGCAATCAAGCAGCTCACCGTAGGTCTTGCGCTGGCGGGCCAGCGTCAGCGTCAGCGTGCGCCGCGCGCGGGTGATGCCGACATAGGCGAGGCGGCGTTCTTCTTCGATGGTGCCGGCTTCGATCGCGTTACGGTGCGGCAGCAGCTCTTCCTCCAGCCCCATCAGATAGACATGCGGGAACTCCAGCCCTTTGGAGGCGTGCATGGTGAGGAGCTGCACCCGGTCGGAGTCGTCTTCCTCGGCCTGCTGCTCGAGGATGTCGCGCAACACCAGGCGCGATATCGCCGACTGTACGTCGTCGGTCTCCTCGGAGGCCTCGCCATCTTCATCGTCCCGGTGCATCGACTTCTCAAGCTGATCGACCAGCGTCCACACATTGGCCATGCGCCGCTCGGCGACGGTCGGGGCGCTGGCGTTCTGGAACAGCCAGGCCTCGTAATCCATGTCTTGCAGCATTTCGCGAATCGCCGCAATGGCGTCGCCTTGATCCATGCGCCGGCGCACCCCGTCGATGAAGTGCGTGAAGCGCGACAAGCGCTCCACCGCACGCGTCGGCAGAACCTGTTCGAGGCCGATCTCATGGCAAGCGGCGAACAAGGATACGTGCCGCTCGGTGGCGTAGTTGGCAAGCTTTTCCAGCGTCCCGGGGCCGACCTCGCGACGCGGTACGTTGACGATACGCAGGAAGGCGTTATCGTCGCCGGGATTGATCAACAGCCGCAAGTAGGCCATGGCGTCCTTGATCTCGTTGCGCGAGAAGAACGACGTGCCGCCGGACAGCTTGTAGGGAATCTGATAATGCTGGAGCTTGAGCTCCAATAACCGCGCCTGGAAGTTACCGCGATACAGCACCGCGAAGTCGCGCCACTCGGCGCGCTCCTTGATGCGCCGGGTGAGGATCTCGCTAGCCACGCGTTCGGCCTCGGCCTCCTCGTGGCGATTGACGATGACGCGAATGGCATCGCCCTGGCCCATCTCCGACCACAGGGTCTTTTCATAGATGTGGGGATTGTTGCCGATCAACGTATTCGCCGCGCGCAGGATGGTGCCGGTGGAACGATAGTTCTGCTCGAGCTTGATCACATTAAGGCGCGGAAAGTCCTCGCCCAGGATGACCAAGTTCTCGGGGCGCGCGCCGCGCCAGGCATAGATCGACTGGTCGTCGTCGCCAACCACGGTGAAGGTGGCACGCTCAGCCATCAGCAGGCGCACCAGCTGGTACTGGCTGACGTTGGTGTCCTGGTACTCGTCGACCAGCATGTAATGGATCTTGCGCCGCCAGCGGGCCAGGACGTCGGGATTGTCGCGCAGCACCACCACCGGCAGCAGGATCAGGTCGTCGAAGTCGACCGCGTTGTAGGCCTTGAGATGCCGACTATAGGCTTCATACACCCGCGCCGCGTATTGCGCGTCTTCGTCCGCGGCGTGCGAGATCGCCTGCCCCGGCAGTACCAGGTCATTCTTCCACTGGGAGATCTGTCCCTGAACAGCGTTGATCTGCTCGGCATCGGTATCCGCTTCTTTTTGCATCAGATCGCGCAACAGCGCCTTGGCATCCTCGGGGTCGAACAGCGAAAAGCCCGGCTTGTAGCCCAGCGTCTTCAGTTCGCCGCGAATGATGTTGAGCCCCAACGTGTGAAAGGTCGAGACCGTCAGGCCGTGGCCCTCGCGCCCCTGGAGCATCTGCCCCACCCGCTCTTTCATCTCGCGCGCCGCCTTGTTGGTGAAGGTCACCGCCGCGATCTTGCGCGCGCTCATCCCGCATTCCTGAATCAGGTAAGCGATCTTGGTGGTGATCACGCTGGTCTTGCCGGACCCGGCACCGGCCAGCACCAGACAGGGGCCGTCGATATACCGCGCAGCTTCCTGCTGGCGGGGATTGAGCTTGGCGAGGCGTTGGCGAATCGGGGATGGGGTGCTCATGACGTCGGCGCCGCGTCCACATCGGCAATCCCTGCGCCGGCGAATTCGAGCTGTCGCCAGGCTTCAAAGACCAGGATTGCGCAGGCGTTGGACAGGTTCAGGCTGCGGCTATCCGGCAGCATGGGGATACGCAGGCGTTGCGCTGCCGGCAAGGCATCGAGCATGGCCTGCGGAAGGCCACGGGTCTCGGGGCCGAAGACCAGCGCATCGCCTTCCCGATAGGCGACGTCGTGATATCCGGTGCGACCGCGCGTGGACACCGCCAGCACGCGCACCGGCTGAACGCTTTCCAAGAAGGCGTTCCAGTCCGCGTGCACGGTGACCCGCGCCCACTCATGGTAGTCGAGCCCGGCGCGGCGCAGACGCTTGTCATCGAGCGCGAAGCCCAGCGGCTCGATGAGATGCAAGCGAAAACCGGTGTTGGCGCACAAACGGATGAGATTGCCCGTGTTGGGCGGAATTTCGGGCTCAAAGAGTACGATATCGAGCATGAGGATCACTCTGCCAATGGCGGCGATGTGCCTGCATGATACGCAATCGGCGCCCCGAATGGGACGCCGATGTTTCATCTCCACGGGCAATGGCTGCTTGCCAAGGGAGCGTCGACTTATGTCGCGGGCTATGCCGCCGGAGCCTAGAAACCGACACTGACGCCCAATACCGGGCCGCTGTCGAGCGTGTGCTCGCCGCTGTCGTTGAAATCAGTGCGGTAATAGCGATAGCCGCCATAGAGATAGGTCTGCGAGATGACGTTGACCCGCGCCTGGGCGCCGTACTCGTAGCTCTTCTTGATGTCGCCGTGGCTCAGGCCGTCCGGCGTGTAGAAGCCGTAGCCACCCACCGAGGTCAGCGGAATCGGCGTGTCGACGTAGGCCGAACCGCCGAGCCCGACGCCACCACCGTCGCCGAAGTGCGTGTCCTGGTATTGATAGCGCGCGCCGACCGAGAGATCGACCAGCGGCAGATACGGCGAGAACATCAACGACCCGGAATAGGTATCGGCATCATGGCCGCTATCGTCCGAGGTGAGATAGCCGACACTGGCGCGCAGGGTCGGGAAGATGCTCTGGCTCGCTTCGATCCCATGCGAGTCGGCACCCGCGTTGGCGGACACACTGAGCGCCATGGCTTGCTGGCTGGCCAGCAGAAGGCCGGCAGAGGTGAGCGCGAAACCGAGTGATTTGATCATGGGATGCTCCCGCAAAAAATGGTGAATACTGCCATCACTATGGCATAATCGCATCAGTTTAGAAACGCCGTTTTCAAACCTTATCCGTCGAGATGCACGCCGTAACGATCGCGATATGCACGGATGGCCTGGGCATGAGGCTGAAGGTCGGCACCGGCATGAGTTTCGAGATAGGCCAGCACCTGGTCGAGCGTGACGATACTCACCACCGGCATGGCGTAGCGCGCCTCGACCTCCTGGATGGCACTGCGGCGCTGGGCGCCCTCTTCGGCCTGGCCGCACTCCTGACGATCAAGGGCGATGACCACACCCGCCGCCTGGGCATCGGCGGCATCGATCAGGTCCATGACCTCGCGGATCGCGGTACCCGCGGTAATGACGTCGTCGATGATCAGCACCCGCCCGGCGAGCGCGGCGCCGACGATGTTGCCGCCTTCGCCGTGGTCCTTGGCTTCCTTGCGGTTGAACGCGAACGGCAAGTCGCGGTCATGATGATCGGCCAGTGCCACGGCCGTGGTGGTGGCGAGCGGGATGCCCTTGTAAGCCGGACCGAAGAGCACATCCGCCTCGAGACCGCTGTGCGCGATGGCCTGCGCATAGAAACGGCCGAGACGCGCCAGGGCTCGGCCGCTCTTGAAGAGACCGGCGTTGAAGAAATAGGGGCTGACCCGCCCGGACTTGAGGGTGAATTCACCGAAGGTAAGCACGCCTTCTTCGATGGCGAATTCGATGAACTCCTGCTGATATGGTTGCAGTTGCGCGGTCACGCCGGACTCCCTATCACCCTGATCGCTATTACACATTTACCTAAACGTCGAAAGCTCAGGTATCATACACGCGCGACGAAAAAGGGACCATGTATGAAAATCGCCAGCATCAATGTCAACGGAATCCGCGAAGCGGTCGGGAGGGGGTTTCTCGACTGGCTGGCCAACCAGGACGCCGATGTCATCTGCGTTCAGAACCTCAAGGCCAAAAGCTTCGAACTCGACGACAGCATTCTGTTCCCCGAGGGGTATGAAGGCTATTTCCTGGACGCCGAGGAAGACGGTTTCTCGGGTGTAGGACTCTATTGCCGTAAGATTCCCAAGGCCATCATGTACGGGCTGGGCTTTCCCCAGTGCGATAACGAAGCGCGCTTTCTTCAGGCCGATTACGACCGCTTCAGCATCGCCAGTTTCCTGATGCCCGACGGTAGCGACATGGAGGCCAAGCAGTCCTTCATGAATCAGTACCAGGAATATCTCAGCAAGATGGCCAAAAAGCGCCGCGAGTACATCATCTGCGGCACCTGGCACATCGCGCACAAGACCATCGACCTTGCTAACTGGGCCGATAACCAGACCACACCGGGCTTTCGTCCCGAAGAGCGCGCGTGGATGGATCAAGTCTTCGGGCCGATGGGCTACATCGACACCTTCCGCGAGGTCAATCGCGATGCCAGCCAGTACACTTGGTGGCCCAAGCTTGATCAGGACGTGCCCCGCACACGTCAGGAAGGCTGGCGCCTCGATTATCAGATCGTGGGCCCCGACTTCCGCCGCCACGTGGTGGATGCCTGGATCGACCGCGACGCGACTTTCTCCGAGTTCGCGCCGCTCATCGTCGAGTACGATCTCGACCTGTAACGTCGCCGGTCCCGCGCAAATGACGACGCCGGCCCCAGGCCGGCGTCGTGCGTTCTTGCCACATGCTATCGTCCGCAATCAGTCGCGAAAGCCCAGCGCCTCGCGCTGATGGGCGAATAGCTGACTTCCGGCGCCTTCGGCCAGATCGAGCATCGCATTGAGCTCTTGGCGGGTGAACGTCGCCGTTTCGGCGGTGCCCTGCACCTCGATCAAGCCGCCATCCTCGGCCATGACCACGTTCATGTCGGTGCCTGCCGTGCTGTCCTCGGGATAGTCGAGATCCACCACCGGCTGGCCCTTGAAGATCCCCACCGAGACCGAGCTCACCAGCTGCTTGAAGGGATCCTTCTTGATCAGCTTCTCGCGCTGCAGGTGATGGATCGCGTCCACCAGCGCCACGCAGCCGCCGGTGATCGACGCCGTGCGCGTGCCGCCATCGGCCTGGATCACGTCGCAATCCACGGTGATGGTGAATTCACCGAGTTTCTTGAGATCCACCACGGTGCGCAGCGAACGGCCAATCAAGCGCTGAATCTCCAGCGTACGCCCACCCTGCTTGCCACGCGTGGCCTCTCGTCCGCCACGGGTATGAGTCGCGCGGGGCAGCATGCCGTATTCGGCGGTGATCCACCCTTGTTGCTTGCCACGCAGCCAGCGAGGCACGCCGGCTTCGACGCTGGCATTGCACAGCACCTTGGTATCACCGAAGCTCACCAATACGGAACCCTCCGCATGGCGCGTATAGCCCCGCTCGAGCGTGATCTCGCGGGGTTGATCGGGCTGTCGTCCACTCGGGCGCATACCACCTCTCTGCATCATCAATCGAAAAAACCAAGTTCGGAACAATCACGTCGCGGCCATGCCGCAGCAATCCGCGCATTCTACACTCAAGCGAGCCTCAAGCGGACCGTGAATCGGTTAGACTGCAAGATTCAAGAATGGCTTCGCAGCGCAGGAGAAACGCATGGCTTACAGCATGACCGCCTTCACCCGGCAGACGCAGGACGCCGACTGGGGTAGCTTGCAGCTCGAATTGCGCTCGGTGAATCAGCGCTACCTCGAGCCACATTTCCGCCTGCCGGATAATCTGCGAGACCTTGAGCCGCATTATCGCGATGCATTGCGCAAGCGCCTCTCGCGCGGCAAGGTCGAATGCACACTGCGATTCGAACCGGCTCACGGCAACACCACGCTCCGCGTCAACGAGACACGCCTGGCCACTCTGGCCCAGGCACTGGGTACAGTACGCGCACAGATTCCCGATGCCACCATGCCCGATGCGCTGGCGCTGCTCGATCACCCCGGCGTACTGGAAAGCGACGGGCTCGACCTCGAGCGTGTCCAGCATGCCGCCCACGCACTTTTCGATGCCGCGCTGGACGACCTGATCGCCGGCCGCGCCCGCGAAGGCGAACGTCTCGCGCAGTTGATCCGCGACCGGCTTGAAGGCATTCGCGCCGTGGTCGCCGAGGTCCGCGCCCATTTGCCCGAGATTCTGGAACGCCAGCGCGAGCAGTTAGTCGAGCGCCTGACCGCCTTCAAGGCCGAGCTCGACCCCCAGCGCATCGAGACCGAAATCGCCCTGCTCGCCCAGAAAGCCGACGTCGCCGAAGAACTCGACCGCCTCGAGACCCATGTGGCCGAGGTCGAACGTCAGCTCACGCAAAAAGGCCCCGTCGGCCGCCGCCTCGACTTCCTGATGCAGGAACTCAACCGCGAAGCCAACACCCTCTCCTCAAAATCCGTCGTCGCCGAGACCACCCGCTGCGCAGTGGAGCTGAAAGTGTTGATCGAACAGATGAGAGAACAGATCCAGAATTTGGAGTAAGTGGCATGCGTCGCGCGGCACCCTGGAGCGTTACCGAAGTCGAAACCATCGTCGCTACATACCGGCAAATGCTGGTAGCCGAACTGAGTGGGCAGCGCTACAACAAGCGCCAACTCAATCAGGCGCTGATGGAGCGCCTTCATGATCGTTCAAGGTCTTCCATCGAGTACAAACATCGCAATATCAGCGCCGTACTGCGCGACGCAGACTGCCCTTACGTTGATGGCTACAAGCCCTTGAGCAACTATCAAGGAGTGCTGGTCGAGGCCGTCGAGCGCGTACTGCTAGGTAGCGAACTCTTCGATCGCGCGGCTCGCTTAGCGACCGAACGCCCGGCGGTCGATGCGGCTGTGCCAGCCAACGATGTCATTATCGTCACGCCTCCCGAACCGTCGCGGCCGCACCAAGAGATCAATGAGAAGCCCGCTGCCTATGAACGAAAGCCCCTCAAGCGGGATTATTTGGCGCGCGAGGCACAAAACCGCGAGCTCGGTCTGGCCGGCGAGCATTTCGTGGTCAGCTACGAACAACATCGCTTGAAGCAGGACGGCCATGACAAGCTGGCCGAAAAGGTCGAACACGTCGCGGAGACACAAGGCGACGGTGCAGGTTTTGACGTGCTCTCATTCGAAGCAGATGGTCGTGAGCGATGGATCGAAGTCAAAACGACGGCATTCGCCATCGAAAGCGCCTTCTTCATCTCACCCAATGAACTGGCCTGTTCTCGCTCTTACGCCGACCGCTACCACCTCTTCCGCCTATTCGACTTCCGGCAGCGGCCGCGAATGTTCTGCCTCCAGGGTGACCTGCATGATCATTTATGGCTCGAACCCAACAGCTATCGGGCGGGCGTGCGCTGACGCATCCAAATTCAAGAGGGAAGGTGCCAAGGCCTATAATGAGCAATATTTTACCCAAAATATCGCTCATCGCTTTCTTATGAGTAGTATCTTGCTCATAATATCTTATACATTTTATTTTTGAGCATCTTTTTGCTCAAGACTTAGCCATGACGCTTACACTACAGATCTTTCATCAACACCGATGGCATGATGCCGCCATTCTATCGATTCCGTACCCCGAGAAGGGGCGACGCGGACCGGCGTCTCTGGGCTACGAGCAATATTACGCCGTGGATTGGATGGAGTGCGATGACGAGCGTGCCTGCGGCGTCAACTATCCCGTACGCTTGATGGAACAGTTTCATGGTGCACACTGGTTCGCCTTTCTGGATGACCTCATGCCAGCGGGCGCCAGTCGCCGGTACTGGATCCAGCAACTGGGTATCGATCATCTGCCTCCCGGCGAGCAGGATTTCGAACTACTGCGTCACGGCACAATTGCGCCAGTGGGGAATTTGCGTATTAGAGAGGCGGTTCCGCCCCAAGTGTCAGACGGACCACTCACACAGATTCGCTTCCCGGCTCAGGACGTGATCGAGCGACATACCGACTTCCTGGAGTACGCACAACAAATGGGGGCAGCCAGCGGAGGAGCCACCGGCGCGGGTGGTGAAGCGCCCAAGCTGTTACTGCGCTGCTCGCCCGAGAATAGAGTATGGATCGACACCTGGCAGGACGAGCAGACGCTTCAGGATCAACATTACCTAGTCAAGTTCCCGCGCAACCGACGCGATGGAATCGACTGCGATATCCTGCGCGCCGAGTATCACTTCTATCACGAACTCGCAGCGCTCGGGATGGAGACCATCGATACCACCGGTATGCGCCTGGAGGAGGGAGCTCGCTACCCTTCGCTCTGGTTGCCGCGTTTCGACGTGGCTTTCGGGGCAGGCCAGCGCACCCTGTACGGGCTGGAATCGGTCTACTCGATCATGGAAAAAGGGCCCGGATCATACCTCAACATGCTTGAGGTCATCGACACACTGGTCGCACGATTGAGCCATCAGTCTCGCGTGCAAACCGAGGGGGCGACATTCGATGCCGCCTCGTTGGTAATCGAGCTTGTGAAGCGTGACCTGCTTAATGTCGCATTCGGCAACTCCGACAATCACGGCCGTAACACGGCGATCATCAAACGCCCCGATGGCATGACGTTGGCGCCCATCTACGACTTCGCGCCGATGAAGGCCGACCCGGAAGGCGTTACACGCACCACTACCTGGGGCACGCCCCTTGAAGCGGGCGGTCACTTTGACTGGTATGCGATTGCCAAGGCGCTATCCGTTTACGTGCCAGAAGAGCGGCTGATCGTGGAACTTCGCACGCTGGCCCACAAGCTGCTCAGCCTCCATAAGCGGCTGGCCCAGCGCGGCGTGCCACGCACCATCCTCGACTTCCCCGCCATAGGGTTCGCGCGGCTGGACGAGCGCCTTCATCGATGGAACCTCGTATGAAAAAGCCTCTTTCACCGGCCGAACGAGAAGCCCTGCTGCTTGAGCAAGTCGAAGCGTTACTTACCGAACGCACGACGCCCGGCGCCGTACTCAGGAAGCTGCGTCGCGAGGTGTTGGCCATGAACCAGACCGAGTATGCAGCGCTGACCAGGATCAGCCGGCGTACACTCTCGGACATCGAGACCGACAAGGGCAGCCAATCGCTCGCACTCCTGAATAGTGCCTTTCGCCCCTTCGGGCTGAGCGTGGGATTGTTGCCCAAGAGTCCTGCACTGCGGCAGCGGCTCTTGAACCGCGATTGAAACAGGTCCGTGAATAGCAACGCGTTTGTCACTTCACCCAATAAGCATCCCCCAGACGCCCACCGCCACTTCCGTGCATATCAACTGCTGAGCAAGTCACTCGGCCAATACCCACCCATGGAGTCGAAATCACTACCGATACTCGACGATTGGCGTAGAACCATCCCGGTTTTGGTCGTAATCGGCTACCCTTGCCTCCTCGGCTTTGCCGTCGTGACGTAATATCTTTCGATTTCCAAGGATGGTCCTCTTGTCGACTTCCGCGATGCCCCGCCGGGGCGTTCTGACTCTCGTCGCGCTGCTGCTGGTAGCGCTCAACCTCCGCCCGGCACTGACCAGCGTTGCGCCGGTTCTCGGCAGCATCGGTGAGGCGCTGGCGCTCTCATCCAGTTGGCAGGGCATTCTGACCACGCTGCCGGTGCTGTTTCTGGGAATCGCAGCGCCGCTGGCGCCACGCATGGTGCGACGCATCGGTCCGGAGCGCAGCGTGTTCGCCGCGCTGCTGGTGTTGGCGGTGGCGTTGCTCGTGCGACCCTATATCGGCACAGCGGGGCTGTTCCTGGGCACGGCGGTCGCAGGTGGTTGTATCGGCATCATCGGAGTGTTGCTGCCGGGCATCGTCAAGCGGGACTTCCCCCGGCGCGTCAGCATCATGACCGGCCTCTACACCGTAGCGCTCAATCTCGGCGCATCCGCTGCCGCGGGTGCCACCGAGCCGCTGCGTCAGGCGTTGGCCAGTGTTTGGCAAGGGGCTTCACAGGGGGCTTCATACAGTCCCTGGCAAGGCGCGCTGGCATTCTGGCTACTACCGGCGGTGATCGCCGCGCTGTTCTGGCTGCCGCAGCTCAAGGGCACCAAACCCACTCGCGTTCCTGCGCGTCGCGGTGCGCGGCTGCGTCACGACTCGCTGGCGTGGCAGGTGTCGCTGTTCATGGGGTTGCAGTCGTCGCTGGCCTATATCGTGTTCGGCTGGCTACCGACGATCCTGCAGGATCGCGGGTTGGCGGCGGTCACCGCGGGGCTGGCACTGTCGGTATCGATCCTGCTGCAGGTGACCACGGCGATTCTGGCACCATGGATCGGCAGCCGCATGCGCGACCAGCGGGCGGTGCTGATCGGCGTAATGACACTTACTCTGACCGGGCTGCTGGGCTGCCTCTACGCCCCGGTCGCAAGCATCTGGCTGTGGATCGTAGTGCTGGGCCTGGGCCAGGGCGGTACGTTCAGCATGGCGTTGACCCTGCTGGCCCTGCGTGCGCCGGATGCCACCACGGCGGCCAGTCTTTCGGCGATGGCCCAGGGCATCGGCTACACCCTGGCGGCGATGGGACCACTGCTGGTCGGCGTGCTGCACGACTGGAGCGGTGGCTGGAACGTGGTGGGTTTTCTGGTGAGCGCAATTGGGCTGTGCGCGCTGGTCATGGCGCTGGGCGCCGGGCGCGATCGTCAGGTGGCGTCGACACAGGGGGCGGAATGACGGGGCGGCGAGACGGACCCCGGCGCCGGAATCGGATACCCTAGGAAAGAGACCCACGACCCAGGAGATTCGCATGCCCGCCAGTGCCATCAGCCTCGAGCAACAGCAACGCCTGATCGAGATCGTGCGCGATGCCGCCAAGACCGAAATCCTGCCGCGCTTTCGTAACCTCTCCGAAGACGCGATCCGCTCGAAGAGCGCGCCGGACGATCTGGTGACCGATGCCGATCAGGGCGCGGAACGCATGATGACGGCGGCGATCCGCGAGCTGCTGCCGGCGGCAACGGTGATCGGCGAGGAAGCGGTGGCCGATGGCAGCGCCAATCTCGACGATATCGTCGGTGCCGAGCTGGCGCTGATCATCGACCCCGTCGACGGCACCTGGAACTTCGCCCGCGGGCTCAATCAGTTCGGGGTGATTCTGGCGGCCACGAGCTTTGGCGAGACGATTTTCGGCCTGCTCTATGATCCGCTAGCGGACGACTGGGTCGTCGCCCGCCGCGGCGAGGGGGCATACTTCGGCCGGCCCGACGGCACCCAGCGCCAGCTGCAGGTCTCGGACGCCAAAAGGTTCGACGAGATGGTCGGTTCAACCTCGATCCGGCTGTTCCCCAAGCCCCAGCAGTACCAGCTGGCGGCGACCTTCCCCGACTTCCAGCGCATGATGGCGTTCGGCTGCGCCTGCCATGAATATCGCACCCTGGCGTTCGGCTTCGTCGACTTCATGCTGACCGGCAAGCTGATGCCGTGGGATCACGCCGCGGGGCTGATGATCCATCAGGAAGCCGGCGGTTATTCGGCGCTGCTCGACGGCACGCCCTACCAACCGACGATTCACCAGGGCACGGTGCTGGCGGCCAGCTCGCGAGCGCATTGGGAGCAGCTGCGCGAGAAGTTTGCGTTTCTGGTCTGAACGCGAGGCGCCTTGCATCTCGGACTTGACGCTAAAACCCCTTGCGACCAGCCTCAAGAGTGCGATCATTGGCCCTTTATCGTCATTCCTTTCCATTTCCCCGATCTGGATCCGAACCCTATGAGCAAAGCCTTGATTATTGGCGCCGGCGGCGTCGGTGGTGTGGTGACTCACAAGTGCGCGCAGCACCCCGAGGTGTTCCACGAAATCTGTCTGGCCAGTCGCAACGAAGCGAAGTGCAAGGCGATCGCGGACCAACTGGACCGCCCCATCCAGACCGCCCAGGTCGATGCCGATGACGTCGAGGCGCTGATCGCGCTGATCGAGTCCTTCCAGCCCGACGTGCTGATCCATGTGGCCCTGCCCTATCAGGACCTGACCATCATGGAAGCCTGCCTGCGCACCGGCGTGCCCTACCTGGACACCGCCAACTACGAGCATCCGGACGAGGCCAAGTTCGAGTACAAGGAGCAGTGGGCGTTCCAGGAGCGCTTCGCCAAGGCCGGCAACATGGCCACGCTGGGCTGCGGCTTCGACCCCGGCATGACCAATATCTACTGCGCCTACGGCCAGAAGAACCTGTTCGACGAAATCCACCGAATCGACATTCTGGATGCCAACGGCGGCGACCACGGCTACCCGTTCGCCACCAACTTCAACCCCGAGATCAACATTCGCGAGATCAGCGCGAATGGCCGCTACTGGGAGAAAGGCGAGTGGAAGGAGACCGCGCCGCTGGCCGAGAAGCGCACCTTCGACTTCGACGGCATCGGCGAGAAGGACATTTACCTGCTCTACCACGAGGAGCTGGAATCGCTAGCACAGAACATCAAGGGCATCGAGCGTATCCGCTTCTGGATGACCTTCTCCGAGAAATATCTGACGCATCTCAAGGTGCTGGAAAACGTCGGCATGACCAGCATCGAGCCGATTAACGTCAACGGCTGCAAGATCTCGCCGCTGCAGTTCCTCAAGTCGGTACTTCCCGATCCCGCGTCACTCGGCCCGCGCACCAAGGGCAAGACCAACATCGGCGTGATCCTCGACGGCATCAAGGACGGCAAGCGTCGCAAGGTCCACATCTACAACATCAGCGACCACGAGAAAAGCTACCAGGAGGTCAAGTCCCAGGCGATCTCCTACACCACCGGCGTACCGGCGGTGACCGGCGCCATGCTGATGCTCCAGGGTATCTGGAAGGGCGACGGCGTCTACAACGTCGAGCAGCTCGACCCCGATCCGTTCATGGAGCGCATCGGCGACATGGGCCTGCCGTGGCAGATGGTCGAGCTCGACCCCGACGACGATCCGCTGGCGGATTCGTGATGGCGGAAGCGACATACCCGTTCGACGCTTATCCGTTCGACATTGGGGCCTGCCCGTCGCCGGCCTACGTGGTCGACGACGCCCTGCTGCGTCGCAACCTGGAGCTCCTGAAGGAGGTTCAGGCACGCAGCGGGGCGAAGATCCTGCTGGCGCTGAAGGGCTTCGCCATGTGGGACGCCTTCCCGCTGATAAGCCAGTACCTGGTGGGCACCACCTCCAGCGGGCAGGACGAAGCCCGCCTGGGCTTTGATCACTTCGGCGGCGAGGTCCACGTCTATTCGCCGGCGTTCACCGCGCCGGAGATGGACGTGGTGCTGCGCTACGCGGATCACCTGAGTTTCAACTCACCGGGCCAGTGGCGGCGCTTTCGCGACACGGTCGCCTCGGCACTGCGCAACATCTCGTGCGGGCTGCGGGTCAATCCCGAGCACTCGACCGGCGAGGTCGCCCTCTACGACCCCTGCGCGCCGGGATCGCGACTCGGCACGCGCGCGGCCAACCTCGCGCCGGACGACCTCGACGGGCTGGAAGGCCTGCACTTCCATGCGCTATGCGAGCAGAACAGCGACGCGCTGGAAGCCACGCTCGACGCCTTCGAGGCCCGCTTCGGCCAGTACCTGCCGCAACTGCGCTGGGTCAACTTCGGCGGCGGCCATCACATCACCCGCGGCGACTACGATGTGGAGCGGCTGGTCCGGCTGATTCGTGACTTCAAGGCACGCTATCCGCACCTCGAGGTCTACCTGGAACCGGGCGAGGCGATCGCACTGAACACGGGTTATCTCGTCTGCAGCGTGCTGGATATCGTCGACAACGACGGCCCCATTGCCATTCTTGATACCTCCGCCACCGCGCACATGCCGGACGTACTGGAAATGCCCTACCGGCCCGAGATCATCGGTGGCGCCAAGCCCGGCGAGAAGGCCCACACCTACCGTTTGGGCGGCACCACCTGCCTGGCCGGCGACGTGATCGGCGACTACTCGTTCGATGCGCCGCTCGCCATCGGCGACCGGCTGGTGTTCACCGACATGGCCCACTACACCATGGTCAAGAACACCACCTTCAACGGCATCCGCCTGCCGTCGATCTGCCGGATCGACGAAACCAGCCGCGAAGTCCGCACGATCAAGACCTTCGGTTACGTCGACTACATGCAGCGGCTGAGTTGAGGCGCTAACGAACGGAAGTGCTCGGGCAAGAAGGCGATGCGGCTTCAGCGGGGTCATGACGACGAAAACCGGCGCCTTCTCGGCGCCGGCTTTCTTGCTGTCGTTGATAAAGACTTACGGTCAATAAAAACCTACAGCCGATCACAAAAACACTCAGGAAGACCGATCAGGGAATGATCTTCTCCGCGCGCAGGCGGGCGAACAGGTCGAAGAACGCCGCCCGTGTCTCGCGGAAGTGATCGAAGCCGAAGTCGCGAGACTTGGTGGTGTCGTTGACGCACTCCTGATCGCGGCCCAGATCGGCATCGGTGTGCCACCAGGAGGCCAGCTTGGCGACATCCGGTTCGACCAGGCCGTGCTTCTCCGCCATCTCGCGCCAGGTCGATTCGATGCCTGCCATCTGCACTTCCAGCGGCTGCATCGTATCCGGGTCGTCCGAGGCTTCGGGCCCCTGAACCTCGGGACCCTGCACTTCGAGACCAAAATACTCGCCGATCTCGCGCCACATCCGGCGCCAGCGGAACACATCGCCATTGACGGTGTTGAAGGCCTGATTCGCTGCACCCGGCGTGGTCGCGGCCCATTCCATCTGCCGTGCCAGTACCAGCGCATCGGTCATGTCGGTGAGCGCATTCCACTGGATTTGCGAGCCGGGGAACACGAACGGCTGGCCGGTTTCCTTGCAGATCGAGGCGTAGACGGCGATCGTCGTGCCCATGTTCATGGCATTGCCGCGGGCATAGCCGATCACCGTGTGCGGGCGGTGCACGTTCCAGGCGAAGCCGTGACGCTCGGCGGCGTCGAACAGCACGTCCTCCAGCGCGTAGTAGAAGTTGTCGCCCGGCACGCGCGGCTCAGATTCGCGGAACGGCGTCTCGATGCGGCCGCTGCCGTAGGCCTCGAACGAGCCCAGATACTGCTTGGTGCCGGTTACCAGCGAAGCGTGATCGAGGTTATCGCTGTCGAGCGCGGCGAACAGATTGCGCATCATCTGGCTGTTGGCTTCGACGTTGGCCTTCTCGTTGTCGCGACGAATCCAGGTGCAGTAGAAGACGTGGGTAATCGGCAGGCCGGCCAGCGCCTGCGCGGTGGCGGCTTCGTCCAGCAGGTCGGCGGTGACGGGAATCACGCCGCTCTGCTCGGTGGCGCGACGTGAAAGGCCGTAGACGGTCCAGCCGCTGGCGACCAGATACGCCGCCAGATTGCCGCCGGTAATCCCGGTGGCGCCAACCACGAGTGCAGTGCCTTTACGCATGCTCTATATCCTCCTCGAAAGGGACTCGACGAATGCGCCGAATCGATGGTGGGAGTCTGGTAGGCTTTAATCATTGCTACAATCGAAAGCGTCGCAAATCTTTATTGCACAAGACGCAACTTGATGAATTTCAATTCAATGGATCGCAACACGATGGATCTCAATGCGTTGCGCGTGTTCGAACGCGTCGCCGCCACCGGTAGCTTCACCGCCACTGCGCGCCACTTTCACCGCGCGGTCTCCTCGGTATCCCGCCAGATCCGCGGGCTGGAAGAGTCGCTGGGGCAGCCGCTACTCTATCGGCATACACGCGCGGTCACGCTGACCGAGGCGGGTTGGCGCTACTACGAGGAAGTTCGTGAGATTCTGGAACGGCTCGATCTCGCCACCGAAGCCTTGGCGTATCCCGACACCGAGCCCAGTGGCGTGCTGCGGATCAACGCACCGGTCGCCTTCGGTCAGCGCCAGATCGTGCCGTTGCTGCACCGTTTCCAGCACCGCCATGCCGGTATCACCGTCGAGCTGCAGCTGAGCGACCAGGTCGTCGACCCGGTGCGCGAGGGCCATGACATCACCTTTCGGGTCGGCGACCTGGCCGACTCCTCGCTGGTGGCGCGCCGCCTGGCCCCGATGAACTACGTGGTGGCCGCCGCGCCGCGCTATCTCGACGCGCACGGCGCGCCGGAGACACCCGAGGCGCTGAGTGATCATAACTGTCTGCTCTATCAGGGCGAGATGGGCCGCCAGCGCTGGTATTTCCAGGCACCGGAACAGAGCGGCTCGACCCCGTTCGAGGTCACCGGCAATCTCTACAGCAACGACGCCGAAAGCCTCCTGCAAGCCGCGCTGATGGGACAGGGTCTGGTGCTGTTTCCGACCTGGCTCATCAGTGATGCGCTGTCGCGGGGCGAACTGGTTCCAGTTCTGGAAGCATGGCGCGGCGAGGTCATGCCCGGTCGCCGCGACATCCACGTGCTGACCACCGAACGCCGACTACGCACGCGCAAGGTGCGCGCGCTTCTGGATTATTTACTCGACTCGCTGGAACCCCAGCCCGCCTGGGATCGGTGGCGTGAACGAATAGACGCTACCCGGGCAATATCGACGAGACGCTGAACGTCGAAGTTTGAGCATCGCCCAGGCTTTACCTGACAATCGACGATATCTTGCGCCCATCTCTCGGGCGTAACTTCAACGGCCCGAGGCATCGAAAGACGACTCGGGCCGTTACGTCTGAGGCCGCAATTGCAATCGAAACAGCAATCGAAACGACACCCGGCCACAGGCAGAGGCGCTTGAACCGCGAGTGTTACTCCACCCCGTAAGCATCCACCCAATCGCCCACCGCAACCTCGGCGCACAGCGGCTGCCGATCGAGCCACTCGGCCAACACGAGGCGGTGGTCGCTATCAGTAGCGTCAGCGTCTTTGCGCGGCAGGACGAAGACGTCCAGCCGATCCGCGTCGATCCCACCGCCCATGATCAGGCCGTGCGATTCGAGTTGTGCCTCCAGAGCATCGAGAAACCGCGACGCATCGTCTTGTCCGATGTCCTGCAGACGGCATGACACCGCAAACCCAAGTACCGCGAATTGCCCCTCTTCCCGTACTACGCCCCCATCTTCCATCCCCGACATAGCGTTTTCTCCCCGACGTCCACCTGGTGGTTTCAATGGCCCGGCCCCGCTCCGTATCGCGCGCATTTTTACCTTGCGAAGCGGCTGAGCGACACGTCCCCTCAAGACCTATCGGCAAGAATAAGGAAAAACTTAAATGTTACCGGAAAATTAAAGCACCCGAGAGGGCGGCCATTCGAGGAGCGTGGCGGCCGCAAGCGACGTACACACACCACTCGCGGCTTGCCTTATGACGAGGCGGCGGGCTGCTGCAATGCCTCGCGTTTTTCCAGCCAGCGGCCGGTGGCGAAGATTGCGATGCCCAATAAGGCGAGAGAGGCGCCCACCAGGCCGGTGGATGACCACGCCAGCCCTGCCTTGATGGTCACGCCGGCCAGCCAAGCGCCGAGTGCGTTGGCCATGTTGAAGGCGGCGTGATTGAGCGAGGCGGCCATAGTCTGGGCGTCTTCGGCGACGTCCATCAACCGAGTCTGCATGGCGGGGGCGACGGCCATGCTGGTTCCGACCAACGCCACGAACAAGAAGCCTGCCCACACCGAGTTGGCGGCGAAGTAAAAGCCACCTTGCACGCACGCCACCCACAGCAGAATGAGCGGAATGCCACGCAGGAGATTCCAGTCGGCGATACGCGCACCGGCGAAATTACCCAAGATGGTGCCCACCCCGAAAATCGCCAGCACCAGCGGCCCCAGCGACTCGGCCATGCCGGCCTGCTCGGTGAGCGTGGGCATGACATAACTGAACACCGCGAACATGCCGCCGCACCCAAAACAGGCCACGCCCAGCGTGAACAGCACGCGTGGCTTGATCATCGCGCCCAGCTCGCGCTTGGGACTGGCCTGACGGTCGGCGGGCTGATACGGCACCCACAGGCGCACCATCAGCGCCGTCAGCAGCGCGATGCCGCCCACGCCGGCGAAGGCTGCCTGCCAGCCGATCAAATTGCCCACCCAGGTGGCCAGCGGCGCACCGATCAGAATCGCCACGGTCAGCCCGGTCATGACGCGCGCCACCGCCCGGGCGCGTTGATCGACGGGCACCGCCGCCGCGGCCACTAACGCCGCGACACCGAAGTAGGCGCCGTGCGGCAGGCCGGCGATGAAGCGTAATCCGACGAAGGTACCGAAATGCGGCGCCATGATACTGGCGAAGTTGCCGAGGGCGAACAGCAGCATCAGTCCGATCAAAAGCGCCCGCTTGGGTAACCGTGCCGCCAAGGCCGAGATGATCGGCGCGCCGACGACGACCCCAAGCGCGTAACTGCTGATGGCGTAGCCGACATCGGGAATCGCCACCTGAAGATCGTCGGCGACACGACCCATCAACCCCATGATGACGAATTCACCGGTACCGATACCGAAGCCGCCCAGCGCCAGGGCCAATTCCGCCAGGCGTGGATGCGCGGCGCTGCCGGAAGGCGTCGACGCGTCTGTGGATGCGCGCATGGGCATTTTCCTGTCTTGAGGTCCTGATCTTGAGGAACGTATCGCGAAGAATGTGTCCCGAAGACAATATGTCGCGACCGATTCGCAACCTGTGAGCCGAAACGGTCAATTCTCTCAGATTTAGACTTACGTCTAAAACATAAGCGCTCTAACATGACGGCTATTGCCATCCATGACACAGAATACGCGCTCCGCCGCGCTTGGCCTGATAGGATCGAGTCAAGATTTCCCTGGAGCCATCGCCATGCCCGAGCTGATTCGTCGACCCTTCGTGTTTCTACGCCATGGCCAGAGCACCAGTAACCTGAATCGCCGGATCGCCGGCCAGCGCGATGTTCCTCTCACCGCTCAAGGCGAACGAGAAGCGCGCCAGGCGTATGCGTTGCTCGGCGATATCGACTGGCCGCTGATCGTCGCCAGCCCCTTGGAGCGTGCCCGACGCACGGCCGAGCTCGCCACCGGACGTGCCCCGCATTGTCTGATCGGAGGGCTCAAGGAACGTCATTGGGGCGAGCACGAAGAACAGCCCATTCCCGAGACGATGCCTTATCTGCTCTCGCCCGAGGGCGGGGAAAGCTGGGTGGGTTTCGTCACCCGCATCGTCGCCACACTCAACGCCCTGCTCGTCGAGCACGAGACACCGCTGGTCATCGGCCATTCCGGATTGATCCGGGTGATCCGCTATCTCGACAGCGGCACACCGAACGGGCCGCGCACCGATAACGCCGTGCCGCAATGGGTAGCGCCATACGGAATACGCAGTTGGGAAATCCGCCCGTTACGCGAGCCAGATGTGTCGCACTTGCCACGCCTGTCGACGACGACCTGATGTGCGTCACTCGCGTCCGGCGTTGACCGACCACGCCAGCGTCTCGCCGGCCTTGAAAGGTATCAGCGTCTCGCCCTGACCGGCAGTGCGCTCGGGCATCGTCCAGGGACGGCGTTCAAGCTCGATCTCCTCGTCATTGAGCGGCAGGCCATAGAAGCGCGGCCCGTTCTCGGAGCAGAATGCCGCGAAATGTTCGAGCGCACCCTCCTCCTCGAACACGTCGGCATAGACGGCCAACGACACCTGGGCGTTGAATACGCCGGCGCAACCGCAGGCCGCTTCCTTGGCGGCGACCACGTGCGGTGCCGAGTCGGTGCCCAGGAAGAACCGGGGATGCCCGCTGGCCACCGCCGCGCGCAACGCCCGCTGGTGCTCGGCCCGCTTGAGGATCGGCAGGCAATACAGATGCGGACGGATACCGCCCACCAGCATGTCGTTGCGGTTGTGCGCCAGATGCTGCGGCGTCAGCGTTGCGGCCAGATTGGCATCGCCCTCGAGGACGTACTGCGCGGCATCGCCGGTGGTGATGTGCTCGAACACCACCTTGAGAGCCGGAAAGCGCTGGCGTAGCGGAGTCATCACCTCGTCGATGAAATACTTCTCGCGATCGAAGATATCGATCTCGCCGCGCGTGACTTCGCCATGTACCAGCAGCGGCATGCCGATCCGCTGCATCACCTCGAGCAGCGGGTAGATGTCCGCGACGTGCTTGACGCCATGCTGCGAATTGGTGGTGGCATTGGCCGGGTAGAGCTTGGCCGCCGTCAGCAAGCCACTGGCATGCCCCGCCTCGAGTGTCTCGGCAGAGACGCTCTCGTTGAGGTAGCAGGTCATCAGCGGCGTGAAGTCATGACCCGTCGGCACTGCCCCGAGAATCCGCGCGCGGTAGGCCTCGGCCGCCGCCAGCGTGGTGATCGGTGGCATCAGGTTGGGCATCACGATGGCGCGCCCATAGACCCGACTGGTGGCAGGGAGTACCAGACGCATCACGTCGCCGTCTCGCAGGTGAAGATGCCAGTCGTCGGGGCGGCGGAGGCGAAGACGGGTGGGGGACTCGGACATTCTCAGGCTCCTGGGCACGGGCGGAAAAACGGACGAAAAACGCTTAACGCACCGCCGTGGCGGCACGCTGACGCTGCAATGATACCAAAGCGACGCCCGCCAGCGCGGCCACGCCGATAGCGAACCCCACTCCGGTGGTTTGCAGGCCGACGAACCGCGCCACCAGGCCGATGCCCACCACGGGAATCGAAATCGCCACATAGACGACCACGAAGAAGGTCGACGTCACCGCGCCGCGCTGATTCAGCGGGCAGACTGCCGCCACGGCGCCCAACCCGGCGCGAAAGGCGATGCCCTGCCCCAGGCCGACGACCAGCGCTCCCAGCAGGAAGATCCAGAGCGTCGCCCACGCCAATCCGGCCCCGACGAGCAGTGCACCGACGATCACCACGGCACACCCCAGCGGCAGGCGATGCACCTCGGGTAGGCGCCCCTGTACGAACTGTCCCAGCGTCGAGGCGAAGAAGACGCAGCCCGCCACCAGACCGATCGCCAGCAGGTTCGAGTACCCCAGCACCTGGCTCATGAAGGCCGGTGCGGTGGCGGTGAAGAACCCCAGCACCGCAAAGCCGGCGAACCCGGCGATCACCGCCGGCACGAACACGCCACGCACCTCGGCGGGCACCTTCAGGCGCTGGATGCGCAGACGCACCCGGGGCGGCCGCGTCACGGTTTCCGAGGCCATGGCAACGCCCAGCACGGCGAGCAACAAAAGCCCCAGGTGCACGGCATACGCCAAGTGCAACGGCCACACGGCATATTCACCCAAGGCACCCGCGACCACCGGCCCCAAGCCCAGGCCACCCATGTTGGCGGCGGTGGCGACGAAGGTCGCCGCGCGCTTCCAGGCCTCGGGTGCCAGCTCAACCACGGCCACTGTCGCCGTGCCGGTGAAGATACCGGCCGAAATACCCGACAGCACGCGCCCTACCAGCAGCGTGGAAAGACCATCGGCCGCAAGGAAGACGACATCGCTAAGCGCCGCCGCCGCCAACCCCGCAAACAGTAGCGGACGGCGCCCCAACTGATCCGACCAACGTCCGGTGATCAACAACGCGGCGATGACACCCACAGCATAGGCGGCGAAGATCACCGTAATGACGAGCTGCGAGAAGCCGAAAGCCACCTGATAGCCTGGGTAGAGCGGTGTCGGCAGCGTCGTGCCCAGCATGGTCACGAGAAACGCGAAGGCGACTCCGGCAAAGGCCAGCCGCGTCGTCGATTCACTTGAGGACAAACCAGTCGGGGACATGCAAAAGGTTCCTTGTCAGATGACGCGCACCCTGCGCGATGTCGGCAGGACACAAAGTGTATGCGATAATGCTCGTTTCCCCAGAAGCGGCTCAATCGGACACGCCCTATGCCCACTCAGCTTCCGTCAAAAGGGACACTCTACATCGTCTCGGCGCCTTCCGGTGCGGGCAAGACCAGCCTGGTACGCGCCCTGCTCGAACGCATCGCGGGCATCCAGGTCAGCGTCTCGCACACCACGCGCGCCATGCGCCCCGGCGAGCACAACGGCGTCAACTACCACTTCGTCGACGTCTCGACCTTCGAGCGCCTGATCGAAAGCGGCGATTTCATCGAGTATGCGCGGGTCTTCGACAACTACTACGGCACCTCGCGCGCCGCCGTACAGGCCCTGCTCGACGCCGGCCAGGACGTGATCCTAGAAATCGACTGGCAAGGCGCCCGCCAAGTGCGTGCAGCCTTCGACGAGGCGGTCTCGGTGTTCATCCTCCCGCCTTCCCGGGAAGCACTCCACGCGCGGCTTGCCGGGCGCGGTACCGACGACGAGGCGACCATTGCCCGGCGCATGCGCGACGCAGTCGACGAAATGTCGCACTATGACGAATACGAACATGTCATCATCAACGACACCTTCGCGCATGCGCTCGACGAGCTGAGTTGCCTGGTGCATGCCGAGCGGACTCGCGTAAGCCGCGTCCAGGCCGCCCACGCACCGCTACTGGCGGCGCTCTTGTCACGCGTGGAAGACGTCGAGTAGACTCAAGGGTCCTTCCGTAGGTCCGGCGCAAGCCGTTTTCATTTCTCGATCAGGGTTCACACTCATGGCACGCGTTACCGTAGAAGATTGCCTCGACAACGTCGATAACCGCTTTCAGTTGGTGATGATCGCCACGCAGCGTTCACGTCAGCTCGCTCGCGGCTCGCGCGATGCGCTACTGCCTTGGGAAAACGACAAGCCCACGGTCATGGCGCTGCGCGAAATCGCAGCCGGCCTGGTCGATGTCAGCATTCTCAACGAAGTCGTCGATCCGCCCGCTCCCAAGCCGCGTCCCGAACGAGAGTACAACGACTAAGTTCTCTCCATTCTCGAAGGCGCGCGCTATGTTCACCATCGACGACCTCGCGGACCGACTCGGCGGCTACCTGCCCCCCGAAGAGATTCTGCACGTCAAGCGCGCCTTCTACTATGCCGAGCAGGCCCATGACGGCCAACGGCGGCGATCCGGCGAACCCTACGTCACGCATCCGCTGGCGGTCGCCAACATTCTCGCCAACATGCACATGGACCACCAAAGCCTGATGGCCGCCATGCTGCACGACGTCATCGAGGATACCGGGGTCACCAAGGAAGCGCTGGCCAAGCAGTTCGGCGACCCCGTGGCAGAACTGGTCGATGGCGTTTCCAAGCTGACTCAAATCACCTTCGAGGACAAGGCGGTCGCCCAGGCGGAGAATTTCCAGAAGATGGTCCTCGCCATGTCCCAGGACATCCGCGTGATCATCGTCAAGCTCGCCGATCGCCTGCACAACATGCGCACCCTCGGGGCGCTGCGTCCGGACAAGAAACGCCGCATCGCCCGCGAGACGCTGGAGATATACGCTCGCATCGCCAGCCGCCTGGGTATCAACACCATCCGCGTCGAGCTCGAGGATCTCTCGTTCCAGGCAATCCACCCGATGCGCGCCGAACGCATCAAACGCGCCGTCACAAAAGCACGCGGTAATCGCCGCTCGATGATGCGCCAGATCCAGGACAGCCTGCAGAAGTGTCTTGACGATGACACGCTGGGCGGCAGCGTGGTGGGCCGCCAGAAACACCTGTTGTCGATCTACCGCAAGATGCGCGATCAACGCAAACCCTTCGCCGAGATCATGGACGTGTTCGGGTTTCGCATCATCACCGACGATGTCGACACCTGTTACCGCATCCTCGGCGCAGTGCACAATCTCTACAAGCCGGTGCCGGGACGCTTCAAGGATTACATCGCCATCCCCAAGGCCAACGGCTACCAGAGCCTGCATACCACGCTGTTCGGCCCCAACGGCATGCCCATCGAGGTACAGATCCGTACCCGCGAGATGGAGGCGATGGCCAACAACGGCATCGCCGCGCACTGGCTGTACAAGGCCGGTCAAACCGAGCGCCCCATCGGCGCCGGCAGCCATGCCCGGGCCCGCGAATGGGTCCGCGGCCTGCTCGAGATGCAGCGCCACGCCGGCAACTCCCTGGAGTTCATCGAACACGTCAAGAACGACCTGTTCCCCGACGATATCTACGTGTTCACGCCCAAGGGCGACATCATGGAGCTCCCCGGCGGCGCCACGGCAGTGGACTTCGCCTACAGCGTGCATACCGACATCGGCAACAGTTGCATCGCCTGCCGCATCGACCGCCATTTGGCGCCCCTGTCCTCGACCCTGGAAAGCGGCCAGACGCTGGAGATCATCACCGCTCCCGGCGCTCGGCCCAACCTGGCTTGGCTCAATTTCGTGGTCACCGCCAAGGCGCGCTCGGCGATCCGCCACGCTATCAAGCATCAGCAGCGCACTGAATCCGTGCAACTGGGCCGACGCCTGCTCAACCGCGCGCTGAGTGCCTTCGAGACCAGCCTCGAGGAACTGCCCGAGAATCGCTTGGCGGCGATACTCGAGGAGCTCGACCTCAAGCACGAGGACGATCTGCTCGAATCGATCGGGCTCGGCACGCGTATGGCCTACGCCATCGCGCGCCGTCTTCTGGAATGCAACGCGCCTTCGAGTGCCGAGGAAGTCGCCACGGCACCGGGCTCCGGCGTGCCGATCGTGATCAACGGCGCCGAGGGCATGGTCATCAGTTTTGCGCGCTGTTGCTATCCGCTGCCCGGCGACCCCATCGTGGGCCATCTATCGGTGGGCAAGGGGATCGTGGTGCACCGCCATGATTGTGGTAACCTGCAGGAACTGCGTGACGACCCCGACAAGCTTTTCGCCTTGGCGTGGTCGCAGCAGATCGATCAGGATTTTCCGGTGGCGCTGCGACTCCACGTCGAGACGCGGCGCGGCCTGGTCGCCGAACTGGCCGGCCTGGTGACCGATGCCGATGCCAACATCGAACGCATCGGCATCGAAGAACGCGACGCACGCTTGTCGATCATCAACTTGACGTTGGCCGTCCACGACCGCGTGCATCTGGCAAGTATCATGAAACGACTGCGCAACCTGCCTCACGTCGGCAAGATCACTCGCGTTCGCAGTTGACACCGTGGCGACCGACCCGCCGCCAGCAGGAGCGGCGGGTCGGTCGTTTCGTTTTTACGGCCCGGCGCGCCCGCTCATGCGGACGCGGCGGCGTCGTTATTTTTGTCCATCGCAATGCGCACATCGCATAACGACAAGGAGCCATGCCATGAGTAACAAAGCCGTCATCAATACCGAGCAGGCGCCGGCCGCCATCGGACCCTACTCGCAGGCCATCAAGGCCGGCAACACCGTGTACATGTCCGGGCAAATCCCACTGGACCCGGGCACCATGGAGCTCGTCGCCGAGGGTTTCGAGGCCCAGACGCGCCAGGTCTTCACCAATCTTCAGGCCGTCTGCCACGAAGCCGCCGGCTCGCTGCAGGACATCGTCAAGCTCAATATCTACCTGACCGACCTGAGCAACTTCGCCGTGGTCAACCAGATCATGGAAGAGTACTTCCAGGCGCCCTATCCGGCCCGCGCGGCAGTCGGCGTCAAGGAACTGCCCAAGGGCAGCCAGGTGGAGGCCGAAGCCGTCATGGTCATCGGTGACTGAGAGCGAATCATCCAGCCGATGCCCGACGATTGAAGACGCTCGGGTAGATGTTCAAACACGCGCGGTTTCCGGCAATTCGCCACGCAGCTTGCTCACATCCGCGCGTGGCGGCACACCGAACAGGCGGCTGTATTCGCGGCTGAAGTGGGAGGGGCTTCCGTATCCCACGCGGAAACTGGCGGTGGCCGCCTCCATACCCTCGGAGAGCATTAATCGGCGCGCTTCATGCAGCCGCAGTTTCTTCTGAAACTGTACCGGCGACATCCGCGTGACCTGCTTGAAGCTATGGAACAACGACGACTCGCTCATGTTGACCATGTCCGCCAGATCGCGCACGCGCAGCGGCTCGGTGAAGCGATCCTTGAGCACCGTGATCACCTTGGAAATTCGGTGCGTCTGGGTGTCTGCCACTGCGAACTTGCGCATGTGCACGCCGATCTCGCCGATCAGGGCGCGGTAGAAGATCTCGCGTCTTACCAGCGGTGCGAGAATGCGAATGTCCTGTGGCGGTGAATCGAGCAGATTAACCAACCGCAGTACCGCCACTACCAGATCCTTCTCCGCCTGTACCCTGCTCAAACCACAGGCGTTCTCCGGGCATTCCTGCGGCGCCACCTCGGCCATCCCCTCACCCAGCTCCAGCACCAGGTCGGTGATTTCCTGCGGTTCGACGGCAATTTTCAAACCCAGATAGGGCTTTTGCGGTGACGCCTCGGTGACCCTGCCCAGCACCGGCAGATGCACCGCCGATACCATGCAGCTCAGCGGCCCGTAATCGATTTTTCGATCTCCCAGCCACACCGTCTTGCTGCCCTGCGCGATCAGGCAGAGCGAAGGGTCGTAGACCGTCGAGCCGATGCAGTTGTTGAGAGAAGCATCGGCCCGTATCAGTTCCAGCCCGGGCACCGACGTGGCGGACAAACCCTCCCGAAGCGCCCACTTCTGTATCTGCGATGCCAGAGCATCCGCCAACCGGCCGAGTTCCCCGTCGAGTTCTTCGCAGATAGGTTGCTCGGTACTCACGTCGTCGCCCTCTGGTGGGTCGGTAAATTCTCAATCTTGGATGAATCGTGAGTATATGCCGGCATTCCCGCATTTTGATGACAATTTGGCGATTCATGCAGGATTGGGCAAGACCTTTGAAGGAACGGGCAAGTCGAGGGAAATTCTCCTGAGTTCGCAGTGACCATCGAGCGTCCCTACATTTCGACTCAACGATCTCGACAGAATTAGGCAATCAATGCGGAGAAACCCGATAACGCGCTCTCGCCCTGGGACCGTACATTGATCGTCCATGATCCCACGCTGGCGCTCGCGATCTCGCGGGTCGACGGCATCTTTCACGGGGACCTCGACGCTATCAGCTGAATGGCGGTTTTCTCTCTCGGCTCGGCCAGTCGTCGAATTCGATACCGGCTTGCCGTTACCCGCCAAGGCGCCGATCCGCCGAGGCGATGGATAGGGATCGACGACCGGTCACATTAAAAGCGGAGTCAAAAAATGAAGAAGCTTGACGATCAACGCTTGTCGAAAACGCGTCTGGCGCGTGGCCTGGGCGTGATGCTCGTCATCGTCCTGCTGAGCGGTTGCGACGCTCATGGCGAGGCAGACTCCGCCGACACACCCCCGCCTCCGGAAGTCGACGTGGCCCAGGTCCTGGTGGAACCGGTGACGCTGCGCGAGACCTTCACCGGTCGCGTGGCGTCGCCGCAGACCGTGCAGGTTCGGCCACGGGTGAGCGGCTATATCGACGAGGTCGCCTTCGAGGAAGGCGAACTGGTCGAGGCCGGCGATCTGCTGTTCCGCATCGACCCCCGCCCCTACGAGGCTCGCGTCCAGGCCGCCAAGGCCTCGTTGGCACAGGCGCAGAGTCAGCGCCGTCTCACCGACGTCGAGGCGGATCGGTCCCGCCGGTTGATCCAGAAACACATGATTCCCCAGGAGCAGCACGATCAGCGCCAGGCAGCCGCGCTCAATGCCCGGGCGCAGCAAGCGGAAGCCGAAGCCGCACTGACCAGTGCCGAGCTGGACCTGCAGTACACCCGGGTCACCGCACCGGTGGCCGGCCGCACCGGCCGCGCCATGATCACCCAGGGCAACCTCGCCAGTGCCGATCAGTCGGTGCTGACCACGCTGGTGTCGATGGATCCCTTGTACGTCTACTTCGACAGCAACGAAACCGAAGCCCAGGGGACGCAGGCACTGATGGCCTGGGACGAGCCCCTGACGCTGAACATCGGCCTGACCGGCGAGACGGGCTTCCCCCATCAGGGACGGCTGGATTTCGTCGACAACCAGATCAACGCCGATACCGGCACACTGCGCTATCGCGCCGTTCTGCCCAATCCGGATGGCCTCTTCAGGCCCGGCCAGTTCGCGCGTGTGGAAATGCCCGTGGCTCACCTCGAGCAGGCCGTGCTGGTGAATCGCAAGGCCGTGCTCGCCAATCAGGATCGGCGCTTCGTCTACGTGGTCGGCAATGACTCCACCGTGCCCCCCCGTCAGGTGGAGCTCGGCCGCGAGGTGGGAGAGCTGGTGGTGATCCGCGACGGGCTGAAGGCCGGTGAGCGGGTGATCGTCAACGGTACTCAGAAGGTGTTTGCGCCTGGCATGCCGGTCACGCCCAACCCGATCGCCATGCGCGAGGCAGACGTGGGCAACGCTGTTGCCACTCGATCCTGAGGCGGCGGCGCGCGGCGATCCACCCAACGCTTCCTGAAGCCCTTCTCTCCTCTGAATGACAAGACGCGGCGGGCATCGTCCCCGCCGCCCAGGAGCCTGCTGTCATGAATTTTTCCCGCTTTTTCGTCGACCGGCCGATCTTCGCGGCGGTGCTCTCCATCGTCATCTTCGCGGTGGGAGTGATCTCCATTCCCAACCTGCCGGTCGGCGAGTATCCGGAAGTGGTGCCGCCCTCGGTGCTGGTGCGCACCACCTACCCGGGTGCCAACCCCAAGGAGATCGCGGAAACCGTGGCGACGCCGCTGGAGGAGGCGATCACCGGCGTCGAGGACATGATGTACTTCAAGTCCGTGGCCGGCTCCGATGGCGTGCTGCAGATGACCATCACCTTCCAGCCCGGGACGGATGCCGAACAGGCCACCGTGCGCGTCCAGAACCGGGTCAGCCAGGCGCTGGCGCGGTTGCCGGAAGCGGTGAGGCGACAGGGCGTGACCACCCAGAAGCAGTCCCCCACCTTCCTGATGGTGGTGCACCTGGTCTCGCCTGATGACAGCTACGATACCCTCTACCTGCGCAACTACGCGCGGCTGCACGTGCGCGACCAGCTGGCGAAGATTTCCGGTGTCGGCGAGGCGCAGCTGTTCGGCGGCGGCGATTACGCCATGCGCGCCTGGCTGGACCCCGACCGCATCGCCTCTCACGGTCTCACCGCCGGTGATGTGGTCGACGCCATGCGCGAACAGAACGTTCAGGTCTCCGCCGGCCAGATCGGCGCCGAGCCGATGCCGGACAGCGATTTCCTCACCCTGATCAACGCCAAGGGGCGCCTGTCCACCGAGCAGGAATTCGGCAACATCGTGCTCAAGGTCGGCGAGGATGGCGAGATCCTGCGACTTGGCGATGTCGCTCGGCTCGAGATGGGCGCGGGCGACTACACCCTGCGCTCCCGGCTGGACGGCAAGGAGGCGGTGGCGATCGGCATCTTCCAGTCGCCCGGCGCCAACGCCCTGCAGATTCGCGACCAGGTAGTCCGCACCATGGACGAGCTGGCCACCCGGTTCCCGCCGGGAGTGGAGTATCGCACCGTCTACGATACCACCCTGTTCGTCAGCGACTCGATCCGCTCGGTGATCCAGACCCTGCTGGAGGCGATACTGCTGGTGGTGCTGGTGGTGACGCTGTTCCTGCAGACCTGGCGTGCTTCGCTGATTCCGCTGCTGGCGGTGCCGGTCTCGGTGGTGGGGACCTTCGCGGTGCTGTTGCTGCTGGGGTATTCGATCAACACCCTGACGCTGTTCGGGCTGGTGCTCGCCATCGGTATCGTGGTCGACGACGCCATCGTGGTGGTGGAGAACGTGGAGCGCAACATCGGTCAGGGGCTGGCGCCTCGGGCCGCCGCGCATCAGGCGATGCGCGAGGTGTCCGGGCCGATCGTCGCCATCGGCCTGGTGTTGTGCGCGGTGTTCGTGCCGATGGCGTTCCTCTCCGGCGTGACCGGCCAGTTCTACCGCCAGTTCGCGGTGACCATCGCCATCTCGACGGTGATCTCGACGATCAACTCGCTGACCCTGTCACCGGCCCTGGCGGCGATGCTGCTCAGGCCCCACGACGCTCCGAAGGATCGCCTGACCCGGGTGATCGACGTCCTGTTCGGCTGGCTGTTCCGACCGTTCAACCGTTTCTTCAACGCCAGTTCCAGGCGCTATCAGGGCGTGGTGTCGAGCAGCCTGCGCCGTCGCGGCGCGGTGTTCGTGATCTACCTGGTCCTGCTGGGATCCACCGGTTATCTGTTCCAACTGGTGCCGCCGGGATTCATTCCGGTGCAGGACAAAATGTACCTGATCGCCGGAGTGAAGTTGCCGAAGGGCGCCTCGCTGGATCGCACCGATGACCTGCTGCGCCAGGTGGTGGATATCGCCATGAAGACCGACGGCGTCGAGCACGCGATCTCGTTCCCCGGTCTCAACGCGCTGCAGTTCACCCGAAAAAATGGGCAGCGGCTTTTTTGTCGGTGACCGGCCATCAACCTTGTCGATGGCGATCGACCAGGGGGCGCAGCAGGGCGTCGACGTGGCATAACAACTCCGAGGGGGGCTCTCTGCGCCGACTGCATAAAATCGGCGAGGTAATGTGCCCCTCGGCCAAGGGCACATAGGCAATATCGTCGCGCTGCAGGCGCTTGACCTGCTCGGGGACTAGGGTGAAGCCCATCTCCGATGCCACCAGACCGATTGCCGTCTGGAGCTCATTGGCTTCCTGAATGACCGTTACCTTGAGCCCACGGCGACGAAACAGGCCCAGCACGACATCGGCGTAACTCGGTCGCGGCGTGGCCGGATACACGATCAGTGGGAATCCGGCGAGGTCGGCCAATGTCGGTGTAGCACCGGCCAGAGGGTGCGTGCGGGGCAGCGCAGCGATGATCGGCTCGTCG
>Ga0209300_1000041_pt1 | contig 88224 bp, 88 predicted proteins | sample Shrwel_input2_RT_FD_187535 | JGI IMG/M metagenome (GOLD analysis project Ga0209300, IMG submission 187535) | Subsurface microbial communities from deep shales in Ohio, USA - Utica-3 well 1 S input2 RT (SPAdes) (version 2) ... | reverse complement strand
CATTGTTGAAGACAGGTAAACAGGGCGCTGGCCCGGCAACCGCCACCCAGCGTGCCAGAGTTACGCCTGACGACCATAGCGAGCGGGTCCCACCTGATCCCATGCCGAACTCAGCAGTGAAACCGCTCAGCGCCGATGGTAGTGTGGAGCTTCTCCATGCGAGAGTAGGTCATCGTCAGGCATCTATTACGCAGAACCCCGGCCAACAGGCCGGGGTTTTTGCGTTTCAGGGCCGGGGAAATTCCGGCCCGCGACACCCACCGTGACACCCGCCGCTTATCCACTTTGGTCGCTAACATTCCCGCCGACCGGCGCCTTCCGCTAAAATGACGGTTTTTCCGGCGGGACGAGGCCCATGACCATCGGCGATCTCATACGCTTGCTGAGCGACGGCGGCTACCATTCCGGCGAGCAGCTCGGCGAACGCCTCGGCGTTTCGCGCACGGCCATCTGGAAGCAGCTCAAGAAGCTCGAGGCCATGGATATTCCTCTCGAGGCGGTCAAGGGGCGGGGCTACCGCGTGGCCCAGCCGCTCGAGCTGCTCGACGGCCAGGCGATCATCGCCGAGCTGCCGCGCGAGCCGCGGCGCCGCCTGGCCAGGCTGTTCATCGAGGAAACCCTGCCCTCCACCAATCTCTTTGTGCGCGAGCGCTTTGCCCAGGGCGCCGGCCATGCCGAGGTGTGCCTGGCGGAAGGGCAGAGTGCCGGGCGAGGGCGCCGCGGCCGTCAGTGGGCGAGCCCCTGGGGCCGCAACCTGCTGCTCTCGGTGGGCTGGCGGTTCGAGGGCGGGGCCGCCGTGCTCGAGGGGCTGAGCCTGGCCGTCGGCGTCGTGCTGGCCCGCGTGCTGGAGCATCACGGCGTCGAGGCGCTGCTGAAATGGCCCAACGATGTTCTGATGCGGGATCCGGCCAGCGGCGAGCTGCGCAAGCTCGCCGGCATCCTGCTGGAGCTCAGCGGCGATGCCCAGGGCCCCTGCGAGGTGGTCGTCGGCATCGGCCTGAACATGGCGCTGCCGCCCGAGGTGCGCGAGCGCATCGACCAGCCGGTGGCGGCGGTCGCAGATCAGGCGCCTGATGCGGGGCGCAACACGCTCGCCGCCGAACTGATCGCCGGGCTGCTGGATCTGCTGGACGGCTTCGAGGCGACCGGCTTCGCCCCCTGGCGGGCGGAGTGGAACCGGCGTCACGCCCATGCCGACACGGCCATCGACATCATTCGTGGCGGCGAGCGCCAGGCGGCGATCGCCACGGGGGTCGATGCGGCCGGTTGTCTGCTGGTCCGCCGCGAGGGCGTCGAGGAACGGCTGTTCGGCGGCGAGATCAGCGTGCGTGGGCGATCATGATTCTCGACCTGGACATTGGCAACACGCTGTCCAAGTGGCGCCTGAAGGATATCGCCAGTAGCGAGATCCGCTCGCGCGGTGCGGTATGGACGCGCGAGGAGTGGCGTCCCCGCGCGGACATCCCAGACCTCGACGTGGTCAGTACCGTGCGCATCTCCAGCGTGGCCCGGCGCGCCGTGCTGGACGACACGGTAGCCCTGCTGAAGCGTCGGGTGGATGCCGTGCACGTGGCTCGCTCGACGCCGGAGGCGCTGGGGGTGGCCTGTGGCTATGAAGAGCCCGAGCGGCTGGGCGTCGACCGCTGGATGGGGGTTCTGGCCGGCTATCACCTGACCGGCGGCTGCTGCACGGTGGATTGCGGCAGTGCCATCACCGTCGACTTCGTGCTCCCGGGCGGCCGCCACCTGGGCGGCTATATCGTGCCCGGGCTGCGCCTGATGAAGGAAAGCCTCAAGCTGGGCACGCGCAACGTGGCGATCGACCCCGACAGCGAGGCGGACGATCTGCTGCTGCCGGGCCGCAACACCGCGGCGGCGGTCAATCACGGCATCTTCATGGCCGCGGTCAGTGCCGTGAACCGCATCTACAGCGAGGTCTGTGACTCCGAAGGGACCGCGCTGCCGCTGCTGCTGACCGGCGGAGACGCCCGGGTCGTGTCGCGGGGGTTGCGCATTCCGCATGCCGTCTGGCCCGACATGGTGTATGCCGGGCTGGAAGCCTGCTTTCCGCTGACTGCCGCTGAGCGGGCGGGGCGCATGTCGGGGGCGCCGAGGGTGCCGCAGGCGGCGTCCCTGGAAAAAATTCGCGCAAGCCTTGCAATCTCCATGCTGCTTTGACACAATGCGCGGCGTTCGAGGCGATGCCGGGCCGAAACGGCCGTCAAGTTACTGAAAAACAAGTGCTTGACACTATCGTCTCAAGCGGTAAAATTTGCCGCCATGCTGGAGGGGTTCCCGAGTGGCCAAAGGGAGCAGACTGTAAATCTGCCGCGAAAGCTTCGAAGGTTCGAATCCTTCCCCCTCCACCAGTTTGCTGTCGGCACGGCGCTGGCGGGTCGACAAGAAGAGTGGGCAGGCGGGCATAGTTCAATGGTAGAACCTCAGCCTTCCAAGCTGATGATGCGGGTTCGATCCCCGCTGCCCGCTCCAGAAAGTGTTGTAACGCTCATGTAGCTCAGGGGTAGAGCACACCCTTGGTAAGGGTGAGGTCGACGGTTCAAATCCGTCCATGAGCTCCAGTTTCGACAGGAAGGCGAGCCGAGGCTCGCCTTCCTGCTTTCGAAAGCCTCGAAACGACGGGGTTGTCAGGGCAAGTTGGTTACGCTATCATCCTGCCCGCTGTCGCGTCGCAGCCTGCAACAGGTTGCCGCGCTATCCATGCAGGCCAGTAGCTCAATTGGCAGAGCAGCGGTCTCCAAAACCGCAGGTTGGGGGTTCGATTCCCTCCTGGCCTGCCAGTCTTCCCCAGGCTGGCGTTGTCCCATATACTTCCGTCTTTTCGATTGCCGCACCTTGAGGAGTTCCATTGTCATGAAACAAAACGCCGAGGTGCAGGAGTCGCGCCACGACGGTCTCAAGTGGGCGGTGGTCGTTGTTCTCGTTGCGCTGGCCGTGGTCGGCAATGCCTATTTCTCGGACCAGGCTCTCCTGTATCGCGTGCTGGGCGTGGTCGCCCTGGGTCTTGCCGCTGCCGGCGTGGCACTGACCACGGCGAAGGGGCGCAGCCTCGTCGAGCTGGCTCGAAGCTCGCGCCGTGAAATCCAGCGCGTCGTCTGGCCGACGCGTCAGGAAACCGTCCAGACGACCGCCATTGTGCTGGTGGCCGTGCTGCTGGTCGGCCTGATGCTGTGGCTGATCGACACCCTGCTGGGCTGGGCCATGTCCAGCATCATCGGTTAGGAGATTCCATGTCCAAGCGTTGGTACGTCGTTCACGCCTATTCCGGCTTCGAGAAGCATGTCATGCGCTCGCTGATCGAGCGCGTGAAGCTTTATGGCATGGAGGATCAGTTCGGCGAGATCCTGGTGCCTACCGAAGAAGTCGTCGAGATGCGGGACGGCAAGCGGCGCAAGAGCGAGCGCAAGTTCTATCCCGGCTATGTGCTGGTCGAGATGGAAATGAACGACCAGACCTGGCACCTGGTCAACGAGACGCCGCGCGTCATGGGCTTCATCGGCGGCACGCCCGAGAAGCCGGCGCCGATCACCCAGAAGGAAGCCGACGCCATCCTGCGCCGTGTCCAGGACGGCACCGACAAGCCGCGGCCGAAGACGCTCTTCGAGCCGGGTGAGGTGGTGCGCGTCGTCGACGGCCCGTTTGCCGATTTCAACGGGGTCGTCGAGGAAGTCAACTACGAGAAGAGTCGCCTGCAGGTCAGCGTGCTGATCTTCGGACGTGCGACGCCGGTCGAGCTCGAGTTCGCCCAGGTCGAGAAGGACTGAGCGAACCTCGCTGTCACGATTTTCGCCGGGCCGCTGCGGCGGCCCGCTAAACCGGGGAGCCGCAAGGCGCTACTACCCAACTGGAGTGCAACATGGCTAAGAAAGTCCAGGCCTACATCAAGCTGCAGGTTGCAGCGGGCAAGGCCAACCCGAGTCCCCCCGTGGGCCCCGCGCTGGGTCAGCACGGTGTCAACATCATGGAGTTCTGCAAGGCGTTCAACGCCGCGACCCAGGACATCGAGCCGGGTCTGCCGACACCCGTGGTCATCACCGTCTATTCCGACCGCAGCTTCACCTTCATCACCAAGACGCCGCCCGCGGCCGTCCTGCTGAAGAAGGCGGCCGGCATCAAGTCCGGCTCCGGCGAGCCGAACAAGACCAAGGTCGGCACCGTGACCCGCGAACAGCTCGAGGAGATCGCCAAGACCAAGGAGCCGGACCTGACGGCTGCCGATCTCGACGCCGCGGTGCGCACCATCGCCGGTAGCGCCCGCAGCATGGGCCTCAACGTGGAGGGTCTCTGATCATGGCCAAACTGTCCAAGCGCGCACAGATGATCCGCGAGAAGGTCGACGGTACCAAGGTCTACTCCATCGACGAGGCCGTGGCCCTGCTCGGCGAGCTTTCCAAGGTCAACTTCAAGGAATCGCTCGACGTCGCCATCAACCTGGGCGTTGACCCGCGCAAGTCCGACCAGGTCGTGCGTGGCGCCACCGTCATGCCCAATGGTACCGGCAAGGACGTGCGTGTCGCCGTCTTCACCCAGGGTGCCAACGCCGATGCCGCCAAGGAAGCCGGTGCCGACATCATCGGCATGGAAGAGCTGGCCGAGGACGTCAAGAAGGGCAACCTGAACTTCGACGTGGTCATCGCCTCGCCGGACGCCATGCGCGTGGTCGGCCAGCTGGGCCAGATCCTGGGGCCGCGTGGCCTGATGCCGAACCCCAAGGTCGGCACCGTGACGCCCGACGTCGCCACCGCGGTGAAGAACGCCAAGGCCGGCCAGGTGCGTTTCCGTACCGACAAGAATGGCATCATCCACACCACGCTGGGCAAGGTCGATTTCCCGGCGGATGCCATCCGCGGCAACCTGGAGGCGCTGGTCAACGACCTCAAGCGTCTCAAGCCCAGCACCTCCAAGGGCGTCTACTTCAAGAAAATGACCCTGTCCACCACCATGGGCCCGGGTCTGACCGTCGACCACTCCGCGTTCGTCTGACGTGTCAAGCCGAGCAGTCACTTTGCGGTCCCCGGCCCTCGCGGGCGGGGCGCCGTCAAAGACCGCAGGCGTCACCTCCGGGTGACTTAATGGCCCTCGGTCGCCTGCGCAGATGGTGCGCCCCGCCAGTTCGCTGGTGAGCACCATCATTCCGCGATCCGCCGCCCGCGGCGGGTCGAGAAGGTAACCTCCGAGGTGGTCTTGCCCGGCAAGCCCCTCGGCACGAAGGAGTGAACACTGTGCCACTAGGTCTCGAAGACAAGAAAGCGATTGTTGCAGAGGTCAGTGAAGCAGCCAAGGACGCTCTCTCCGTTGTAGTGGCCGACTCTCGCGGCGTCGATGTTGGCGCGATGACCGACCTGCGCAAGCAGGCGCGCGAGAATGGCGTGCAGATCCGTGTTGTGCGCAACACCCTGGCACGCCGTGCCCTGTCAGGTACTCCCTGGGAGTGCCTGAGCGAGACGTTCGTGGGTCCGACTCTGCTGGCCTTCTCCTACGAGCATCCGGGCGCCGCCGCCCGCCTGTTCAAGGAGTTCGGCAAGAGCGAGAAGGACTTCGAAGTCAAGGCGCTGGCCTACGAAGGTGAGTTCATCCCGGCCGCCGATCTGGACCGTCTGGCAACACTGCCGACGTACGACGAGGCGATCGCCAAGCTGATGTCCGTCATGAAGGAAGCTTCTGCCGGCAAGCTGGTGCGTACCCTCGCCGCGCTGCGTGATCAGAAGGAAGAGGCCGCCTGAGGCCCCTGCTGACCGCAGTCGACATCGTCTACCCAGTTACCGAGCGCCGATACCGGTTCGGGGCGCTCCGCAAAGTTTAGGAAAGCAATCATGGCACTGACCAAAGAAGACATCATCAACGCCGTCGCCGACATGACCGTGATGGAAGTCGCCGAGCTGATCGAGGCGATGGAAGAGAAGTTCGGCGTGACCGCCGCGGCTGCCGTCGTGGCCGGCCCGGGTGGCGGTGAAGCGGCCGCTGCCGAAGAGCAGACCGAGTTCGACCTGGTGCTGACCGGCGCCGGCGAGAAGAAGGTCAACGTCATCAAGGTGGTTCGCGAGATCACCGGCCTCGGCCTGAAGGAAGCCAAGGGTGCCGTCGACGGCGCTCCGGCGACCCTCAAGGAAGCCATGAGCAAGGATGACGCCGAAGAAGCCAAGAAGAAGCTGGAAGAAGCCGGCGCGTCCGTGGAGCTCAAGTAACCCTTGTGCCCCAAGGCTTCACGCGCTGCGTAAGCTTCCATGGCTGGTGGCGGGATGCCCGCTGCCGGCCTTTTTCTGTTGTCACTAGCGTCCTATCGTGTACCCATCACTGACGATTCGAACGCTAGGCGAATTCCGACGGCGAGCCTCCCGAGGGGGCTTGCCGTCAGCGCCTGACAGGGACGCCCCCGTCAGGTGGCGCCGACCACGCATCGGTCACCCATGGTGAACAAGCTGGGGAATACAGATGGCTTACTCATACACTGAGAAAAAACGCATCCGCAAGGATTTCGGCAAACTGCCCCAAGTGATGGATGTGCCCTACCTGCTGGCCATCCAGCTTGATTCCTACTACGACTTCCTCCAGCAGGACCGGGCGCCCCAGGAGCGCCTCGAGGTCGGCCTGCATGCCGCCTTCAAGTCCGTGTTCCCGATCGAGAGCTTCTCCGGCAACGCCGCCCTCGAGTACGTCAGCTATCGTTTCGGTACTCCGGCCTTCGACGTCAAGGAGTGCCAGCTGCGCGGCGTCACCTATTCGGCACCGCTGCGGGTCAAGGTTCGCCTTATCATCTACGACAAGGACTCGGCGAACAAGGCGATCAAGGATATCAAGGAGCAGGAAGTCTACATGGGGGAAATCCCCCTGATGACCGAGAACGGTACCTTCGTGGTCAACGGTACCGAGCGGGTCATCGTCTCCCAGCTTCACCGCTCGCCGGGCGTGTTCTTCGACCATGACAAGGGCAAGAGCCATTCCTCCGGCAAGCTTTTGTATTCCGCCCGGGTAATTCCGTATCGCGGCTCCTGGCTGGATTTCGAGTTCGATCCCAAGGACAGTGTCTTCGTGCGCATCGACCGCCGCCGCAAGCTGCCGGCGACCGTCCTGCTGCGTGCGCTGGGCATGAGCGCCGAGGAGATCCTCGATATCTTCTTCGACACCAGCACCTTCCACATCGAGAAGTCCGGCTTCTCGGTGGAGCTGGTGCCGTCGCGCCTGCGCGGCGAGACCGCGACCTTCGACATCAAGGATGCCGACGGTAGCGTGATCGTCGAGGAAGGGCGTCGTATCACTCAGAAGCACATCCGGCAGATGGAAAAGTCGGGCCTCGAGCGTCTCGAGGTGCCGATGGAGTACCTGTACGGCAAGGTGCTGGCCAAGGATCAGGTCGACCCCAACACCGGCGAGCTGGTCTGCGAGTGCAACACCGAGATCACCCCGGAGGTGCTGGAGAAGCTGGCCCAGGCCGGCATTACCCGGCTCGAGACCCTCTACACCAACGATCTCGACTGCGGCCCGTTCATCTCCGACACGCTGAAGCTCGACACCACGCGCTCCCAGCTGGAGGCGCTGGTCGAGATCTACCGCATGATGCGCCCCGGCGAGCCGCCCACCAAGGAAGCGGCCGAGACGCTGTTCCACAACCTGTTCTTCACCGAGGACCGCTACGACCTGTCGTCGGTCGGGCGCATGAAGTTCAACCGCCGGCTGCGTCGCGAATCCGACACCGGCCCCGGCGTGCTCGACAACGGCGATATCGTCGCCGTGCTCAAGGAGCTGATCGCCATCCGTAACGGCTTCGGTGACGTCGACGACATCGACCACCTGGGCAACCGTCGCATCCGCTGCGTCGGCGAGATGGCCGAGAACCAGTTCCGTGTGGGCCTGGTTCGCGTCGAGCGTGCGGTCAAGGAACGCCTGTCCATGGCCGAGAGCGAAGGCCTGATGCCGCAGGACCTGATCAACGCCAAGCCGGTGGCGGCGGCGGTCAAGGAGTTCTTCGGTTCCAGCCAGCTCTCGCAGTTCATGGACCAGAACAACCCGCTGTCCGAGGTCACCCACAAGCGCCGTGTCTCCGCGCTCGGTCCGGGCGGCCTGACCCGCGAGCGGGCCGGCTTCGAGGTGCGTGACGTTCACGCCACCCACTACGGCCGCCTGTGCCCGATCGAGACGCCGGAAGGCCCGAACATCGGCCTGATCAACTCGCTGGCCACCTACAGCCACGCCAACAGCTACGGTTTCCTCGAGACGCCGTACCGCAAGGTGGAGCACGGCCAGGTCACCGACGACGTGGTACACCTGTCGGCCATCGAGGAGGGCGACTTCGTCATCGCCCAGGCCTCGGCGACCGTGGACGAGTCCGGCAAGCTGGTCGACGACCTGGTGCAGGTACGTCACAAGGGCGAGACCACCTTCATGGCACCGGACAAGGTGACCCTGATGGACGTGTCGCCGCGCCAGGTGGTGTCCGTGGCCGCGGCCCTGATCCCGTTCCTCGAGCACGACGACGCCAACCGCGCCCTGATGGGGGCGAACATGCAGCGTCAGGCGGTGCCGACCCTGCGTGCCGACAAGCCGCTGGTGGGCACCGGCATGGAGCGCTTCGTCGCCCGTGACTCTGGCGTCTGCGCCGTGGCGCGTCGCGGCGGGGTGATCGACTCGGTCGATGCCAAGCGCATCGTGGTGCGTATCAACGAGGACGAGATCATCGGCGGCGAAGCCGGCGTCGACATCTACAACCTCACCAAGTACGTGCGTTCCAACCAGAACACCTGCATGAACCAGCGGCCGATCGTACGCCCGGGTGACGTGGTCGCGCGCGGTGACATCCTCGCCGACGGCCCGTCCGTGGACATGGGCGACCTGGCGCTGGGCCAGAACATGCGTATCGCCTTCATGCCCTGGAACGGCTACAACTTCGAGGACTCGATCCTGGTCTCGGAGCGCGTGGTGCAGGAAGACCGCTTCACCACCATCCACATCCAGGAGCTGACCTGCGTCTCGCGCGACACCAAGCTGGGCGCCGAGGAGATCTCCTCGGACATTCCCAACGTCGGCGAGTCGGCGCTGTCCAAGCTCGACGAGGCGGGCATCGTCTACATCGGCGCCGAGGTCGGTGCCGGTGACATCCTGGTCGGCAAGGTCACGCCCAAGGGCGAGACCCAGCTGACGCCGGAAGAGAAGCTGCTGCGCGCGATCTTCGGCGAGAAGGCCTCCGACGTGAAGGACACTTCCCTGCGTGCCCCGACCGGCATGAAGGGCACGGTCATCGACGTCCAGGTGTTCACCCGTGACGGTGTCGAGAAGGACGCCCGCGCGCTGTCCATCGAGCAGATGCAGCTCGACGAGGTGCGCAAGGATCTGCAGGAGACCTACCGCATCGCCGAGGACGCCACTTTCGAGCGTCTCAAGCGTCAGCTCACCGGCCAGCCGGTCAACGGCGGGCCCAAGCTGAAGAAGGACGACGTACTCAGCGAGGAATACCTCGACGAGCTGCCGCGTCAGCAGTGGTTCAAGCTGCGTCTGCAGGACGAGTCGCTCAATGAACTGCTGGCCCAGGCCGACGAGCAGCTCGAGAACCGTCGCAAGGAGATGGACGAGCGTTTCGAGGACAAGAAGCGCAAGCTCACCCAGGGCGACGACCTGGCACCGGGCGTGCTCAAGATCGTCAAGGTCTACCTGGCGGTGAAGCGTCGCATCCAGCCGGGCGACAAGATGGCCGGTCGCCACGGTAACAAGGGTGTCATCTCGGCGATCATGCCCATCGAGGACATGCCGTTCGATGATCAGGGCGAACCGGTCGACGTGGTGCTCAACCCGCTGGGCGTACCGTCGCGCATGAACGTCGGGCAGATCCTCGAGACCCACCTGGGCATGGCCGCCCGCGGTCTGGGCGTGAAGATCGATGCCATGCTGCGCGATGCTCGCGAGCAGCAGCTTGCCGAGCTGCGCGAGTTCCTCGGCAAGGTCTACAACACGCCGGGCACCCGCCAGGAAGACATCGACTCGTTGAGTGACGAGGAGGTGATCGCGCTGGCCAGGAACCTGCGCGGCGGCGTGCCGATGTCGTCGCCTGTGTTCGACGGCGCCCAGGAACAGGAGATCAAGGGCCTGCTGCGGCTGGCCGATCTGCCGGATTCCGGCCAGATGGATCTCTACGATGGCCGTACCGGCGAGAAGTTCGACCGTCCGGTGACGGTGGGCTACATGTACATGCTCAAGCTCAACCACCTGGTGGATGACAAGATGCATGCGCGCTCCACCGGCTCCTACTCCCTGGTCACCCAGCAGCCGCTGGGCGGCAAGGCGCAGTTCGGCGGTCAGCGCTTCGGCGAGATGGAGGTGTGGGCACTCGAGGCCTACGGGGCCGCCTACACCCTCCAGGAGATGCTCACGGTCAAGTCCGACGATGTGGAAGGGCGTACCAAGATGTACAAGAACATCGTCGACGGCGACCACAGCATGCAGGCCGGCATGCCGGAATCCTTCAACGTGCTGGTGAAGGAGATCCGCTCGCTGGGCATCGATATCGAGCTGGAAGGCTGAAACGCCCGACGCTTGCCAATGACGGTCCGCGGGGCCCCGAGAATCGGGCCCCGCTCATGACAACTCCGCAACGGAGCGACCCCATGAAAGATTTGGTGAAAGTCCTCAAATCGCAGTCACAGTCCGACGAGTTCGATGCGATCAAGATCTCGCTGGCCTCGCCGGACATGATCCGCTCCTGGTCGTATGGCGAAGTGAAGAAGCCGGAGACCATCAACTACCGGACGTTCAAGCCCGAGCGTGACGGCCTGTTCTGCGCCAAGATCTTCGGTCCGGTGAAGGACTACGAGTGCCTGTGCGGCAAGTACAAGCGCATGAAGCATCGCGGCATCATCTGCGAGAAGTGCGGCGTCGAGGTGACCAAGGCCGTGGTGCGCCGCGAGCGCATGGGCCACATCGAGCTGGCCAGCCCGGTCGCGCACATCTGGTTCCTCAAGTCGCTGCCGTCGCGTATCGGCATGTTCCTCGACATGACCCTGCGCGACATCGAGCGCGTGCTCTATTTCGAGAGCTTCGTGGTCATCGATCCGGGCATGACCACCCTGGAGCGCGGCCAACTGCTCAACGACGAGCAGTACTTCGAGGCCCTCGAGGAGTTCGGTGACGACTTCGACGCCCGCATGGGTGCCGAGGCGGTGCAGGCGCTGCTCAAGGACATCGATCTCGAGGAGGAGATCGAGCGTCTGCGCGAGGAGATTCCGCAGACCAACTCCGAAACCAAGATCAAGAAGCTGTCCAAGCGGCTCAAGCTGCTCGAGGCCTTCTACAAGTCCGGCAACGCCCCGGCGTGGATGGTCATGGAAGTGCTGCCGGTGCTGCCGCCGGACCTGCGCCCGCTGGTGCCGCTCGACGGTGGCCGCTTCGCGACCTCGGATCTCAATGATCTCTACCGTCGTGTGATCAACCGCAACAACCGCCTCAAGCGCCTGCTCGACCTCAATGCGCCGGACATCATCGTGCGCAACGAGAAGCGCATGCTCCAGGAGTCGGTCGATGCGCTGCTCGACAACGGTCGTCGCGGCCGGGCCATCACCGGGTCCAACAAGCGTCCGCTGAAGTCGCTGGCCGACATGATCAAGGGCAAGCAGGGGCGTTTCCGTCAGAACCTGCTGGGCAAGCGCGTCGACTATTCCGGCCGCTCGGTGATCACCGTGGGCCCGACCCTGCGCCTGCACCAGTGCGGTCTGCCCAAGAAGATGGCGCTCGAACTGTTCAAGCCGTTCATCTATTCCAAGCTGCAGGCCACCGGCCAGGCGTCGACCATCAAGGCCGCCAAGAAGATGGTCGAGCGCGAGCTGCCCGAGGTGTGGGACATCCTCGCCGATGTCATCCGCGAACACCCGGTGCTGCTCAACCGTGCGCCGACCCTGCACCGTCTGGGCATCCAGGCCTTCGAGCCGCTGCTCATCGAGGGCAAGGCGATTCAGCTGCACCCGCTGGTGTGTGCCGCCTACAACGCCGACTTCGACGGTGACCAGATGGCCGTGCACGTGCCGCTGACGCTGGAAGCCCAGCTCGAGGCGCGCGCCCTGATGATGGCCACCAACAACGTGCTGTCGCCGGCCAACGGCGAGCCGATCATCGTGCCGTCCCAGGACGTGGTGCTGGGTCTGTATTACATGACTCGCGAGCGCATCGGTGCCCAGGGCGAGGGCATGGTGTTCGCCAACCTCGACGAGGTGGAGCGTGCCTTCGGTACCCAGAGCGTGTCGCTGCACGCCCGGGTCAAGGTGCGCATGACCGAGTACGAGCGCGACGAGGAAAGTGGTGCACTGACGCCGAAGACGGCGCTGTACGACACGACCGTGGGCCGGGCGATGCTGTTCCGCATCCTGCCCAAGGGCGCGCCCTTCGCGCTGGTCGACCAGCCGATGAAGAAGAAGGCGATCTCGCGGCTGATCAACGAGGTCTACCGCAGTGCCGGCCTCAAGGAAGCGGTGATCTTCGCCGACCAGCTGATGTACACCGGCTTCCGCCTGGCGACCTGGTCCGGGGCGTCGATCGGTGTCAACGACTTCGTCATCCCCGACGAGAAGCGCGAGATCGTCGAGGCCGCCGAGGACGAGGTCAAGGAGATCGAGGATCAGTTCTCCTCGGGTCTCGTGACCGCCGGCGAGAAGTACAACAAGGTCATCGATATCTGGTCCAAGGCCAACGACAAGGTGGCCAAGGCGATGATGACGGGCATCTCCAAGGAGACCGTCACCGATCGCGACGGCAACCGGGTCGAGCAGGACTCGTTCAACAGCGTGTTCATCATGGCCGACTCGGGCGCGCGTGGTAGCGCCGCGCAGATCCGTCAGCTCGCCGGCATGCGTGGCCTGATGGCCAAGCCGGACGGTTCGATCATCGAGACGCCGATCGTTGCCAACTTCCGCGAGGGTCTGAACGTACTCCAGTACTTCATCTCGACTCACGGCGCGCGCAAGGGCCTGGCGGACACCGCACTCAAGACCGCCAACTCCGGTTACCTGACCCGTCGCCTGGTCGACGTGGCGCAGGATCTGGTGGTCACCGAGACCGACTGCGGCACCGAGGAGGGGCTGACCCTGCACCCGGTGATCGAGGGCGGCGACATCATCGTCTCCCTGGCGCAGCGCGTGCTGGGCCGCGTGGTCGCCCAGGACGTCATCGATCCGGCGACCGAGGAGGTGCTGATCCCGCGCGGCACGCTGCTCGACGAGGCCTGGTGCGAACAGCTCGACACCATGGGCGTCGACGAGATCGTGGTGCGCAGCGCGATCAGCTGCGAGACCTCGCACGGCGTCTGCTCGGCCTGTTACGGCCGCGACCTGGCGCGCGGTCACCAGGTCAACATCGGCGAGGCCGTGGGCGTCATCGCCGCGCAGTCGATCGGCGAGCCGGGCACCCAGCTGACCATGCGGACCTTCCACATCGGCGGTGCCGCCTCGCGGGCCTCCGCGCAGGACAGCGTCCAGGTCAAGCACGGCGGCAAGGTGCGCCTGCACAACATCAAGCACGTCGAGCGTGCCGACGGCAAGCTGGTGGTGGTATCCCGCTCCAGCGCCCTGGCGGTGGCCGACGAGCATGGCCGTGAGCGCGAGTACTACAAGCTGCCCTACGGCGCCGAGCTGTCCGTCAAGGACGGCGACCATGTCGAAGGCGGCCAGGCCGTGGCCAAGTGGGACCCGCACACCCACCCGGTCATCGCCGAGGTCCAGGGCAAGGCGCAGTACATCGACATGGACGAGGGCATCACCATCCACCGCAGCGTGGACGAGATGACCGGCCTGTCCTCCATCGAGGTGATCGAGTCGGCCTCGCGGCCGGCGGCGGGACGCGACAAGCGGCCGATGATCATGCTCACCGACGAAGCCGGCGAGCACATCACCCTGCCGGGCTCCAACACCCCCGTGCAGTACCTGCTGCCCGGCAATGCGGTGGTGTCCGCCGAGAACGGTGCGCAGATCGGCGTGGGTGAGGTCATCGCGCGTATTCCGGTGGAGGCGTCCGGCAACAAGGACATCACCGGGGGTCTGCCGCGTGTCGCCGACCTGTTCGAGGCGCGCAAGCCCAAGGAGCCGTCGATCCTCGCCGAAATCAGCGGCGTGATCAGCTTCGGCAAGGAAACCAAGGGCAAGCGTCGTCTGACGATCACCCCGGAATCCGGCGATCCGTTCGAGATGCTGATCCCGAAATGGCGTCAGATCAGCGTCTTCGAGGGCGAGACCGTCGAGAAGGGCGAGGTGATTTCCGACGGCCCGAGCAACCCGCACGACATCCTGCGGCTGCTCGGCGTGGCGGAGCTGGCCAAGTACATCACCGCCGAGATCCAGGAGGTTTACCGCCTCCAGGGCGTGGGCATCAACGACAAGCACATCGAGGTGATCGTGCGTCAGATGCTGCGCAAGGTGGAGATCACCGACGCCGGCGACGCCGACTTCATCCCCGGCGATCAGGTCGAGCTGGTGCGCGTGCTCGAGGAGAACGCCCGGCTGGCCACGGAGGACAAGTTCCCGGCCAAGTACGGACGCGTCCTGCTGGGTATCACCAAGGCCTCGCTGGCCACCGAGTCGTTCATCTCCGCGGCCTCCTTCCAGGAGACCACGCGGGTGCTGACCGAGGCGGCGGTCACCGGCAAGCGCGATTACCTGCGCGGCCTGAAGGAAAACGTCGTGGTGGGCCGCCTGATTCCGGCGGGTACCGGCCTGACGCACCACGCCGAGCGTCGGCGGAAGCGCGAGGAAGCCGAGCGCACCCTGCATCCCTCGGCCTTCGAGGTTGAGCAGGAGCTGGGTGCCCAGCTCACCGCACTGGATGCCGATGACGACGAGTTGTGAGCTGCAGCCGGCGCCCCGCGGGGCGCCGGCCTTGACGCCGCTCATCATGAGACTTTAGAATGCGCAGCCTTTAACAGTGGGGTGGGTGCGCCCGTGCCTGCTGTTGAGGCGAGGCAATCACTGGAGACAGCTACAGACTATGGCAACGATCAACCAGCTCGTGCGCAAGCCGCGCAAGCGCCCGGTCGCCAAGAGTGACGTGCCGGCGCTGCAGGCCTGCCCGCAGCGTCGTGGGGTTTGCACCCGCGTTTATACCACCACGCCGAAGAAGCCGAACTCCGCACTGCGCAAGGTGTGCCGTGTTCGTCTGACCAACGGCTACGAGGTGACCTCCTACATCGGTGGTGAAGGCCACAACCTGCAGGAGCACTCCGTGGTGCTGATCCGCGGCGGCCGAGTCAAGGATTTGCCGGGTGTGCGTTATCACACCGTGCGCGGCGCCCTGGACACCTCCGGCGTGCAGAACCGCAAGCAGGGCCGTTCCAAGTACGGCACCAAGCGTCCCAAGGCCTGAGGCCGGGACACCGAGATCTTTACGTAACAATGGTCGGATAAGAGTAAGGTCGAGCGTCGCCCGACGGGGCGGGAGTCTCGGGTTTACCTGAAGGACCCTTCGACGAGGGCTTATCATGCCTAGAAGACGCATTGCCGCCAAGCGCGAGATCCTGCCGGATCCGAAGTTCAACAGCGAGCGTTTGGCGAAGTTCATGAACCATCTGATGATCAGCGGCAAGAAGTCCGTAGCTGAGCGCATCGTCTATGGTGCGCTGGACCGTGTTGCCGAGCGTGCCCAGGAAGCACCGCTGGATGTGTTCGACAAGGCGCTGGAAGCCATCCAGCCGATGGTCGAGGTCAAGTCACGCCGCGTGGGTGGTGCGACCTACCAGGTGCCGGTCGAAGTACGTCCCTCGCGTCGTCAGGCGTTGGCCATGCGCTGGCTGGTCGATGCCGCCCGCAACCGTGGTGAAAAGACCATGGTGCAGCGTCTGGCCGGTGAAATGCTGGACGCCGCCGAAGGCAAGGGTGCTGCCGTGAAGAAGCGTGAAGACGTGCATCGCATGGCAGAAGCCAACAAGGCCTTCTCTCACTACCGCTTCTAATCTACGGAGGTTTCATCCGTGGCACGCAAGACTCCGCTCAAGCGTTACCGCAATATCGGTATCGTTGCCCACGTCGACGCCGGGAAGACCACCACTACCGAGCGTGTCCTGTTCTACACCGGCCTTTCCCACAAGGTCGGCGAGGTCCATGATGGCGCCGCCACCATGGACTGGATGGAGCAGGAGCAGGAGCGTGGCATCACGATCACCTCCGCGGCGACCACCTGCTTCTGGCAGGGCATGAACAAGCAGTTCGACGAGCACCGCATCAACATCATCGACACCCCGGGGCACGTCGACTTCACCATCGAGGTGGAGCGTTCCCTGCGTGTGCTCGACGGTGCCGTCGTGGTGCTGTGCGGCTCCTCCGGTGTGCAGCCGCAGACCGAGACCGTCTGGCGTCAGGCCAACAAGTACGAAGTGCCGCGCATGGTGTTCGTCAACAAGATGGACCGCGCCGGTGCCGACTACTTCATGGTGCTCGACCAGCTCAAGCAGAAGCTGGGCGCCAACGTCGTCCCGATCCAGATCAACTGGGGGGCCGAGGACGAGTTCAAGGGCGTCATCGACCTGATCCAGATGAAGGCCATCCTCTGGGACGAGGACAACTTCGGCATGAACTACGAGCTGGTCGACATCCCGGCCGAGCTCCAGGAAACCGCCGAGATGTACCGCGAGCAGATGGTCGAGGCCGCTGCCGAGGCGTCCGAAGAGCTGATGGACAAGTATCTCGAGGAAGGTGACCTGCCCGAGGCCGACATCAAGGCTGGCCTGCGTCGTCGCACCTTGGACAACGAGATCGTCCTGGTCACCTGTGGCTCCGCGTTCAAGAACAAGGGCGTGCAGGCCGTTCTGGATGGCGTGATCGAGTACATGCCGTCGCCCACCGAGGTCAAGGCCATCGAGGGCGAGCTGGACGACAAGGACGGCACCATCGCCACGCGCGAGGCGGACGACAACGCGCCTTTCGCTGCCCTGGCCTTCAAGATCGCCACCGACCCCTTCGTCGGCACGCTGACCTTCATCCGCGTCTACTCCGGCGTGCTGAAGTCCGGCGACAGTGTCTACAACTCGGTCAAGCAGAAGAAGGAGCGCGTCGGCCGTATCGTCCAGATGCACTCCAACTCCCGCGAGGAGATCAAGGAAGTCTATGCCGGCGACATCGCCGCCTGCATCGGACTCAAGGATGTCACCACCGGCGACACCCTGTGCGACCTGAACGACAAAATCGTTCTCGAGCGCATGGAGTTCCCGGATCCGGTCATCTCGGTTGCCGTGGAGCCGAAGTCCAAGGCCGACCAGGAGAAGATGGGCGTCGCCCTCGGCAAGCTGGCCCAGGAGGATCCGTCCTTCCAGGTCAAGACTGACGAGGAAACCGGCCAGACCATCATCTCCGGCATGGGCGAGCTTCACCTCGACATCATCGTCGACCGCATGCGTCGCGAGTTCAAGGTCGAGGCCAACATCGGCAAGCCGCAGGTTGCCTACCGCGAGACCATTCGCCAGTCGGTCGAGCAGGAAGGCAAGTTCGTGCGTCAGTCGGGCGGTCGCGGCCAGTACGGTCACGTGTGGCTGCGCATCGAGCCGCTGACCGCGGAAGACAAGGGCGAGGACGAAGACCTGAGCTTCAAGTTCGCGTCCGAGATCGTCGGCGGCGTGGTTCCCAAGGAATACGTGCCGGCCGTCGAGAAGGGGGCTTTCGAGCAGCTGCAGAACGGTGTCATCGCGGGTTACCCGATGATTGACGTCAAGGTCACGCTGTTCGACGGTTCCTACCATGACGTGGACTCCAACGAGACCGCGTTCAAGGTCGCCTCGTCGATGGCGATCAAGGAAGGTGCTCGCAAGGCTAAGGCCGTGCTGCTCGAGCCGGTGATGAAGGTCGAGGTCGTGACCCCCGAGGAGTTCATGGGTGATGTCATGGGTGACCTTAACCGCCGCCGTGGCCTTGTACAGGGCATGGATGACTCTTCCTCAGGCAAGATCATTCGCGCCACGGTTCCGTTGGCTGAGATGTTCGGTTACGCGACCGATCTGCGTTCTCAGACCCAGGGCCGCGCAAGCTACACCATGGAGTTTGCGGATTACGAAGAGGCGCCCTCCAGCGTCGTAGAAGCCGTCATCAACCAGAACGGTTAACCGTTAGCTAACGTAAAGAGGTTATAGCAGTGGCTAAGGAAAAGTTTGAACGCTCCAAACCGCATATCAACGTCGGTACCATCGGTCACGTCGACCACGGCAAGACCACGCTGACGGCGGCTCTGACCCGCGTTTCCGCCGAGGTCTTCGGTGGTGACTGGCGTGCCTTCGATACCATCGACAATGCGCCGGAAGAGCGCGAGCGTGGTATCACCATCGCCACCGCCCACGTCGAGTACCAGTCCGAAACGCGTCACTACGCGCACGTCGACTGCCCGGGGCACGCCGACTACGTCAAGAACATGATCACCGGTGCCGCCCAGATGGACGGCGCGATCCTGGTCTGTTCCGCTGCCGACGGCCCCATGCCGCAGACTCGCGAGCACATCCTGCTGTCTCGCCAGGTCGGCGTTCCGTACATCGTCGTGTTCCTGAACAAGGCCGACATGGTCGACGACGAAGAGCTGCTCGAGCTGGTCGAGATGGAAGTTCGTGAACTCCTCAACGAGTACGACTTCCCGGGTGACGACACCCCGATCATCATCGGCTCTGCGCTGATGGCGCTGGAAGGCAAGGACGACAACGGCATGGGCACCACCGCCGTTGCCAACCTGATCAAGGCCCTGGACGACTACATCCCGGAGCCGGAGCGCGCCATCGACCAGCCGTTCCTGATGCCGATCGAGGACGTGTTCTCCATCTCCGGTCGCGGCACCGTGGTCACCGGCCGTGTCGAGCGCGGCATCGTCCGCACCGGCGACGAAGTCGAGATCGTGGGTCTGAAGGACACCACCAAGACCACCGTTACCGGTGTCGAAATGTTCCGCAAGATGCTCGATGAAGGTCGTGCCGGCGAGAACATCGGCGCCCTGCTGCGCGGCACCAAGCGTGACGAGGTCGAGCGTGGTCAGGTCCTGGCCAAGCCGGGCACCATCACCCCGCACACCAAGTTCGAGGCGGAAGTCTACGTCCTGTCCAAGGAAGAGGGTGGTCGTCACACCCCGTTCTTCAAGGGCTACCGTCCGCAGTTCTACTTCCGGACCACCGACGTGACCGGTACCTGTGAACTGCCGGAAGGCGTCGAGATGGTCATGCCGGGCGACAACGTCCAGATGACCGTTTCCCTGATCGCGCCGATCGCCATGGAAGACGGCCTGCGCTTCGCGGTTCGCGAAGGCGGCCGTACCGTGGGCGCCGGCGTCGTCGCCAAGATCATCGAGTAAGCGGTATCCTGCGATGATCGAAGGGGGCTCCGCGAGGAGCCCCCTTTCTGCGCATGTCGGGCTTCGTTTGACGCGAAGTGCCTGCATGCCTATAATGCGCATCCTTTGAATGCGTGGGTAGGCGGCGACCGCCGTCGACATCCATTGGAGTGTAGGGCTAATGCAGAACCAGAAGATTCGCATTCGGCTGAAGGCTTTCGATCACCGCCTGATCGACCAGTCCGCCCAGGAAATCGTGGATACCGCGAAGCGGACCGGTGCTCAGGTGCGGGGTCCGATCCCTCTGCCGACCAATCGCGAGCGCTATACCGTGCTGATCTCGCCGCACGTCAACAAGGACGCGCGCGACCAGTACGAGATTCGCACGCACAAGCGCGTGCTCGACATCGTCGAGCCGACGGAGAAGACCGTCGATGCGCTGATGAAACTCGACCTCGCCGCCGGCGTGGACGTCCAGATCAAGCTCGACTGATAACACTAGACACACGCGGCACCGCGCTGGCCCGGAGCCAGCAGCAGCCGCCACGCCGGGATGGCGTCATACAACGTGCTAGTGGAATGCTCTGGAAAGGGCAGCCATAGCGGGTGATAGCCCCGTACACTATAGGAGACTGAACATGACTATCGGTTTGGTCGGTAAGAAGAGCGGCATGACCCGCGTCTTCACCGAAGATGGCACTTCCGTGCCCGTAACCGTGATCGAGGTTGAGCCCAACCGCGTGACTCGCGTCAAGACCGTCGACAGCGACGGCTACAGCGCGGTTCAGGTGACAACCGGCTCCCGCAAGGCCAAGCATCTCACCAAGGCGACTGCCGGTCAGTACGCCAAGGCGGGCATCGAGGCCGGCCGTTCGCTGATGGAGTTTCGCCTGGCCGAAGGCGACGAGGCTCCGGAAGTGGGTGGCGAACTCTCCGTATCCCTCTTCGAGGCTGGTCAGAAGATCGATGTGACCGGCACCTCCAAGGGTAAGGGGTACCAGGGCGCCGTTAAGCGCTGGAACTTCCGTACCCAGGACAACAGCCACGGCAACTCCCTGTCCCACCGTGCGCCTGGCTCCATCGGCCAGTGCCAGACCCCGGGGCGTGTCTTCAAGGGCAAGAAAATGGCCGGACAGCTGGGCAACGAGCGTGTGACCGTTCAGAGCCTGGAAGTCGTCCGCGTCGATGCCGATCGCAACCTGCTGCTGGTCAAGGGCGCCGTTCCGGGCGCACCGGGCAGCGACGTGATCGTCCGCCGTGCCGTTAAAGCTCGCTGAGGGGTAAAGACCGATGAATCTGAATCTTGCAGGTGCTGGCGGCACCGTCGAAGTCGCCGACGCTACCTTTGGCAAAGAATTCAACGAAGCGCTGGTCCACCAGGTCGTCACCGCCTACCTCGCGGCCGGCCGTCAGGGTACCCGTGCCCAGAAGAACCGCTCCGACGTGCGTGGCGGCGGCAAGAAGCCGTGGCGCCAGAAGGGTACCGGTCGTGCTCGCGCCGGCACCATCCGCTCGCCGCTGTGGCGTAGCGGTGGCGTGACCTTCGCCGCGCGTCCGCAGGACTACACGCAGAAGGTCAACCGCAAGATGTATCGTGCGGCGATGCGGTCGATCCTGTCCGAGCTGATTCGCCAGGAGCGCCTGGTGGTGGTCGAGGAGTTCGCCGTCGAGGCGCCCAAGACCAAGCAGCTGGTGTCCAAGCTCCAGGAGTTGGGCCTCGAGAAGGCGCTGATCGTCACCGACGAGGTCGACGAGAAGCTCTACCTGGCCGCGCGCAACATCCCCAACGTGGATGTCGTCGATGTCCCCGCCGCCGATCCGGTGAGCCTGGTCGCCTTCGACAAGGTGCTGGTCACCGTCTCCGCCCTGCGCAAATTCGAGGAGAAGCTGGCATGAACCAGGAACGCCTATTCAAGGTTCTGCTCGGACCGCACGTGACCGAGAAGGCTGCCATGGCCGCCGAGAACAACCAGTACGTGTTCAAGGTGGCCAGCGACGCGACCAAGCCGGAGATCAAGGCGGCCGTCCAAGCGCTGTTCGGCAAGAAGGTCGATAGCGTCCAGGTCCTCAACGTGAAGGGCAAGACCAAGCGCACCCTGCATGGCACGGGTCTGCGCAAGGGCTACCGCAAGGCCTACGTCACGCTGGCCGCGGGCGAGACCCTCGAAGACTTCTCTGGCGCCGAATAAGGGCAGGAGTACGGATCATGGCAGTAGTCAAGACTAAACCCACATCCGCCGGTCGCCGCCACCTGGTCAAGGTTGTCAGCGACGAGATCTACAAGGGCCGGCCGTATGCGCCGCTGCTCGAGAAGCAGTCCAAGTCCGGCGGACGTAACAATCATGGCCGCATCACCACGCGCCATGTCGGTGGTGGTCATCGTCACCACTACCGTGTGATCGACTTCAAGCGCACCAAGGATGGCGTTCCGGCCATCGTCGAGCGCCTGGAGTACGATCCCAACCGCAGCGCCCACATCGCGCTGCTGAAGTACCTGGACGGTGAGCGTCGCTACGTCATCGCGCCCAAGGGCGTGAGTGCCGGCGACCAGTTGGAGTCCGGCGTGAACGCACCGATCAAGCGTGGCAACACGCTGCCGCTGCGCAACATTCCGCTGGGTTCCACCGTCCACTGCATCGAGCTCAAGCCCGGCAAGGGTGCCCAGCTCGCGCGCAGCGCCGGTGCCAGTGCTCAGCTGGTCGCCCGCGAAGGCAACTACGCCACCCTGCGTTTGCGCTCCGGCGAGATGCGCAAGGTGCTGGCCGAGTGCCGCGCGACCCTGGGAGAGGTGAGCAACTCCGAGCACAGCCTGCGTCAACTCGGCAAGGCCGGTGCCAAGCGCTGGCGGGGTGTGCGCCCGACCGTTCGCGGTGTCGCCATGAACCCGGTGGATCACCCGCACGGTGGTGGTGAAGGTCGTACCAGCGGTGGTCGCCATCCGGTGACGCCGTGGGGGGTTCCGACCAAGGGCCACAAGACCCGCAAGAACAAGCGCACCGACAAGCTGATCGTTCGTCGCCGCAAGGCCAAGTAACAGACATTAAGAGGTAACGGCTGTGCCACGTTCACTGAAGAAAGGTCCCTTTATCGACCTTCATCTGCTGAAGAAGGTCGAGGCTGCAGTGGAGAAGAACGACCGCAAACCGATCAAGACCTGGTCGCGTCGTTCCATGATCCTGCCCAACATGGTCGGGCTCACCATTGCGGTCCACAACGGTCGCCAGCACGTCCCGGTGCACGTCTCCGAGGAAATGGTCGGCCACAAGCTGGGCGAATTCGCTGCCACCCGCACCTATCGCGGCCACGCGGCGGACAAGAAAGCCAAACGGTAAGCCGAGAGAGGATTAGAGATGGAAGTCACAGCAAAGCTGCGTGGCGCTAGCTTATCCGCCCAGAAGGCCCGTTTGGTGGCTGACCAGGTGCGCGGTAAGCCGGTCGCCGAGGCACTCGACCTGCTGACCTTCTCCCCGAAGAAGGCCGCCAAGCTGGTCAAGAAAGTGCTGCAGTCCGCCATCGCGAATGCGGAAGAAAACAACGGCATGGACATCGACGAGCTGCGTGTCTCGACCATCTGCGTCGATGAGGGCATGACGCTCAAGCGCATCCAGCCGCGCGCCAAGGGCCGTGCGGATCGCATTTTGAAGCGCACTTGCCACATCACCGTCAAGGTAGCCGAGAAGTAGGAGTCGACCAGATGGGTCAGAAAGTAAATCCGACAGGCATTCGGCTGGGTATCGTCAAGGACCACACGTCCGTCTGGTACGCCGAGCGCGGTGCCTACGCCGATAAGCTGAACAACGATCTCGAAGTGCGTCGCTTCCTGGAGCAGCGTCTCAAGAACGCCTCCGTGAGCCGCATCACCATCGAGCGCCCCGCCAACAATGCACGCATCACGATTCACACCGCACGTCCGGGTATCGTGATCGGCAAGAAGGGCGAGGACGTCGATCGTCTGCGTCGCGAAGTCACCGAGATGATGGGCGTGCCGGTGCACGTCAACATCGAGGAAGTCCGCAAGCCGGAACTCGACGCCCAGCTCGTCGCGCAGAACGTCTGCGGCCAGCTCGAGCGTCGCGTGATGTTCCGTCGCGCCATGAAGCGTGCCGTGCAGAACGCCATGCGCCTGGGTGCCGGCGGCATCAAGATCCAGCTGTCCGGTCGTCTCGGCGGTGCCGAGATCGCCCGTACCGAGTGGTACCGCGAAGGCCGTGTGCCGCTGCACACCCTGCGTGCGGACATCGATTACGCCACCTACGAAGCCCACACCACTTACGGCGTCATCGGCGTCAAGGTGTGGATCTTCAAGGGTGAAATCCTCGGGGGCATCGAAGAGGTGCGCGCCAAGCAGAAGCAGCAGCAGAACCAGGGCGCACCCAAGAAGAAAGGTTCCAAGTAAGGGGAGATGTAGTCGATGTTACAACCCAAGCGTACGAAGTTCCGCAAGGTGCAGAAGGGCCGCAACCGTGGCCTGGCGCATCGCGGCAGCAAGGTGAGCTTCGGCGAGTACGGCCTCAAGGCCACCGGTCGCGGCCGCGTGACTGCGCGCCAGATCGAGGCCGGCCGTCGTGCCATCACTCGTCACGTCAAGCGTGGCGGCAAGATCTGGATTCGGGTCTTCCCTGACAAGCCGATTTCCAACAAGCCGCTGGAAGTCCGTATGGGTAAAGGTAAGGGCTCCGTCGAGTACTGGGTCGCACAGATCCAGCCCGGCAAGGTGCTCTACGAGATCGAAGGGGTCTCCGAAGAGCTGGCGCGTGAAGCCTTTGCGCTGGCCGCCCAGAAATTCCCGGTCTCGACCACCTTTGTGAAACGGACGGTGATGTGATGAAAGCCCAGGAAATTCGTGAAAAATCGGTCGAAGCGCTGCAGGAGCAGCTTTTCGAACTCCTCCGCGAGCAGTTCAACCTGCGCATGCAGAAGGCCACCGGCCAGTTGAGCCAGACGCATCTGCTCAAGCAGGTACGCCGGGACATCGCCCGCGTGAAGACGGTGCTCAACGAGAAGGCAGGTGACTGAGATGGCCGAAGAGAAGAAAGCTCGTACGCTCACCGGCAAGGTGGTGAGCGACAAGATGGACAAGTCCATTGTCGTCATGATCGAGCGCCGCGTGCGCCATCCGATCTACGGCAAGTACATGAAGCGCTCCACCAAGCTGCACGCCCACGACGAGGCGAACCAGGCGAAGCTGGGCGACACGGTTTCCATCGAGGAATGCCGTCCGCTGTCGAAGCGCAAGTCCTGGACGCTGGTCGAGGTCGTCGAGCAGGCCAAGGGCTGAACGGCTCGCGCCTGAAACCAGTGCAGTCAGATTAGGTTTGGAGAAAACCGATGATTCAGACTCAGACAATGCTGGATGTCGCCGACAACAGCGGGGCGCGCCGGGTGCAGTGCATCAAGGTGTTGGGCGGTTCTCATCGCCGCTACGCCCGCGTGGGTGACATCATCAAGGTAACGGTGAAGGAAGCCATCCCCCGTGGCAAGGTCAAGAAGGGCCAGGTCATGAAGGCGGTTGTGGTTCGCACCCGCAGTGGCGTCCGTCGTAACGACGGTTCGCTGATCCGCTTCGACGGAAATGCGGCGGTTCTGTTGAACAACACCAACGAACAGCCGGTCGGCACCCGTATCTTCGGGCCGGTCACTCGTGAGCTCCGCACCGAGAAGTTCATGAAGATCATTTCCTTGGCGCCCGAAGTGCTGTAAGGAGCGAGGCGGATATGCAAAAGATCAAACGTGACGATGAAGTGGTCGTCATCGCCGGCAAGGACAAGGGCAAGCGGGGCACCATCAAGCGTGTCCTCAAGGACGGCCGTTACGTCGTCTCTGGTGTGAACATGATCAAGCGTCACACCAAGCCCAACCCCATGCTGGGCAACCAGGGGGGTATCGTCGAGCGCGAGGCTCCGATTCACGCGTCCAACGTGGCCATCTTCAACGCGGAGACCGGCAAAGCGGATCGCGTCGGCTTCCAGGTTCAGGAAGACGGTACCAAGGTACGTATCTACAAGTCGACGCAAAAGCAGATCGACGCCTAACGCGAGTCGGATAGCAAAATGGCGAACTTGAAAGAACGTTATCAGAACGAGGTGATGGCTAAACTGCAGGAGCAGTTCAGCTATGCCAACGTGATGCAGGTACCCCGGATCACCAAAGTGACCCTGAACATGGGTATCGGCGATGCGACCAGCGACAAGAAGCTGATCGACAACGCCATCGGCGACCTGGAGAAGCTCTCCGGTCAGAAGCCGATGGTGACCAAGGCACGCAAGTCCATCGCAGGCTTCAAGGTCCGTGAGGGCTGGCCGATCGGCATCAAGGTCACTCTGCGTCGCGAGCGCATGTGGGATTTCCTCGACCGTCTGGTGAACGTGGCGATTCCGCGCGTTCGCGACTTCCGGGGCCTGAACCCGAAGTCCTTCGACGGCCGTGGCAACTACTCCATGGGGGTGCGTGAGCAGATCATCTTCCCGGAGATCGAATATGATAAGATCGACCGGATTCGTGGTCTCGATGTCACCATCACCACCACTGCCAACAGCGATGAAGAAGGCCGTGCGCTGCTGAGCGCGCTGAACTTCCCGTTCAAGAAATAAGGGTGGGATCATGGCAAAGAAAAGCATGGTAGAGCGTGAGCTCAAGCGCGCGAAGCTGGCCGACAAGTACGCCGCCAAGCGTGCCGAGCTCAAGGCCGTCATCTATGACGTCAACGCTTCCGATGAAGAGCGCTTCGACGCCCAGCTGAAGCTGCAGTCGTTGCCGCGCGACTCCAGTCCGGTCCGTCAGCGCAACCGCTGCCGGATCACTGGCCGTCCGCACGGCTACTACAACAAGTTCGGCCTCGGCCGCAACAAGCTGCGTGAAGCCGCCATGCGTGGCGACGTACCCGGACTCAAGAAGTCCAGCTGGTAACGCCACGTAGAATCATCAGGAGCGCAACGTAATGAGCATGCAAGATACGCTGGCGGATATGTTCACCCGTATCCGCAATGCGCAGATGGCCACCAAGGAGGCGGTTTCCATGCCGTCCTCCAAGCTCAAGGTCGAGGTGGCCCGCGTATTGAAGGAAGAGGGTTACATCACCGACTACACCGTGGCCGAAAGCGCCAAGCCGGAACTGTCCGTGGTCCTCAAGTACTTCGAGGGCAAGCCGGTCATCGAACACATCCAGCGCGCCTCCAAGCCGTCCCTGCGCAGCTACAAGGGCAAGGACGAGCTGCCGAAGGTCGCTGATGGCCTGGGCGTCGCGATCGTTTCCACCTCCAGGGGCGTGATGACCGATCGTGCGGCGCGGCAGGCCGGTGTCGGCGGTGAAGTCATCTGCACCGTATTCTAGGAGTGACGAATGTCCCGCGTAGCCAAATATCCGGTTAAACTGCCGAGCGGCGTCGAGTTCAAGCTCGACGGCGACCAGCTGACCGTCAAGGGCGGTCAGGGCACGCTGTCCATGACCGTTCACCCCGATGTGGTGATCGGCCAGGAAGAAGGCCAGCTGACCTTTGCGCCGAGCGAGTCGGCCAAGAGCTGGGCGATGGCAGGCACCACCCGCGCACTGGTCCAGAACATGGTCACCGGTGTGTCCGAAGGGTTCTCCCGGACCCTCGAGATCAATGGCGTCGGCTATCGTGCCCAGGCAAGTGGCAAGACGCTCAACCTGACACTCGGCTTCTCTCATCCGGTCGAATACGCGCTGCCCGAGGGTGTCACGGCGGAAACGCCCAAGAACACCACCATCGTGCTCAAGAGCGCGGACAAGCAGCGTCTCGGCCAGGTGGCAGCGGAAATTCGCGCCTTCCGTCCGCCCGAACCCTACAAGGGCAAGGGTATCCGGTACGGCGACGAACAGGTCCGCCGCAAAGAAGCCAAGAAGAAGTAAGGCAGGGTTATGAACGCGAAGAAAGAATCTCGTCTCCGTCGTGCCCGCCGCGCTCGCGCCAAGATCCGCGAGCTGGGCGTGTATCGCCTGTGCGTCAACCGTACGCCGCGCCACATCTACGCGCAGATCATCTCGCCGGAAGGCGACCGCGTGCTGGCCAGCGCCTCCACGCTCGACAAGAGCCTGCGCGAGGGCGGTACCGGCAACACTGACGCCGCCGCCAAGGTTGGTGCGATGATTGCCGAACGCGCCAAGGAAGCGGGTATCACCCAGGTAGCCTTCGACCGTGCCGGTTTCAAGTATCACGGTCGCGTCAAGGCCCTGGCCGATGCCGCACGTGAAGGCGGCCTGGAATTCTAAAGGGTTTTACGATGGCGAATATCGAACAGAAAGGCGGCGACCTGCAGGAAAAGCTGGTGCAGGTCAACCGTGTCGCCAAGGTGGTCAAGGGCGGCCGCATCTTCGGTTTCACCGCACTGACCGTCGTCGGTGACGGCAACGGCCGCGTCGGTTTCGGTCGCGGCAAGGCCCGCGAGGTGCCGGTCGCGATCCAGAAGGCGATGGATCAGGCCCGCCGCAACATGGTCAAGGTCAGCCTGCGTGGCAGCACGCTGCAGTACCCGGTGAAGGCCCGTCACGGCGCCTCCAAGGTGTTCATGCAGCCGGCTTCCGAAGGTACCGGGATCATCGCCGGTGGCGCCATGCGCTCCGTGCTCGAGCTGGCCGGTGTCCACGACGTCCTGGCCAAGTGCTATGGCTCCACCAATCCGGTGAACGTGGTCCGCGCGACCATCAACGGCCTGGCCTCCATGCAAGCGCCGGAAGACATCGCCGCCAAGCGCGGTCTGTCCGTCGAAGAGATCGCGGGGTAAGGCACCATGGCAGCGAAGATCAAGGTTACCCAGGTTCGCAGCACCATCGGCGTTCTGGAAAAGCACAAGGCCACCATGCGCGGTCTTGGGCTGCGCCGCATCGGTCACACCGTCGAGTTGGAAGACACCCCTGCCGTACGCGGTATGGTCAACAAGGTTAACTACCTTGTGCGTGTTGAGGGAGAGTAATCCATGAAACTCAATAGCCTGAGCCCGGCACCGGGTTCCAAGCACGCCGAGAAGCGTGTCGGCCGCGGCATCGGCTCCGGTCTGGGCAAGACCGGCGGCCGCGGCCACAAGGGCCAGAAGTCTCGTACCGGCGGCGGCGTCAAGCCCGGTTTCGAGGGCGGCCAGATGCCGCTGCAGCGTCGTCTGCCGAAGTTCGGCTTCACCTCCGCGAAATCGCTGGTTTCCGAAGAGGTGCGCCTGGACGAGCTGGCACGGGTCGAGGGCGATGTCGCCGACCTGGAGACGCTGAAGAAGGCCAACGTGCTCAAGGATGCCACGCGCTTCGCGAAGGTCATTCTTTCCGGCGAACTGAACAAGGCAGTCACCGTGCGCGGTCTCAAGGTCACCAAGGGTGCCCGTGCCGCGATCGAGGCTGCCGGCGGCAAGGTCGAGGACTAAATGGCTAAGTCAGGAAACATGCCGGCAACGGGGGGCGGCTTGAGTGAACTCTGGGCGCGTCTGCGCTTCGTGTTCATCGCCATCGTGGTGTACCGCATCGGTTCCCACATTCCCGTTCCCGGTATCGATCCTGACCAGCTCGCTGCCTTGTTCAGGGAAAATCAGGGCACCATCCTGGGCATGTTCAACATGTTCTCCGGGGGTGCACTGTCACGCATGAGTATCCTGGCGCTGGGGATCATGCCCTACATCTCCGCGTCGATCATCATGCAGCTTCTGACGGCGGTCTCGCCCCAGCTCGAGCAGCTGAAGAAGGAAGGTGAGGCCGGCCGGCGCAAGATCAGCCAGTACACCCGCTACGGCACCGTGGTACTGGCCTTGATCCAGGCGACCGGCATGGCAGTCGGTCTGGTCGGACAGGGCGTGACCTATACCAGCGACTTCAGCTTCTACTTCACCGCGATCGTCTCGTTCGTCGCCGGTGCGGTGTTCTTGATGTGGCTGGGCGAGCAGATTACCGAGAAGGGGATCGGCAACGGCATCTCGCTGATCATCTTCGCGGGGATCGTGGCCGGGCTTCCCGGGGCGATCGGTCAGTCCTTCGAACTGGCGCGCAACGACGGGGCGTGGAACGTCCTGCCGCTGCTGGCACTTTCCGTGCTGGCAATCGCCACCGTGGCCTTCGTGGTGTTCATCGAGCGCGGCCAGCGCCGCATCACGGTGAACTACCCGCGTCGCCAGGTCGGCAACAAGATGTATGCCGGGCAGAGCAGCTACCTGCCGCTCAAGGTCAACATGGCCGGGGTCATCCCGGCGATCTTCGCCTCGAGCATCCTGCTGTTCCCCGCGTCGATCGGCCAGTGGCTGGGATCGGCCAAGGGCTTCGAGTGGCTGCAGGCCATCTCCCAGTCCCTGGGGCCGGGGCAGCCGCTGTACATCTTGCTTTTCGCAGCGGCAGTGGTATTCTTCTGCTTCTTTTACACGGCGCTGGTCTTCAATCCCAAGGACGTGGCCGACAACCTCAAGAAGTCCGGTGCGTTCCTGCCGGGTATCCGTCCCGGCGAGCAGACCGCTCGCTACGTCGACAAGGTGATGACACGCCTGACGCTGTTTGGTGCCCTCTACATCACCGCCGTTTCCCTGATGCCCCAGTTCCTGATCATCGCATGGAACGTTCCGTTCTTCTTCGGCGGGACCTCGCTGCTGATCGTGGTCGTGGTCATCATGGACTTCATGGCGCAGGTTCAGTCGCATCTGATGTCGCACCAGTACGAGTCGGTGATGAAGAAGTCCAACCTGAAAGGCTACGGAAGCGGCGGCCTGATGCGCTGAGCATCGCGCCTGCCGCGTAATGGAGAGAACGATGAAAGTTCGAGCTTCCGTCAAGAAAATGTGCCGCAACTGCAAGATCATTCGGCGTAATGGCGCGGTTCGCGTCATCTGCACCGAGCCGCGGCACAAGCAGCGCCAGGGCTGATCTGCCGCTGTTTCAATGCGGGCGCCGGCTTACGCCCTTGTCCCGGGAGGGACAAAGGTGTAAGCTGTTGCGCCCTTTGTAGATGACCAATCGAGCAAGCCGCTCAAATTTCGGAGAAAGCTGATGGCCCGTATTGCAGGCGTCAATATCCCGGACAACAAGCATGCGGCGATCTCGCTGACCTATATCTTCGGGATTGGCCGCACTCGTGCACAGGACATCTGTGCTGCGGTCGGTATTGCGCCGACCACCAAGATTCAGGAGCTGTCCGCCGAACAGGTGGATACCCTGCGTACTGAAGTCGGCAAATACACCGTGGAAGGCGACCTTCGCCGTGATACGACGCTGAACATCAAGCGTCTCATGGACCTGGGTTGCTATCGTGGTCTGCGCCATCGTCGTGGTCTTCCCCTGCGCGGCCAGCGCACCAAGACCAATGCGCGTACCCGCAAGGGCCCGCGCAAGCCGATTCGCAAATAATCACGTACGTTCTGGCGTTTAGACAGGAAACATCAACATGGCTAACCCGCGTAGTAACCGTAAAAAGGTGAAAAAGCAGGTAGTGGATGCGGTTGCCCACATCCATGCCTCTTTTAACAACACGATCGTGACGATCACAGACCGCCAGGGCAACGCTCTTTCCTGGGCGACTGCCGGTGGTTCGGGTTTTCGTGGTTCTCGCAAGAGCACCCCGTTCGCTGCTCAAGTGGCAAGCGAACGTGCAGCGACTGCTGCAGCCGAGTATGGTGTAAAGAACGTCGACGTGCTGGTCAAAGGCCCCGGTCCGGGCCGTGAGTCCGCCGTGCGCGCACTGAATGCCGCCGGTTTCCGCGTGCAGAGCATCACCGACGCGACGCCCGTTCCCCACAACGGCTGCCGTCCGCCGAAGAAACGCCGCGTTTAAGGAGACAGACTCATGGCTCGTTATATTGGACCGAAGTGCAAACTGTCTCGTCGTGAAGGCACCGACCTCTTCCTCAAGAGCGGTGTCACTCCCTTCGAGAAGAAGTGCAAATCCGAGCAGATCCCGGGTGTGCACGGCCAGCGCCGTCAGCGTCTTTCCGACTACGGCTTGCAGCTTCGCGAGAAGCAGAAAGTACGTCGCATGTACGGCGTACTCGAGAAGCAGTTCCGCAACTACTACAAGGAAGCGGCCCGCCTGAAGGGCGCGACCGGCGAGTTGCTGCTGCAGTTGCTCGAATCCCGACTGGACAACGTCGTCTACCGCATGGGCTTCGGCTCGACGCGCTCCGAGGCGCGTCAGCTGGTCAGCCACAAGGCGATCGCCGTCAACGGCAAGACCGTCAACGTGGCTTCCTATCAGGTTCGCCCCGGTGATGTCGTCTCCGTCCGCGAGAAGGCCAGGAACCAGGTGCGCATCCAGAGCGCCCTGCAGCTGGCCGGTCAGCGCGGCGACATCGGCTGGGTCGATGTCGACTCGAAGAAGATGGAAGGCACTTTCAAGGCTGTCCCGGAACGCGGCGACCTGTCTGCCGACATCAACGAAAACCTGATTGTCGAGCTGTACTCGAAGTAAGCATCGCCACCGCGTGATGCCGGGCCCGCCCTCGGGCGGGCCCGGTGCAGAGTACCGAGTATCCGTTTGGCAGCCTGAAAAGGTGTTCATATGCAGCGTTCAGTGACAGAGTTTCTCCGTCCTCGCGACATCAAGGTCGAAGAGATCAGCGCGCACCACGCGAAGATCGTGCTCGAGCCGTTCGAGCGCGGCTTCGGTCACACCCTGGGGAATGCTCTGCGTCGCATCCTGCTGTCTTCCATGCCCGGCTGCGCCGTGGTGGAGGCGGAAATCGCCGGTGTCGACCACGAGTACAGCGCGATCGAAGGGGTCCAGGAAGATGTCATCGAAATCCTCCTGAACCTCAAGGACGTGGCGATCAAGATGCACAGCCGTGACGAGGCCGTACTCTCGCTGAACAAGCAGGGGCCGTGCGTCGTGACTGCCGGTGACATCGCCACGGATCACGATGTCGAGATCGTCAATCCCGAGCACGTAATCGCTCACGTCAACGAGGGCGCCGAGCTGAAGATGCAGCTCAAGATCGCCCGCGGGCGTGGCTATGAGCCGGCGGATACTCGTGCCAGCGCGGATGACGAATCCCGGGCCATCGGTCGCCTGCAGCTGGATGCGACCTTCAGCCCCGTGCGTCGCGTTTCCTATGCCGTCGAGGCCGCGCGTGTCGAACAGCGCACCGACCTCGACAAGCTGGTCATCAACCTGGAAACCGACGGTACCCTGGATCCGGAAGAGGCGATCCGTCGCAGCGCGACCATCCTGCAGGAGCAGCTGGGCGCGTTCGTCGACCTGGAAGCCGACAAGGAACAGGAAGTCGAGGAGGAAGAGGATCACATCGATCCCATCCTGCTGCGCCCCGTAGACGATCTCGAGTTGACCGTACGCAGCGCAAACTGCCTGAAGGCCGAGAACATCTACTACATCGGCGATCTGATCCAGCGCACCGAGGTGGAGCTGCTGAAGACGCCGAACCTCGGCAAGAAGTCCCTGAACGAAATCAAGGACGTCCTGGCAGCGCGCGGTCTCTCCTTGGGCATGCGGCTTGAGAACTGGCCGCCGGCCAGCCTCAAGGACGACAAGGCCTCCGCGTGAGCGTCGACTCGAGTCCCAGTTAAGGAACAAAACCATGCGTCATCGTAAGAGTGGTCGTCATCTGAACCGCAACAGCTCGCACCGCCAGGCCATGTTCAAGAACATGAGCGTGTCGCTGGTCGAGCATGAGGTGATCAAGACAACCCTGCCCAAGGCCAAGGAGCTGCGTCGTCATATCGAGCCGCTGATCACCCTGGCCAAGCAGGACAGCGTCGCCAACCGCCGTCTGGCCTTCAGCCGCACCCGCTCCAAGGAAGCGGTCGGCAAGCTCTTCAACGAGCTGGGTCCGCGTTACGCCAATCGCCCGGGCGGCTACGTCCGTGTGCTGAAGTGCGGTTTCCGCGCCGGCGACAACGCCCCCATGGCCTACGTCGAGCTGGTCGATCGGCCGGCCGTCGAGGAAGCTGCCGGCGAGGAGTGATCCTCCGCCAGGCTTCCCGGCCATCAGCGACGCCGCAAGCCGGCCCCCTCGGGGGCCGGCTTTTTTTATGAACGGAAGGCGGGAAGGGCTCGACTTCGCGCCTGAAGGCAGGAAGCCGAGCTGCGAGCGATGAGCCCGGATCAGGTCTCCGCGGCGCTGGTGGCCCGTGGTTCGCGGCTTGCCGACTGCTTCTCCAGCAACGGCTTGAGGAAGCGTCCGGTGTGCGAGTGCTCGAGCGTCGCCACGTGCTCCGGGGTGCCCTCGGCGATGATCCGTCCGCCGCCGGAGCCGCCCTCGGGGCCCAGGTCGATCAGCCAGTCCGCGGTCTTGATCACGTCCAGGTTGTGCTCGATGACCACGATGGTGTTGCCGTGGTCGCGCAGGCGGTGCAGCACCGTCAGCAGCTGGCGGATGTCCTCGAAGTGTAGCCCGGTGGTGGGTTCATCGAGGATGTAGAGGGTCTTGCCGGTATCGCGCTTGGCCAGCTCGCGGGCCAGCTTGACACGCTGCGCCTCGCCGCCGGAGAGCGTGGTGGCGCTCTGGCCCAGGCGCACATAGGACAGCCCCACGTCCATTAGCGTCTGCAGGCGGCGGGCGATCGCCGGCACCGGCGAGAAGAACGCCAGTGCCTCCTCGACGGTCATCTCCAGCACCTCGTGGATGTTCCGGCCCTTGTAGGTGATCTCCAGCGTCTCGCGGTTGTAGCGCTTGCCCTTGCAGACATCGCAGGGCACGTAGATGTCGGGCAGGAAGTGCATCTCGACCTTGATCATGCCCTCGCCCTGGCAGGCCTCGCAGCGCCCGCCCTTGACGTTGAACGAGAAGCGGCCCGGCTTGTAGCCGCGGGCGCGCGCCTCCTGGGTGCCGGCGAACAGCTCGCGGATCGGCGTGAAGATGCCGGTGTAGGTGGCCGGGTTGGAGCGCGGCGTGCGACCGATGGGGCTCTGGTCGATGTCGATGACCTTGTCGAGCTGATCGAGCCCCTCGATGGCGGTATGTGCCGCCGGCGTCAGGGTCGAGGCCCGGTTGAGTTCGCGGGCGGCGATCGGCATCAGCGTCGAGTTGATCAGCGTCGACTTACCCGAGCCCGAGACCCCGGTGACGCAGACGAACAGCCCCAGCGGCAGCTCGAGGGTGACGTCCTGGAGGTTGTTGCCACGGGCGCCGGTGAGCCGCACGAGCTTCTCGGGGTTGCCCGGAATGCGATACGGCGGCACCTCGATGCGCCGCGTGCCGGCCAGGTACTGCCCGGTCAGCGACGCGTCGCTGGCCTCGACCTCGGCCGGCGTGCCCTGGGCGACCACGCGCCCGCCGTGCACCCCGGCGCCGGGGCCGATGTCGAGCACGTGGTCGGCGGCGCGGATGGCGTCCTCGTCATGCTCGACGACGATCACCGTGTTGCCCAGGTCGCGCAGGTGCTCGAGGGTCTTGAGCAGGCGGTCGTTGTCGCGCTGGTGCAGGCCGATCGAGGGCTCGTCGAGGATGTACATCACGCCCACCAGGCCGGCGCCGATCTGGCTGGCCAGGCGGATGCGCTGGGCCTCGCCGCCGGAGAGGGTGTCGGCGCTGCGCTCCAGGTTAAGGTAATCGAGGCCGACATTGACCAGGAATTCCAGCCGGGCGTGGATCTCACGGACAATCTTGGCGGCGATCTCCCCCTTGCGGCCGGGCAGCTCCAGCGCCTTGAAGTAGCCCCAGGCCTCGCCGATGGGCAGGCGTACGAGATCCGGCAGGCTGTGCTCGTCGATATAGACGTGACGCGATTCGCGCCGCAGGCGGGTGCCGTGGCAGCTCGGGCAGGGCTGGACGGCCAGATACTTGGCGAGATCCTCGCGGACCATGCTCGAGTCGGTCTCGCGGTAGCGACGCTGCATGTTGGGCAGCACGCCCTCGAAGGGATGCTCGCGGGTCACCTTGCGGCCGCGGTCGTTGACGTAGGAAAAGGCGATGGCATCGTGGCCGCTGCCGTGGAGAACGATGTCGCGCTCGTGGCGGGCCAGCGCGTTCCACGGCGTCTCGAGTTCGAAGCGGTAATGGCGGGCGACCGCCTGCAGCTGGTTGAAGTAGTAGACGCTGCGCCGGTCCCAGCCCTTGATCACGCCCTCGGCCAGTGACAGCTCGGGGTGGCTGATCAGCTTGTCCGGGTCGAAGTACTGCTGGCTGCCCAGGCCGTCGCAGGTCGGGCAGGCGCCGGCCGGATTGTTGAACGAGAACATCCGCGGCTCGAGTTCGGCGATCGAGTAACCGCACACCGGGCAGGCGAAGCGCGCCGAGAAGGTGAGATCCTCGCGCTCGCCGTCCATGAAGTGGACGATGGCGATGCCGTCGGAGAGGTTCAGTGCGGTCTCGAACGATTCGGCGAGGCGCTGCTGGAGGTCGTCGCGCACCTTGACGCGGTCGACCACCACGCTGATGTCGTGCTTCTTGTTCTTGTCGAGCGGGGGGATCTCGTCGAATTCGCAGACCCGGCCGTCGACCATCACCCGCACGAAGCCCTGGGCGCGCAGTTCGCTGATCAGCTGCTGGTGCTCGCCCTTGCGGCCCTTGACGACCGGTGCCAGCAGCATCAGCCGGCTGCCCTCGGGCAGCCCCAGCACCTGATCGACCATCTGCGAGACGGTCTGCGCCTCGAGATCGTTGCCGTGCTCGGGACAGCGCGGCGTGCCGGCACGGGCGAACAGCAGGCGCAGGTAGTCGTAGATCTCGGTGATGGTGCCCACCGTCGAGCGCGGGTTGTGCGAGGTGGACTTCTGCTCGATGGAGATCGCCGGTGACAGCCCCTCGATGTGATCGACATCGGGCTTTTCCATCATCGACAGGAACTGCCGGGCATAGGTGGACAGCGACTCGACGTAGCGTCGCTGGCCCTCGGCGTAGAGCGTGTCGAAGGCCAGCGAGGACTTGCCGGAGCCCGACAGTCCGGTGACCACGATCAACTTGTCGCGCGGCAGATCGACGTCGATGTTCTGGAGGTTGTGGGTGCGGGCTCCCCTGACCTGGATCCTGTCCATTGCCACCTCGTGCGCAGCGCAAAAGAACCAGTATACGCGCTGGCCGGCCATGGCCCTAACAACCTGCGTTGCCCGGTCACGGGAGCGGCGCTTTCCCCTCTCTGGCCCGAACCGGTAGAATGGTCGGGTCGGGTGTCGCCGTCGTCACGAGGCGGCCCCGCGCTCGCAAGCTGTTCCCCCATCCCGTTCACCCAGACTGCGAACCTGCCAATGACTGCTCGACTACTCACGACCGAGCGCCGTGCCATCACCGGCCTGGCCGGCCTCTATGCCACGCGCATGCTCGGACTCTTCATGGTGCTGCCGGTACTGGCGCTCTACGCCAAGGACCTGAGCGGGGCCACCCCGCTGCTCGTCGGCGTGGCGCTCGGTGCCTATGGCCTGACCCAGGCCGTGCTGCAGATTCCCTTCGGTCTGCTCTCCGACCGTGTCGGCCGCAAGGCGGTGATCGCCGGCGGCCTGTTGCTGTTCATGCTGGGCAGTGTGCTCGCCGCCGAGGCCGACACCATCTATCAGATCATCCTCGGGCGCTGCCTGCAGGGTAGTGGCGCGGTGGCCGGCGCTATCATGGCGCTGCTCGCCGACCAGACCCGCGAGGAGGTGCGTACCGCGGCGATGGCTACCATCGGCCTGTCGATCGGCGTGGCCTTCGCCATCGCCATGGTCGTCGGCCCGCTGGTCGCCGCCCATTTCGGCCTGACCAGCGTGTTCTGGCTGACCGCGCTGCTCGCCGTGGTCAGCCTGCTGGTACTGTGGAAGCTCGTCCCCGCCGCGCCGCGGCTGGTCCGCCACCGCGACGTGGGGCTCGACCGCGACCAGCTGCGCAGCACCCTGTCCAGCGCCAGCCTGCTGCGGCTGGATTTCTCGATCTTCTCCCTGCACCTGATCCTCACCGCCGCCTTCGTTGCCGTGCCCTTCCGGCTGGTCGATGTGGGCATCCAGGCCTCGCATCAGGGCTGGTTCTACCTGGCGGTGATGGGCCTGGCCTTCGTCTGCATGGTGCCGCTGGTGATCATCGCCGAGAAGAAGCGGCGCATGAAGGCCACCTTCGTCGGCGCGGTGGCCGGCATGACCCTGATCCTGCTGGCGCTAGGCGAACTCGGCCACCAGCGCTGGACGCTGCTGGGCCTGCTGTGGGCGTTCTTCGTGGTCTTCAATCTGCTCGAGGCCACCCTGCCGTCGATGATCAGCAAGCTGGCCCCGGCCGGCGCCAAGGGCACCGCCATGGGCGTGTACTCGACCAGCCAGTTCCTCGGCGCCTTCCTGGGCGGCGTGTTGGGCGGCGCCCTGTCGTCGCATTTCGGCTATGATGCGGTATTCCTCGGGGCCGCCCTGCTGGGGGCCGTTTGGCTGGCGGTGATCTGGAAGATGCCCGCGCCGCGCCATCTGTCCAGCGAGGTGGTGGCGATCGACGACCATCCCGATACGCTGGATACCCTGATGTCCCGGTTCGCCGAGGTGGCTGGCGTCGAGGACGTGATGGTGGTGCCCGACGAGCGGGTCGCCTATCTCAAGGTCGACCGGCAGCGCCTGGATACCGACGCACTGGCCCGCGTGGCCGGTACCCGACACGATACATCGGGCGCCTGAGCGCCCGGCCAACAGCAAGGAGTCAAACATGGCCCGTGGTGTGAACAAGGTCATCCTGATCGGCAATCTGGGTCAGGACCCTGAAGTGCGCTTTACGCCGTCGGGAACGGCGGTGGCCAACCTCAACGTGGCGACGACCGACACCTGGATGGATCGCCAGAGCGGTCAGCGCCAGGAGCGGACCGAGTGGCACCGCGTGGTGCTGTTCAACAAGCTCGCCGAGATCGCCCAGCAGTACCTGAAGAAGGGCGGCAAGGTGTATATCGAAGGGCGGCTGCAGACGCGCAAGTGGCAGGACCAGAACGGTCAGGATCGCTACTCCACCGAGATCGTCTGCAACGACATGCAGATGCTCGACTCGCGCGGTGGCGGCGATTTCGCTCCGCAACAGCAGCCGGGCAACTTCGGCGGTCAGCAGGGCGGTGGCTATGGCCAGCCCGGCGGTGCGCCCCAGGGCGGCTACGGCAACAATGCCCCGCAGCAGCGCCCGCCCCAGCAGCCCCCGGCCCAGGGCGGTCAGCAGCAGGGTGGCGGCAACTACGGGGCGCCCCAGCCCGGCGGTTTCGACGACTTCGACGACGAGATCCCGTTCTAGGCGCACATCATGCGCCTCATGAATGCCCCGTATCGGCCCCGCCTCCTGGCGGGGTCTTTTCGTTGGCGGCGTCGGCGGGGCGGCTAATTTCATTTTTGTTGAACCAAGGTGGCATTGACTCGGCGGCGAATTTGTCGAGGCTATGCGCATTCTTCGCGGCGCCCCTCCCGGGCGCGAAATGCCGTCATCTCGGGCCGCCCTCCTGCCGGAATGATGGCCTTGACCGGTCCGGTGCTCGTTCGCAGCCCGGACATGGAGGCATGGCCCTGATGCAACCGATGATCACCTCCCTTCCCGAGCCGATGTCCACCGACGCCGACGCGGGCCTGACGATTCAGCCCTACGGCGCCCTGCTGGTGGCCGATGCCGAGGCGCGGCGGGTTCTGCAGGCCAGCCGTAACCTCTCCGTGCTGCTGGGCATGGTGCCCGACGACGCGATGGACCGGCCGCTGGAGCAGGTGATCGGCGCCCGCCTGACCCACCGCCTGCGCCTCGAGCTGCAGGGCGAGACCCGGCTCACGGCGCCGCTGACCTTCAGCCGCTGGGTTGGCGGTCGCAACCAGCGACTGCAGCTGATGGCGCACCGCTACGGCGAGCGTGTGATGCTGGAGCTGGAACCGCTGACGGGCAGCGGCCGGCGTCGGCTGTTGGGCGGAGTCAACCAGTGGCTGACCCGGGTCGCCGGCGCCAATCATCCCGACGCCCTGCTCGAGGTGCTGGTGGCCGGCGTGCGCGACATGACCGGCTATCCGCGGGTGGTGGTCTACGGTTTCGATGGCCTGGGGCACGCCGCCGCGGTGGCCGAGTCGTGCCATGCCGAATACCCGGCCCTGCTGGGACAACGCTTCGCGGCCGACGCCCTGCCGCCGCACCTGCAGGGCTGCGATGGCGATTTCCCGGTCTACTATCTGCCCGACGCGGCCGCGCCTGCGGTATCGCTGACGCCGCAGCGCGACCCCCTGCAGGGCGGTCGCCTCGAGCCCCAGGCCAGCCCGCTGCGGGCCCCCTCGACCGCCTTGCGGCGCTTTCTCGATGCCATCGACGTCACCTCGCTGCTGACGGTGAGCATGCCCGGTGATGCCGGTGTCTGGGGCATGCTGGTGTGCCACAGCGATACCGCCGTGTCGCTTAGCCCGACGCGGCGTGACGCCACCCATACGCTGGTGCAGATGGCCACCCAGCGCCTGTTCCTGCTCAAGGCGCGGGTCGAGGCGGGCTTCCTGCAACGGGTGCGCGACAGCCGTGACCTGCTTTCCGAACAGCGCGGACAGCCGCAGTCGCCCCATGCCCTGCTGGAGGCCCACGGCCGCGAATGGCTGGGGCTGTTCCGCGCCGCCGGGGCGGTGCTGATTCACGGCCGCGAACTGGCCACCCTCGGCACGGTGCCGTCGGCGGCGCTGATCGACACCCTCGCCGAGCGGCTGGCCGGCGAGCATCAGCATGTCGGTCCCTGGCATACCCACAGCCTGGCCGATCATCCCATGACCGCGGGCCTGCCGCTGGCCCCGGCCTGCGGCCTGCTGGCGATTCCCCTGCCCACCGAGAGCGGGCGCGACTGGCTGATGCTGTTCCGCGCCGCCCAGGACGACAGCCACAGTTGGTCGGGCATGCCGGGCAGCGCCCGGCCCGCCGCCAGCCCCTCGGCCTACCCGGCCATGCATGCCGCGCTGGTCGCCTGGCAGCGGACGGTGCAGGACAGCAGCGATGTCTGGGAACGCATCGAGCGGCTGGCCGCCATGGACCTGGCCGAGGTGCTGGCGATCGTCGCCTCGGCCCACGAGATCGCCGGCCTCAACCGTGAGCTGCGCCAGGAGAAGGCCGCCCTGGCCGAGGCCAACCGGCGGCTCGAGCGGCTGGCGCTGCGCGATCCGCTGACCGGCGCCTACAACCGCTACCGCATCGAGCAGACCATCGACGCCGAGCTGAGTGCCGCACAGCGCTATGCCCGCGATTGCGCGCTGCTGCTGTTCGATGTCGATCACTTCAAGCAGGTCAACGATGTCCACGGGCACGAGGCGGGCGACCGGGTGTTGATCGCGCTCACCGAGGCCGTCAGCGGCGCCCTGCGCGGCTGCGACTACCTGGGGCGCTGGGGCGGCGAGGAGTTCGTGATCGTGGCCTCGAGCACCTCGCTGGGCGAGGCCTGCCGGCTGGCGGAGCGCCTGCGGGCGCTGATCGCCGGGCTCGAGATCGACGGCTACCCGGAGCACGTGACCGTCAGCCTGGGGGTGGCGGCGTGGCGTCCGGGGGATGACCGCAAGTCGCTGGTTGCCCGTGCCGACCGGGCCATGTACCGGGCCAAGCGCCAGGGGCGTAATCGCGTGGTGAGCCAGGCCGATCGCGTCAACGAGGCGGCACGCCCGGGGGCCTGATCCCCGAGGGAGAGAAGGATTACTTGAGCCCCAGGCGCCGAGCCAGGCGGTGCAGGTTGCCGCCGTCCACACCCAGTGCGCGGGCGGTGGCCGACCAGTTGCCGTCGTGGGCGTCGAGGGCCGCGGCGATGTAGCGCCGCTGGAAGCGCTCGGTGGCCGGGCGCAGTGGCTCGTCGGGCCTGTCGGTCGTGCCGGCCGGCACCCGCTCGGCGGCTGTTGGCGCGGCCGGTGCCGGTGCCGCCGTGTCGGGCAGGTCGAGGTGCTCGCGGGTGATGCGCACCACGGCCTGACGCCGGGTATCGGGGTCCCGTCCGCCGGCCTCGCCCAGGCTGTCGCCCAGCGCCCGCAGCGCGGCACGTCCCAGGGTGTGTTCCAGCTCACGGACGTTGCCGGGCCAGTGCCAGGCCGCCAGTGCCGCCTCGGCGTCGGCCGACAGGCGCAGGTTGCCGATGCCCAGGCGCACCCGGTTGTCGGCGAGAAAATGGCCGGCCAGCAGCGGCAGGTCCTCGCGGCGCTCGCGCAGCGGCGGCACCGTCAGGGGGAAGGCGCTGAGCCGATGGTAGAGGTCCTCGCGGAAGCGCCCGGCGGCGGCTTCCGCGGCCAGGTCACGGTTGGTCACGGCAATCACCCGCACATCCACGCGCTGCACGCGCTCGCTGCCCAGCGGCTGGATCTCGCCCTCCTGCAGGGCGCGCAGCAGCTTGGGCTGCAGGGCCAGCGGCAGTTCCCCGATCTCGTCGAGCATCAGCGTGCCGCCGTCGGCCATGGCGAAGTGGCCGCGATGGTCCTGAATGGCTCCGGAAAAGGCGCCGCGCCGGTGACCGAACAGCTCGCTTTCGATCAGCGACTCCGGCAGGCTGGCGCAGTTGACCTGGACCAGCGGGCCCTGGTGGCGGTTCGAGCGGGCGTGCAGGGCGCGTACCACGCGCTCCTTGCCGACCCCCGTCTCGCCCTGCAGCAGCACGCACATGTCGGTGGGGGCCACCAGGTCGATGGCCTCGTCGAGGCGCCGCATGGCCGGGCTGTTCCAGTGCAGGGCCGGCTGAGGCTGACGCTCCTGGTCGAGGGCCTCGCTGAGCCGCGAGCGGGTCTGGTTGAGCTGGCTGGCCAGGCGCAGGCAGGTAGCCAGCAGATGCGCCTTGGCCAGCAGCTCCTCGTCGTCGAGCGTCTCGAGCCGTCCGGCCTCCAGGGCATCCAGCGTCAGCACCCCGAGCAACCGCTCGCCATCGCGCAGCGCCACGCCCAGGCAGTCGTGCACCGTGCTCAGCGCCTCGTCGAGCAGGCCGTCGAAGGGGTCGGGCAGGGGGCTGTCGGGCGGGAAGCGGCACACCGCGTCGTGGCTGGCGATGGCGGCCAGGCGCGGGTGGTCGGCGAGCACGAAGTGGCGGCCGCGCACGTCGGCGGGCAGGCCCAGCACCGCCACCGGCTGCAGCCCCGTATCGGTGGCGACCATCAGGGTGCTGGCATCGGCCGGGTAGTCGCCCACCAGGGTGCCGAGCAGGTCCGACCAGCCGTCGGGCAGGGTCTCGGGTGGAGCGCCGTCGGCCAGCCGGGTCAGCAGCGCCCGCAGCGCCCGATAGAAGCGTGTCATTCTGACACTCCTTGCGGTGTTTCTGTCGGAATGACAGCAAAAAGTCTGTCATTTGTACAGTGGTGCGAAGGGCGCGGGGCCCAGGAGGCCGGACGCCCGGCCCATCACCTCGTGCCAGCGCCGTTGGCACGCGGCCTGCAAGGCAGACTGCGGCAGGCTGTCGCGGGGCCTGGGGGCTGGCACGTGCCTTGCGAAGGGTAGGGCGTCATCACTCAGTTCAGGAGTTTCACGCATGCTGACCCCGCAACAGGAAGAGCTGGTTGCCGCCACCGCCCCCGTCGTCGCCGAAAACCTCGAGGCGATCACCGCGCGCTTCTATCCGCTGATGTTCGAGCGCTATCCGGAGGTCAAGGCACTGTTCAACGCCGCCCACCAGGCTAGCGGCGGCCAGCCGCGGGCCCTGGCCGGCTCGGTGCTGCGCTATGTGCAGCTGCGTGGCGATCGTGAACAGGCCAAGGCGTCCCTGTCGCTGGTCGTCGGCAAGCACATCTCGCTGGGCATCCGCCCCGACCAGTACCCGATCGTCGGCGAGTGCCTGATGGCGGCGATCGGCGAGGTGCTGGGTGATGCCGTCACGCCCGAGATCGCCGCCGCCTGGCAGGGCGTCTACGAGGAGCTGGCCGGCCTGCTGATCGAGCTGGAAGCGGAAGCCTACCAGGAATTCGCTTCGCGCCCCGGCGGCTGGCAGGGGGCCCGCGCCTTCCGCGTGGCCGAGACCCGCGACGAGAGCGCCGAGATTCGCTCCTTCGTGCTGGCGCCCGAGGATGGCGGCCAGGTGGCCGACTTCCGCCCAGGACAGTTCATCGGCGTCAAGCTGACCATCGACGGTGAGCCGGTGTATCGTCACTACAGCCTGTCCGCGCCGCCCAACGGCAAGACCTACCGGCTGTCGATCAAGCGCGAGCCGGGTGGCCGGGTCAGCCAGCACTTCCACGCGGCCATGAGCGAGGGCGCCCGGCTCGAGCTGCTGCCGCCGTCGGGCGACCTGACGCTGGAAACCGGGGCCGAGCCGGTGATGCTGATCAGCGGCGGCGTGGGCCAGACCCCGATGCTGTCGCTGGCCCATGAGGCGCTGGCGCAGGGTCGTCAGGTCACCTACCTGCACGCCGCCCGTGACGGCAGCGTGCATGCCTTCGCCGATGAAGTGGCCGCCCTCGAGGCGCGCTATCCGCAGCAGTTCAAGGCCGTCACCCTCTATGAGGCGCCGCGCGAGAACGACGCCCCGGATCACGCCGGTTTCGTCGACCGCGCGCTGCTGGCCCGCTACCTGCCGGGGCCGCAGACTCTATGCTACATCGTCGGTCCGCAGGGCTTCATGCGTCACGTCAACGCCGAGCTGGCCGCGCTGGAGGTGCCCGAGGCCAAGCGGCGCTTCGAAACCTTCGGCCCGACCCAGCCGCTGGCGGCGTAAGACGCAGGCCGGCCTCATGGCGCCTTCCGACCCCCGGATAGGAAAAAACTATGACGGCCGGCCATTGATTAGGGTTCTAACGAGCGCCATGTTCCCTCCACCACTCATGACGAGACTGGCCAAGGAGAGACCATGGCGCACGAGACACTGCTTTCCCCCCTGGATGTCGGCCGCCTGACCCTGCCCAACCGGGTAATCATGGCGCCGCTGACCCGTGCCCGTACCCCGGACAGCATCCCCGGCGACCTGCAGGCCGAGTACTACGCCCAGCGCGCCGACGCCGGACTGATCATCAGCGAAGCCACTAATATCTCGCCCACCGCGCGGGGCTACGTCTATACCCCGGGGATCTACACCGATGCCCAGGAGGCGGGCTGGCGCAAGGTGGTCAAGGCCGTGCACGACGCCGGCGGGCGCATGGCGCTGCAGCTCTGGCACGTGGGCCGGGTGTCCCACGAGATCGTCCAGCCCGAGGGGCGGCAGCCGGTGGCGCCGAGCGCCCTGCGCGGCGAAGGGGCCGAGTGCTTCGCCGAGTTCCCCGACGGCAGCGCCGGACGCTATCCGGTGAGTACGCCGCGGGCGCTGGAGCTCGACGAGATCCCGGCGCTCATCGACGATTACCGCCAGGCCGCGAAGCGCGCCAGGCGCGCCGGCTTCGACATGGTCGAGGTGCATGCCGCCAACGCCTACCTGCTGCAGCAGTTCCTGGCCACCGGCGCCAATCGGCGCAGCGACCGCTACGGCGGCAGCGTGGTCAATCGTGCCCGGCTGGTGCTCGAGGTGGTCGATGCGGTCAGCGAGGTGATGGGCGCCGACCGGGTGGGCATCCGCCTGTCGCCGTTCATCGAGATCTTCGGCCTGTCCGACGATGAGCCGGAAGCGATGATGCACTATCTGGCCGAGCAGCTCTCGCGGCGCGGCATCGCCTATCTGCACATCAACGAGCCGGACTGGACCGGCGAAGGCCCGCAGCTGACCGACGCCTTCCGGCGCGACCTGCGCGAGCGCTTCCACGGCGTGCTGATCTACTGCGGCCATTACACCGCCGAGCGGGCCGAGGCGCTGATCGCCGACGGCCTGGGAGACGCGGCCGCCTTCGGCCGGCCCTACATCGCCAATCCCGATCTCGTCGAGCGCTTCCGCCGTCAGGCACCGCTCAACGAGCCGGACCCGTCGACCTTCTACGGCGGCGGCGTCGAAGGCTACACTGACTACCCGACGCTCGACTGACCCGGGGGCCACGGGGCTGTCCAGCCGCGTGGCTTGCCGCTATCCTGTGGGCAGGATGTCGCCACGGCGGCTCACGCTCACAGGTTAGGAGGACTCACATGCAGATCAGGACGTTGCTGGCCGGTTCCGCGATGCTGGCGTTGCTGGCGGGGTGTGCCACCGGTACCCAGCAGGGCACGGCGCCGGGCGCGCCGGCCACAGCCGACCAGGCGGCCGTCTACGAGGGGACGCTGCCGTGCCGCAACTGCGCGGGCATCGACATCACGGTCGCGCTCAAGGGTGACGAGCAGGCCAGCGATGCCGAGCGCACCTTCCAGCTGGATGCCAGCTATCGCGAGCACCCGCAGAATCCGCCCACCGAGCACTACGAAGGGCAGTGGGACGTGCTCAGCGGCACCGACAGCGACCCCGAGGCCACCGTCTACGAGCTGACGCCGGACGGCGAGGGGCAGGTCTACTACTTCCTCAAGCTCAACCCCGACACCCTGGAGTTGATCGACCCGCAGAAGCGCCGCTTCCAGAACGGCGAGGCGCTGCGGTTGACGCGCCAGGGCAGCCAGACCGGCCAGTAACACCCTTTTCCCAGTTTCCTTCGGAGATGGGCGCCGGGGGCAAGGCGGAACGAGGGTCCTTTGCCATGGATGGCAAAGGTAGCGCCCAAGGATGGGTTTACAGCGCCCTCGCGAAGCCTTGCAGCCGGGAAAGCCCACTCCCGCCTGATGAATTGTGAAAAGAGTTTCAGACCCGGTTGGTAGCGCATGACGGGGCGGCCTGCGGGCCGCCCCTGTCGTTGCGTGCCCGTTTCCCGCCCATTCCGCTGATCAAGAGTCGTCATGGCCAGAGCGAAGAGTGCCTTCGTGTGCACCGAGTGCGGTGCCGAATACACCAAGTGGCAGGGGCAGTGCTCGAGCTGCCGCGAGTGGAACACGCTCAGCGAGGTGCGCCTGGCGCCCGCGCGCCCGGGCGCGACGGCGAGTACCGCCGGGGCGACCGGCCGTGGCGGCTATGCCGGGGCGCTGTCCCGCGAGGTGGTCGACCTGGGCAGCGTCGATCTCAGCGAGGTGCCGCGCTTCTCGTCCACCTTCGGCGAGTTCGACCGGGTTCTGGGCGGCGGACTGGTGCCCGGCTCGGCGGTGCTGCTGGGCGGTCACCCCGGCGCCGGCAAGTCGACCCTGCTGCTGCAGACCGCCTGCAAGTTGGCCCAGCAGCGCAGCGTACTCTACGTCACCGGCGAGGAGTCGCTGTCGCAGGTGGCGATGCGCGCCCACCGTCTTCAGCTGCCCACCCAGGGGCTGAAGATGCTCGCCGAGACCAGCATCGAGACGATTCTCGGCGTCGCCGAGCGCGAACGGCCCGACGTGCTGATCATCGACTCGATCCAGACCATGCACCTCGAGGACATTTCCTCGGCGCCGGGCGGCGTGGCCCAGGTGCGCGAGTCGGCGGCGGCGCTGACGCGCTTCGCCAAGGGCTCGAGCACCGTGCTGCTGCTGGTGGGCCATGTCACCAAGGACGGCTCGCTGGCCGGCCCCAAGGTGCTCGAGCACATGATCGACGCCTCGCTGCTGCTCGAGGGCGGCAGCGACTCGCGCTTTCGCACCCTGCGCGGCCAGAAGAACCGCTTCGGCGCGGTCAATGAGCTGGGTGTGTTCGCGATGCTCGAGCAGGGCCTCAAGGAGGTCAAGAATCCCAGCGCGATCTTCCTCTCGCGGGGCGAGGAGCAGGCCGCCGGCAGCCTGGTGATGGTGGTCTGGGAGGGCACCCGGCCGATTCTGGTCGAGGTGCAAGCGCTGCTCGACGAGTCGGCGCTGGGCAATCCGCGCCGTGTCGCGGTGGGGCTCGATCCCAACCGGCTGGCCATGCTGCTGGCCGTGCTGCACCGCCACGGCGGGCTGTTCACCGGCGATCAGGACGTCTTCCTCAACGTGGTCGGCGGGGTCAAGGTGCTCGAGACCAGCGCCGACCTGGCGGTGCTGCTGGCGGTGGTGTCGAGCCTGCAGAACCGCCCGCTGCCGCGCGAGCTGGTGGTGTTCGGCGAGGTCGGGCTGTCCGGCGAGATCCGCCCCGTGCCCAGCGGTCAGGAGCGCATCGTCGAGGCCGCCAAGCACGGCTTCACCCGGGCCATCGTGCCCCGCGCCAACGCGCCCAGGCAGTCGCCCGAGGGCATGACGGTGATCGCCGTGGATAAGCTGGCCGATGCCCTGGAGGCCCTGTAGCCATCAGAGTAATCACCGTTGGCTATGTCGAGGGCGCCGGGGGCAGGTCGTAGAGGGGGTTTTTGGCCATGGATGGCCAAAGTAGCGCCCATGGAAGGGTTCATAGCGCCCCTCGTAGACCGGCCGCCGGTCAGCCCGAGCGATGCTGCAGCTATCTGTGATAGCCCTGCTATAGCCATCCCGCCGCCGACGCGCTTGACGTAGAATTGTCACAGGTTCGAACGAGGAGAACAGCATGAGCGCCATTCGCCTGACCCAGTACAGCCACGGAGCCGGCTGCGGCTGCAAGATCGCCCCCGACGTGCTCGACGGCATCCTTGCCAAGGCGGGCCCGGGAGCCAGCAACGCCCGGCTGATCGTCGGCAATCAGGGTCGCGAGGACGCGGCGGTGTACGATCTGGGCGACGGCCGCGGGCTGATCGCCACCACCGATTTCTTCATGCCGATCGTCGATGATCCCTTCGACTTCGGCCGCATCGCCGCCACCAACGCCATCAGCGACGTCTACGCCATGGGTGGGCGCCCGGTGATGGCGCTGGGTATCCTCGGCTGGCCGCTCGACAAGCTCGGCGCCGACGTCGCCGGCGACGTGGTGGCCGGCGCCCAGGCGGTATGTCGCGAGCTGGGGCTGGCGTTGGCCGGCGGCCATTCGATCGACGCGCCGGAGCCGATCTTCGGGCTGGCCGTCAACGGCCTGGTCGACCTCGAGCATCTCAAGCTCAACAAGGGCGCCCGGCCGGGGGACCTGCTGTATCTCACCAAGCCGCTGGGCGTGGGGCTCTTGACCACGGCGGAAAAGCGCGGGCTGCTCGAGCCCGGCCATCAGGGGCTGGCCCGGGAGACCATGCTCGAGGCCAACGACATGGGCGTCGAGCTGGCGAAGGTCGCCGGCGTGCATGCCATGACCGACGTCACCGGCTTCGGGCTGGCCGGGCACCTCAGCGAGGTGTGCAGCGCCAGCGGCGTCAGGGCGCGCATCGACTTCCGCCGCCTGCCGCGGCTGGCCGAGGCCGAGGCCTACCGCCGCCAGGGTGCGGTGCCCGGCGGGACCACGCGCAACCGCCAGGCGCTGGGCGCGAGCCTGCCGACGATGGACGACGCCCACTGGCAGTGGCTGTGCGATCCGCAGACCTCCGGCGGCCTGCTGCTGACGGTGGACCCGGCCTATGCCGACGACGTGGAGCGCATCGGCCGGGCCCACGGGGTCACGCTGGCGCCGTTCGGCGAGTGCCTGAAGCCCCAGGGCGAGGCGCTGATCGAGGTCCGGCGATGATCCTGCCCACCGTCGAGCCGGACATGGAGTGGCTGGCCGAGGGCCGGGTGCTGATCGACGTGCGCGCGCCGGTGGAATTCGCCCAGGGCGCGCTGCCCGGCGCGGTCAACCTGCCGCTGATGGACGACGCCGAGCGCCACCGGGTCGGCATCCGCTACAAGACCCACGGCCAGCAGGCGGCGATCGCGCTGGGCGAGCAGCTGGTCAGCGGGCGTCTGCGCCGTGAGCGGGTGGCCGCCTGGCGGCGCGTGGTCGAGGCGCATCCCGATGCGCTGCTCTACTGCTTCCGCGGCGGGTTGCGTTCGCAGATCGCCCAGCAGTGGCTGGCCGAGGCGGGGGTCACGCGCCCGCGCATCCGCGGCGGCTGGAAGGCCATGCGCCAGGCGCTGTGCCGGCGCATCGACGCCGCCGCCGAGCAGCCGCTGCTGGTGGTCGGCGGGCTGACCGGCTGCGCCAAGACCGAACTGATCCAGCGGCTGAGCCACGGTCTCGACCTGGAGGGCTGTGCCCGCCACAAGGGCTCGGCCTTCGGCCGGCACCCGCTGCCGGCGCCGAGCCAGATCGATTTCGAGCACGCCATGGGCCTCGGGCTGCTGGCGCGGGACGGCGCCTGCGTGGTCGAGGACGAGTCGCGCCACATCGGCAATGCCAACATTCCGCTGAGCTTCTGGCGCGGGATGGAGCGGGCCCCGCGCATCCGCGTCGAGATGCCGCTGGACTGGCGGCTGGCGCGTATCCACAAGGACTACATCGAGGACCTGTGGGCGATCTATGCCACGCAGTACGGTGAATGGCTGGGCTGGGCGCTGATGCGCAAGCAGCTGTCCGGCGCCCTGCGACGCCTGCGCAAGCGTCTCGGCGGCGCCCGGCTGGCGCGGCTGGCGCGGCTGCAGGAACTGGCCTTCCGCGAGCACGAGCGCGGCAACCGCCAGGCCCACGAGGCCTGGCTGGCGCCGCTGCTGACCGAATACTACGACCCCATGTACCGCTATCAGCTGGAGAAGCACGACGATCAGCACTTCCTGCACGTCGGCGACTGGGACAGCTGCCTGGCCTTCGCCGAGGCATGGCAGGCGGCACCGACACGCCAGTAGCGGCAGCGCCGAGGCTCGGGCGGGCCTGCGCTCAGGAGGCGCCGACGAGCCAGCGACTCAGCACCCGGTCGAGCAGCGGCGCCAGCCGGTCGAAGCGCCGCGGGTCGGCGAGAATCGCCTCGCGGCTCTGCACGTAGGGGCCTTCGGCGGGCAGGGGTTCATGGTCGAGCAGGGCGGTGGCGCTGGCGGCGGTGGCTTCCAGATGACACTGCAGGGCGACAACCCGGCCGGCGTCCCAGGCGAAGCCCTGCACCGGGCTGGCCGCGGTGCCGCCCAGCGGCAGGGCGTCCTCGGGCAGGCCGAAGATGTCGCGGTGCCAGAGAAAGGCCTCGAACTGCTCGGGCAGGTCGAAGGGGCTCTCCGCAGCCAGGGTCACGGTCTGCCAGCCGGCCTCGGCGTGGGTGCCGCGGGAGATGATGGCACCGAGCCGGGCGGCGATCAGCCGCGCCCCGAGGCCGATGCCCAGAACCGGCTTGCCGCTCTTCAGCGCCCGGTCGAGCAGCTTGGTCTCCCGTTTCAGCCAGGGGTGGGCCGCGGTGTCGTCGTGGGCCTGGGGGCCGTCGAGCAGGATCAGCGCGTCGCAGTCCTCGAGGCGTGGCGGGGCCTCGTCGGCGTACAGATGGCAGGTATTGTGGCTGTGCCCCATGCCGGCGAGCCAGTCGGCGAGACGGGCGGGCCCGGCGTGGGCGGCATGCTGGAGGAAGTAGATATGCATGCGGCCATCATCGGATACGCGCTCCACCGGCGTCCAGTGAATCTCGTCGCCCGCGGGGGCGGTGGTTGGTGGTCCCCGCGTCCGGCCGGTGGTGCCATAATGGGGCCGACAGCCTGAGGAACCATGGAGTCGGACATGCCCCGCGCGGACCTGCTCGAACAGATCTACACCATCGTGGCCCAGATTCCCGAAGGCCGGGTGACCACCTATGGCCGGGTGGCGAAGATGACCGAAGGCGTCACGGCGCGCATGGTCGGCAGTGCCATGCGCCATCTGCCTGATGGCCACGGCCTGCCCTGGCACCGGGTGATCAATGCCTCGCGACGCGTCACCGAGCATGGCGGCGCCGTGCGCCAGCGCGAGCGGTTGCGTGCCGAAGGCATCGTTTTCGACGCCAGCGGCCGGGTGAGCGCCGAGCTGTTCTGGCCATGATCGGCCGCGGATAACAAGGAGACCCCATGACAGCGACCCCCCGAGAGGGCTTCAAGGCCCGCCTGCGCGCCCTGAGCCGCCGCCAGCAGATCGCGTTCATGGCGGCGCTGTGCGAACGGCTGCTGCCCAATTACGGCCTGTATGCACAGATGACCGGGCAGGGTGACCCCGGGACGCTGCGCGTGGTGCTCGATCTGGCCTGGGAATCGCTGATGGTGCGCGAGGCGAAGATCGACTTCGCCCGCCAGGCGGACAAGCTGAGCGAGGCGGAGCCCCCCGAGGATGACGAGAGCTTCGGGGCGCGCCGGGCCGTGGAGGTGATGATGGCCCTGTCGACCCTGCTCGACGCGCTGCAGGGCGAGGCGCCCGATGCGCCGCTGACGATCAGCGGCCTGTCGAAGAGTGGGGTGCAGGCCGTCGTCGAGATGACCGAGGAGGCCGAGGACGACGACGTCGAGCGGGCCGCCGCGCGCCTGCGCGAGCACCCGCTGATGGCCGACGAGCGCGGCTTCCAGGAAGCGGTGCTGGAAGCCGCCGAGGCGCGGCTCGACCGCGAGGCCCTCAAGGCGCTGCGTCGTCTGGGGCGCAACGACGGCGTCAGCAACCTCGGCCTGAGCCTGGAGTGACGCCCACGGGGGCGCCGGGAGGCAAGCATGAAGTACCGTCAGTGGCCGCTGGCGTGCATCGACGAGGCGCGCCGGCGACTGGCCACGCCGCTTGACGATGACGACGTCCACGAGCTGCGCCTGACCTGCAAGCGTCTGCGCGCCGCCCGCCAGCTGCAGCGTGCCGAGCGCCCGAAAGCGGCGATCAAGGCCCGTGAGGCCACCCCGCGGGCGATCGCCAAGACCCTGGAAGGCCCGCGCGAGGCCCGCGTGCGCCATGCCATGCTGGGCTGGGCGCTGCCACGCCTGAGCCCTGAATTGCGCCCCGTCGTGGCCCGGCTGCGTGCCGCCCTGGTGGCGTCGCTCGACGAGACCGCCGGTGCGGATCGGCAAATACTCGATGCCGAGTTTGCCCGCGAGGCGGATAACTGGCGGGCCGAGCCGCTGAGAGGCAAGCAGGTCAAGGCCGGCTACCGTCGCACCCGGCGTAAGGCGCGTCGTCTGGCCGAGACGTGTGCCGCGTCACGCGATCCGGCGCGCTGCCATCGCTGGCGCAAGTGGGTGAAGTACCTGACCTATCAGCAGGAATTGCGCGAACGGGTGAAGGGCAAGCCGCCTCGGGTCGAGCCGCGGCGGCTCAAGCGACTGGCCAGGCGGCTCGGTCGTCAGCACGATCTGATCAATCTGGCGGCGTGGCTGGCCGGGTCGGGGAGCGAGGTGACCTCATTGGAACCGGCGCAGCGCGCGGCACTGGCGGACGAGCTGCGCCGCCTTGCCGAGACGCAGCTCGACAAGGCCCTCACGGAGGCGTCGCACCTCGGCTGGCCATAGGGCCGCCGAGGCGGGGGTGGCGATCGTTACAGGCGCATCTCGATGCCGTGCTCGTTCATGTAGCGCTTGGCATCGGGGATGGTGTATTCGCCGAAGTGGAAGATGCTCGCGGCGAGTACCGCGTCCGCGGCGCCCCGGGTCACGCCCTCCACCAGATGGTCGAGGTTGCCGACCCCGCCGGAGGCGATCACCGGCACCGCCACGGCCTCGGAGATCGCGCGGGTCAGTTCCAGGTCGAAGCCGGCCTTGGTGCCGTCGCGGTCCATGCTGGTCAGCAGCAGCTCGCCGGCGCCGTAGTTGACCATCTTGCGCGCCCAGTCGATGGCGTCGAGCCCGGTGGGCTTGCGCCCGCCGTGGGTGAAGATCTCCCAGCGCGGCGTTTCGCCCTCGGCGCTGACGCGCTTGGCGTCGATCGCCACCACGATGCACTGGCTGCCGAAGCGCTCGGCGGCCTCGCGGACGAACTCGGGGTTGTTCACCGCGGCGGTGTTGATCGAGACCTTGTCCGCGCCGGCGTTGAGCATGGTGCGGATGTCCTCGCAGGTGCGGATGCCGCCGCCCACGGTCAGCGGAATGAATACCTCGCCGGCGATGCGCTCGACCATCTCGACGGTGGTCGCGCGGTCCTCGTGGCTGGCGGTGATGTCGAGGAAGGTGATCTCGTCGGCGCCCTGCTGGTTGTAGCGCTTGGCGATCTCCACCGGGTCGCCGGCGTCGCGGATGCCGACGAAGTTGACGCCCTTGACCACACGGCCGGCGTCGACGTCGAGGCAGGGGATGATGCGCTTGGCCAGACCCATGGTGATCACTCCTTGCGGGTTGTGTCGAGGCTGTCGCACAGGCGCTGGGCCGCGGCGACGTCGAGGCTGCCTTCGTAGATGGCACGGCCGGTGATGGCGCCGAGGATGCCCTGGTCGGCGACCTCGGCCAGGCCGCGGATGTCGTCGAGGTTGGTGACCCCGCCCGAGGCGATCACCGGCAGGCCGCCCTCGCGGGCCAGCTCGACGGTGGCGTCGAGGTTGACGCCCTGCATCATGCCGTCGCGGGCGATGTCGGTGTAGACGATCGACGACACGCCGTCGTCGGCGAAGCGTTTGGCCAGTTCGGTGGCCTTGAGCGTCGACACCTCGGCCCAGCCGTCGGTGGCGACGAAGCCGTCGCGGGCGTCGAGGCCGACGATCACGTGGCCCTCGAACAGCCGGCACATCTCGGTGACGAAGGCCGGCTGCTTGACCGCCTGGGTGCCGATGATCACGTAGGACACGCCGGCCTCGAGGTAGTGCTCGATGGTCTGCGCACTGCGTATGCCGCCGCCGATCTGGATCGGCAGCTCGGGGTAGGCGCGGGCGATGGCGGTGACCGCCTCGCCGTTGACCGGCTTGCCCTCGAAGGCGCCGTTGAGATCGACCAGGTGCAGACGGCGGGCACCGGCCTCGACCCAGCGCGCGGCCATGGCGACCGGGTCGTCGCCGTAGGTGGTGGCGTCGTCCATTCGCCCCTGCTTGAGGCGGACGCATTGGCCGTCCTTGAGATCGATGGCGGGAATAACCAGCATGTCGTGTCCTCGTGAGCGCCCGGCCGGGCCGGAGCGCGATCTATCCAGTGTGACGGCGGTGAACGCCGGGCTCAGGGCGTCCAGTTGACGAAGTTTTCCAGCAGGCGCAGTCCTGCGTCGGCACTCTTCTCGGGGTGGAACTGCACGGCGAAGACGCTGTCGCGGCCGGTGGCTACATGGGCGGTGACATCACCGTAGCGGGTGGTGCCGAAGACGTCCTCGTCGCGCTCGGCCTCGACGTAGTAGCCATGCACGAAGTAGAAGCGGGCACCGTCGCTGATGCCTTCCCAAAGCGGGTGCGGATGATGCTGAGTGACCTGGTTCCAGCCCATGTGGGGGATCTTCAGGCGGCGGCCGTCTGCGTCGTGCATCTCCTGGCTGAAACGGCGCACGCTGCCCGGCAGGTAGCCCAGGCAGGTGACCCCGCCGTTCTCCTCGCTGTGCTCCATGAGCATCTGCTGGCCGACGCAGATGCCCAGCAGCGGCTTGCCCTCGTCGTCCAGCAGTTCCTTGACCAGCCCCTGCAGTTCGGTGCGCTGCAGCTCGCCCATGCAGTCGCGGATGGCGCCCTGGCCGGGCAGCACGATGCGCGTGGCGCCACGGATCGAGCGGGCGTCGCGGGTGATCACCACGTGTTCGTGGGTGACGTGCTCCAGGGCCTTGGCCACGGAGTGGAGATTGCCCATGCCATAGTCGATGACGGCGATCGTCATGCTCGCTCCTCGCGGTTGCTGATCAAAGGCTGCCCTTGGTGGACGGCATCTGCCCGGCCATGCGCGGGTCCGGTTCGACGGCCATGCGCAGGGCGCGGCCGAAGGCCTTGAAGATGGTCTCGGCCTGGTGGTGCGCGTTGAACCCCTTGAGGTTGTCGATATGCAGCGTCACCCGGGCGTGGTTGACGAAGCCCTGGAAGAACTCCCAGAACAGCTGGGTGTCCAGGCGACCGATGCTGGCACGGGTGAACTCGACATCCATGGCCAGTCCGGGCCGGCCGGAGAAGTCGATCACCACCCGGGACAGGGCTTCGTCGAGCGGCACGTAGGCATGGCCGTAGCGGCGGATGCCGCGCTTGTCGCCGATTGCCTTGTCAAAGGCCTGGCCGAGCGTGATGCCGATGTCCTCGACGGTATGGTGGTCGTCGATGTGCAGATCGCCCCTGGCGACGATATCCAGGTCGATCAGCCCGTGGCGGGCGATCTGGTCGAGCATGTGGTCGAGAAACGGCACGCCGGTGTCGGCATTGAAGCGTCCCTGGCCGTCCAGGTTGACGGTGACCGTGATCTGAGTCTCGGACGTGTCTCGCGATACCGTGGCGATTCGCTCGGGCATTGGCCGCTCTCCCTTCCGGGCGCTCGCGCGCCGGGCAACAGTAAGTTGGCGAGACACGCGGCGCAAACCGCAGTGCGGCGGCCGGCGCGTCCCGTGCCGAGCCTGTCATTATAGAGAATCGCAATGGCCATCCGCTACAATGCGGGGTCATCGACGGCGGGATTCGTGGCATCACGGGAGGGAGCAGGCATGCCGGTTACACTGGAGGAAGTCGATCACGCGCGCTGGGCCGGGGATCCCCAGGTGGGGGCCGACCTGACGCGTATCTATCAGGATGCCGAGGCCGACTGGCTGCCGCTGCCTGCCGACGCGTTCATCCGCGAGCATCTCGAGTCGGGCGGCGTCTTTCACGCCGCCCTGTTCAATGACCGCCTGCTGGGCGCGGTCAGCGTGCGCAAGTCGCCCGAGGCCTGGTGGCTGTCGCACTTCTGCGTGCGCCGGCCCACGCGCCGGCGCGGCGTCGGCTCACGGCTGATGGCGCTGGTCGCCGCGGCGGCGGGGGACACGCCGCTGCGCATCGAGACTCGCCACCTGCCGCTGGAAAGCCAGCTGCTGCTGGTCCGCATGGGCTACCGGCTCGAGGAGGGCGGCGGCTTTTTCGAACTCAAGACACCCGCTGCAGGAGGAAGCCAATGAAGAGGCTGGTGCGGATTCTGCTCGCGGCAGTCGGCGTGCTGGGGCTGGTGGTCGTGGCGGCGGTCGTCTACGTCACCACCTTCTTCGATCCCAACGAGCTCAAGCCGCGGCTGGTCGAGGCCGTGCACGAGCAGACCGGGCTGGACCTGGCGCTGGACGGGCCGCTCAGCTGGTCCTTCTATCCGCGGATCGGCGTCAGCGTCGAGGACGCCCGCGCCTGGCTGCCCGACCAGCAGCGCCAGGACGAGGCCTTCGCGGCGATCGATCGCGGCGAGGTCAGCCTGGCCTTCGCACCGCTGCTGTCGGGAGAGATCGCCATCGACGGCCTGACCCTGGAGGGCCTGCGGCTGTCGCTGGAGCGCGATGCCCAGGGGCGCGGCAACTGGGAGCAGCTGCTCGAGCGTCTCGACGATGCCGAGGGCCAGCCACGCAAGGCCCTGGCGCCGGCCTCGGCGGGCCCCGCCGTGCAAGCCCCGGACAGCCGCAGCGTGGCCCTGGACATCGCCAGCATCGTGGTGCGTGACGGCCAGGTCCACTACCTGGACCGGCGCGGCGGCCTGGATGTCACGGTCCGCGACGTGACGCTGGACGCCAGCGACGTCAATCCCGCCAGCGCCTTCCCGCTGCAGGCCAGCTTCGTCGTCGACGGTACCGAGCCGGCGGTGAACAGCCGGGTGACGCTCAAGAGCAAGGCCCGGCTGGGGCTCCAGGACGGGCGCTATGTCCTCGAGGGGCTGGCGTTGCAGACCACCACCGACCTGCCGGCCTACCCGGATCGCCAGCAGACGCTCGACCTGGATGCCGACTCGCTGATCGCCGACACCCGCCAGGGCCGTTACCGGCTCGACGGCGCCGAGGTGGACGCGAGCCTCGCGCATCCGGCGCTGGGCGAGTCGCCGCTGTCGCTCAACGCGACCTTCGCCGCCGAGGCCGATACCGCCGCCGCGACTGCGCGCCTGAACGACCTGGCCGTCAGCGGCGACGACGGCCTCGAGTTGAACGGCAACCTGGCGATCAGCCAGCTCGACACGGCGCCGCGCTACACCGGCAAGGTCGAGCTGGCGCCGCTGTCGCTGCGCCCCTGGCTGACCCGGCTGGGCCTGCCGCCGACGACCGCGGATGACAAGGCGCTGAGCAAGGTCGCGCTGAGCAGTCCGATCCAGGGCGACCTGCAGCAGGCCACGCTGACTCGCCTGAAGCTGGTCGTCGACGACACCACCTTCACCGGCTCGCTGGGCGCCGGTCTCGACGGGCAGTCGCTGACTGCCGACCTGCAGGGCGGCGCGCTCGACCTGGATCGCTACCTGCCGCCGGAGGCGACGCCGGACAAGACGGCGGATACCGCGGCGCTGCTGGATGCGCTGGGCGTGGCGCCGGCCTATGCCGCCACCGAGGCCGCCCAGGGCGCCGACCTGGTGCCGGTGGAAACGCTCAGGACGCTGGCAGTGGACGGCAAGCTGTCCCTGGACTCGCTGGTGGTCAAGGGCATGACCCTCGAGCAGCCCTCGCTGGCGCTGCACGGGCGTGACGGGCAGTTCACGCTGCAGCGTCTCGACGCCCGGCTCTACGACGGCACGCTGCATGCCGAGGCCGGCCTCGATGTGCGCCGGACACCGATTCACTGGCGCTTCAGCGAGGCGCTCGACGGTGTGCAGCTCGTGCCGCTGGTCGAGGACTACAGCGGCAAGCCTTCGCCGTTGCGGGGCCGGCTCAACGTGTCCGGCAACTTCACCTCGCGGACCAACCGCGCCGATACGCTGCTGCGCAACCTGAACGGCAAGGCCGACTTCCGCGTCGTCGACGGGGCGGTGTTCAACGTCAATGTCTCGAAGGAACTGTGCACCGCCGTGGCGGCCCTGGAGGGCGAGGCCACCCAGCGCGACTGGAGCCCGGATACCCGCTTCGACCAGCTCAAGGGCAGCGCCCGGGTCGTCGACGGTGTTGTCCACAACGACGACCTGCTGATCACGCTGCCCGGCATCGAGATGACCGGCAAGGGGCGGGTCAACCTGCCCACCCAGCGCTTCGACTACGATGCCCGGGCGCGCTTCGTCGATACCGCCGACGCGGCCTGCAAGGTCAATCCGCGCCTCGAGAAGGTGCCGCTGCCGGTGCACTGCGAAGGCGATCTTTCCGGCGAGCCGGGCCAGTGGTGCGCGTTCGATCGCCAGGCCTTCCGGAAGGCGTTGACCGGCCTCGCCCGGGACGAGGCCAAGAAGAAGGCCGTCGACAAGCTGAACGAGAAACTCGATGAAAAACTCGGTGGCAAGTCCTCCGAGGAACTTCGCAACGCCATCCGTGGTCTGTTGAAGTGATCATCATGCAAGCCAGTCCTGCGCCGACCTTCGCGTCGGCGCTTTTTTATGGAGGGCCGCCGTGACGTCGTCCCATCCCGCCGAACTGACGCCCGAAACGTTCCAGCAGCGCCTGCTCGCCTGGTTCGACCGCCACGGGCGCAAGAGCCTGCCCTGGCAGCAGGACAAGACGCCCTACCGGGTCTGGGTGTCGGAGATCATGCTCCAGCAGACCCAGGTCGCCACGGTGATTCCCTATTACGAGCGTTTCATGGAACGCTACCCGGATGTCGAGGCGCTGGCCCGCGCCGAGGTCGACGCGGTGCTGCACCTGTGGACCGGGCTCGGCTACTACGCCCGGGCTCGCAACCTGCACCGTGCGGCGCAGCGTGTCGTCGACGAGCATGGCGGCGCCTTCCCGGTGCACAGCCTCGAGGCCATGGCCGCGCTGCCGGGCATCGGCCCGTCCACGGCCGGGGCGATCATCAGCATCAGTATCGGACGCCGGGCGGTCATCCTCGACGGCAACGTCAAGCGGGTGCTGGCGCGGCTGCACGCCGTCGAGGGCTGGCCCGGCCGGACCGCGGTGAGTCGCGAGCTGTGGCGGCTCGCCGAGCGCTACACGCCCGATTCGCGGCTGGCCGACTACTCGCAGGCGATGATGGACCTGGGGGCGACGGTCTGCACCCGTGGCAGGCCCAGCTGCCTGATCTGCCCCTTCGAGGACGCCTGCGAGGCCCACGCTCGCGGCGAGGAGCGGCGCTTTCCCGAGTCCAGGCCGCGCAAGGCGCTGCCCGAGCGGCACGCCCGGATGCTGCTGCTGTGTCATCCCGACGGACGCGTGCTGCTCGAACAGCGGCCACCCACCGGGCTGTGGGGCGGCCTGTGGTGCTTTCCTCAGTTCGAGGATGACGCCGCCCTCGATGCGTGGTTAGCCTGTCGGGTGCCCGAGGCACGGCGTGGCCGCCCCTGGGCGCCGTTCACCCATACCTTCAGCCATTTCCGGCTGCATGTCGTGCCACAGCCGGTGTGGCTGGCGCGCGAGCCGCCGGGCGTCGCCGAGCCGGGGCACATGTGGTACGACCTCGAGGCGCCGCCGAGTGTCGGCCTGGCCGCCCCCGTGAAGGCCCTGCTGGACACGCTGGCCGAGACCCTGACCCAAGCCGAGGAGCGTTCGTGATGAGCCATACCGTATTCTGTCGCAAGTATCAGCAGGAGCTCGAGGCGTTGCCCTTTCCGCCGCTGCCCGGCGAGAAGGGCGCGGAGATCCAGCGCACCGTCTCCCGGCGGGCCTGGGAGGAATGGCAGGCCCTGCAGACGCGCCTGATCAACGAGAAGCACCTCAACATGCTGGACCCGGAGACCCGGGCCTACCTGATGGAGCAGATGGAGCGCTTTTTCGACAACCGTGACACCGACCAGGCCGAAGGCTACGTGCCGCCGTCCTCCTGAGCGTGCCGGGTCTCGAGAACATCTTTTTGAAAGAAGGGGTTGACCGAAAGCGGGCGTTACGGTTTAATACGTCCCCGTTGGCAGCGGCCAGATAGCTCAGTTGGTAGAGCAGGGGATTGAAAATCCCCGTGTCGGCGGTTCGATTCCGTCTCTGGCCACCACATTGCTGGGGTATCGCCAAGTGGTAAGGCACCGGTTTTTGGTATCGGCATGCGCAGGTTCGAATCCTGCTACCCCAGCCACGCCAACGCTCTTTGGCGCTGGCATAGCTCAGTTGGTAGAGCAACTGACTTGTAATCAGTAGGTCCCGGGTTCGACTCCTGGTGCCAGCACCATTAAAATGCTCGCAGAATCAAGCATTTACGGATTTCTAAAAACCGCCTCCCAAGGCGGTTTTTTTGTGGGTGTCAACCAAGTGTCCACAGCAAGCCCGTGACGTGGCTCTCTTGCAGCAAGCCCCGTCAGGCTTCCCCCGTGATCAAGCTGGCCAGGACGGCCTCGCTCCCTTCCCTTTTCGCCGAACTGGTTGCCATCAAGACACCGCCATGATGACTGTCAGCGCGGCATGGCTTCCTCGAACAACAGCCCCGGATTGAGTCCGGCCTCGTAGGGAAAGGTCGTGAAGTCGGCGATGCGGGTCAGAGCTTCGATATCCAGCAGGTGAATGCGTCGCCGCGAGCGTTCCAGCAGGCCGCGCCGCGACAGTTCGATCAGGGTGCGGCTGACGTGCACCGAACTCATGCCCAGCAGCATGCCGATCTGCCGTTGCAGCAGGGGGAGGTAGAACTGGTCGCCGGAAACGGCGTCCACCCGCTGCAGCCGGTGCTGGATTTCCAGCATGAGATGCGCGATACGCGAGGCGGCGTCGTGGCTCAGCACGTTGATCAGCCGCTGGGTGATCAGCCGCTCCTGACGGGCGGCGGAGGCCTGCAGGGCCCAGCCGAGGCGGCGAGAGCAGCGCATCAGTTCGGAGACCCGCTCGATGGGGTAGGCGCTCACCTGACCAGTGGTGAGCATGACCGCCGTACTCGTGTGGTCGCGATAGGTCAGGTCCCGCAGCCCCATGATGTCGCCGGGGACGAACAGGTCGAGTATCTGCCGCGAGCCGTCCGCGGAGCGATGATAGCTGTAGGCCCAGCCGTTGCACAGCGTGTAGAGATACTCGGTCGGCCTGTGTGTCTGCCAGAGTTCCGAGCCCCGGGGCACGCGACGGGGGTGGGCATCGAGTTCGGCGAGCAGGCTGTCTTCGCCGCTGGACAGTGTGACGTGCTGATGGATGTTTCTGGCCAGGTGGCCTTCTCGTGACAGCATGGCACCACTCCTTGTGTACCTTCTGTCCATTTGGCGCCAGCTTTTGTCGGCCGGGTTGCAACCGGCCGGTGGCGGTCACTGGCGCGATGTGTGATCCGACTCCCCACCCTGACAGTGATTCGAGGCTGGAAACAAGGCCGAAAATGTTACCGGGGCGTCAGGAAAGGCAACCTGGGGCCGGGATCATTCGAACAGATGCGACAGGCAGGGATTGATGCGGTCGCTGAACTTCTCGGGGCGAAAGTCGGAGATCTGCGAGAGGGTTTCCAGGTCGTTGATCTGGAAGCTCTGGCGACGGCGGGTAATCAACCCACGCTCGGCCAGCTCGCTCATGGTGCGGCTGACGTGGACCTCGCTCATGCCCAGCAGCATGGCCAGCTGACGCTGGGTGAGGGGCAGCGTGAAGCTGTTGCCGGTGGTCTCCTCGATGCGTCGGAGCCGATAGTAGATCTCCAGGGCGAAATGCCCCAGGCGCGAGCAGGCGTCGTTGCTGAGCACGTTCACCAGGCGCTCGGTGATCACGCCCTGCTGGCGTGCCGCCGAGGCGTGAAGGCCCAGCGCGAGGCGCGGCGACTGGGTGAAGAGATCCTCGAGGCGAACCGTCGGGAAGGGGCAGATGACGCCGTCGGTCAGCATGACAGCCGTGGTGTAATGGGTCATCGAAGTGGCGTCACGAATCCCCATCACATCCCCCGGGAGGAAGATGTCGAGCACTTGCTGGGCGCCATTCTCGGAGCAGTGGAAGGCGTAGGCCCAGCCGCTGCGCAGGGTATAGAGCTGGGTGGGTGTATCCTGCGCTTCCCACAGCACCGTGCCCTTACTGACCTGCCGCGGGTCCTTCTCCAGGGCCTTGAGAAGCGCGATATCGGAGTCGTGAAGGTTCACGTGGTGGCCGAGATTCTTGGTGACACAACTCACTGACTGTTGCATGTCCACATCCTTGTGTTACTGCTCGTGTCGATGCCGGCCCGGCCGCACGGGCCTGGCGCGCGCCGATAAATGTACAAGAAGTTTGCTGCGCAAGGGAGCCCGTTAGCCCAGGATGCACGTGACCGGTTGGCCTGCTCGTCGATAGTCCGCTACGTTTGTCAGAGACAAAGGAGTGAACGCACGGATTCAGGGAGGATGATGTGAGCGACACTGACTTGGGAACCATGGATGCCGGTTCGCTGGTGCGGCTTTTCGAGTCCGGCGAGGCCTCGCCGCTGGAAGCGACCCGAGCGGCTCTCGAGCGTATCGAACGTTTCAACGATGCAGTCAATGCCTACGTCTACGTGGACCGCGAGGGGGCCGAGAAGGCGGCTCGCGCCTCGGCCCGGCGCTGGGGACAGGGCAAGCCGTTGAGCCCCATCGACGGGGTGCCGGCCTCGCTGAAGGATCTCACCGACGTCGCCGGCATGCCGGCCCGCGAGGGATCGCTGACGGTGCCGGACACGCCCTGCGAGAGGGACGCCCCGCCCGCGGCGCGGCTGCGCGAGGCCGGAGCCGTGCTGCTGGGCAAGACCAACACCCCCGAGTTCGGCTGGAAGGCGGTCACCGACAACCGGGTCTACGGGGCCACCTGCAACCCGTGGGACACCCGCCTGACCTCCGGTGGCTCTTCGGGCGGCGCTGCCGTCGCGGCCTCGCTCAACATGGGGGTGTTGCACCAGGGCGGTGATTCCGGGGGCTCGATCCGCATCCCTGCGGCTTTCACCGGCGTCTTCGGCTTCAAGCCGACCTTCGGCTGGACGCCGCAGTGGCCGCCGGCCCAGGAACCCTCGCTGTCGCATATCGGCCCGCTGACCCGCACGGTGTCGGATGCCGCACGCATGCTCAATGTCATCGGCCGTTACGACTACCGCGACCCTTATGCGACCCGGGGCCAACCCGAGGACTGGGGTGTCGACATGGACTGCGATCTGCGCGGTCTGCGCATCGCCTACTCGCCGACGCTGGGCTATGCCGACGTGGATCCGCAGATCGCCGAGCGGGTCCACGAGGCTGCGAAGCGGCTCGAGGCGCTGGGTGCCGAGATCGTCGAGATCAACCCGGGGTTCGACTCGCCGATCGATATCTTCCGCAAGCTATGGTTCACCGCCTCGCTGGAGCTGTGGTCGCAGTGCAACGAGCGTCAGCGCAAGGAGCTCGACCCCGGCCTGGTCGCCAACGCCCGCCATGCCGAGGCCTGGAGCGCGCTCGACCTGTTCCGGGCCCAGGCCGATCGAGCGCGCCTGGCCGAGCAGCTCGAGCACTTCAACCAGGAGTACCACCTGCTGATGACCCCGACGGTGCCGCTCGAACCCTTCGAGATCAATCACGAGGTGCCGCCGGGCAGCGACATGCGGGACTGGGAGGAATGGGCGCCGTTCTCCTACCCCTTCAACCTCAGCCAGCAGCCGGCGGCGTCGGTGCCATGCGGCTTCACCGACGCCGGGTTGCCGGTGGGCTTCCAGCTGGCGGGCGGCAAGTACGACGACATTCGCGTACTGCGCGCCTGCCATGCCTACATGGAGGCCCATCCGGCTCGCCACCCCACCGTGCCGGACCCCGCCCAGTACGGCTGAATCGCGGAATTCACCAGGTCGCCGCCGGGGCCGCAGGGTCGCGGTCGGCACGGTTCCGGCGTAGCGTGCCGCCGGCGGCCTGTCACCACGCCGACAGTCGAAGCAAGGAGGAGCGTTCGATGATTGTTCGTGACCACAAGGATGCCGAGGCCAGCGCCGTCGACGAGGAGAAGTTCATCAGCCGCCGCTATACGCTGCGGGCCGACGGCATGGGCCATTCCGTGCACGAGACCTACATCAAGCCCGGGCAGGCGCTGCACATGTGGTACAAGAACCACAAGGAGTCGGTCATCTGCATCGAGGGCGAGGGCCAGATCGAGGACCTGACCGAAGGGGGAAGCTGGGAGCTCAAGCCGGGCGTGCTCTATGCCCTCGACAAGCATCAGAAACACATCCTCAGCAGCGAGAAGGGCATGACGGTACTGTGCGTGTTCACACCGTCGCTGGTCGGCCCGGAGGATCACGATGCCGAGGGCAGTTATCCGCTGTACGACGACGACGGCTCGCTGATCAAGCACTGAAGCACCCGGATGGCATGTAAAAAATTGTACAAAACTTGTCCAATAAATCTGTGTTGTCTATATTGAAGCTGTAACGGTGGCCGGGAGGGCCGCCACGGCAAGCAAGGAAGCACGGGCCAGGGAAGGCCCGCGAAGGGCACGGAACGGCAACGTCACGACAGGAGTCACGACCGCCAGGGAAGCCCGCAAGCAACCCCATCTCCCTTGAACCCCGTACCCCCTGCGGGGTTTTCTTTTGCCCGGTGGTCGCGTCACGACATACGGCCCCGCCGATGGTGTCGATGAAAATCGTGGCTCGCCATTTGAGGGGAGGCAAAAATATGGCATCGTTGTCACCCCCTGGATCATGGGCGCCAGTGACGTGAAGGCAGTCAAGGAGGTATTGCGGTGGCGACGGAGCTCGACAAGGAAGAGGCAAGACTGGCGCAGAGTGACGCGGAGGCCTATCTGCGTCTGGCCAATGCCATGAGCGATGCGGGCATGGCATCGGTCACGCCGCATTATCTGCGGACCCTGGCGGAACAGCTGCGTCAGGAGCGCGACTCGAAGGAGGCCTGATCCAAGGGGCAGGCGCTTGTCGAGCCGCGGGCAAGTGAGTAATATCCGGCCCAGCGCCGGCGTAGCTCAGCTGGTAGAGCAACGCACTCGTAATGCGTAGGTCGGTGGTTCGAGTCCACTCGCCGGCACCAGAAGATCTTGAAAATCCGCCACTTGCGTATTGCGCAGGTGGCGGATTTTTTCATTCCCGCGCTCCAGGTTCCAAACCGGTGCCGGACGACCGGCGTGCAAGCCCGGCAGGTCGTGATGCCTGGGCGGCCGCACAGGGGAATCTGGCATCCGGAATCCCGCGGTTCACGGGGCAGGAGTGTTTAAGGCGCGTAGAATCTCAACTAGCATCGGCCAGTGAACAACAATGAACGAGAGACGCTAGCATCGTGAGCCAACAACCCGCCTGGTGGGAAGAGGCCCTCTCCCTTTCGCAGTCCGCCTATCTGCATGTTTCGCGCGATCAGCGCATCATTGACGTGGCGGGTGACACGCAGGCGCTCCTGGGCCTGGAGGCGGCGGCACTGACCGGCATGGCCCTGGCCGATCTACAGGATATTCGCGCCAAGTTGGGAGCGGCCATCGCCGAGAGCCTGGCCCGGCGGGAAGTTCGAACAGGGCAGACCTGGGGCTTCGAGGATGGCGCCGGCTGCTATTACGGCCTCGCCGATGGCAGCTTCGTCATCAAGCTCTCGGCGGCACTGAAGATTGACCAGGGAATCGTCGGGCGGCTCGCTGACCAGCTGCCCGTTCTCGTGGCCTACGTCGATCGTGATCTGTGTTTTCGCTTGAACAATCAGGCCTACGTGGATTTCGTCGGGATCAGCCGGGAGGCGCTGTATGGGCAGCCGCTCGCCTCGGTGATGACCCCCGCCTCCTTCGCCAGGATGCAGCCGCACCTGCAAAAGGCCCTGGCCGGAGAGGAGGTCAACTATGAAGACCAGCTCGCGCTTGCGGATGGTCGTTCCTTTTACTTCAAGGCTCACTACGCGCCCGACTTCCTGGACGGCGAGGTGATCGGGTTCTATGCCGTCATCCAGGATACGTCCGAATACCGCTCCCTTATCCAGCTGCTGCGCGACGTTCACAGCGGGGTGAACCGCACGGACATCAGTACCGACGAGATCATCGACAACCTGCTTCGCGATGCTCTTGCCTACCTCTCCCTGGACATCGGTCTGGTTAGCCGCATTATCGATGAGCAGTACATCGTCAAGTGGGCCGCCTCCGATATCGCCGACCTGTCGCCGAACGATACCTTCGCCCTGGGGGACACTTACTGCCGGCTGATGCTCGATACCGAGGGCGTCTTTCACACCGTCGAGGCCGGACGGGACGAACGCGTCAATGGCCATCCCTGCTACCGGCAGTTCGGCCTCGAGAGCTATATCGGCGCCCCGCTGTATCTCAATGGCAAGATGTGGGGGACCCTCAACTTTTCCAGCCCTCACCCCCGTCAGCAGCCGTTCTGCGAGGTCGAGATCGAACTGGTCCGCCTGCTCGCCGATGCGGTGGAGCGGGTCATCGCGGACAATGCCAGGATCGAGCAGGTACGCCAGCAGCTCGATCTCATGGCCGACAAGGCGCTGCGGGACTACCTGACCGGGCTGCCGAACCGTGCTTACCTGGACCAGCATGTCGAAGCGCTGATCGAGGCCCATGACATGCACAACGAGCCGTTCTCGATTGCCGTGATGGATATCGACCATTTCAAGCAGGTCAACGACCGGCATGGTCACGATGCGGGGGATGTCGTGCTGCAGTGGCTCGCCGGCAGGGTGTCCGAGTGCCTGCGGGAGGGAGATATCGTGGCACGCACGGGCGGCGAGGAATTCGTGGTGGTGATGCGCGGCGCTCGTACACTGGAGGCGGAAAAGGCCATGGCCCGGGTGCGTGAGCACGTCCGCGCCGGAATCATTCTTCTTCAGAGCGGCCAGAACATCGGCATCACCATCAGTGCCGGTCTCGGTGAACACGTCAGGGGAGAGTCTTTCTCGCACCTGTTCAGGCGTGCTGACCGCGGGCTGTATGTTGCCAAGGACAAGGGGCGTGACCGGATTTGCCGTGGATAAGCCGAAGGCGGATCGCCCGCCCGGATCAACTCATGCCGAGCCGGCTCGCCGGGCCGCAAGAAGGTGCTCGGCCATCTCCACGAAGCCCTCGCCGTGGCCGGCCTCGCACAGCCAGCGCGGCGGCTGCGGCAGCTGGTCGAGATGCGCCGCGAGGTTGGCGACCCCCACGCTGAGTGCCTGACGGGCGAACAGCGGGGCGTCGTTCGGGGCATCGCCGATGAACAGCACGCGCTGCTGCTGCTCCACCGCCGATAGTCCCAGGTCGTGTTCCAGCACCCAGGCGGCCATCGTCGCCTTGTCGTGGTCGCCGAACCAGGCATTGACGTGGATCGAGCTGGCCCGGGCCCGGGCGCCGGCTGCCTGGAAGGTGATCAGCAGGCGCTCGACCTGATCGGCGGCGAGGGGAGGCACGTCCTGGGCATGGTCGACGGCGACATCCGCCAGCCGGTAGGGCTGGTCGGCAGCCAGGCGCGCACCGGGCACATCCTGCATCGCGCGCTCGGCGACCGCCAGCAGGCGGCGTTGTTCGTCGCGCAGCGTGGTCAGCGGGCGCACGCTGTGGCAATCCAGGCCGCCACCGGCGGCGCGCTTCAGGCGGAAGGCGCCGCTCTCGCCGATGACCGCCGCGACCGGCCAGGCCCGCACGATATGGTCGCACCATCCGGCACAGCCGCCGGTAACCGGGATGACCGCGATCCCCGCCTCGGAAAGACGCTCGATGGCGGCCAGCGTGGCGCTGGACAGGCGCCCGCGGCGGGTCAGGGTGTCGTCGACATCGGTAAGCACGACATCCACGGAGGCCAGCTCCGGGGACGGTGCCATCTTCATCGGCCGCATGGGACTCCTCGATCGGCGGTATGGACGGATCTGCGGATGGTGCCCCACTCGGCGGCGAAGTGCCACGCTCCGGCCTCGCGCGCTGCGGGGGCTATTGAATCTCGGCCGCCGGTGGCTCCGGAGCCAGCAGCTGCGGGTCGCACTGCAGGTAGGCGCCATTGAAGCCGGCCAGGCGCTCCAGGCGTGCCGGATCGAGAATCAGAATGTGGTAGTGACGGCGGCGAACCAAGCCCAGGCAGGCCAGCGACGAAAAGGTACGGCTGATATGCACCGTGCTCATGCCCAGGGCGTCGGCCAGGTCCTGCTGCGACAGAGGCAGCAGGAAACGCTGGCGGGCGCTCGCCGGTTCCAGCAGGCGCGCGCGACACTCGCAGAGGAAGTGGGCCAGGCGCTGGCGGGCGTTGCGACGGGCGACGCTGACCAGACGCTCGGCGAGCATCGCCTGACGTTGATTGGCGATGACGAATAGGGCGCTTCGCAGGCGCTCGGCGCGCTCGAAGAGCTCGCGAAGACGAGGGTAGGCGTATTCGCTGATCCGCCCGTCGGTGAGCATCGAGACGTCGCTGCGCCGCTTGCCGTCGGCCAGCTCGCCGATCCCCAGGATGTCGCCGGGCAGGAAGATTTCCAGCAGCTGGCGGCTGCCGTCGGGCAGGTAGCGGGCGGAGCAGCTCCAGCCCTCCGTGAGCACGACCAGGGTGTCCGCCGCGTCGCCTTCCTGCCACAGCCAATCGCCCGCCGAGACGGCGCGGGAGTCGCGTTCCATGTCGGCGAGTAATGCGAGCTCGGCATTCGTCAGGGACACGAAGCGCTGAAGCCGCCTTACCATATGACTGCTAACGTCTTGCACGCACTCTCCTGACCACAACCCGAAAAGGGGGCCACGAAACCACGTCGGCCGGCACCTTGCGATAACTTAGGTTTATTTTTGAGGTGTCTTTCGCGGTGATAGTCCTCTGTCGGTCGCGCTTGCCGCCGTGGGGGGCGGCGCGGCTTGTCTTGGTTCAAGGGTGAACGGCCATCAACCGGTCACCGTGCGGAAGAGGGCGACCGGATATGGCGTCACAAGGCCGGCGGTGCGAGTTCGATCGGCAAGGTTGCAAGTTATGTTAAATATTCTAGGATACAGCCGCCAAGGCCAGACAAGGATTTCGGTAACCACCAAACGATTCACACCAATGGCTGAGGACTGGACCTGAACCTGATCACAAGCACTGGAGGTGATTGGATGTCAGTACAGACCGCATCCCGCAACCTGTATACCGCAACACCCGCCCCGGAGCGCCGGGACGCCTATCCCACACGGCTCGCCGGGCAACCCGACACCCTGCTGATGCCGCGTCACGAAAAGGTGGTCAAGGGCACGGCCGAGGATGGCCCCCTCGATGACCGGCAGCTGGACAGCTTCGAGCGCCAGGGCTTTCTCTTCGAGCCCGGCTTCCTGTCCGCCGACGAAGTGGCCGAGCTGCGCGGCGAGCTCAAGGCGCTGCTCGACAACGATGCCTATCGCGGCAAGGATTTCTCCATCACCGAGCCGAACAGTCGCGAGATCCGCTCATTGTTCGCGGTGCATTTCCTGTCGCAACGTTTCGCCGAGCTGGCCCGCGACCCGCGGCTGACCGGCCGCGTGCGCCAGATCCTCGGCGGCGACGCCTATGTGCACCAGTCGCGGATCAACTACAAGCCGGGCTTTCACGGCAAGGGCTTCAACTGGCACTCCGACTTCGAGACCTGGCACGCCGAGGACGGCATGCCGGCGATGCACGCCGTGAGCGCGTCGATCGTGCTCACCGACAATCACCACTTCAACGGCCCGCTGATGCTGATTCCCGGTTCGCACAAGGTCTTCGTGCCCTGCTTGGGCGAGACCCCGGACGATCACCACAAGCAGTCGCTGAAGACCCAGGAGTTCGGCGTGCCCGGCCCCGATGCGCTGGAACAGCTGATCGATGCCAACGGCATCGAGTCGCCCACCGGGGCGGCCGGCGGTCTGCTGCTGTTCGACTGCAACACCCTGCACGGCTCGAACGCCAACATGTCCCCGGACCCGCGCAGCAACGTGTTCTTCGTCTACAACCGCTGGGACAACGCCTGCGTCGAGCCCTACGGCGCCCGCCGGCGGCGTCCGTCGTTCCTCGCCCATCGTCCCGAGGAAACCTGGCGCCCCGAGTGACGCCGACCCCACTGTCTCCCGACGAGGCAACGAGCCGACAGCGACCCCGTCAGCGGGGTCGTTGTTTCTTGGCGACCGGCCTGGGGTAGACTGCCGTTTTCGACAGTCACCAGGGAACCCTCTCATCATGCCGTTTACCGCCCGTTTCACCGATGACCGCCGCCACGCCGAGCCGGTAGGCAAGATCGTCTGCGTGGGCCGCAACTATGCCGAGCATGCCCGCGAACTGAACAATCCGGTACCCAGTGCGCCGCTGCTGTTCATCAAGCCGGCGAGTGCCGCCGTGGCGCTCGAGACGCCGCTGGAGGCGCAGTTCGAACGGGGCGAGGTGCACTTCGAGACCGAGCTGGCGCTGCTGATCGGTGCGCCGCTGACGGCGGCGTCGCCCGCCGAGGCCGCGCGGGCGGTGGCCGGCCTGGGGCTGGCGCTGGACCTGACCCTGCGCGACGTGCAGTCGCGGCTCAAGGAGAAGGGCCACCCGTGGGAGATCGCCAAGGCGTTCGACGGCGCCTGTCCGCTGTCGGCCTTTGCGCCGGTGACCGGCGAGGTCGACTGGCAGGCGCTGCACTTCACCCTCGATATCGACGGCGAGTGTCGCCAGACCGGCGACACCGGCGACATGCTGTTCGCCATCCCCGAGCTGCTCGCCGAGATGAGCCGTCACTTCACGCTCGAGCCCGGCGACGTGGTGCTGACCGGCACCCCCGCCGGCGTCGGTGTGCTGCCGCGGGGGGCCGAGTTGCGCCTGCAGCTGGCCGCGGGGGCAGGGCACGGCGGTATCGAGGCCGTGACCCGCACCGCCGCCTGAGGGTCACTCCAGGTAGGTATAGCCGTCGAGTCCGGCGGCCAGATCATCCATGAAGTGGGCGCGCTCGGCGTCGTCCAGGTCGCTGGCCGCGAGCTGGGCGTCGAGCCGGGCGCGCAGCACCTCGGCATCGAAGTTGACGTAGCGCAGCACGTCGGCCACCCGGTCGCCGAGCTGGATGTTGCTCAGCCGCCAGCGGCCGTTCTCGTCCAGGGCCGCATCCACGGCGTCGGTATCGCCGAACAGGTTGTGCAGGTCGCCGAGGATCTCCTGATAGGCGCCGACCAGGAACAGGCCGAGCAGCTTCTCGTCGTCGTCGCGCCACTCCGGTAGCGGCAGGGTGGCTTCCAGGCCCTGGCCGTCGACGTAGCGGTCGATGCGCCCGTCGCTGTCGCAGGTGATGTCCTGAATCACGCCGCGGCGGGTCGGCTGCCGGTCCAGGCCGTTGAGCGGCAGCACCGGGAACACCTGCTTGATGCCCCAGACGTCGGGCAGCGACTGGAACAGCGAGAAGTTGACGAACAGCTTGTCGGCGAGCTTCTCGGCGAGCTCGTCGATGATCTCGCGGTGGGCGCGGTTGCGCGTGTCGAGCCGCTGGCGCAGCTGGGCGCAGGCCGCGAAGTAGATCGCCTCGCCCTCGGCGCGGGCGGCGATGCCGGTGAGCCCCATGACGAAGCGTTCGTGCAGCTCGCCGATCGCCTGCACCAGGTCGTGCCAGGCCTCGACCAGCCCGCGCGGGTCGACCTGGCGCTTGAGCAGGTCGTGCACCCGCCACAGTTCGTCGACCTGCGGGTCGCCCTCGGTCTGGCGGGGCGGCGGCGTCTCGCCGACGCGCTCCTCGCCGATCACGTTGGTGATCAGCACCGCATGATGGGCGGTCAGGGCGCGCCCGGACTCGCTGATCAGGTGCGGCTGGGGCAGGTCCTGCTCGTCGCAGGCCAGGCGGAAGGCGTAGACCACGTTGCGGGCGTACTCGAGCATCGAGTAGTTGGCCGAGCAGAAGCTGCGCGACCGGGTGCCCTCGTAGTCCACGCCCAGGCCGCCGCCGACGTCGACGGTGTCCACCGGCGCGCCGAGCTCGCGCAGGCTCTGGTAGAAGCGCGCGCATTCGCGCAGCCCGCACTGGATGTCGCGGATGTTGGCGATCTGCGAGCCCAGGTGGAAGTGCACCAGTTGCAGGCTGGCCAGGGCGCCGGCTTCGCGCAGGTGGGCAACCACCTCGAGGATCTGGCTGGTGGTGAGGCCGAACTTGGACTTCTCGCCGCCGGTGTTCTGCCAGCGCCCCCGGCCCACCGTGGCCAGCCGTGCGCGCAGGCCGATGCGCGGCGTCACGCCCAGGCTGCGCGCCTCCTCGAGGATCAGCGGCAGCTCGGAGAGCTTCTCGACCACCAGGTAGACACGGTGGCCGAGCTTCTCGCCCATCAGTGCCAGGCGGATGTACTCGCGGTCCTTGTAGCCGTTGCAGACGATCAGCGACGGGCCGTCGCCGGACAGCGCCAGCACGGCGAGCAGCTCTGGCTTGCTGCCGGCCTCCAGGCCGACCCGGTCGCGGCCGCGCTCGTGGGTGGCGAGAATCTCCTCGACCACGCGGCGCTGCTGGTTGACCTTGATCGGGTAGACGGCGGTGTAGCCGGCGTGGAAATTCTCCTCCCGCATGGCGGTGTCGAAGGCCGCGCACAGCTGCTCCACGCGGTCGTGCAGGATGTCGGTGAAACGCACCAGCACCGGCAGTCGCAGCCCGGCCTCGCGCAGTTGGTCGACCAGGGCGTCGAGCGGCAGCGCCGGCCCCGGACTCTCGTCCCCCAGCGGGCGCACGATGGCCCGCCCCTGTGAATCGACGTCGAAATAGCCGCTGCCCCACTGATCGATGTTGTAGGTGCGGCGCGCCTCGGCGGCGGTGGCGGTCATGGCAGACTCCTCGACATGACGTGACCCGGTGGCGACGCGCGCCGGTGGCGGCGCGCCGCGCGTGTCAGCGACAGGCTGACGCGGGGTTCAGGGTAGCAACGCTCAGGCCGGTAACGGCAAGGCGCCCTCGGCAATCCGGCGCTTCAGGATGAGGCGGAAGCGCTCGGGGTCGTGCGGGGTCAGCTCGTGGGCCGGGGGATCGACATAGATCACCAGCAGCCGCGAGAGCCAGTAGCGCAGGGCGGTCATGCGCAGCATCATCGGCCAGGCGTCGCGCTCGGCCTCGGTCAGCGGCCGCTGGGCCTGATAGGCCGTGAGCAGGGCGTCGTGACGCCCCGGGTCGAGGCGGCCGTCGTCGTCGCTGGCCCAGTCGTTGATGACGATCGCCAGGTCGAACAGCAGGTCGCCGGTGCAGCCGTTGTAGAAGTCGATGATGCCGCCCAGGGTATCGCCGTCGAACAGGGTATTGTCGCGGAACAGGTCGCCGTGGATCGCCCCCCGGGGCAGGGCGTCGGCATCGCCGAACACCCCCTGGTAGGTGTCGACCTCGTCGGCCATCAGGGTCTGGTCTTCGGGCGTCAGGTAGCCGAGCACCTTGTGATGGCTGGCCAGCAGCCAGTGCAGGTCGCGCGGGTTGGGGCGATGGCCTTCGAAGCGCTGGCCGACATGGTGCAGGCGCCCCAGGGTTTCGCCCAGGGCGCGGCACTGGGCGAGGTTGGGGTCCCTGGGATGCTTGCCGGGCAGGCGCGGAAACAGCAGCGCCGGCTTGCCCGCCAGGCTCTGCAGGGCGATGCCCCGGCGATCATGCACGGGCCCCGGCACCGGCAGGCGATGCTCGGCGAGGTAGTCGAGCAGGTCGACGAAGAACGGCAGCTCCTCGTGATCGCCCTGCTCGAACAGGGTCAGCACCAGCGAGGCGCGATCGGTGGTGACGAAGAAGGTGGTGTTCTCGGTGCCGCTGGCGACGCCCTCGAGCGCTGTCAGACGACCCGTATCGAAACGCTCGAGAAAGCTCGCGACCTGGGCGTCGTCGAGCGGGGTGAATACGGCCATGATGATCTCGCCCTGATTGCCAAGCCGGCTATTGTAGCGGCTTGGCGCGCCGCCTTGCAGTCATCGGGCGAGACCGATCGACGCCTACCAGCGGATCAGCACCCACTGCGGCGGCACGACGCGCTCGTTGTCGCTGCGCCGGAAATCGCCGTCGCCGTTGTCGTCGACCAGAAAATAGGAGGGGCCATGCTTGGGCTTGATCTCGATGGCGTAGAGCTGGCCGTTGACGCGGTACTCGCGAATCGTGCGGTCCTTCTCCTGGCGCACGGTGATATCCGGCTTGACCGCGGCGTCTCCGTCATCCTGGGCCAGGGCCGGTGTGGCGGCCCCCAGCAGCAGGGCAGCGGCGAGACCGAGAGCGGTGAACAGGCGATGGGCTTTCATGGCGGCCTCCGGTAGCGGCGGGCAAAAGAGGTGCCAGTGTAGGGGTAGGCGCCGACACCTGTACTGATTCTAGTCAATTCCACCGGGACGTTGCATCGCCTCGCGGGCGACGACACCCCTATCCGGGCGTGATGCGTCCGCCGTCTCGCGGCGAGCGCCTGACGCCCCGCGGTGGCTTGCGTATCATGAGGGCATCGATCGTTTTCATCGCTCAGGTGCCCCGCATGGCTGATACCCAACCCCCCATCGTGCTCGTCGATGGTTCCTCCTACCTGTATCGCGCCTTTCATGCCCTGCCAGCGCTGACCACCTCAAACGGTCAGCCGACCGGGGCGGTCAAGGGCGTGCTCAACATGCTCAAGAGCCTGATCAAGCAGTACCCCGACAGCCCCATGGCGGTGGTCTTCGACGCTAAGGGCAAGACCTTCCGCGACGAGCTCTTCGAGCAGTACAAGGCCCACCGTCCGCCGATGCCCGACGACCTGAGAAGCCAGGTCGAGCCGCTGCACCGCTGCATCCGCGCGCTGGGTGTGCCGCTGCTGTGCATCGAGGGAGTCGAGGCCGACGACGTGATCGGCACCCTGGCGCGCCATGCCACCGAAGCCGGTCGCGACGCGGTGATCTCCACCGGCGACAAGGACATGGCGCAGCTGGTCAACCGCCACATCACGCTGGTCAACACCATGAAGGGCGAGACCCTCGACGTCGACGGCGTGACCGAGAAGTTCGGCCTGCCCCCCGAGCGGATCATCGACTTCCTCGCGCTGATGGGCGACAAGGTCGACAACATTCCCGGCGTGCCCGGTGTCGGCGAGAAGACCGCACTGGGCCTGCTGCAGGGCATCGACGGTGGGCTCGACACCATCTACGCCGACCTCGAGGCGGTCAAGTCGCTGAGCTTCCGCGGTGCCAAGACCCTGCCCAAGAAGCTCGAGGCCAACCGCGAGCAGGCCTTCCTGTCGTATCAGCTGGCGACCATCAAGACCGACTGCGAACTGCCGGTGGGCCTCGACGACCTGGACATCGCCCATCCCGATCGCGAGGCGCTTGTCGCGCTGTATCGCGAGCTGGAGTTCAGGAACTGGCTCGCCGAACTGCTCGAGGGGCGCGACGAGGGCGTCGATGCGCTCGCCGATGACGACGGGGACGCCCCGACCGGCGGCGCGTCGGCATCGCGGCAGGACCACAGCGTGCTGACCCGGGAGGCGTTCGACGCCTGGCTCGACAAGCTGGGCGCGGCGGAGGCCTTCTGCTTCGATCTCGAGACCACCAGCCTCAACTACATGGAGGCCGAGATCGTCGGCATTGGTCTGGCACTGGAACCCGGCGAGGCCGCCTATGTGCCGGTCGCCCACGACTACCTCGATGCCCCCGAGCAGCTCGACCGTGACACCGTGCTGGCCGCGCTCAAGCCGCTGCTCGAGAATCCGGATCAGGGCAAGATCGGCCAGAATCTCAAGTACGACATCTCGGTGCTCGCCCGTTACGACATTCATGTCGCCGGGGCGCTGACCGACACCATGCTCGAGTCCTACGTGCTCAATTCCACGGCGACCCGCCACGACATGGACTCGCTGGCGCTGAAGTACCTGGGCGAGACGACCATCACCTTCGAGTCGATCGCCGGCAAGGGCGCCAAGCAGCTGACCTTCAACCAGGTCGCCCTCGAGCAGGCGGTGCCCTACGCCTGCGAGGACGTCGATATTACCCTGCGCCTGCACCGCGAGCTGCGCCCCCGCGTCGAGGCCGAGGGGCGCCTGGCCGAGGTGCTGGATACCTTGGAGCGGCCGATGATCCCGGTGCTGTCGCGCATGGAGCGCACCGGGGTGGCGCTCGACGTGTCGCGGTTGCACGCCCAGAGCAAGGAGCTCGAGGGACGCATCCGCGAGCTCGAGAAGGATGCCTTCGAGATCGCCGGGCGTGAGTTCAACCTCGGCTCGCCCAAGCAGCTCGGCGAGATTCTCTTCGACGAGCTCAAGATCCCGGTGATCAAGAAGACCCCCAAGGGCGCGCCGTCAACCGCCGAGGCGGTGCTCGAGGAGCTGGCGCTGGACTACCCGCTGCCCAAGGTGATCATGGAGCACCGCGGGCTGAGCAAGCTCAAGTCGACCTACACCGACAAGCTGCCGCAGCTGATCAATGCCACCACCGGGCGCATCCACACCAGCTATCACCAGGCGGTGACCGCTACCGGACGGCTGTCGTCGTCCGATCCCAACCTGCAGAACATCCCCATCCGCACCGAGGAGGGGCGCAAGATCCGCCAGGCGTTCATCGCCCGGCCGGGCTATCGGCTCGTTGCCGCCGACTACTCGCAGATCGAGCTGCGCATCATGGCGCATCTGTCCGAGGACAAGGGGCTGCTCGAGGCCTTCGCCGAGGAGCGCGATATCCACACCGCCACCGCCGCCGAAGTGTTCGGCATCGCCCCCGACAAGGTCAGCGGCGAGCAGCGGCGCAGCGCCAAGGCGATCAACTTCGGGCTGATCTACGGCATGAGCGCCTGGGGGCTCTCCCGCCAGCTGCACATCGAGCCCGGCCAGGCGCAGACCTACATCGATCGCTACTTCGACCGCTACCCCGGCGTGGCGCGCTTCATGAACGACATCCGCGCGCGGGCCGCCGACGAGGGGCATGTCGAGACGGTGTTCGGCCGGCGCCTCTACCTGCCGGAGATCAACGCCCAGAACCGCACCCGCCGCCAGGCCGCCGAGCGCACCGCGATCAACGCGCCGATGCAGGGCACCGCTGCGGATATCATCAAGCGCGCGATGATCGACGTCGACGCCTGGCTCAACCCCCGTGACGGCGAGGCCGAGTTCGACGCCTGGATGGTCATGCAGGTCCACGACGAGCTGGTCTTCGAGGTGCGCGACGCCCAGGCCGAGGATTTCCTCGGGGCCGTGCGCCGGCGCATGGAAGCCGCCGCCGAGCTGAAGGTGCCGCTGGTGGTCGAGGCCCATGCCGGGGCCAACTGGGACGAGGCGCACTGAGCTCTTGACCGCGAGCATGCTGGCCATATACTGGTCGTGAATAGCGCCCGCGAGGCCTAACTGGCAACCCTATCCGCCAGAGCAGCCTCGCGGGCTTTCTTGTATCTGGACCTCAGGGGCGATGATGAAGACAGCCATTCTGATCGATGGTGGTTTCTTCGTGAGGCGTTATCAGGCCATCAAGGCAAGGGTGGCGCCTGACGAGGAAATCACTCCGGAAACCCTGGCCAGGGATATATCGGCATCGGCCTTTCGATGGATTCGCAAGGCCAACCCGCATGGCTATCGGCAGCGTGAGCTGTACCGCATCTTCTTTTATGACTGTGGTCCCGAGCGTTACAACGCCGGTCCTCATCCGATCACCGGGGAGGTTGTTCGGGTTGAGGACACGATCGACTTCGCGTTTCGGGAAGCGCTTCATGAGCAACTGCGGCGTCAGCGCAAGGTGGCGCTGCGTCTCGGGGAGCTTCATGTGAAAAACGGGGACTGGACCTTGTCCCGTGAGGCGGTGCGTCGGCTTCGGGCGGGAGCGACCTTGGATGATCTGGAGCCCTCAAGCATTTTCTACAAGGTCAAGCAGGCAGGCGTCGATATGCGAATTGGCCTCGATATTGCCTCTATTTCTCAGCAGGGGCAGGTAGATCAGATCATTCTGGTGGCGGGAGACTCGGATTTTGTCCCTGCCGCCAAGATGGCGCGTCGCAATGGCATCGACTTCATTCTTGATCCCATGTGGAACCCCATCCGTCCGGAGTTGAACGAACATATCGATGGGATCTGTTCCGTCATGCCGAACCCCCATGGGGAAGCAGGGCGTCGTCGAGGCTGAAGGCTGGCGCTTCGGCCGATACACTAAGGCCCGCGGCAGTGCCGCGGGCCTTGTGCATCCAGGGGCAGGCTAGTTAGCGCTCAGCGCCAGCCGACCCGGTCGAAGATGCGGATCGCCTCGGGGTTGTTCTCGCCCAGGGCGCTGACGTTCAGGTCGTCCCGCTTGAAGTCGCCCCACGACTCCAGCACCGGGTCCTTGGCCACGCCGTCGACCACCGGGTACTCGTGGTTGCCCTTGACGAACAGCGCCTGGGCCTCGTCGGAGGCGAGGAACTCGAGGAAGCGCACGGCGTTCTCGCGGTGCGGGGCGTCGCGGACCACGCCGGCGCCGCCGATATTGACATGGGCGCCGCGGCCGTCCTGGTTGGGGAAGAGGATCTGGACCTTCTTGGCCGCCGCACGGTCGTCCGGGTTGTCCGACTCGAGCAGGCGCGCATAGTAGTAGTGGTTGGCCACGGCGATGTCGCATTCGCCGCTGGCCACGCCGAGGATCTGGTCGGTGTCGCCGCCTTCCGGGTCGCGGGCCATGTTGTCGACCACACCCTGCGCCCATTGCTCGGCCTTTTGCTTGCCGTCGTGGGCGATGATCGAGGCCAGCAGCGACTGGTTGTAGATGTTGTTCGACGAGCGGATGCACAGCTCGCCCTTGAAGCGCGGATCGGCCAGGTCCTCGTAGGTCTTGAGGTTGGCCGGATCGACGTCCTGCGGATCGTAGAAGATCGCCCGCACCCGCTGGCTGAAGCCGAACCACTTGCCGTCGGGCTGGCGCACGGTGGCGGGCAGGCGCTCGTCGAGCACCTTCGAGTCGACGCTCTGGAAGATGCCTTCCTCCTCGGCGCGCCACAGGCGGCCGGCGTCGACGGTGATCATCACGTCGGCGGGGCTGGCCTTGCCCTCGCGCTTGATGCGCTCGATGAGCTGGTCGGAGCTGCCCTGGAGGACGTTGACGTCGATGCCGGTCTTCTCGGTGAAGGTGTCGTAGAGGGCCTGGTCGGAATCGTAGTGGCGGGCCGAGTAGATGTTGACCTCCTCGGCGCTGGCGGTGCCGGCGGCGGTCAGGCCGGCGGCGAGTACCGCCAGGGGAACGGCGAAGCGCAGACGTGCGGGCATGGGCGATCCTCGGTGGTGGTTTTTAATGAGAATACGTTGCATTATTGGCCGTATTCAAGCGCGTCGTGCGGCGAACGTCAATCATTCGCGCCGTTCCACCGCAGGACGCGGCCTCCACCGGCGTTTCGCGTTACCATCGCCGGGCGATTCATTCACTCGAGCAGCTTCGCCCATGACGACCATGACCTCTCCGAGCTCCGAGGCCTCCCGGGCCACCGCCACGCCGCGTCACGCCACCCTGCTGGCGATGCGTCATGTCCGCCATGTCTACGACGGCGCGCAGGTGGCCGTCGACGATGTCAGCCTGACGGTGGGGCCGGGCGAGGTGGTGTGCCTGCTGGGCCCCTCGGGCTGCGGCAAGACCACGCTGCTGCGCATCGCCGCCGGGCTCGAGGCGCTCCAGGAGGGCGAGCTGAGCCTGCGCGGCGAGCCGCTGAGCGTGCCCGGCGGCCGACACGTGCCGCCGGAGAAGCGCAGCGTGGGGCTGGCGTTCCAGGATTCGGCGCTGTTTCCCCACCTGCGGGTGCTGGAGAACGTCGGCTTCGGTCTGGAATCGCTGCCCGCCGGCGAGCGCCGCGAGCGGGCCATGGCGCTGCTCGAGCAGCTGGGCATGGCCGATTACGCCCGCACCTACCCGCACCAGCTCTCGGGCGGGCAGCAGCAGCGCGTGGCGCTGGCCCGGGCGCTGGCCCCGGCCCCGACGCTGATGCTGCTCGACGAGCCCTTCTCGAGCCTCGATGCGCGGCTGCGCGAGCAGATTCGCGACGACACCCTGCACGTGCTCAAGCGGGTCGGCGCCGGCACCCTGCTGGTGACCCACGACCCGGAAGAGGCGATGTTCATGGCCGATCGCATCGCCCTGATGCGCGATGGCCGCATCATCCAGATGGGCACGCCCCGCGAGCTCTACTGCGAGCCCGAGGCCCCCTTCGTGGTGTCGTTCTTCGGCGCGGTCAACGAGTGGGTCGGCGAGGTGCGCGAGGGCCGGGTGGCCACGCCGGTGGGGCCGGTCGCGGCGCCGGCGCTGGCCGAGGGCGCGCGGGCGCGGGTGATGATTCGCCCCGAGGCGCTGCGCGTCACCCCCGTCGACCTGCCGGACGACGAGCGGCGCGAGGAGCCGGCGCAGCGGGGCCAGGTGATTCAGGCCCGGCTGCTCGGCCGCAGCAGCCTGGTGCAGCTGCACGCCCGCGGCGCGGACGGCAGCGAGGCGAACCTGCAGGCTCAGGTGCCGGGGGTCTTCCTGCCCGAGCCGGGGCAGCCGGTGGCACTGGCGCTGGACACCTCACAGACCTTCGTCTTTCCCGCCGGCGCCGGGGCGTGAACGGCGGATCGCCCGGCTGAGCAGGATCACCGGGATCACCCCGACCAGCACGATGGTCAACGACGACGTGGCAGCCTCCGCCAGCCGCTCGTCGGCGGCGAGGTTGTGGGCCCGCACCGCCAGGGTATCGAAGTTGAACGGGCGCAGGATCACCGTGGCCGGCAGCTCCTTCATCACGTCGACGAACACCAGCAGGGCGGCGGCGAACAGGCTGCCGCGCATCAGCGGCGTGTGCACCCGGCGCAGCGTGCCGCCGGCGGTCTGGCCCAGGGTCCGTGAGGCGGCGTCCATGCTCGGCGTCACCTTGCCCAGGCTGGCCTCCACGGTGTTGAACGACACCGCCAGGAAGCGCACCACGTAGGCGTAGATCAGGATGAACGCCGAGCCGCTCAGCAGCAGCCCCGGCTGGAGGCCGAACCAGGCGTCCAGCCCGGCGTTGAGCTGGCGGTCCAGCCAGGCGAAGGGGATCAGGATGCCCACCGCCACCACCGAGCCGGGCACGGCGTAGCCCATGGCGGCGACCCGCGTGGCCAGGCGCGAGACCCGCCCCGGATGCAGGCGCACGCCGTAGCTCAGCGCCACCGCCAGGCACACCGCCACCAGCGAGGCCACCGCGGCCAGCGACAGGCTGTTGCCGACGAACTCCAGGAAGCGCGAGCCCAGCACGCTGTCGCCCGTCTCGAGCGCCAGGTTGGCGAGAATCGCGCTGGGCGCGATGAAGCCCACCAGCACCGGCAGGGCACAAGCCACGATGGCGCCCCAGGCCCGCAGGCCGCGCAGGTGGAACTCCGGCAGCTGGCGGTAGCGGCCGGTGGTGTGGAAGTACCGGCGCTTGCCCCGCGACCAGCGCTCGAGCAGCACCGCGAGGATCACGAACAGCAGCAGGCAGGCCGCCAGCTGGGCCGCCGCGACCTGCTCGCCCATGCCGAACCAGGTGCGGTAGATGCCGGTGGTGAAGGTGTCGACGCCGAAGTACTGCACCGCGCCGAACTCGTTGAGGGTCTCCATCAGCACCAGCGAGACGCCGCCGACGATGGCCGGCCGCGCCAGCGGCACGGCGATGGTGGTGAACAGCCGCCACGGCCCGCGCCCCAGGGTCCGCCCCACGTCCAGCACGCACACCGACTGCTCGAGGAAGGCGGCGCGGGCGAGCAGGTAGACATACGGGTAGAGCACCAGGGTGATCAGCAGCGCCGCGCCCCACAGCGAGCGGATGTCAGGAAAGACATAGTCGCCGTGCTGCCAGCCGAACAGCGCACGCAGCTCGCTCTGCAGCGGCCCGGAGTATTGCAGGAAGTCGGTATAGGCGTAGGCGATCACGTAGGTGGGCACCGCCAGCGGCAGCAGCAGGGCCCACTCGAACAGGCGCCGTCCCGGGAAGCGGCACATCGCCACCAGCCAGGCCGTGCCGGTGCCGATCACCGCCGTGCCGAGGCCCACGCTGAGCGCGAGGATCAGGGTGTTGCTCAGGTAGCGTCCCAGTACGGTACCGGCCAGGTGGCTCCAGATCTCGCGGCTGGGGATCAGGATGTGCGCCAGTACCACCAGCACCGGCACGGCGACCGCCAGGGCGATGCCGAGCGTGGTGAGCGTCCAGGGATCGAGGCGCCGCCGGGTGCGTGGTGCGGTCGACCGTGTCGTGGCGAAAAGGGACACGCGGGACTCCTTGCGGTAGTGGGGCGTTGGCAGCGGCCAAGGCGGGAAGCCCTGTCCGCGGCGAATCATAGCAATTTGCATTGCGCCTCGCAGCGTCGCCGCGCGACCCGATTGGCGAATTTCATCGCCACGATAGCGGTGACGGGCGCGCCGGAACGCCTATGCTGGAGCAACCTTCAGCGCTGAACAGGGAGAGACAGGGATGACCCGCGATGCACGCGAGACCGCCGACACCCCGGACGAGGAGACCCTGCGCCTGGCCGCGGAGGTCTTCAACGCGGCCCGCGACGGGCACGCCGCGGCCTTTCGGCGCTGGCTGGCCGGCGGGCTGCCGCCCGACCTGTGCAACCACAACGGCGACAGCCTGCTGATGCTGGCCAGCTATCACGGCCACCACGACACCGTGCGGGTGCTGCTGGCCCACGGCGCCGACCCGGAACGCTACAACGACCGCGGCCAGAATCCGCTGGGCGGCGCGGCCTTCAAGGGCGACCTGGCGATGGTCGAGCTGCTGCTGTCGCATGGCGCGGCGGTGGACGGCACCACCGCCGATGGCAAGACACCGCTGATGTTCGCGGCGATGTTCGGCAACCGCGAGGTGCTCGACTGCCTGCTGGCCCACGGCGCCGATCCCGCGGCCCGGGAAGCCGGTGGACTGACGGCGCTCGACCTGGCCGTGGCGATGGGCGCGGCGTCGACCCGGGCCCGGCTGGCGACGCTGGAGTCATGAGCCGGCACCGCGGCTCCACCCAAGGTCGTCTTGTCAGCCGCGGCGGTCGTGACGAGGCTGAAGCGATTCCCCCAGGACATCTGCCGGAGCCAGCATGGCCAACGAATCGCTCGCCGAGATCCCGCCGGACCGGTGGGACCCGACGCTGCTGCTGCATGGGCTCGACGCCATGGCCGAGTGGGTGGTCGTGGTCGACGCCCGCAGCTGCATCGCCTATCTCAACGCGCCGTATGCCGACTTCCTCGAGGTCGACCCGCTCGCCGCGGTGGGCCGCCCGGTCAGCGAGGTGATCGAGAACACCCGCATGCCCGAGGTGGTGGCCTCGGGCAAGGCCGAGCTGGCCCAGCTGCAGCTGGTGCGCGGCCATCACATGATCGCCCACCGGTATCCGATCCGCGCGGGCGGCCGGGTGATCGGGGCGATCGGCACGGTGATCTATCACGACACCTGGGAGTGGCGGCAGATGAATGCCCAGGTGCGCGCCCTGGAGGCCGAGGTCGATTACTATCGCCAGGCCCTCGACGCCCGGGCCGGGGCACGCTGGCAACTCACCGACGTGGTCGGCGAGAGCGAGGCGATGCGTATGCTCAACGCCAAGGTGCGCAAGATCGCCCCCGGTGATGCCTCGGTGCTGATCCGCGGCGAGTCGGGTACCGGCAAGGAGCTCTACGCCCACGCCCTGCACCGGCTCTCCGAGCGCGCCGACGGCCCCTTCATCAAGCTCAACTGCGCGGCGATCCCCGAGCAGCTGCTCGAGGCCGAGCTGTTCGGCTACGAGGAGGGCGCCTTCACCGGGGCGCGCAAGGGCGGCAAGCCGGGCAAGTTCCAGCTCGCTCATGGCGGCACGCTGTTTCTCGACGAGATTGGCGACATGCCGCCGGCCATGCAGGTCAAGCTGTTGCGGGTGCTGCAGGATCGCGAGGTCGAGGCGGTGGGGGCGACCCGGCTGGTGCCGGTCGACGTGCGGGTGATCGCCGCCACCCACCGGCCGCTGGAAGCCCTCGTCGAGCGCGGCGAGTTCCGCGAGGATCTGTTCTACCGCATCAACGTGGTGCCGCTGGCGATTCCGCCGCTGCGCGAGCGCCGCGAGGACATCCCGGGGCTGGCCCGTCACCTGCTGTCCCGGCTTGCCGAGCGGCGCGGGCGGCGCTGCCCGACCCTCGGCGAGGCGGCGCTGGCCTGCCTGTGCCGGCATGCCTGGCCGGGCAACGTGCGCGAGCTGGAAAACGTGCTCGAGGCGGCTTTCTACCTGGGCGGATCGCATCTCGATGTCGATGACTTGCCGGAGGCCCTGCGCGGTGCCGCCGTGCTCCCCGAGCGGGCGATGCGTTCGCTGCGCTCGACGCTGGCCGAAGCCGAGCGGCAGGCGCTGGAGCGGGCGCTGGGCGAGTGCGACGGCAATCGCACCCAGGCGGCACGCTGCCTGGGCATCGCCAAGTCCTCGCTGTACGAGAAGCTGGCCCGCCACGGCTTGGGCGGCGAGCGCGACGCGGGCTGAGCGTCCGGAATCCTGGAATGCGTCCGACTTTCCGGACGCCCGGAAGGCGGTCGAAGGGCGTTTTCGAGACGCCGCGTCCGCCGAGGCGTCCGGATTCTCGGACGACGGCGTGTCGTGGTCACACCCTGAGCGGCTCCCCCGGCACGGTGCGGTCGTGTATGGCCATCGCAGTGGCCTGACGGGAAAGGCGTTTTGCCGGAACTGGCAGTCTCCTTGCTGGGCATTGACGAGCCCCCATGACGGGGGAACAACAACAATGCTCAAGGAGAACGTCCATGCCTCACACCGTCACCACCCGCTCGCTGCTGGCCTCGGCGGTCGCCCTGGCGAGCGCCGCCGTGCTGACCGCGCCGGCACACGCCGAGGGGCCCAAGCGACTCGACGTGGCCAGTACCTTCTCGACCCAGAACTTCCTCGGCGCCGGGGCCGAGCACCTGTCCAAGGAACTCGAGACCGCCACCGGCGGTGCGGTGTCGCTGCGCGTGCATGAGCCGGGAGACCTGGTGCCGCCCTTCGAGGTCTTCAACTCGGTGTCCTCCGGGGCCGTTCAGGCCGGCTGGGACTGGATCGGCTACTGGGCGGGTACCGTGCCGATCACCAACCTCTACGGTGCCTTGCCGTTCGGCCCGTCGCCGGAAGCCTTCATGTCGTGGATGTGGGCCGGCGAGGGCACGAAGCTGCTGCAGAAGGCCTACGACCCCTACGGCGTGAAGGTGCTGCCGTGCTTCATCTCGCCGCAGGAAACCGGCGGCTGGTACAACAAGGAGATCAAGTCGCCCGAGGACTTCAAGGGCCTGTCGATGCGCATCTCCGGGCTGGGCGCCAAGGTGCTCAACAAGCTCGGCGCCTCGACCCAGCTGGTACCGGGCAACGAGATCTACCTGGCGCTGGAGCGCGGGCGCGTCGACGCCACCGAGTTCTCGGTACCGCAGGTCGATGCGGCGATGGGCTTCGACGAGGTCGCCAAGTACTACTACTTTCCCGGCTGGCACCAGAGCGCGAGCTGGTTCTCGCTGCTGATCAACCAGCAGGTCTGGGACCAGTACAGCGACGAGCGCAAGGCGCAGTTCGAGACCGCCTGCCGCTCGACCCTGCAGTGGGCGATGGCCGAGGCGCCCCCCGCGCAGGTGCGCACCATCCACAAGCTCGAGGAGAAGGGGGTGCAGGTCAAGCGCTTCCCCGACTCGGTGATCCAGGCGCTGCAGGATGCCTGGGTCGAGGTGCGCCAGGAGGAGATGCAGCAGAACCCGGCCTTCGCCGAGGCCTACAAGTCGCTGATGAAGCACGTCGGGCTGATCGACGAGTGGTACAAGCTGCAGGCGCTGCCCGCGCCGGAGCCGATCAAGGACACCGACGCGGAAGGCTCCAGCGGGTCTGAAGGAGACGCCTGATGCCCACCGCCGACCTTGCGCCCTGGCGCAGTCGAGGCGGCACGGTGTGCGAGGCCCTGGCCCGGCCGCTGGTCGGGCTGGGGCTGTGGGTGGGCCGCGTCACCAGCTGGCTGGTGCTGCTGGTGATGCTGGCCGTGCTCACCACCGTGACCCTCAACGCCCTGGGCATCAACGAGATCGCCGAATGGCAGGGCGATGTGCTGCTGTTCGGCAAGGCCCTGACCATCAACAGCATCACCGAGCTGCAGTGGCACCTGTTCGGCGTGCTGACGCTGTTCGGCGGCACCTACGCCCTGCACCACGACACCCACGTGCGCGTCGATCTCGTCTACCACCGGCTGTCGCCGCGCGGCCGGGCGATCATCGACATCCTCGGCCACGTGATCTTCCTGATTCCCTTCTGCCTGCTGGTGGCCTGGCTGTCGAAGCACTTCGTGACGATGGCGTACCTCTCCGGCGAGCACTCCAACTACGGCGGGCTCACCGACCGTTACCTGATCAAGGCGATCCTGCCCATCAGCCTGGTGTTCCTGGCCATCGGGGCCCTGGGTCAGGTGCTGCACAACCTCGCCGGACTGTTCGACCCGGCACATCTGGCCTCCGACCACCGCGACGAGGAGGCCCCGCATGGCTGAATTCCTGAGCGAGTACGCGCTGGCGCTGGCGATGATCGTCACCCTGCTGGCGGGGATCTTCACCGGCTACCCCGTCGCCTTCCTGCTCGGCGGGCTGGGCATCGTCTTCTCGTTCATCGGCGGGGTGCCGCTGCCCTTCCTGGGCACGGTCAGCTCGCGGATCTTCGGCGGGGTGGTCGAGAACTGGCTGATGATCGCCATTCCGCTGTTCGTGTTCATGGGGCTGATGCTCGAGCGCTCCGGGGTCGCCCGGCGCCTGCTGCTCACCCTGCAGCGGCTGTTCGGGCGCACCCACGGCGGGCTGGCGGTGTCGGTGGCGATGCTGGGCATCGTCATGGCCGCCAGCACCGGGATCATCGGCGCCTCGGTGGTGATGCTGGGCCTGCTGGCGCTGCCGGTGATGCTCAAGCAGGGCTACCGCGCCGAGATGGCCTGCGGGGTGATCGCCGCCTCGGGCACCCTGGGCATCCTGATCCCGCCGTCGATCATGCTGGTGCTGATGGGCTCGATCCTGCAGGTGTCGGTGGGGGCGCTGTTCAAGGCCGCGCTGCTGCCCGGGCTGCTGCTGGGCGGGCTGTACATCGCCTACCTGCTGATCACCGCCCGACTCAAGCCCGACTGGGCGCCGCTGGTCGACCAGCATTCCGCGGACGCCGACCCCACGCCGCTGCCCCTGGCGCTGCTGCGTGACCTGCTGGGGCCGGTGGCACTGATTGTCGCCGTGCTCGGCTCGATCATGGCCGGCATCGCCACGCCCACCGAGGCGGCGGCGATCGGCGCGGGTGGCAGCCTGCTGCTGGCGCTGGTCATGCGCAGCCTGGACTGGGCGACCCTGCGCGAGGCGGTGCGCGAGACCTCGCGGACCTCGGCGATGATCCTGTTCGTGGTGATCGGCGCGACCTGCTTCTCGGTGATCTTCAAGCGCCTGGGCGGCGCCTACATGATCGAGGACCTGATCACCGGCACCGGCCTGGGTCCCTACGGGCTGATGCTGCTGATCATGGGCCTGATCTTCGTGCTCGGCTTCTTCCTCGAGTGGATCGAGATCAGCTTCGTGGTGCTGCCGCTGGTCGCGCCGGTGATCGAGGCGCTGGACTTCGGCTATGGCCTCTCCGGCCAAGGGCTGCTGGTGTGGTTCGCCATCCTGGTGGCGATCAACCTGCAGACCAGCTTCCTGACCCCGCCGTTCGGCTATGCGCTGTTCTACCTCAAGGGCATCACCGAGGGGCAGATCGGCATCGGCACCATCTATCGCTCGATCATCCCCTTCGTGCTGCTGCAGCTCGCCGGGCTGATCCTGTGCATGGTCTTTCCGGCGCTGGTGCTGTGGCTGCCGGGGCTTCTGTGAGGAAACCCTGACGAAATGTCTGCGCTTCCCGGAGAGAGGAGAGGGCTGTGCGTAAACGGGTCTTGATCGCCGGCGGCGGCGAGCTGCTGGAACCGCTGGCGCGGGCCTTCCTCGAGGAGGGCGCGACGGTGGCGCTGCTGACGCCGGATGCCGTCGGTCTGGCGCGGACGCTCGATGCCCTGGGCGGCGAGCGCGCGGACCGCTTCGGCCAGGTGGCGGAAACGGGCGCGCTGGATCGCCTGCTCGGGCGCCTGGGCCGGCTGGATGTGCTGGTCTGTGCGCCGCCGCCGCTGGCGCGCCATGTGCCCCTGGCGCGGCGGCTGAGCGAGCAGGTCGCCGAGCCCTCGGCCCTGCTGCAGATCGCCCGGGCCTGGATGCACAGCCGCGGTGGCGGGCGTCTGGTGGCCGTCGCCCCGGACGGCGACAGCCAGGCGGCGAGCATGGTGCGCGAGGCACTGGCGGCGCTGGTGCGGCGGCTGGGCGATGCCGGCAGCCCGGGCGTGTGCATCAACCTGCTGTGCCCGCGCGGGGCGTCCCGCTCCGCCGTGGCGGATTGTGCCCGCTTCCTGGCCGGCGGGGCAGGGCGGGCGCTGAACGGGCAGGTGCTGACCCTGACCTAGTAGTGTCAGGCCTGATCGAGGGGGTGCGGGAGGGGATTCATCCCCGACAGCGGTGCCGGCGTGGCTGGGTCATCGCGACTGAAGTCGCTCCCACGGCCCTTCGGTCAGGCTGGCCGGGTTGATTGAGGGTTTTGTGGGAGGGGATTCATCCCCGACAGCGGCGGCCCGGTGGCGGGTCCATCGCGACTGAAGTCGCTCCCGCGGCCAGGCGCCGGATGCACAAACTACCGAGAGATCACACCGGGTCGCGCCACCCGGCGGGGCGTGCCCCACCCAGAAAGATGGCCACGCACTGGCGGGCGCGTTCGGCGCACTGGGCGTCGTCGGGGGCGGGGTGGCGGCCCAGCAGGGCGTCGATGTGCCACTCGCCGAGCAGCATGCCCATGAACATGCCGGCGGCCTCGCGCGGGTCGGCGAGCGCCAGGTTGCCGGCGGCCACCTGGTCGCGCAGGTAGTCGGCCAGGTCCTGGCGGGTGCGGTCGGGGCCGCGGCGCAGGAACAGTTCGCCGAGCGCGGGGGCCCGCTCCGCCTCGAAGGCCAGCCCCCG